>Ga0209577_10007470_pt1 | contig 10054 bp, 4 predicted proteins | sample GraSoiAngelo_109_FD_185874 | JGI IMG/M metagenome (GOLD analysis project Ga0209577, IMG submission 185874) | Grasslands soil microbial communities from the Angelo Coastal Reserve, California, USA - 14_0903_12_20cm (SPAdes) (version 2) | ecosystem: Environmental > Terrestrial > Soil > Grasslands ...
CCGGCGACGCTATGCCGCTCAGCGACTCGGCAGTGTCCGCGTCCCACAGCCCCACCCGCTCTGCCGCGAGCTTCTGCCCGGCGGCGGTCAGTCGCGACTGTTGATCCTGAGTCAACTGGGTCGAGAAGCCCACCAGCGCCTGGAATCGCTCCGAGTCCTTATCGAGTCTGTCTTTGAGCGTGTGCCATAGTTGGGCCGCCGCTATGGCCGCGCGCACGTCCGCGTCCGTCTGCGTCAAGTCTGCGAGTGTGAGGCTGCGGCCGACGAGCAGACTGGCGAGCGCCTGAAGGAGTGCGGGCGTCTGCCCCTCGTAGTTCGGCGGCGGCGCGCCCGCATCGGCCTGCGTCCCGAGCGCGGCCCTAAGTGACGACAGCTCGTCCGTGAAATCGCCCCAGAGGGCAATGGCCTCGCGGATTTTTTTGAACGCGGCGAGCATTGACTGGTACGGCTCGCCCGCCGTGTCGAGGCTGAGCGTCGCGTTCGTTTGCAGTCCGCTTATTTTCTCGCGCAACGCGCGTCGTTCGTTCTTCAGGGCTTCGCTTATTGAGTAGTCGGCCGAGGGGGTCGCCCGCGTCCCTTCGACGAAGCGCCGCTGCGACTCTTTGAAGTCGTCGCCGAGCGCGGCCTCCTGCTCGCGCAGGAGCCAGACCGCGCGGGTAACGTTGATGTATCTTTGCGCGCGCAGCCCGAGCCACACGCTCGCGCCGATGACCAGGATGGGCCACGCGACCATGTCCGAGGCGTCGACGCTAAGGCTGACGCCCTGCGCCTTGTCGCCCGCGGCGTCGAGCTTGAGTTGGCCTTCGTACTGCCCCGCGCCGTCGAGGCCGCGCAGCGAGACGGGCAGTTGCGAAATGCCTTCGGACGAGACCGACTGCCCGCCCGTCCAGAAGACCGCCGCTGCCCCGCCTTCCTTGTTCTGAATCCCGCCCAGCGGCACGTCGTTGCGCAGCGCGGTCGTCTTCAAGTCCAAAGGCCCATTCAGCGGGACGGCGCACTCGCCGCAAGTCCAGAGTGAGGAGAAGGGCAGCCACCTGTACGCGTGGACGGTGAGCTTGTCCGTGAGCGGCACCACGCCCCGCACGGTCAACTGGACTGGCACGCGCACGGCGCAACCGTTCGAGCCGGCCGCATCCTCCGAAAGGATAAGGCTGCCGCTATAGACTCCCGGCTTCACTGCGGTCGTCCGCTCGACGGTTACAGAGATTTGAAGCCCCGCATTCGTGAGAGCCGCCGGCTGCGGGCTGACCTTGATGAACTGCGAGACGGGTAGGCTCACCCCGACCGCATCCTTCAGACCCAGGTCGCCGAGCAGAGCCTTCAGCCTGTGCTCTTTCCCGTCGGCCGAAGCGACCTCGATCCTCGCCTCGCTTCCCTCCTCCCACGTGAGCGCGACCGAATCCTGCGCCTTCGTCTCGAAGACCTTCGCGCATTGTGCGGGCGCAGGCTTGGCGTCGGCGAGACAGCAGACGGGCAGTGCGAGGACGATCAGCGCCTCAAAGTAAAAGGGGTGTTTGTGACGTGTGGTCATCTTCCTTCGTCGGACGTTCGCGCGCCTCTTTACGCAGACCTGAGTGCGCAGCCGGGAGAAATGTTTTGATGGAAGAACCCGTCGGCGGCTGTTCCGAACTGCCGGTGCTACTGCCAACCGCGTGCCATGTCGGCGGTCATTGACTGTTCGGAGGCGGCGTTGACAGCACGGCTTATAAAAGGCGGGTAAATCGAAGCGCGAGGCACGAGGTCGTGAGGTTGGAGCGCGAGTGCGAAGTCGGCCGCGCTATCAAAATTGATAGCGCGGTTATCAGTTTTGATAGCGATTAATCTCCGAACGCTTACCGCCGCGCGCGCTCGCGTGCGGCCGAGCGACGACCGCGGCGGAAGCACGTCGGTCTTTCACGGGGGCGACGCTCTTTCAGGTGTGCAGGTCTATTTTGAACATCCCGCGCCCGTGCGTGGCGGCCACCAGCGTGTCGCCAAGCCAGAAGAGTTGTTCGACGGCACTGTTGGCCGGGCCGAAGGGCGTCCAGTGATTGCCCCCGTCCTCGCTCGAAAAGAGGCCGAGCGCGGTGCCGACGTAGACGCGTGACGTGTCGCGCGGGTGAACGGCGAGGCTCAGCACGGGAACCGTCGGCAGCCCGTTGCTGACGGGACGCCAGTTCGCGCCGCCGTCCGTGCTCTTCCAGAGGTTGTCCGCGGCGTACTCCCCGAAGGCCACGTAGACGGCCCCCGCACCGCCCGGAGCGATTGCGATGCGCGTGCAGATGCGTCCGGGCAAGACCTGTGGCCCGTTGTCGTCCACCTTTTGCCAGGTGGCGTTCGGGTGTTCGTCCGCGCCAGAACTCGTCTTAAAGAGGTCGCCGTTGTCGTGTCCGACCCAGACCGTGTTCGGGTCGCCCGCGGCCACGGCGATTGCGCTGATGGGCGCGGGCGCGTCGCCGGGCAGTGGGTCTTTGATGGCGGCCCACTGCGGGCCGGACGCGTCCGTGAGCGTTTCGTCGGCGTTGCGCGTGCGCCAGAGCGACAGCCCGCCCGCGAGTATGCGCCGGCCTTCGTTCGGGTCGACGAGGAAGGGCGCGACGAAGTTCGCCTTCCCCTTGACGCCCGCCTCTTCGATCAGGAACGGGTTCGGCTTGCAACAGAACTTGAACTCGGTTTCGCAAAAAGCCGGTATGCAGCAGGTTCCCCCGTTGGCGCAGAAGAATATGCCGTAGATGTATTCATGCGTCTTCCCGCCGTCAAGGCTGCGGAAGATTTGCATCCGCGGCGACTCGCCGAAGATGATGCCGTCGCCCGCGTCGAAAGCGCAGTCGCCGCCGTCGCCGGTCTCGTGACCCACCTCGGCCCACTTGTCGGGGCCGGCGTCCGGCATGAGGAGCAGCGTCCCGTTGTCCTGCGTGCCGCCGAGGAGGGCGCCGGTCGCGGGGTTGCCGCCGCCCCCCTGAAACTGCGTCACGGCGTAAGTGTTATTCAAGGGAACCCAAAGCCCCGCGCCCGCCTGCACGTCCAGCCCCGCGGCCTTTATGTCTTCGGTCTTGTAGACGCCGCCGTCGTTACAGACGAAGACGCGCCGGTTCTTGTCGCCGTCGTAGTTCGGGTCTGAGACGACGCAGTGCTGGTCTTCGTGCATCAGGTTCAAGCGGGCGTCCGCCCCGGCGGCGGGCGGCAAATCTTTGGGGCGGTGCGAGTCTCCAATCTGCGTCAGCGTGTCGCCGCCGTCCGTGCTCCTCCAAATGTCGAAGCCGCCTACGACCACTAGGTTCGCGTCCTTCGGGTCGCCCGCCCAGATAAGATTGTCATACCTGCCCTGCGCGCCGAGGTAAGACGGAGACTTCCCGTCGCTCTCGTTCAGCGTCGCCTTCTTCACGTAACTCCTGCCGCCGTCGTTCGAGACCCAGACCTCGCCCATGGGGCCGTCTTTGATCTCCGGCCCGCTCCTCTCGATTGAGGCGTAGACGATTGAAGAGTTCGCGCGCGCGTAAGTGAGCGCGACGCGGCCTTCCCAGTTGACGCCCTGATGCTCGGCCGCGCGCCAGGTCTTCCCCGCGTCCTCGGTGAAGAAGACCTCGCCGTGCTCCAACCCTCCGGCCACGGCCTTGCTCCCGTCGCGCGGGTCGAAGAGCACTTCGGCCATCCTGAAGCCGATCTCCGGGAATGTCTCCCAGACGCCCGACTCCTCGTCGGTCGTGCGGCGCAGGCCGTTCGACGTTGCCGCGAGCAGGACTTTGCCGTCGGGCGAGACGGCGAGGCGGTTCACGTACTTGAAGTCTTCGCCGCCCGTGCCCTTCAACTGCTGCCAGCTTCCATCCTCCTTTATCTTTAAGATGCCCGCCCCGCGCGGGCCGTTCGACGTTGCCGCGAGCAGGCCTTTGCCGTCGGGCGAGACGGCGAGGCGGTTCACGTACTTGAAGTCTTCGCCGCCCGTGCCCTTCAACTGCTGCCAGCTTCCATCCTCCTTTATCTTTAAGATGCCTGCCCCGCGCGGGCCGCGCACCGTCAGGAAGAAGTCTTCGCCCGTGCCCGCGTAAACTGTACCGGGCTCGGTCGGGCTTAAGGCCATGCAGGAGATGACGAGGCTCGCCATCTGGTCGTCCAGAGCGTGATAGCTTTGGCCCCCGTTACCCGTGAGCCACACACCGCCGCCCGCGCTCCCGACCCACATGCGTCGCGTGTCGGCCGGGTCTATGACGATTGAGCGCGTGCGCCCGCCGACATTGTCCGGCCCCAGGGGCTTCCAGCGTGCGGCGTTCGCGCGCGCCTCGGCCAGAGAGGGCGCGCCGGAATCGAGAACGGATGCGTCCTGCGGGGCGGCGTTCGTGGCCGCCGCGGCGAAGCTTTGCGAGCCGCCCGCCTCCGCCGGCATAGGCGGTTGGCGCGCGGCAGCGGCGTCCGGGGCGACGCCGTAGGCGCGGCTTACTTCCGGCAACTCGTCCCGCTCGGCCGCCAGGATTTCATTCCTCAAATCTTCTTCCTTGAGGCGCAACGCGACCTTGTTGCTGAGTGCGCGCCTGTTGCGCAACCGGCCGACCAGTTCGACGGTTAACCCGCGCGCTTTCGCGACCTCCTCATCGGTCGTGCCGTGGCTACAGCCCGACGCGCAGCATGCGACGAGCAGCAGCGCGACGGCGCACGTCGGCCGAAGCGTTCGCTGCCAACCGCGCGTCGCGTGAGTGCGGGCGGATTTCGTCACAGACATTCTTAGCCGCATGCCTCAAACTCCTTCGGCAGTACGTTCGACGCGCGCCCTGGCACATCCCGAAAATTCTTGAAAGCAGAGTGCATTCCATATAAACTGCCCGCATTCCGGGTCTGTGCCGAGCCGCCCTGCCGGTGGTCACCAGCTTAACGTCAAGTAAAGGAAGAAAAATCATGCAAAGAGAAGAGCCTCTCCGTGAGATCGCTAAACTCCGCCACAACCTCCACATCAACCCCCGACTTCGCATGGAAGTGTTCGCAGGCGTTTCGAGACTATTTCGCGAATACGGAGTTCCTGTCAACGACGAATTATTCGACCAGCTCGTGCTGGCTATGCCGAGCGAGCTGTATTACCAGGACGACTCAGACTATCAACTTACGGGCAGCTCTGCGCCCGTGCCCCCGTCAGCGCCCACGCCCCCATCCGCCCCGACGCCTCCGTCTGCGCCGACACCTCCAACTGCGCCGCAACCTCCTCAACCTCCTCAACCTCCACAGCCACCTCAACCACCTCAACCACCTCAACCACCTCAGCCGCCGCAGCCGCCGCAACCGCCGCAGCCGCCGCAACCGCAGTGAGACGAATCCGTAAAACGGATTCCGCGGAACGTGTATGTGACGGACTGGCAGCCGCGCCGAGAGGCTGAACGCAATCGGAGGGCGCGCGCGGTTTCGTCGGATACGGAGGCGGGCCGAAGTGGACGACGTCAGCTTAAAGACAGAGGCAGCTCGCTACACGGAAGAGGTCGCGGGCATCTTCAGCCTGCAACTTTACGAGCCGCGTGACTGCGAAGCCGTCATCGTGCGCGCACGAGACGAGGGCGCGTGGGCGCGTGCGGCCGTCAGCGTCCTCGGCGACGACGGACAGTTCGCCACCGCCCACAGGCCCGAGACGCGCCGCGCGAGCGCGTTCACTCCGGCCGACGACTCCGTCATCATGCGCGACTTCTCGGAGAAGCTGGGGCGGCTCGTCAGGCCCGCACGTCGTGCGCTACGAGCCCGGCAACTATTACGCCGCGCACACCGACACAGGGATGAACCTGCTCGACAGGTACTTCACAGTCCTCTGCTACCTCAACGACGACTTCGAGGGCGGGCAAACAAGCTTCCCCACCCTCCTCTACTCCGCGGCCCCGCGCCGCGGTAAGGCCGTCGTCTTCCCTTCCACGTATGTCCACCGCGCCGATCCCGTCACGCGCGGCGAGAAGTACGTGATCGTCTCCTGGATGATGGGGGCGCCGCCGTCCAGGTGGCTCTGATTTCGTGAGGTGGCGGAGGGCGTACTTTTCCGATGGCAGGCAGGCACCTGATCGTCGTATCGGCGGAGAACAACGCCTACATGGGTTGGCAGTCGAAGCTTCTGAACTTCTCCTGCATGAGCCGTGTGGGTGAGCGCCCCGTCTTCGTCGTCCACGATTCGGGCGGCCCTTTGCACTCCGACTTCGGGGACATCTCCACACCGGCCACGCTCCTGCACGCCGCCGAGGAGGGCGCGGGCGAGGCGGAGTATTTCGTACTTTGCGACCCGGACATGATCTTCGTGCGACGCCCCTCGTTCCCCGAAGCGCTCGCGGGCGTCTTCTACTCCTACATGAATTTCGACCAGAGCTTCGTCGAGGTCGCGCGCCGCGCGGCGGGCGTCAACGAAGACGCGCTCGAAGCGCAGAAGGAGCAGTTGCGCTGCGGCGGCCCTTACGTCATCCCCGCCGCGTGCGCGCGCGAACTCGCGGAGGCGTGGCTCGACGCCGTTGACGCGTTCCCCCCGCGCACCTGGGAGGATGTGATGTACGCCTTCGGGCTCGCGGCCGTCAAGCTCGGGATGCAGGTCTCGCTCACGCACATGGCGAAGACCAACTACTGGCCCGACGCCGCGCCCGACGGCGACGTTATACATTACTGCTACGGCGACGACGTGTGGAACAAGCGGCACTATTTCACCGAAGAGCAGTCTGCCCTGGTCTGGGAAACTCAGGTGAGTGTGCCGCGCGCGACCGTGCTCGGCGAGATACTGGCACAGATTAGCGAGGCGGGAGAGTTTTATCGTAACTCCTGAGACGGCCCCTTTGCCCTTCCGCGCGGCCGGCGTCGCCCCACTGCCGTAGACCTTTTCGCCCGAAGTGGCATCATACAGTCCGTTCGCCCAGACCTTACGGACGCGCCCCTTCTGCCCATGACCTTCTCAGCAGGCGCACGGCTCGACCACTACGAGATTCGCTCGCTCCTCGGGGCGGGCGGCATGGGCGAGGTCTACCTTGCGCACGACCTGAAGCTCAAGCGCACCGTCGCACTGAAAGTCCTCTCCGCGGAGTTTGCCGGCGACCGACAGCGCATGAGCCGCTTCACGCAGGAGGCGCGCATAGCCTCGCTGCTCAGCCACCCCAACACCGTCCACGTCTACGAGATCGGGAAGGCCGAGGGCGTCAGCTTCATCGCGATGGAGTACGTCGAAGGGCAGTCTCTTCGACGAATGCTCGCGCAGTCGCGCCTGAGCGTGGCCCTTGCGCTCGACGTTGCGGCGCAGGTGGCGGGCGCGCTCGCGATGGCCCACGCCGTCGGCGTCATACACCGCGACATCAAGGCCGAGAACATCATGGTCGGGCGCGACGGGCACGTGAAGGTTCTCGACTTCGGCCTCGCCAAGCCCGCCCCGACCGACTCGCCGGGGGCAGCGGGCCCGAAGGACTCAACCGTCTCGCAAGTCAACACGTCGCCGGGCGTGGTGATGGGCACGGTCAACTATATGTCGCCCGAGCAGGCGCGCGGACTCGAAGTTGACGCGCGCACCGACATCTGGTCTCTCGGCGTCGTGCTCTACGAGATGCTGACGGGGCAGACGCCTTTCGACGGGCCGACGGCCAACGACGTGATCGCCTCGATACTCAAGCAGGAGCCGCCGCCGCCCACGCGCTTCCGCGAGGGACTGCCGGAGGCGCTCGAATGGGTGGTCATGAAGGCGCTCGTCAAGGATGCCGAAGGCAGGTACCAGACGGCCAGAGAGTTTCTCGCCGACGTTCAAAGGCTGAAGCAGCGTTACGGCACGAGCGCGGAGAGGGAGTCGTCCGGCGAGGGCGGGCAGGCGCATGCTTCGGGCCCGGCCGGCAACGGCGACGGCCGCCGCGCGACGACGGGGGAGGCGCGCGGGCTCACTTCCGCGAACAGTCCGGTGCATCAAACGTCGAGTGCCGCGTACATCGTCGAGGGCGTCAGGCGGCACAAGAAGGCCGCGGCCGCAATCACGCTCCTCGTCTCGCTCGCCGCCCTGTCGCTCGCCGTCGTGGCCTACAGGTCCTTCAACGCGCGCGGGCGCGCGCGCGCCGCGCAGCGCTCCCTGACGCGCCTGACGTTCGACTCCGGCCTCCAGTGTAACCCGACGTGGTCGCCCGACGGGCGCTTCATCGCATACAGCTCCGACCACAAGGGCAACTTCGACATCTGGGTGCAGCAGGCCGACGGCGGCACGCCCATCCAGGTGACCAACTCGCCGGCGCACGACTGGCAGCCCGACTGGTCTCCCGACGGCAAGAACATAGTCTTTCGCTCCGAGCGCGACGGCGGCGGGCTTTACGTCGTCCCGGCCTTCGGGGGCGTCGAGCGCAGAGTCTCCTCCTTCGGCTACATGCCGAAGTGGTCGCCGAACGGCTCGCAGATACTCTTCCTCAGCGCGGGCCAGCGCATCTACGACTTCCCGAAGCTCTACGTCATCGAACTGAGCGACTCGCGCCCGCGCGAGATAAAGACTCTGCTGGGCGACAACAAAGAGGAGGGCGTGAGGCAAGGCTCGGTCGCGTGGCACCCGGACGGCCGCCGCATATCCTTCCTCACGATGGATGGCACTTTCTGGACTGTCCCCTCGGACGGCGGCCAGCCGCTGAAGTCCGAGTTGTCCGCGGAGGTGGACGCCGAGATAAAGCGCGCCGGGATAAGTCTCGGCAACTTCCGCTGGGAGCCTTCGGGCAGGGCGCTCTACTTCGAAGGCTGGGCGCGCGGCGTGCTGAACCTCTGGCGCATCTCCGTCGACCCCGCGACGCTGCGCTGGGTTGACGGCCCCGAGCGCCTGACCACCGGCTACGAACAGGACACGGATATAGCCATCTCGCCCGACGGCAAGCGGCTCGCCTTCACGACCGTCACGCAGAGCACGCGCGTCTGGCTCCTCCCCTTCGACTCGCGCGCGGGTAAGATAACGGGGCAGGGCCAGCCCGTGACGCCGCCCGACGCGGACGCGTGGTTCCTCGACCTCTCGCGCGATGGCAAGCGTCTCATCTACTCGACGCAGAAGTACGGCATGGGCAAGCCCGAGCTGTGGGAGAAGTCGCTTGAGGACGGGGGCCAGGTGCAGCTCGCGGCGGACGGCTATTACCGCTTCTTCCCGCGCTGGTCGCCGGACGCGACCCGGCTCGCCTACAGCCGCTTCCAGCCCGTGAACCCGGACGCCTCGTCCAACCCGCCGAAGGGCACGGAGAAGACCGGCCCCGTCGCGCTCTTCGACCGCAGGAATAATCAGGAGCAGTTCCTGACTTCGCCTGGGCCTTGGCTCGACTACGCGGGCGACTGGTCGCCCGACGGGCGCTACATTCTCGCGAGCACCAACCGCAACTCGCCCGACCGCTGGGAGGTCTGCGTCTTCCCCGTCTCGGCGGCGCCGCACGCGGAGACGGAGATGCGCGTGGTGGCCTCAGACCCGGAGAACAGCCTCTGGTCGGCGCGCTTCTCGCCCGACGGGCGTTGGGTCTCTTACATCGCGCAAAAGGTGACCTCGGCCGACACGTCCGTCGTCTACGTCGTGCCGTCGTCGGGCGGCACGCCCGTGCGCGTCACCGCGCCGGACTCCTGGGCGGACTGGCCGCGCTGGTCGCCCGACGGGAGGACGATCTACTTCGTCGCCGGGATCAATTCGAGCTTCCTGAACGTCTGGGGCATCAGGTTCAACCCCGTCGAGGGCAAGCCGCTGGGCGAGCCCTTCCGCGTGTCCGGCTACGACAGCCCGAGCCACATGATCTCCGTGCAACTCGCGCGCACAGAGATGGCGCTGACGGCGAACCGCCTCGCGATTCCCATTCTGGACATATCCGGCAGCGTATGGATGCTCGAAGACGTAGACCGTTAGGCGAGAGAGAGACTTACGGGCCGACCTCCTATCCTCACTTGCCGGGGCTCGGCTTCAAGCCGAGATTGCGTATCAGGCGGTGAAGGTTGTTTGGGTGAAGGCCGAGCTGGTTCGCAGCCTCCCTGTAATTGCCCTCTGCCTGCGCGAGCGCCTTAGTAACGATCTGCTTCTTCGCCTCTCTCAGCGACTCGTGATACCTCGTGGAGATTTGCCCGCTAGCCACGGCCACCTCAAGCACAGGCTCTGGCAGGTCTT
>Ga0209577_10007472_pt1 | contig 10054 bp, 9 predicted proteins | sample GraSoiAngelo_109_FD_185874 | JGI IMG/M metagenome (GOLD analysis project Ga0209577, IMG submission 185874) | Grasslands soil microbial communities from the Angelo Coastal Reserve, California, USA - 14_0903_12_20cm (SPAdes) (version 2) | ecosystem: Environmental > Terrestrial > Soil > Grasslands ...
AGCGCGCGTCGTGCGGACGACTCCGCCCGTGCGCTATTACACGGTCGCCGCCAATCAGGTCATACGCGTCCGCATGGACACGGAGCTTAACTCGCGGACGGCGCGCATCGGCGACCGCTTCTCGGCGAGCGTGACTGAGCCGGTTTACGGCGAGAACGGGGTCGAGGTCGTCCCCGTCGGCAGCAAGGTCTGGGGACGCGTGACTTCGGTGATGCGCGCGCAACGGCACAAGCCGGGCAACATCGCCGTCAGCTTCAATCAGATCGTTCTGCCGAACCGTTCGCGCTACGTCGTCAACGGCTCGCTGACGAGCCTTCAAACCGACCAGGTGAACTCGGACAACGAGAGCACGGTTAAGGGCCGGAGCAATCAGAAGCGCGACGCAGTCTTCATCGGCGGCGGCGCGGCGACGGGCGCGCTCATCGGCGCGATTGCGGGCGGCGGCAAGGGCGCGGCCATCGGCATGATCGTCGGCGGCGCTCTCGGAACCGGCGCAAGATACTACGAGAAGGAGCAGGAGGCGGACGTGAAGTCCGGCACGGAGTTCGGCGTCATACTGAACCGCAGCGTACAGCTTCCTGAGTACAAGGCGCACTAAGTTTTCGCAGAATCGGCGACCCTCGCGGGCCGTCGGTGCGGAGGAAGCCCGCACGCGAAGGGGAGAGCGCGTGCGGGCTTCCGACCAGATTCGAGAGGTCTCCTGAAAGGTTATCCAAGGGTTCGGTCGCCCCTGTCAGGACGTAAGTGAGCGACCGCAACAGAAGAGGCCCGGCGCGAAGGGGAGAGCGTGCCGGGCCTCTTCGTCTTTATTGAGGGTTTTATGCCGACTGCCGACCGCCGACCGCCGACCGCTCCCTCCGATAGACGACGCGACCGGCGACGATGGTCGCGACCGCCGCGCCTTGAAGTGTCCAGCCGTCGAAGGGCGTGTTGCGGCTCCTGGACTTTGAGCGCGAGGCGTCGAACGTCCAACTCAGGTCGGGGTCGAGGACGGTCACGTCGCCCCACGCGCCGGGGCGGAGCGTGCCGCGGTCTGCGAGGCGGAAGATGCGCGCGGGGTTCGTCGAGAAGAGTTCGACGAGGCGTTCGAGGCCGATGTGGCCGCGGTGGACGAGGCGTTCGAGCGCGAGGGCGACGGCGGTTTCGAGGCCCGTGATGCCGAAAGGGGCGTGGTCGAATTCGAGGGCCTTCTCGTCTGCGTGGTGCGGCGCGTGGTCTGTGGCGACGGCGTCAACCGTGCCGTCGGCGACGGCTTCGAGAATCGCCTCGACGTGTTCGCGGCTCCGCAGCGGCGGGTTCATCTTCGTGTTCGTGTCGAAGCCCTCGCAGGCCGCGTCCGTCAAAGTGAAGTGGTGCGGCGTGACTTCGCAAGTGACCTGCGCGCCGCGCTCCTTCGCGCGCCTGACGGCCTCGATTGCGCCGCGCGTCGAGACGTGCGCGAGGTGTACGCGCGCGCCGGTCAGCTCGGCGAGCGCGCAGTCGCGCATCGCGTCCGACTCTTCGGCGAGCGCGGGACGCCCGCGCAGGCCCAGGCGCAGAGACCACTCGCCCTCGTGCATTACGCCGCCCGCGGCGAGCGTCCGGTCGTCGCAGTGATCCATCACCGCGAGGTCAAAGCCGCGCGCGTACTCCATCGCACGGCGCATCAAGCCGGGCGAAGGGACGGGCCGCCCGTCGTCCGTGACGGCGACGATGCCGGCGCGCTTCATCTCGCCCATCTCGGCCAGCCCCTCGCCCTTCGAGCCTTTCGTGATCGCGCCGACGGGAAAGATGTTCGCGAGGCCGACCGTCTGCGACTGCTCGACGATGAAGCTCGTGACCGCGGGGTTATCGTTCACGGGGTCGGTATTCGGCATCGCGCAGACGGAGGTGAAGCCGCCCGCGACTGCGGCGGCAGCGCCCGACGCGATTGTCTCCTTATACTCCTGGCCCGGCTCGCGCAGGTGCGTGTGCAGGTCTATGAAGCCGGGCGCGACGACGAGGCCCGTCGCGTCAAAGACTTCCGCGCCCTCCGGCCTCGACTCGCCTCGACCGAGCACGGCGGCGACGCGCCCGTCTTCGATAAGCAAGTCCTTGCCCGCGTTGATTCCCTGCGAAGGGTCTATGACGTATCCGTTGGCGATCAGCAGTCTCATCTGTTCAGGACTTGGAACTGTCCGCGTGTGCGGCGGCGACTGCCGCACTGAGAGATTCCGTCGAAGCCTCCGGGGATGACTCCGTCTCAACTTTCGCCTGCGTTGCCGGGTTCGTGCTGACGTTCAACGCGCCCGCGCCACCGCCGAGCAGATAGAGCACGGCCATGCGGACGGCGAGGCCGTTGGCGACCTGGTCGAGGATGAGCGAGCGAGCGCCGTCGGCCACGTCTGAACTGATCTCGATGCCGCGGTTCATCGGGCCGGGGTGCATGACGATGGCATCGGGCTTCGCGAGCCGGAGGCGCTTCAGCGTGAGGCCGTAGTGCACCGCGTACTCGCGCAGAGACGGGAGGAAAGCACTGTCCTGTCGCTCGCGCTGAATGCGCAAGACCATCACAACGTCCGCGCCTTCGATGGCGTCCTCGATGCGGCTCTCGACGCGCAGGCCGCCGCCCACGGCGAGCGAGGCGAACTCCGGCGGCGCGAGCGTGCCCGGCCCCGCGAGCGAGACGGAAGCGCCGAGCGTCGTCAGAAGGTGCGCGTTCGAGCGCGCGACGCGCGAGTGGAGTATGTCGCCGAGGATGGCGACCCTCAGACCTCGGAGGCTTCCCTTCTGCTGGCGTATGGTCAACGCGTCGAGCAGGGCCTGCGTCGGGTGCTCGTGCGCGCCGTCGCCCGCGTTGACCACGCCTGCGCGGCAGACGCGTGCGAGCTGGTGCGGCGCGCCCGCCGAGGGGTGGCGGATGACGATGAGGTCGGGCGACATCGCTTCGAGGTTGCGCGCCGTATCGAGCAGCGTCTCGCCCTTCGTCACCGACGAAGAGGACGAGTTGATGTTGATTACGTCCGCCGAGAGGCGCTTGCCGGCAATCTCGAAGGAGGTGCGCGTGCGCGTCGAAGGCTCGAAGAAGAGGTTAATGACGGTGCGCCCGCGCAGCGTCGGGACTTTCTTGATTTCGCGCTCGGAGACTTCGCGGAACGTCTCGGCGGTGTCGAGGATGTGCGTGATCTCTTCGGCGCTCAGGCCGCGGATGCCGAGCAGGTGTTTCTGGTTGAGCACGGCTTTCATCGAACGCGTCCGCCTCGCTTCTCCGGCCAGATACGAAAAAGGCGGCCCCGGTTGGCCGCCTTCGCTACTCTTCCTCGCCCGCCGGTCGCTCGACGATGGCGACCGCCTCTTCCCCGTCGAAATCTTCGAGCATCACCTTGATGATCTCGCTCTTTTTAGTCGGCACGAACTTGCCGACGAAGTCCGCCTGAATCGGAAGCTCGCGGTGCTCCTTGCCGCGGTCAATGAGGACGGCGAGCTGGACGCGGCGCGGCCTGCCGAAGTCAATCAGTTGGTCGAGCGCCGCGCGGATGGTGCGCCCCGTGTATAGCACGTCATCAATGAGGAGGACGTTTCGGCCTTCGACATCAATGGGCAAGTCCGTGCGGTTGACGATGGGGTTCGCGCCGACGGTCGAGAGGTCGTCGCGGTAGAGCGTGATGTCCACGACGCCGACGGGCGGGCGCTCGCCTTCGAGGTCGGCGATCTTGTCGGCCAGGCGATGGGCGAGCGGCACGCCGCGCCTCTGGATGCCGATGAGGTAGAGGTGGCCCGCGCCGTGGTTCTCCTCGACGATCTCGGAGGCGAGCCGGGCCAGCGCGCGGTTGATCCGCATGCCGTCCATGATGCGCGCTTTCTCGACTAAATCCATCGGCGCGGATACTAGCACAGAGGCGTCTGCTGATGGAAGGTTCAGGCAGCCGCGGGCGGTGAGGGCGCGGCGTCGGTCTCTTAACTTTTACTCGCCGTAAGACTCGGCGAGCTTGCGGAAGTGGTAGCCCATCGCGGCCAGGCGCATCGAGACGGCGAACGCCTCGCGGTGCTCGGCCACGGCCCGGCGGAAGAAGCGCCAGAACTCCCTGCGCTCGCGGTCGAAGACGCCGAGCTTGAGGGCGATGCGCGCCACCGCCGCCGTGCCGGTGATGAAGTTGTGCTTGTTCGGCTCCGGCTTGTCCATGGACATCCGCTTCACGCATTCGAGGGCGCGGCTGTAGTATTCGCTGGGCTTGTAGATCGTCCGCATGATTGACTGGTAGCCCTCGATCAGCCTGCGGGCGTCCATCTTCGGCACGAAGTTCAGCTCGCAGTTCGTGTTCTCGCCGGAGCTTTCCGCGAGCAGTCGCCCCTCGCCCTTGAGCCGCCGCCAGAGCTGCGTGTCAGGGAGCGCCGTCAGCAGCCCCACCATCGCCAGCGGGATGGCGCTCTCGCGGATGAAGTTGATCTGCCGCTCGAAGATGTCTTCCGGGTCGCTGTCGAAGCCGACGATGAAGCCCGCCATCACTTCCATGCCGTACCCTTGAATCTTTCGCACCGAGTCGAGCAGGTCGCCGCGCGTGTTCTGCCCCTTGCGGGCCTCCTTGAGGCTCTCGACGACCGGCGTCTCGATGCCGAGGAAGACGCGGTGGAAGCCCGCGCGCCGCATGTCGTCGAGCAACCGCTCGTCTTCGGCGAGGTTGACGCTCGCTTCGGTGAGGAAGGAGAACGGGCGTCCATTCCTCTCCTGCCAGGCGGCCAACTCAGGCAGAAGCCGCCGGACGTTCTTCTTGTTGCCGATGAAGTTGTCGTCCACGATGAAGACCGTCCCGCGCCAGCCCGTGGCGAGCAGCGCGTCGAGTTCGGAGAGCATTTGCTGGTTCGACTTGGTGCGCGGCACGCGCCCGTAAATCTCGATGATGTCGCAGAACTCGCAACTGAAGGGGCAGCCGCGCGAATACTGCACGCTCATCGCGCTGTAGCGCTTGAGGTCTGCGAGACGGAAGTCGGGCGTGGGCGTGAGCGCGAGCGCAGGCTTCTCAGCCGCCTGATAGACGCGCCTCGCCGCGCCCCGCTCCAGGTCGCGCACGAACTCCGGCAGCGTCGTCTCGGCCTCGCCGAGGAAGACGTGGTCGGCTTCCGGCAGGCTCTCGACGCTCGTCGTCACGTAAGGCCCGCCAATGACCACGCGCTTACCTTTCGCCTTGCACCTGGCGACAACCTGGCGCAACGAGTCCTTCTGCACCAGCATCGCCGTGCAGAAAACCATGTCGGCCCACTCGATGTCGGACGACTTCAGACGCCTGACGTTCAAATCTATCAGCCGGCGCTCCCACGCGCGCGGCAGCAAGGCCGAGACGGTCAGCAGACCGAGCGGCGGGAAGGCGGAACGCTTGCCCTCGAAGGGGAGCGCGTGCCGGAAGCTCCAGTATGTGTCGGGGTACTCCGGGTTGATAAGCAGAATCTTCATTACGCACTCCCTGCCCTTCATTGTCTGTGAGCCATGACCGCCGCCGTCGCCGTCTCACTCTTTCGCGCGGCGAGACTAGTGGTCACAGCTTCTTTAGCCAGCTTGTAGATCGCGCGCCGGTTTTGGAAGATGACTTTGAGCCACGCGCGCTTGTTCATCTGCGGGAAATAGATGCCGCGGAAGAAGAGTCGCATGACTAGGTGGATCAGGCGGTAGTTAACACCCTGATCGCTAATCGAGTCAACCGCCCTCCGGTTGGCCTCCGGGCTGTACGAGGCGGCCCAGGCCCTCTCAAGCTCTTCCTGCGTCTCCGGGATGGTCATCTTCAGAGGCGTGTGCGCCATCTGGTAGGGCGCGAACTCCAGCCAGTGCTTCGGTCGCGTCAGCCGCCCGGCGGTCTCCAGGCGCTTGTACAGAGGCGTCGAAGGGAAGGGCGTGAGCTGGCCGAAGACGGGCAGGCCCGGAGGCCAACTTTCTATCTGCTTCAAGGTGCGCTCGGCCACGCCCGGCGTGTCGTTGTCCAGGCCGACGATGAAGGAGGTGATGGCGTAGATGTTGCGCCGGGCGAGGCGGTTGAGCACCGACGCATACTCCGCAGGCTTGTTGAAGCTCTTGTTCACGTCCGCCAGGTTGGCCGAGTCAATTGACTCCATGCCGATAAAAATCCACTTGCCGTGGGCGGCGGCGATCAAATCAACCAGCTCCTCGTCGCGCAGGAGGTTGGCGCTGATCTGCGCCGTCCAGGGGAGCTGCGCGCCGGCGGCGATGATGTCTCTCAGGAGCGACTTCGTGCGCTTGATGTTGATGGCGAAGTTGTCGTCTATGAAAAAGACGATCACCTGATCCCGGTTCTTGCGCGCGTGCCGCTTGAGCCGCAGCAGTTCTTCGACTACAGACTCGTTCGAGCGGAAGCGGATCGAGTCGCCGAAGAACCCCGTGACCGTGCAGAACTCGCAGCCGTAGGGGCAGCCCCGGCCCGACTCAATCGGGATGACGCGGACTGCGCCCCAGCCGGAGCCGTACCGCTTCAGGAGCGGGCGCGCGAACTTCGGCACCATGTCGAACTGCTCAAGGTCGTAGGTCTCCCAGGGGATCGCCGGGTAGGGTTGCAGGCTCGGCTTGCGCTCCTTCCCCGTCTCGTCAACGGGGGAGTAAATCTCCTTGAGTTCGCCCCGCGCGGCGTCCTCGACGATCCGGGGCCAGGTCTCGTCGGCCTCGCCGAGCGCGACGGCGTCGGCGTGGCGCTGACCCCCGTCCCGACCGAGCGCCTCGTCCGGCATCTCCGTCACGTGTGGGCCGCCCATGACGACCGGAACCCCCGCGGCGCGGATCGCGTCGGCCATGCGATAAGCCCGCGCCACCATCCTCGTCATCGAGCCGATGCCGACGAGGCCGACCTTCTCTCGGAGGACGAACCGCACGAGTTCCTCCTCGTCCATGGGCCGCGCGTTGCCGTCAACCAGGAGCACATCGTGGCCGGGGGGCGTGAGCGCCTTGAGCAGGAACATCCAGAGGTGCGGCATGAAGTTGCGCGTCACGCCGTTGTCGGGGTTGTAAAGTAAGATTCTCATTGATTCACCTCCGCGCCGGGGATTGAAAGCTCACATAACCCTTGCGCTGCTGCCGGGAACACGAACGAGCAACTGACGGCAAGAGGAGGGAGTTTAGGGGAAACCCGATCCAGATGTCGAGGAGTAGGTTGTTCCGGGGGAGTATATCACTTATGTGTGCCGCCGCACACAGCAAATATTACTCTGCGCGGAGGGGGTGCACAATAGACTAAGGAAGTGAAACTTTACAGGGGCCGAGGGTGCGACATTGGGCGGGCTCATACGTATTTTACATGGAGGCTTTTCGTTGGCCGACCTGATCGTCGTGACGCACCCTGGGTTGCGCTCTTCGGCACTCTCACACGAGCTAATCCCCGCCGTTACCGTTCTCCTCTTGGGCGTCGGCGAGCGTGAAAGGTACGAGGCCGCGTTTGACTTCTTCGAGAGCGATGCTCGTGTTCCTGTGCCTCCGCTCGTGGGCCTCGATCCGTGGGGTCGCGCCCCGCGTGAGTTGCTTGTTTCTTAAAGCCGCCACGACGATCAGCCGGTACACCGAGTCTATCCCCGGCCACTGCCCCTCACCCGTGACGCTGCTGAAGCTGTTCCAGGTAGTCTTATCCATCTGTTGCTTCGCTTCCCTCATGTCCGCCCCGTTGACGAAAGCCGGTCGAGAGCATCCCAAGCCTCCGGCCAACTACAAAATCACCCTCAGCAGGAAAATTATGACCGGCACCGCGAAAACGGCGATGACAAAACGGTGCAGCCAGCTCACCGCCAGCTCGCGGCAGTAAGGGCATCTCATTTTCGACAGACTCAATCTCGTCCGGCAGCGGCGGCAACTTCTTTTCATCTCAGGCCTCAGAATCGCCCTCGCGCAGTTTGCGCGCCATCGTCAACGAGCACGACGAGTTGCGCGTGATCTATCGGCTGGCCGCGCAGAGGCGGGAGCAACTGGAGTTCGACGATGCGCGTGAACTCGGCGGCTGCATCGGCCTTGATCTGCATGATGACGCGACGTGTGAACATTATTAACCCCTCGGCGGTAGAGACGACACCTTGAAGACACACACCCGGTTGAGCAGAAGGCGCTCGGAAGCATCTCGCTTGCGCGGAGCGCCGGTGTCGCTTTGTCTAAAAAACGGCTAAGACAGGTATATCACTTGTGGGAATGACCGTCCGTGCGTTAGCACACATACCTGAGCTTGCTTTGTGAGACGGAGAGAGCAGCGCGGAACCACGTTGAAAGCGCGTTTCGGGTCGGGAGGTAAGCGTTTCGCACACATCTCCCGAAGGAAGAACCTTCTTCACTATGCTTAGCGCCCGACGCCAAACGCGTGAAAGCGCCACCGGCAAAAAAATTGCCGGTGGCGCTTCGCGTGTCAGGGTCGCCGGTTTTCTTGAACGTATCTGCCGGCGCGAGACTGGCCCGACGCGGCCTTAGTAGCGGCGTCCGCCGCCACCACCGCCGTTGCGGTCTTCACGCGGTTTGGCGACGTTGACGGTCAGACTGCGACCGTTGACTTCGTTGCCGTTGAACTTGGCGATGGCCGCCTCGCCCTCTTCCTTCGAGGACATCTCGACGAAGCCGAAGCCGCGCGAGCGGCCCGTGTCGCGGTCTTCGACGACCGTCGCCGACTCGACCGTGCCGGCCTGTGTGAATAGCTGCTGCAAATCTTCGCTCGAAGTCTGGAAGGCGAGATTGCCGACGTAAAGTTTCATTGACATTTAAGTTGTACCTTTCCCCTGCCGGGGCATTCTAGAGAAGCTTCGAATCGAAGTGGCTTCGGTGTAACGGTGGCAGCGAAGGCTAGCGTTCGGGTGCTCTGGTAGGAGCGGCTTCTGTGGTTAAGATCGGCCTGCTCTCGAACTGTCAGGGCCGCCGCCATTTTCGAGGGGCGGGGCGCTTCACCGTAAACGCGCAAGAGAAGGAGTAACGCGGACTATGATGCGCCCGCGGGTCGCATGGTTGTAATGCTCGCCGGTAATCCTTTCGTTCCGCCCGACTCGTCTGCTTTGCCCTGTCTGGCGAAGGCTAGTGTCGGGGATGGCGTGTGTTAGGCCCGTCAGTGTCCTACAGGTATCCGCTGGTAACGGGTCTTCCCCTCGGCATTCTCCCACGAAATATCCAGCACGTAAGGCTTGACTTCACCCGCTATCACTTTAAGCCGCTCCAACTGGTCGTGTTCAAGGTCTGACGGTCTGCCGTCTATCAAAGTCCTGTGGGAGAGGACGGCCTTCTCTTTCGGGAGGATTTGCCTGACGGCGTCAAATTTTATGTGGGCGCGCGAGGGGCCGCCGCCCGGAGTCTCTTCGTCCTTTAGAAAGACGGCCAGAATCTCGACACACTTGAAAGCTTCGTCGGACGTGTTCGTCAATTCCAAAAGAACCTTCGCTCCGGCGTCTATGAATCTAAAGGTAAAGGGCTTCTCTATCCTGCCGCTGATGGTCATGGTCTTCTTTCTGCGCGAGTGCGGCCAAGCCGCGTTTAAGCACCGGAGCTTTAACACCGGAAACGCACGGGCGACACGCGGACTGTTCGGCGGCCCTCCCGGTGTCGAAGGTGATTTTTCTAAAGGACGGCTAAGGAGCTTATATCACCTGGAAGAGATGCCGTCGGTGCGTTATCACACATATGATATACTCCCGGCGAGCCATTAATTCAGAGGTTGACCTCGAAATGCCTCCTCCGCGGCGTCGGTCATAGTCAATGAAGACGCGCGCGCGCCCTCCGACCCTCTTTTCAGGCGTAAGCTGAGACGGCGAGGCTACTGATGCGCACCACCGCAGACACGCACGGCCCGACCGGGAATCGTCTCCTCGCAATGCTCCCCGGTGCGGAGTACGAGCGAATAATTCCACACTTGGAGCGCGCCTCCTTCTCGCTCGGCGAGGTCGTCTACGAGTCCGGCGGGCAGATGGCGCACGTCTATTTCCCCACCACGGCAATCGTCTCCCTGCTCTACGTGATGGAGAACGGCTCGTCCGCCGAGATGGGGGTGGCCGGCAACGACGGGCTGGTCGGCATCGCGCTCTTCATGGGCGGCGACAGCATGCCCAACCGCGCCGTCGTGCAGAGCGCCGGGGAGGCCGTCAGGAT
>Ga0209577_10007474_pt1 | contig 10053 bp, 6 predicted proteins | sample GraSoiAngelo_109_FD_185874 | JGI IMG/M metagenome (GOLD analysis project Ga0209577, IMG submission 185874) | Grasslands soil microbial communities from the Angelo Coastal Reserve, California, USA - 14_0903_12_20cm (SPAdes) (version 2) | ecosystem: Environmental > Terrestrial > Soil > Grasslands ...
GCACGCGCTGGACCTGATCGAGCGCGGCAAGGTGGACGTCCGGTCGCTGATCACGCACCGCCACCCGTCGCTCGACTCCGTCGTCCGTGCCTTCATGGACGATCACCGCGCCCCGGAGTACGTCAAAGGCGTCGTCGTCCTGTGAAGCCCGCGCTGCGCGTCTCGCTGTTCGTGACCTGCCTGGCGGATCAACTGTGGCCGGCGGCGGCGGTCGGCGCGGTGCGGGTGCTGCGGCGCGTGGGGTGCGACGTGCAGTTCGACGAGCGTCAGACGTGTTGCGGGCAGCCCGCGTTCAACACCGGGTATCGCCCGGAGGCGTGCGCGCTGGCCCGCCGGCTCATCGAGATCTTCGAATCGAGCGGCAGCGACGCGATCGTCAGCCCTTCGGGATCGTGCACCGCGATGCTGCATCATTACGAGCAGCTGTTCGAGGATGCAGGCTGGCGCGCCCGGGCTCGGGGCCTGGCGGAGCGCACCCACGAGCTCAGCTCCTTTCTCGTGAATCGACTGGGCGTGGAGGACGTGGGGGCGACCTTCGCCGGCCGCCTCACCTGGCACGACGCGTGTCACGGCTTGCGCGACCTGAAGATCAAGGACGAGCCGCGCCGGCTGCTGCGCCACGTGCGCGGCGCGGAGCTGGTCGAGCTGCCGCCGCCCGGCGCGGAGACGTGCTGCGGCTTCGGCGGCACCTTCTCGGTCAAATATCCCGAGATCTCGGTGGCGATCCTGGACGAGAAGGTCGACGCGATCGACCGGGCGGGGGTGGACGCGGTCGTCTCGGGGGACGCGAGCTGCCTGATGCAGATCGGCGGCCGGCTGTCGCGCCGGGGATCGGCCGTCCGCGCCCTGCACCTGGCGGAAGTTCTGGCCTCCACCACATGAGCTTCGACCGGGAGGCGCGCGCGGCGCTGGCCGACGGCCAGCTGCGCGGCGCGCTGCGTCACGCCACGACCCTGTTCGGCGAGCGGCGGCGGGCGGCGATCGCGGACGTCCCGGATTGGGAGGACGCCCGCGATCGGGCCCGCGCCATCAAGGACGAGACGCTGCTGCACCTGGACCAGTTCTTGGAACAGTTCGCGGCGAACGCTGAGCGTGCCGGAGCGCGCGTGCATTGGGCGCGCGACGCCGCCCAAGCCTGCGACATCATCGCCGGAATCGCCGAGCAGCGGGGCGCCCGGAGCGTCGTGAAGAGCAAGAGCATGGCGTCAGAAGAGATCCGCCTGAACGCCGCCCTCGCCGCGCGCGGGATCGCGGCGGTGGAGACCGACCTGGGCGAGTACATCATCCAGCTGGCGGGTGAGGAGCCGTCGCACATCGTGGTCCCTGCGATCCACAAGACCAAGGGCCAGATCGCGGCGCTGTTCGCCGAAAAGCTCGGCATGGAGCCCTCCGACGACGTCACCAAGCTGGCGGCAGCGGCGCGCCGGGCGCTGCGCCGCCGCTTCGCCGAAGCGGATCTCGGCGTCTCCGGCGTCAACTTCGCGGTCGCCGAGACGGGCACGATCCTGATACTCGAAAACGAAGGGAACGCGCGGCTCACCACCAGCCTGCCGCGCACCCACGTCGCGCTCATGGGCATTGAGAAGGTGATCCCGCGCTTCGCCGACCTGGAGGTGTTTCTGCGGCTGCTCCCCCGCTCCGGCACCGGCCAGGCATTGACGGCGTACCAATCGTTGCTCACCGGCACGAAGCGCCAGCCCGCGGACGAAGGGCCGGAGGAGCTGCACATCGTGCTGCTCGACAACGGCCGCTCGCGCATGCTGGCGTCCCCGGTGACCCGTCAGACGCTGGCGTGCATCCGCTGCGGCGCGTGTCTCAACGCCTGCCCGGTGTACCGCCAGATCGGCGGCCACGCCTACGGGTCGGTGTATCCCGGTCCAATCGGCGCGGTGTTGACCCCGCAGCTGCTCGGCATGGGGGAGTCATCCGCGCTCCCCTACGCATCCAGCCTGTGCGGCGCCTGCCGCGACGTCTGTCCGGTCAAGATCGACATACCGGCGGTCCTGCTGCATCTGCGCGCGCAGGCGGTCGCGCGGCGCGGGAGTACCGGGACGCGGACGCTGCTCGAGCGGCTCGCGTTCGCGAGCTACGCGGCCGTGATGGCGCGGCCGCGGCTGTTCGAGTGGGTGATGCGCTGCGCCCGGAGACTGCACCTCATGCCGCCGCTCGGTGCCTGGACCAAGTGGCGCGATCTCCGCCCCCTCGCGCCGCGCAGCTTTCGCGAGGAGTGGCGGAGGGGACTGTGCGACGAGGGGGCAGAATGACTCGGACGGATGACGCCCGGCGGGAGATCCTGAGCGCGATCCGGGAGAACCTGAAACCCCCTGGGGCATCGCCCCGGGGTCAGCCGTGGGCTCGACCGGTTCGGCTGACCCCGGGCCGGCGACCGAGGACCCGCAGGGCCCGAGGAAGTCCTTTAGGGCGGCCCTCGTGAGCTCCTTCACCGAGCGCCTGGCCGCCGTCGGCGCGCAGTGCAGCGTCGTGAGCGGCGAGGCGGAGGCCGCAGGCGCGCTGGCCGGCATCCTCTCGGGCGCGGGGGCGCGTCGCGTGGCCGGCTCCGACGCTCCGCTCGTCCAGCGGTTGCTACAACCGCTGCGCGACCGCTTCCAGATCGCGGACCTGGAGCGGCTGTCGCGCGACGACCTGTTCGCGTGCGACGTCGGAGTCACCACGGCGCAATGGGGCATCGCCGAGACCGGCACCCTGGTGCTCGAGTCGGCGCGCGAGCGGAGCCGGCTGCTCTCGCTCGTCCCGCCGATCCACGTGGCCGTGTTGTCCACGCGGTGCATCTGTGGGTCGCTGGGCGACGCGCTCGACCGCGTGCGCCAGGCCGCGAGCCATGCGATCACCTTCATCACCGGACCGTCGCGCACCTCGGATATCGAGCTCACGTTGGTGGTGGGGGTGCACGGTCCCCAGACGGTTCACGTACTCTTGCTGGAGGATGTATGAAGCGAACAGCGTCCGTCGTCCTGATCGCAGCCGGAGTGGGCGTGATCCTGGGGTGCGGCGGCTCCGGCGCACGGCGGCAGGCCGGCTCGCAGCGGCCGGTGACGATCGCGGTGATCCCCAAAGGCACGACGCACGAGTTCTGGAAGAGCATCCACGCCGGAGCGATCCAGGCGTCGCGCGAGCAGCTGACCGAGGGTGCACCGGTCAACATCATCTGGAAGGGGCCGCTGCGCGAGGACGACCGCGAGCAGCAGATCCAGGTCGTGGAAGGGTTCATCAGCCAGGGCGTCCAAGGGATCGTGCTCGCCCCGCTCGACAGCCGTGCGCTGGTGCGCCCCGTCGAAGAGGCCCGGCGCGCCGGGGTGCCTACGGTGATCATCGACTCGCGGCTCGAGTCGGACAGCATCGTCAGCTTCGTCGCCACCGACAATCGCAAGGGCGGGCAGCTGGGCGCAGCCCGACTGGGCGAGCTACTCGGCGGGAAGGGCAAGGTGCTGCTGTTGCGGTACGGCGAGGGGTCTGCCAGTACGACCGAGCGGGAGTCCGGATTCCTCGAGGTGCTGCGCGCCCGTTACCCGGGCATCGAGATCGTGTCCGCCGACCAGTATGCCGGGCCGACGCGCGAGACGGCCAAGCGCGCCTCGGAGAACCTGCTCAACCGCTACGGCGGCCTGATCCAGGGGATCTTCACGCCGAACGAGTCCTCCACCATCGGCATGCTGCTCGCGTTGCAGGACATCGGCCTCGCGGGCAAGGTCAAGTTCGTCGGCTTCGATGCCAGCTCGATCCTGATCGCCGCGATCCGGGCGCACCAGCTCGACGGACTGGTGGTGCAGAACCCCATGCGCATGGGATACCTGGGCGTAAAGACGATGGCCGACCAATTGCGCGGCAAGCCGGTCGAGCGGCTCATCGACACGGGCGTGGCGCTCGTGACGGCGGCGAACCTGGATTCGGCCGCGACGCAGGAGCTCGTGAACCCGCCGATCGCGCGGTACCTGATCGAGCAGTGAGCGTGCTCCGGATCTCGGCCCTCGCGAAGCGGTTCGGCCCCACCGTGGCGCTGGACGGCGTGGACTTGGTGCTCCACGCCGGCGAGGTGCACGCCCTGATCGGGGAGAACGGCGCCGGCAAGAGCACGCTGATGGGCATCGTCGCCGGCGCGCTGCATCCCGACCGCGGCGAGATGCAGCTCGACGATCGGCCGTACGCCCCGCCCTCGCCGCTCGAGGCGCGGCGCCGCGGCATCGCCCTCATCCATCAGGAGCTCTCGCTCTGCCCGCATCTCTCCGTCGCCGAGAACATCCTGCTCGGAATCGAGCCGTCGCGCTGGGGATGGCTCGACAGGGGAGCCGCCCGCCGCCGGGCGCTCGGGCTGCTGGAGCACTTCGCCCACCCGGATCTCACACCCGACGCCCAATTGGGCGCACTGCCGCTGGCGGCCCAGCAAGTGGTCGAGATCTGCCGTGCCCTGGCCGCCGACGCGCGTATCCTGCTGATGGATGAGCCGACGAGCAGTCTGCAGCGCGAGGAAGTAGACCGTCTGTTCGCGCTGATCCGCCGTCTCGCCGCCGGGGGGGGGCTCGCCGTGATCTACATCAGCCACTTTCTGGAGGAGGTTCGCGAAATCGCCGATCGGTACACCGTGTTGCGCGACGGCCGCAGCGTCGATTCCGGACGGCTCGCGGAGACGAGCGCCGATCATCTGATCGCCCAAATGGTGGGCCGGCCCGTCGCAGGGCTGTTCCCCGAGCGCGCGCGCACCCGGAGCGCGGCGGGAGAGGTGCTGCTCGCCGCGGACGGCGTCGCCGCTCCCCCGACGCTGCGGCACGCCAGCTTCGAGCTGCGCCGGGGCGAGATCCTTGGCATCGCCGGGCTCATCGGTTCGGGGCGGACCGAGCTGGTGCGCGCCCTGTTCGGGCTCGAGCCGCGTGCGGCGGGACGGATCGCGCTGCACGGCCGGGCGCTCGCGGTGCCCGGGGCGAGCCCGGCGCAGCGGCTCGGCCAAGGGTTCGGGTACCTGAGCGAGGACCGGACACGGGAGGGGCTGGCGCTGCCGCTCGCCGTGGCCGACAACTTGACGGCCACCCGAATGTCCGCCTGCTCACCGGGATGGGGATGGCTCGACCTCGGCCGGCAGGGCGCGGCTGCCCGGACCTGGATCGAGGCGCTCCGTATCCGGGCCGCTACCCCAGAGCAGCCAGTGCGCGCACTCTCGGGCGGGAATCAGCAGAAGGTGGCGATCGGCCGGCTGCTCTACCAGGACGCGGAGGTGCTGCTCTTGGACGAACCTACCCGCGGTATCGACATCGGCAGTCGCGCCCAGCTGTACGAGACCATCGCGCGCTGCGCCGAGGCGGGGAAAGGGGTGCTGCTCGTGAGCTCCTATCTCCCTGAGCTGTTCGGGCTGTGCGACCGGTTGGCGGTCATGAGCCGCGGGCGGCTCTCTCCGGCACGGCCGATCGAGGAGTGGACCCCGGAGACGGTGCTGGCCACGGCGATCGGGGAGGCAGGCCACGACGCCTAGTTAGAACCGACGCTGCATGACTCGCATCGCGTGCGCGCATCACGTGTCGCGACCAGTACTCGCACGCGCGTCGACCGCGACTTGCTCCGAGCGTACAGTTATCCCGTGATCGGCGTCACGCAATCGGCATGTGCTTTGCCCGGGACGGTTCGGGTTGCCGCCGTTCCCCGCCGCCCCTGGAGGAAGCATGTGCGCCGTCACCTGCCGATTCCCGCCGCTCATCGCAGCCTTGATCACCGCGCTCGGACCAGCCCCTCGTTCCGCCCCGGCCCAAGCCACTCCGCAGCTGGGCACGATCGCCGGCAGAGTGACCGCGGCCGACACCGGTATCGCCCTGACGAGCGCCACCGTCAGCGTCGTCGGGACGCGGCTCTCCGCCCAGACCGACGGCGCGGGGCGGTATACGCTGACGGGCGTACCGGTCGGCCCGCAGCGATTGCGCGCGCGGATGCTGGGCTACGCCCCCGCCGACACCAGTGTCGTCGTCGCCGAGGGCGAGGAGACCGTGGTCAACCTCCAGCTCAAGGCACAGGCCATCGAGCTGGAGGCGATCGTGGCCGTGGGATACGGGACCCGACGCAGCGCGGACGTTACGGGATCCGTGGCCGGAGTGAATACGGAAAACATCAAGTCTCTTCCGGTGACCGGCGTAGACCAGGCCCTGGCCGGCCAGGTCGCGGGCGTGCAAATCAGCCAGAGTAACGGAATTCCCGGAGGCGGCCCCCAGATACAAATCCGGGGGGTCGGCGCCATCGGTGCAGGAACCCAGCCGCTGTACGTCGTGGACGGCTTTCCGCTGTCCACGACGTCGCGCGAGATCAGCAATCCCCTGAATGACATTCCTCCCGGGGATATCGAGTCGATCTCGGTTCTGAAAGACGCCTCTGCCGCGGCCATTTACGGCTCACGCGGCGCCAACGGGGTGGTGCTCATCACGACGAAACGCGGCCAGGGCGCACGGCCGCGGATCGAGGTGACCAGCTACACGAGCACGCAGCGCATTCCCCAGGGCGGGCGACCCGACCTGATGAATGCCCGGGAGTTCGCCCAGTTCCGCAAAGAGGCGATCGAGGATCGCATTCGATTCGAGGAGGGGCGAGAGCCGACGCCCGAAGACATCCCGGAGATCTATCGCAACCCGGCAGCACTGGGGGACGGGATCAACTGGTTCGACGAGATCACCCGGCCCGCTCCGATGCGCAACGTGGACGTCAGTGTGAGCGCGGGCAGTCCGGCCTTCTCCGCATATGTATCGGGCGGGTATCTGAACCAGGAGGGCGTCGTCAAGCAGACGGGTTACGATCGCTCCTCGCTGCGTGCCAACGTGCGCGCCAGCCCGAGTGGCCGGTTCACCGCGGGTTTGAATGCGGCCTCGACCTTCTCCCGGCGTCAGCTGGAGGCCGCGGGGGGCCAGGGGCGATACGAAAACGGCTTCGGGTCCGCCCTCGTCGCCAGCCCCATCGGGACGGTACGCAACCCGGACGGTTCGTACGTCCCGATGATCGGGAGCCCGGGCACATTCCTGTACCCGAACCCGCTCCTGACGCTGCAACAGTTGGAGAACGAGGGCACGAACTTCCGGGCGATCGCCGCCGCCTTCGCCGAATACGCGCCTTGGGATCGCGTGAAGTTGCGGTCGAGCTTGAGCGTGGACTGGTCCGACGCCAGAACCAAGACCTTCCACCCCTCCACGGTCGGCTACCTCAGTCAGCCACCACCTGTCACGCCCTGGGGCGAGTACGCGACGTCCCATTACCTGAACTGGCTCAGCGAGAACACGCTCACGTACAGCCGGACGTTCAGCGCGAGCCACGCCATCGATGCGCTGCTGGGGACCAGTGTCCAGGCGCAGCGCGGCGAGTGGGGCAATTTCAGAGGGGACAACTTCCCGGACGATGATATCCGGACGCTCAATGCCGCTGCCAGGATCACGGGAAACTCGGGCGAAGACGACTGGGGCTTGGTCTCCTACTGGGCGCGACTCAACTACGCCTACGGGGACAAGTACTTCCTGACGGCCGCCATTCGCCGGGACGGGTCGTCGCGATTCGGGCCTGAGAACCGGTGGGGGACGTTTCCCTCCGTCGCCCTGGGCTGGCGCCTCTCCCAGGAGCCGTTCCTGCGGGGCGCCTCCTGGATCAGCGACCTGAAGCTGCGGGCCTCCTACGGGATGACGGGAAACTTCGACATCGGCAACTACGACTACGTCGGGCACGTCGTGGTCCAGAACTACGTGTTGGGCCAAACGCTGGCGAACGGCCGGGTCCTGACATCGCTCGGCAACCCGGTGCTGGGATGGGAGCGGACGCGCGAAGTCAACGCGGGACTGGACCTCAGTCTGTTCAATAACCGCGTGAGCCTCAGCGCAGAGGCGTACCAGCGTCACACCGACGACCTGCTGCTCAACGTCGAGATTCCGCAATCATCGGGCTTCTCGAACGTCACGCAGAACATGGGCCGGATCCGCAACCGGGGCTTCGAGCTCGCGCTGCGGTCGGTCAACGTCGACCGTCGCTCCTTCCGGTGGTCGAGCGAGTTCAACATCGCAGTGAACCGGAACAAGGTCCTCGCCCTGGGCAGCGGCGGGACGCCCATCCTGAGCGGCCGGAGCGGTGAGGGGAACCCGACGAACATCACCATGATCGGCCAGCCGGTCGGCATGTTCTACGGGTACGTGTTCGAGGGGATCTACCAGAGCGCGGACGAAATTGCGACCAGCCCCGCCTTTCCGGGCGCGGTCCCCGGCAACATTAAGTTCCGGGATGTGAACGGCGACGGGCGGATCACGCCGATCGATGACTTCGCGATCATCGGGAATCCCTACCCCGATGCGATCTTCGGGCTGACGAACAGCGTCAGCGTCGGACGCTTCCATCTGCGGGTCCTCACGACCGGGGCGCTCGGAGGCCAGCGGCTCCGCGCATTCAACGAATATCTCCACAACATCGACGGCGTGTTCAACGTGACGCGGGACGTCGCCAATCGCTGGAGATCTCCCGACCAGCCGGGCGACGGCAAGACACCGACGACCGTCGGGACCGGCCGCGGGCGGGTCATGTACCGCGACGTCAGCTCCCAGTGGGTCGAAGATGCCTCTTTCGTGTCGGTGAAGAACGTCACCCTGCAGTGCGACCTCCCCGAGCGCTGGGTCCGCGGTCTAATGACCTCCGCGAGCGTGTACGTGAGCGTGCAGGACGCACTGGTCTTTACGGATTATCGCGGGAATCCGGAGGTGACGAACTACGGCAGCGCGCACGGGCAGGGCGGCCCGCTCGTGCCGGGCGTGGACTTCTCCAATTACCCGGTGCCACGGACTATCACCGTTGGTACGCAGTTCACCTTTTAGACCGCGGGCACGGAGACCACAATGAAAGCCAGGAATATTCCGCTGCTCTCCGGTCTTGCCGCGCTGTGCGCGTGCAACAGCCTGCTCGACGTGCAGCCGAAGACCTTTTCCGGTACGACGGACTACTACCGGACTCCCGACCAGGTGGAGCACGCCGTGAACGGCGCCTACAGCTTCCTGCAGATCCTGTACGGCACGGCCAGCTCCAGCTATTGGGCCATGACGGAGATGCGGTCCGACAACACCACATACCAGTACAACGAGGCCGACCGCGGCGAGCAGGAGATGGAGAGCCTGGATGAGTTCCTCATCACTGCGGACAATTATGTCGTCGAGCAGGTGTGGCGGGACTCCTATCGGGCGATTCTGCAGAGCAACACCATCCTCGACCGGATCGCGGGCGTGGCATTCAGCGACCAGAGCCGCAAGGACCAGTATGTCGGCGAGGCGGAGTTCTTACGGGCGTTTCACTACTTCAACCTGGTCAGGCTGTGCGGTGACGTGCCGCTCCTCCTGCACGAGGTCCAATCGCCGGCCGCAGCGGCCGTTGGGAAACGAGCGAGTGTCGATGACGTGTACCAGCAGATCATCAGTGATCTGGTGGACGCCGTCGGCAAGCTCCCCGAGCGCTATCCCGCAGCGGACGTCGGGAGGGCGACGCGAGGGGCGGCGAAGATGCTGCTCGCCGATGTCCACATCACGAGAAAGAACTATCCAGCCGCTGCCGCCGAGCTCGCGGACCTCCTCACCATGGGCTACTCGTTGCTCCCGTCGTACGAGGCGGTGTTCGACCCGGTGAACAAGAACAACGCAGAGTCGATCTTCGAGGTGCAATACAGCGCGGCCCTCGAGGGAGAGGCGAGCGAGTTCATCTACCGGTTTGCGCCCTTCAATTCGGGCAACGCGATCGTGGGCTTCAACGACCTGGTGCCCAGCCACGCGGGCTACAACATTCCAACGCGCGATCTCCTCCGGGCGTACGAGGCAGGGGATCGCAGGCGGGACGCGTCGATCGGATTTTACGTCGCTCCGGGTAATAGCGCATACGATGTCGCCATCGGAGACACGATCCCCTACGTCAAGAAGTACGCGCATCCGTTCAAGCAGCAACGGCGCACGGATGACAACTTCCCCGTATACCGGTACGCGGGAGCCCTCTTGCTGCTGGCCGAAGCGCTCAACGAGCTCGGGCGGACCGGCGAAGCCTACGCGTACGTCGACCAGGTTC
>Ga0209577_10007475_pt1 | contig 10050 bp, 9 predicted proteins | sample GraSoiAngelo_109_FD_185874 | JGI IMG/M metagenome (GOLD analysis project Ga0209577, IMG submission 185874) | Grasslands soil microbial communities from the Angelo Coastal Reserve, California, USA - 14_0903_12_20cm (SPAdes) (version 2) | ecosystem: Environmental > Terrestrial > Soil > Grasslands ...
GCCTGCCTGCTGCTGCGACGCGAAGCCTTCGAAGACGCCGGAGGCTTCGATGAGGACCAGTGGATGTACGCCGAGGACCTCGACCTCCAGTGGCGCATGCGCCGGCGCGGTTGGCGCACGCGCTACGCGCCCGGGGCGCGCGTGCTGCACGAGTCGGCGGCGGCAACGGGCCACGCGTTCGGCGATGAGCGGACGGGGCGCTTCATGGCCGCGACCTACACGATGCTGCTGCACCGACGCGGGGCGGCGCGGATGTGGGCGACGGCCGCAATCAATATCGCCGGCGCTGCGGTCCGCGTGGTCGGCACGGCCCCACTCGGCTGGCGCTTCGGTCGTTGGCGCTCCGCGACAAGGCGCAACTGGCTGTGGCTCAAGGCCCACTTGGAGGGCATCCGCGGTCTCGCTTCGCGGGGTGCAACCAGATGAGCCACGCGTCCGCAGAGCTAGAGCGCGAGGTCGCTGGCTATCGCTGGTACCACACGCTCGACCTCGCCCACGGTGTCGTGACCGAAGGGATGTTCGACCACCGACCGGTGGTGGATCGATATCTGATCCCCGGTCAGCTCTCCGGCATGCGGTGCCTCGACGTGGGGACGATGGACGGGTTCTGGGCATTCGAGATGGAGCGGCGGGGGGCGGAGGAGGTTGTGGCCACGGACGTGGCGGCGGTGGACGATCTCGACTGGCCGCCGCTGTGGCGCCAGCGGGTCGACCCGATCCTTGACCGGACAAAGGCAGACCGGTTCGGACTCGCCCACGCCGCGCTGGGATCTCGTGTCACCCGGATTGAGCGTTCGGTCTATGAGCTAGACCCCGAAGAGCTCGGGTCTTTCGACGTCGTCTTCGCGGGTGATCTCCTGGTGCACCTCAAGGACCCGATCACCGCCGTGCAGCGCCTGCGATCCGTTTGCCGCGGCAGCGCCATCATCTGCAACCCGGTGAAGCGGTTTCCGCTGGGCCGCGGGCGCGCCCTAGCGGAGCTGGACGGCGTCAACGAGTTTCGGTGGTGGCTCTTGAGCGAAGCCGCGGTCAAGCAGTTGCTGCGCGCTGCCCCTTTCGGGCGAGTGGAAGTAGGACGGCGCTTCGAGCTGCCTCCGCGCGGATCTCCGAAGTGGAAAGGCTTGCGCTGCGCAATGCGCGGCTATGTCGGCTGACGGCCGCCGGCGACTTGGGTCAGCGCCTCCATCGCGGCCCGGTTGAACCCGGTCTCGGTGTACCGGCGCGCTGTCTGAAGACCACCCGCTCGCAAGCGTGTCCGCAGCTCGGGCTCGGAGGCAAGCCGTCTCGCCGCGTGCGCGATCGCCATTGGGTCGGCGACGGGGACGAGCAAGCAATTCTGTTCGTGGCGCAGGTACTCTCCGGAGCCCCCACGGCCGGTGGCGATCACGGGGCGTCCGACAGCCATGGCCTCAAGTGGCACCAATCCCCAGGGCTCCTCCCAGCGCACCGGGAACAGCACCACGTCAGCTGCGGCGTAGATCTCGGGCAGCTCAGCGCGTGGGCGCATCCCGAGCTCACGCACGCGATTCTCAAGGCGTCGGTGCGTAGCGAGCTCCCGCAGCCGGGCGCTCACGCGCTGGTCTCCGGCACCCGCGAGCGTCAGGGTGGCCTCCTCCGGAAGCCCGGCAAGTGCCAAAACGGCATCGCTCACCCCTTTTCGCTCATCGAGCCGTCCCGCGTACAGCAGGCTCCACGTCCATGACCGGTCAGGACGCCGCTCCAGATAGGTGGGATCGATTCCTGGGTGGACGATCGAGCTGTCTCCAAGCGCGTATCCAGCTGCGCGCGCGTGCGCACGGATGGTCTCCGAGACCAGCAGGCAATGGGCGGCGGCCTCTATGTTGACGACCGTGGGAATGCCGCTGACCCGGTCGGCGGCCGCCGCCAGCCGCGGCCGTCGGCGGAATGCGCTGGTCCAGAGATCGACCTGCGGTCCGTAGACGAGCCAGTCGTCGTGTACGAACGCGACGGCGGGAATGGCGGCCCGCCTTACGCGTTCGATCAGGCTCAGGGACATTCCTCCCATCGCCCACCAGGCGAGGACGTCGGGCTGCAACTCGGCGAGGTGCCGCTCGAGGACCGCAGCGTTGTGGCGCTCCAGCGCGACCCGCGCGGGCCAGCTGATTCTGGGCCATTCGTGGTCGCGCCAGTACCAGCGCAGCTCCCTGAACGTATCTGGACCGTCTGGCTCTTCCGTCTCTATGCGGAAGTCGGTGGTGAGCACGCGGGCCTGATGACCGTGCTCTCGTAGGTGCGCAACGGCGGAGCTCCACACCAGCTCGTACCCGCCCAAGCTATGCGGTGGGTACATGTTGCCGATCGCCAGGACTCGCACCGGTTGCCATACTGCCGCGTCGTGCCGACGGCCACCGGCGGCGCAGTGCGATACCGGGCGGACGGCGGACCCGGACGGAGGCGGCCGCCGGCCGTTGGGCGCTCGACGCCTCCCGATGAAGTTCTAGGATCTTGAAGGGGCCATTCTGCGCCGATGAGACCATCCAGGACAGCGGCCATCGTCCTCGTCTTGGCGGTAGCCGTCGTGACCTCCATCGTGCTCTCGGTCGGCTCCGGATCGCCGAAGCGGACACCGAGGCCAGTCGCGGTGCATCGCTCTGCAGCCGACGGGCTTCCGCCCGGTTCCGGGGCACTGGTCGCCAACGTCATCCGCCCCACCTGGATGCGGGCCTCGGCGGGCGGCAGGACCCTAGGCATGGTCGGGCCGAACACCCAGTTCGGATCGCCCGACGTTCTGCTTGTTCGAAGGATCGACGACCGCTGGCTGGGGGTGCTTTCGGAGCTGGCCGGAAACGGGCGGATGGGTTGGGTCCCGCGCTCGGCAGTGTCCTTGCGGCGCGACTCCTACCTGGTGGAGGCATCGCTTTCAGCGAGGAACCTGGTGGTAATGGCGGCCGGGAGAGTTCTGGCGCGCTACCCGGTCGGGATCGGAGCCTCCTGGGCTCCCACCCCGACCGGGCAGTTCGCGGTAACGGACACGATCGTCACCGGTCAGCCGGACGGGCCGTATGGGTGCTGCATCGTGGCGCTGACGGCGACGGCGCCGCACGCCATCCCCGGTTGGACAGGGGGGAACCGGATCGCGATCCACGCCACCGCGGAAACCGAGACGATCGGCCAGCCCGACAGCCACGGCTGCCTGCGCGTGACCGCGGCGGATGCCAACTGGCTCATCAAGCACGTCCCGGAGGGAACTCCGGTGACGATCACCGGCTAAGGACCTTTCGGAGTCCCGGGCTGCTCGTTTCACCCTGCCGTCCAGGGGTAGCCGCGAAATGAGACCCGAAACCGAAAGGAGCCGGACATGGCAGAGGACCTCAAAGGAAAGCGCGTGGCGTTCCTGTTCACCGAAGGCGTGGAGCAGGTCGAGCTGATCGAGCCGCTCGACGCGGTTCGTGACGCCGGCGCGGAGGCAGACACCGTTTCCCTGAAGGCGGGGAAGGTGCAGATGTTCAACCATCTGGACAAGGGGGATGAGATCGATGCGGAGACGGGGGTATCCGACGTCGACGCGAGCGACTATGACGCGCTCGTCCTCCCCGGCGGAGTCGCAAATCCCGACCAGCTGCGGACGGATGAGGACGCGGTGCGGTTCGTTAAGGAATTTGCCGAGCAGCACAAGCCGATCGGCGTGATCTGCCACGGGCCGTGGACGATGGTGGAGGCCGACGTCGTCCGCGGGCGCACCCTCACCTCGTGGCCGAGCGTGCAGACGGATCTGCGGAACGCTGGCGCGACGTGGGTCGACGAGGAAGTTCACGTCGACGACAACATCGTCTCCAGCCGCAAGCCGGACGACCTACCGGCGTTCTGCAAGGCGATCGTCGAGAGCTTCGCGCGGGCGCGCGCCGAAGCCACGGCCGCCTGAGGAAGGACGGCGCCCTGCACGGGCAGTTCGGCTGCGAGCTGCCCGTGCGTGCCGGCCGGCGGCGGTGTGTTTCTCGCTCGTCGGCCGGGGTAGATCGAGGGGAGCAATCGAATTCAACGAAAAGGAACGGTAAATGCCTTGGGATGAGCTGAAAACGCGTGATTGGCCGGCGTTCAACAAGGACCTCGACGGCATCTCTCGCCAGACGATGCAGGACCACTTCAAGCTCTACGAGGGGTATGCGAAGAAGGCCAACGAGTGCCGTCGGATCCTGAACGAGTTCGAGTACGACGAGGTCGAGGGCAACCAGGTCTATTCGCCTCTGCGCTCGGTTTCGATCGACTACACGTTTGCATTGCTCGGCTACAAGAACCACGACCTGTACTTCGGCCACCTGGGTGGCGACGGCGGCGAGCCCGATGGCGCATTCGCCGAGCTCGTCGAGCGCGAATTCCACGGCGGCCTTCAGGAGTGGAAGAAGGCCATCCGCAAGTGCGCCTCAGCCGCCCGCGGGTGGGTGATGGTCGGTTACGACCTGAACGACGGGTCGATCTTCAACTACATCATGGACACCCAGAACCTGTGGGCCGTCTACAACATGGTCCCGGTGCTCGCGCTCGACGTCTACGAGCACGCGTACGTCCGCGACTTCGGTGCCACTCCCGATGGCCGCAAGGAGTACGTCGAGGCGTTCTTCCGGAATATCGACTGGGACCACGTGAACCGCCAGCTGGCGCAGGCGCAGGCGGCCAAGGAGGCAGCGGATCGCAGCGGCGCCAAGGAGCCAGCTCACGCGTGAGCGTTTGTTGTAAGCCAGACAACATCGTGAGCCGGTTTGAGGTCTGAATTCTGACCAAAAAGAGAGGATCGACGGTTTGAGCGCGGGATCCCGTGGTATTGGTTTGGGCATGCAATCGACGACACTCAACCGCCGGTCGGGGCTGGGATCGAACGGGGGGACAAACTTCGGGCCACAGGAGTCGAGGCTCGAATCGGCGGAGCTATTCCGCCGGTGGTGCAGGCATCGCGATAGGGCAGCGAGAGACGAGCTGGTCAAACGTTTCTTGCCGCTCGCGCGCAAGCTGGCCCACCGCTATCGGGGCGCGCATGAGCCGTACGACGACCTGCTTCAGGTCGCGAGCCTTGGCCTGGTAAAGGCCATCGAGCGGTTCGACATCGATCGGGGAACGGCCTTCTCGTCGTTTGCGGTCCCTACCATCCTCGGGGAGCTCAAGCGCTATTTCCGCGACCTAGGGTGGTCCGTGCACGTCCCGCGGGGCGCGCAGGAGCGGGCCCTGAAAGTCGAGGAGGCCCAGCAGAAGCTGAGCACCAGGCGCGGTCATCCGCCCACGGTGCCGGAGCTCGCCGAGTACCTAGAGATGAGCATGGAGGAGGTGCTGGAGGCGCTGGAGACCGCCGGCGCCCACCACTCTGTCTCGCTCGACGCCCCCCACACTGACGAGGACGGCTCTGCCGGCACGCTCGCTAACTCCTTCGGCGAGGAAGACGGACGGTTCGAGCTGATCGACGAGGGCCTTACGATCGCGACCGCCGCCAAGCAGCTGCCGGTCAACGAACGGCGGGTGTTGCACCTGCGGTTCGTGCAGGACCTGACGCAGACCCAGATCGCTGAGCGCATCGGCGTCTCACAGATGCAGGTCTCGCGGATCCTGCGCCATGCGCTGGGTCGCCTTGAGGAGCTTGTAAGGCCCGAGGCGCGGCCGGGCGAGCTAGCTGCCGGCGGACAAGCCGACTAGCGCAAAGCGAGGCTTTTAGTCAAGCTCGTCAGCGATGACGGGCAAGGGCAAGTGCCGCCAGGTCGTCCCAGCGGCCGCTGCGCCCGTTCTCCCGCAGCGACAGCTCGAGCTGCTTCAGCAGACCCTGCGGTCCGAGACTGCCGTGCTCGGCCAGTAGCGCGCGCAGCCGGCCCCGGCCCAAGCGTCCGCGGCCCAGCGTGTCGGTCACCCCGTCGGTGTAGAGCAGGACGAGCTCGCCTGGGGCGATCGGAACCTCCTGCTGCTCCCAGCTGGCGTCCTCGAACGCTCCCAGCAGCGGCCCGGGCTCCGGAACCTCGCGAACCCCACCCGTGGGAGACACGAGCAGGGCCGGCGGGTGGCCGGCTGAGCTGAACAGAAGCCGGTCTGGCTCGAGCCGGGCACAGAGGGCTGTGCAAGTCGCCTCACGCACGTGGTGGCGAAGACCCTCGTCGAGCTGCGCGAGGATTGCCGCGGGCTGCGGCTTGGATCTGGCCGCGAAGCTGGCGCCATAGCGCATCAGCGCGGTCAGCGTCGCCGCACTTACGCCCTTGCCCTCAACGTCGCCGATGATGACGAATGCCCCCCCGTCGGCCATGAACAGCTCGAAGAAATCTCCGCCGACGTCGATCCGCAGCTCGCTCGAGACCGGGATGTACAGCGAGGCGGCGTCCCAGCCGGAGACGTCTGGCAGCTCGTCGGGCAGGAGGCTGCGCTCGAGCGTTTCGGCCACGTCCGCCAGCCGCGCGTGCAATCTGGCGTTGTCGACGGCCACGGCCGCGCGGCGACCGAGCTGCTCCGCAGTTTCCACGTCGTCGCTATCAAGGCGTCCGCGACTGGCGTTGGAGACGAACACCATCACCCCGATCGTCCGGGAGGGAACCCGCATCGGCACGATCAGCAGCGAGCAGATGTCGAACTCCTGAAGCCGCCGCAGGGCCTCGGCGCTCGTCGACCAGCGCGCCAGTTCCTCATTCGTCACCTTTTCGGAGAACACGGACTCGCCGGTTCGGAGGACCCGGCCCAGTTCCAGATCGTGGTCCACCCGGTCGGAGCGAAACCAGCTCAGGGACTCGGCGAAAGCCTCGTGCTCATCTCCGGGAGGAGCTATGACCAGCCGCTCGCGCACGAGGTTCTCGTCGATCAGGTCGATCGCACACCAGTCGGCCAGCGCCGGGACCACCACCTCGGTCACGTTTTGAAGGGTCTGCTCGTAGTCGAGCGAAGAGACGAGCGTGCGCCCTGATTCGGCGAGCACGCGGGTGCGGACCTCGGCCGTCTTGATCGCCGTCAGATCTTCGATAACGGTGAACACGCCGATTAGCTCGCCGTCGACGTCCTCCATGGGAGAGGACTTCAGCTGCCACCAGCGGCTGAGGCCCGTGTCGCGATTGACGCCGCGAACCAGCAGCGGCGCGACCGGCCCTCGCTGAGTGACCCGCGCCGAAGGCAGGTCTTCGATCGTCACCGGGTTTCCGTGCTCGTCGGAGATCTCGTAGCTGCCGAGCTGCGACCGGTCGGTCAGCTCCCGAAACTTCTCCAGGGATTCCACGCCGAACAGCGCCAACGCCGCCTGGTTGACGAACACGATCTCATTCGTAGGCGTGCGGATCGTGATGGCCTCGCCCAGGGCGTCGAGCAACTGCGTGAAACGCAGGCCGCCACCACGCAGCACCCAGTCTTCGAGAGAGCCCGCTTCTTGCAAGTAGTGTCGAGCGTACAGGTCTTGTCGAGCGGCAGGGCTCCGTTGTAATCAGCCCGCCACTGCCCAGATCAGCCGGCTGGCTGGGCCGGAGCGCCTGCAACCGCCCCCCGGTCCTCTTCGGCCTCGTGCTCGGCTTGCTCTCGGACCTCCTCGATCCGGTCTGAGGCTTGGAGCTCGCGGCAGACGCGGCGCACCCCGAAGAACAGGGCCAGTGGGACCACCCAGATGCCGATCCTGAAGATGTAGAGCTGGGTGTTGTAGCTGAGTCCCAACAAAACGAAGATGCGGTCGGCGGCGCCGAAGGCGAAGATCAGGAACACCCAGGTGAGAAACGCGACGCCAAACGCGGTGCGGTTCGGCGCGTCGCGGGGACGGTCGAGCAGGTTATGGGTCGTGCGGTCCCCCGTCAGGCGCCGCTCGATCCACGGGAAGGCCGCGAGCAGTCCTAGCACGACCAGCGGGAACAGCGCCCCGCCCCAGAACGGGTTGGGCACCAGCGTGAAGTGCCCGATCGTCAAGTCGAAACTCGGCATCAGCCGCAGCGCCCCGATCAGCCAGCCCAGGTACCAGTCCGGTTGGGCGCCGTTGGTCCCCAGCCATGGCTCGAACGGTCCCCACTGCCAGATGGGATTGATCTGAACCAGCCCGCCGAGTAGGAACAGCACCGCGGCGACGAAGAACACGAGCGCAAGCGAGCGGGGGGTCTGGCCGGGGAACAGAGGTACCCCCACAATCCGCCGCTCGGTATGCCGGCGACTCTGGCGAAACTGCGTGTGGTGCCGAGCCATCACCAGGGCCAGATGGATGGTGATCAGCACGGCCAGCAGGATGGGGATCAGCAGCACGTGTGCGATGTACATGCGCGACCAGAGCTCGGGCTTTCCCGGGAACGGCGCGCCGAACAGGGACAAGGTCATAGGCCCCCCGATCACCGGGATCGACAGCCCGACGCCGTAGCCGATCGCCAGTCCCATCCCTGACAGGAGATCGTCCACCAGCGAGTAGCCCAAGTAGCCCTCGAGAAACGCGGTGAAAAGCATCAGAAGACCGATGATCCACGTCAGTTCCCGCGGCTTGCGAAACGCACCGGTGAAGAACACCCGGGTCAGGTGAATCACCATCGAGGCCACGAACACGTCGGCCGCCCAGTGATGGGTCTGGCGGATGAGAAGGCCCGCCTTGTAAGCGAACGAGATGTCGACTACGGACTTGAAGGCGGCGCTCATCGTCTGACCGTCGAGCGGCGTGTACGGCCCGTGGTAGACGGTCTTGGCGGTGCTGGGATCGAAGAACAGCGCCAGGTAGATCCCCGTGCCGATCAGCACGATGAACGAGTAGAGGGCTACTTCACCCAGCAGGAAGGACCAGTGGTCCGGGAAGAGGTAACGCAGACCCCTGCGCAGCAACGCCGCCCCGGCGGTGCGCTCGTCGATGAAGCGGACCGGATCCTGGACCGGGTCAGTCATTCGTCGGGCGGCTCCGCACGTTCCACCAGGACGGACCGACCCGCTGCGAGAAGTTCCCGGCGGCGCGCAGGTTGCCGTCGGCGTCGATCTCGAGCGGCAGCTGCGGCAGCGGACGGCCGGCCGGGCCGTAGGTGACGGTGCCGCCGGTGAACGGGTCGAACGTTGAGTAGTGGCACGGACAGACGAGTGCGTCTTGCGGCTCGAGGACGGGGAAGGTCGGCTTGCGGTAGAGCGCGACCGCGCACCCGGCGTGCGTACATATCTTCGAATAGGCGAGGATCCCCTCCGGGGCCCAGGAGGCGCGGCCTTCAGGAAGCTTGAGCTTGGTCGTGTCTACTCTGATCAGCACCAGCGACGAGCCGATCTCCTCTGGGTTGGAGCCCTCGGGGAAGGCCGTGTAGAACGTTTGCTCCTCGACGTCGCCGGCGCTGATCGGGTGCCCCTGTTCATCGACCAGCCGCACCCCGTGGCGCCAGGGCGTCCGGTCTAGTGGACCGGTATCCCACACCGGCCCGATCGAAAGCGCCGGTGTGAGCGCGGCGAGACCGAGGGCGCCGCCCGTCGCCGCACCGGCCGAGATCAGCAGCCGCTTGCGGGTGATCCGGCTGCCGCTCTCATGCACCATCTCCGCGATTTCCCGCTGCTCCTCGGGGTGCTCCTGGGGGTAGTCCTCGTCGAGCTCCTCGGTCACGACCAAGCCCCTGCCGACGACGGTCAGCGCCAGCGCGATGAACAACAGGCAGCCCCCGAGCGTTATCCCGAGTAGCTCGTTGGGGAGCTTGGATACGCCGAACTCGGCGTAGGTGACGACGAAGCCGATCGCGAACAGGACGGCGATACCCAGCAGGACGAGCACCAGGTTCTCGGCCCGGCGCTCGGGAGGTCCCTCGGGCACGATCCGCTGTTCGTCGCCGCCAGAGCCATCGCTCGAGCGGCGGCGAAACAGCCGGCCGGTCAGCAGAGTGAGGAGGGCGACGAGCCAGCGCCAGGGTCTCATCGGCCAAACCTCTTTCCGAGCAGCACGCAGGCCACGACCAGCAGCGGCAGCGCAATCCACCACGTGACCAGCCCTTCCGGTATCGGCCCCAGGTTGCCGATGCCCCAGCCTCCGCGGTCCGACGGGTGCCGCGTCCACAGCACGTATCTGATGATCGAGTTCAGCTGCGAGTCGGAGATCTGCTTCTGGGAGAAGCGCGGCATCAGGTATGGGCCGATCCGGACGGCCTCGGCGATCTCCGTGGC
>Ga0209577_10007476_pt1 | contig 10048 bp, 6 predicted proteins | sample GraSoiAngelo_109_FD_185874 | JGI IMG/M metagenome (GOLD analysis project Ga0209577, IMG submission 185874) | Grasslands soil microbial communities from the Angelo Coastal Reserve, California, USA - 14_0903_12_20cm (SPAdes) (version 2) | ecosystem: Environmental > Terrestrial > Soil > Grasslands ...
CTGCCCTGAGGTTGCTGGCGATTGATAATTGCCTGTTGGCGAGTCGCCTCTCGCTGCACGTGCTGCTGTCGCCGAATACCTGCTTGCTGAAGCTGTTGCTGTTGGCCCACAGCCATCGCTTGCGCACGCGTCTGCATTCGCGCCCGCACCTGCTCGCCTTGAACCTGTTGCCCGTTTACACGGTCCGCGCGTTGCGCCTCGAACTGCTGGCGCTGAAGCCCGCGTAATTGTTCGCGTGCAGCTCGATCGCCACGGCTTGCTCGCGTAGATAGTTCGGCCATCTGCCGTTCGCGGGCTTGCTGTTCAGCGAGGCTTGCGCCGGCGTTCGTGTTTGGCTGCTGCGTCGCGACGCTCGCCGCGCGCTCGTCCCGAAATTGCAATTTTTGATTTCTCACTTTGTCCGGCACGGGTTCGACTCTCAACGCTCGCGCCAGATCTCGTCTATTGATGGGTGCTACCGGTATCGCAGTCGCGACCACGGGCGTGTTGATTCGCTGCGCGATGGCTGGCGGCACATCGAATCGCCGCTGCGCCTGTCGCGTTTCGAAGACGGCGCGTCGCAATGGATCGACGGTCATCGGATCGAGGACCGGACGCACGCGCGCGACGGTCTGTGGATCGATGGTAGTGATAACTCGCGGATCGATACTGCGAGTAAAGTCCTGAACCGGGACGACAGTTACGGCGCCCGGCAGGTTAAGGTTGACGATTCGCTCCTGAATCACCGGTGTGCCGTTGAGATAAACCGGCTGCCAGTTGGGATCGTAATAGAATGGCGTGTACGGGTCGCCTGGTCCGAGCGCCACCCAAGCTACGGTCGATTGGCTTACGGGAAGAAACGCTACCAGGGCCGGAGAGTAAGTCGGATAAGTGCTCACACTGTCAGGAACCCAGAACCATTCGTTCGATGCATAGGTCCAACGTCCGTAATGATACGGTGCATATCCCCATGGCTCGTTCGAAACCCAGGTCAAGCCGAACGGGTAATCCATCCCCCAATAGCCCGACTGATAAGGCGCCCAAGCCGTCTCGGCGTAAGGATGCCAAGCATAGCCGTAGTTACTTACGTACTGCCAGTTACCATAGTCGTCGAGGTCCTCGACACCGGGAATATACTCGCTCACGTAGTGATAGCTGAGATCGCGATTGTAAGGATCGTAATAGTACGGATCGGCAAGATACGTGTCGTAGTTTACGTAGCGCCCATCGTATCTCTTCGGATACCGATAACGATAATAACTATCGACCAGAGCGCCCGCCTGTCCTCTATCGATACGGGAAAGCACCGCGCCTTGTCCGCTTTGACAACTGAGCGTCAGTGATTCTCCTTTTTGAATTTCGCCCGAACCGTTCTGCCCGACCACCTCCGCGAGGCCATTCAACGTGTTGGCCACGGCGTTTCCCTGGTCATCGATTGCGACTTGATACAGGCCTGCCTGCTTCACATCGACCGCGCCGCATGGCGTTGCCACCTCGAACAACTGACCGGACGGCAGCGCGCCCACGTCAAATAACGCCGAGCCTTCGCGCAATGCAAGCTGATTCTTTTGATTCGAAAGCTCCAACACGTCGAGCGAAGTGTTCGCCTGAAGTGTGGCGAAGTTGCGGCCGGTAAAAGCTATGTCCGTTCGTGAGTTATCGCGCGTAATGACGCGATCGCCCACGGAAATCGGCGTGTTCGCGGTCGCTTCAACCCACTGCGAGTTTTGCGATTGATCGAGACTTCGGTTTAGTCCTACCTGGCCATCCACGCGTTCGACGCGGGCAGCCAGCGGCGCCTCTTTAGCCGACGCCGTTCGTTCATATCTCGTGAAAAGTAGAGCGCCCACAGCAGCGATAATCGCGCCCACAAGAATTATCAGCGTCCCGTGTGGCCAAAGCTTCATTCTGTCCATAAAAGCCACCTCCTTGGCTCAGTGGAAGAGTCCTCTTTATGAATCCTTCTTCTCTTGAAAAGGTCCCGCTCAAATAAAATTACTGAGGGCCATCGGAGAGAGTCATAAATTACGACGCAATCCGCCGGTAACTGGAAGGCTGTTATGATCGATCATCATTCAATTGACATGGTTTTGTCGGAGAATTGCACCAAGAGACGGCGAGGCTATCGAGTCGGAACCGCCTGCGGTAGCGGGCGGTTGATCTTTAGCCGCAAGGGTTCGTAAGTTATAGGTTAACCGCCCGCTACCGCAGGCGGTTCTGACAGGAAAGAATGAATCGTGTACAATGCACCGCTAATGAGCGAGACGCACGCCAGCCGCGATCACGTGCCGAGCCTCGGAGAAGAGATTGCCAACAGTCTCAGCCACGGAGTCGGTCTGGGGTTCGCGATTGCGGCAACGCCGATCTTGATTATCACCGCGATCCGTTATGGATCGGCATGGAACACAGTTGGAGTCAGCGTGTTCGCCGCCTCCATGGTGACACTCTATCTCGCCTCTACGCTTTATCATGCATTGACTCATGACCGCGCGAAACAGTTTTTCCGCGTCCTGGATCATAGCGCAATCTTTCTGCTGATCGCCGGCACGTACACACCGTTTACGCTCGGAGTAATGCGCGGGCCCTGGGGATGGACGCTGTTTGGACTGGTTTGGACAATGGCAGGGATCGGCCTAATCAAGAAAGCAGTCTTCGGCGTACGCTATGTCTGGCTGTCAGTGATTCTGTATCTGACAATGGGATGGCTGGCGGTGATAGCCGCGCCTCAGCTCTTGCACCGCATTCCATTGTCCGGTCTAGCGTGGATACTCGCCGGCGGCATCGCTTATTCTTTCGGCGTCGTCTTCTTTGCCGCCCATCGTATTCGTTACGCGCACTTCGCCTGGCACCTGTTCGTCCTCGCCGGAACCGTCTGCCACTTCTTCGCAGTGCTCTGGTATTCGGCTTGACAGTACTGAAATTCCAAACAACGTTGCATGAGGTTACCGAAGTGAATCGAGATAAGAGGCTCGCATCGTTTGATGCAAGCCTCTTATTTTGGAGTCAACTTCGTTCTGAAGTCAGCTTCGTGGCTTATTTGTTGGCGTGAACCTTCACTCGATTGGTGAACGAAGAATCCGCGTCGACCGAGAAAGTGGATCCAGGGAGTGTGTTGGGATCGTAGCCCACGCCGGAGATAGTGTTGGCAATAATCTTATCGTTATTGCCGACGTCCGACACTCCAGCTTGGTACACATATCCATTATTGACGGCATCATTGCTGATGCTGTTGTTGATTACCTTAATGTTCGTTGCGGTCGCCGGTGCGCTGAAATCGGCTTCGTACTGCGAAACAAAAACTCCAACGTCGTTACCCGTCAAGGTATTCTTATCAACCTGTACGTTGACGCAGAAATCGCCACCGTATCCCGGGCCGCCCACGACCAGAATTCCGCCAGAAGCATCGCTGTTTCCGGAGTACGAATTTCCGGAGACTTGGTTCCGTTTGACCATGCCCGTAGCCCCAAAACCGACTTGAATGCCATTTTGGGCAATGTAAAAGTTCGGGCCAGCACCGGTCACGACATTATCGGTAATCGTGGCATCCGTGTTGCCGTTGGCCACGACGCCGGTCTTTTGATATCCACTGATAGTGTTGCTATCAATGACGACTCGAATCGTCGTTGGTGACGCGCCGAAGTTTCTGGCTTCGATCGCATTGCCTTCCTGACAACCACTGAGAACAACTCCCTGATTTTGATTAACGTTGAAGACTTGATTATTGGTTATTGAACCCGAGGCGCCGTCAAACAAAATTCCTCTAAGGCGGTCCGCTCCTCCATCACAAGAGTCGGAAAGCCCGCTCGTGGTGATTTTGAGGTTTGTCACATTAGCTACTGCGCCACCATTCTGAATAACACCGCCCTTGAAGTGATCCCCCGCTGGGTCAATACCGTTGATGGTGAATCCGGCACCATCAAGCGTGAAGCCATTTGGAACGACAATGCTCGCATCAGTGGTGCAGTTGCCCTTCAACGTCATCGTCTTCTTCACTGGCGTAAAAGTGCAAGTCGTCATTGCTGAGGATGCGACGCTTGCGATGAAAAGCACTGCCACTATCGCAATTCCCATTAATATTCTTCGCTGTAACATAAATCTTCTTCTCCTTAAGAAATGAGACTGAAGGTCGTCTCCCCGTTTATCCGACTTTGACCCGGCAACAAACGTTGTCGGAGGGGGTTTTGAAACACACTCAGCGGGGGTCCGCAAGAGTAATGAGGCGGCCAGCGTCACTGACTGCCTCGAAGTCAAAGACAACTACTTGCCGTTACTAATGTAACTGACACAGTCGCCTTGGTTCTTGAATGGCGTGTTGTCGGCGCGGACGGACGTCTTCCAACCATTATTCATGCATTGATTCTTGTTCGTGACTACGTTGCCGCCGGCGCAGGGGCCATTGAGATTGGCGGAAACCAACCAAGACGTGAAAATGACCCCGGTGCTGACCTTATCACCTGAACCGGGGCCGATCGGGCCTGGTCCGTTAGCCGCACCCCACCAGTTGCAGGTTCCATTAACCGAACCGCCGGAACTGGGGTCATTGGAAATTCCGAAAAGTGTATTCCCAGTGAGTGAGTTCCTATGGGCTTGAACAGCGTCGGTCACGGAATTTGTGGCTACGTTCACGCCGTAATCATTATTTGACAGAGCGTTACCAGTAATCGTCACCCCGGAATTCAATCCGACCAAAAAGAAATTGGTTACCTTGACTGCCGAGGCGGCAGAATTTACTTGATTTCCGCTCACCAGGACATTGCTATCACCGCCTCCGATGTAGATGGCTGATGAGTTTGCTGCTCCAACTACGGTGTTCCCGGTAACTTGAGCACCATTAGTTTTGAACAGGGCCACCAAAGTACCATCGCCACTACTTGAATTACCTGAAACGACGACGTTCGAATTACCTTCGATGACGGTGATGTCGGCATTATAGACAGCTTCATTAGCTCCTCCGAAGCTATTGTCTGAAATGGTCAGGTTTGAAACAGGGTTGGTATTTGCCTGGAAGCCATCACTTGAGGTGGCCGTATTGTTAACCGCATTCTTACTAAAAGTAGTGTTACTAGTCGTAATTGAGGCAGCTCGGCCAGGGTTATTGATGATATTGTTTTGAATCGTCTCCCCTGTATTGACAGTCTGCATCACAATAGCCGCAGTGCCTGAACTAACTGGACCGTTAAGCGTGAACCCATCGACGGTGACACCATCAGCAGTAATAGTGATGTTTGCTCCAACGCCCCCATTAATGGTTGATTCGGCGCCACTGCGCGTGCGCGCGTCTACTCCCACCTGCGCTCCATTGAGAGTAAGAGTCTTGGGAATAATAACGTTCTCGTTATACGTGCCCGCGCAGACTTGGATCGTATCGCCGTTAGAGGCTGCCGCCACGGCAAGGTTGATCGTGTTGAAACTTGGACTTGTGCAGGAACCACCACTCGTGCCTGAAGGCGTGCCCGTCGGCGATACATACCACGCACTCGCGGCCTGCGCTCTGCGGCCACCAAAAACCATGAGGCCTAGAACAAGCGTTAAAGACAGTGCCGATAACACGGCTAGTTTTTTTGAATTCATAAATTTCTCCTTTTCGTTAAATGGGTGGTCGTCATAACAACCGACCGGTTTACCGGCGAAGACACTTCAACGCCGAAGAGTTTCAAAACCAAAATTTTCCGCGGGTGTTGTTCGGGAAGCGGGAAGCGGGTAAGAGGAAACGTCTTGGGGGCTTTCGGCTTCTAACACCACACGCACCGTCGGGTGTACGCACCCAACCGGCGGTGGAAATTACATCTAAGAGAGCGTGCGTACTCTATGCTGCAATTGCAAAAAATGAAAGCGGCCAGTTGATTTCTGACCGCTTTCTCGTGGTTACGATTTACTTGCCAGTATTCACATACTGAATGCAGTCGCCTTGATTTTTGAAAGTACTTCCATCAGCGCGGACTTGCGTCTTCCATCCACCGTCTTTGCACTGATCCTTGTTGGTGGGCACGTTGCCGCCAATGCAAGCACCTCCGGGCGCGGGTGAGATGAGCCAAGGTTTGTACGTGACGTTCGGACTGACCTGCGAGCCTGTTCCGCCTGGATTACTTGCTGCGGTTGGTCCCGTAGCGCTGCCCCACCAATTGCACGTTCCATCAAGTGGACCGGCTGGCAGTGCTGGGTGAACAGCGATGCCAAAATAAAGTGCAGTAACATCCAAGTTATTGGTATTAACTAACCCTGTAGCGAAGGACGTGTTCTGGCTTTCAAACCAGACAGCAACTGCGTCCGGAGTTGCCGAAGCTAGACCGCTGACCGAATTACCAGAGACTACAACGCCGGGAGTATTTGCTTCCAAGCCTATCGCATGTATCCAGCCTCCTGACGTCAAATTGGTAATTGTATTGTTTAGGATTTGTATCCCAGTGTTGGCCGTCGTTCCAGGATTGCCGTTACCAGGACCCCCGTTGTTGACTTGAACACCATAAGCTCCTCTAGTGGCACTTGTTACGTTTGAAATCAAATTTCCCTGAATCAGGATGTTCGTGCCCGGATCTGTCGAATTGGAATCGCCGCTCAAGACACCTTTCGCAGACCTGTTGCTCTGAATGTTGGTCATCTCATTATTCAGGATCTGCACGTTATCCGGCCCAGCTTCGAGATAGACGGCTTGGGCCGTGCCGTTGCCGCTAGTGTCAACGGTACTAATCCCATCGAAAATGTTATTGGTGATCACCGCGCCATTGACAGTGTTCTTCACGACGATTCCCTGCGCCGCACCGACCGCGGTCACGCTTCCAACTGCTAACTTCGCGTTCGTAATCGAAAACCCATCAACCGTTACTCCTGAGGGTCTAATCGTGATTACACCATTGTTACCTATGACCTGCGGACTGACGACGGTTGATTCGCCAGCGCCAGCAAACGTGCGTCCTCCTACCGCGTTTCCAGCCTGCGCACCTTTCAGTGTCAGACCGGTGAGACCGCTGGGAATGTTTACATTCTCAGTGTAGGTACCCGCCCTCACATTGATCGTATCGTTAGCTGAACTTTGACCTACAGCATATTGAATCGTCGCGCACGGAGTTGACGATGATGAACAATCGGTGGTATCTGAACCGCCATTTGCTACATATCGATTTGTCCCTGCTGCAGAGGCTCCGAGATTGAAAAGCATCAGGCCCAGTATTAATGTTAGCGCTACCGCTAAGGTAGCTATTATCTTTTTCAAATTCATAGATTTCTCCTTTTTCGTTAAATGCGTGGTCGTCATAACAACCGACCGGTTTACCGGCGAAGACACTTCAACGCCGAGAAAGTTTCAAAACCAAATTTTTCCGCGGGTGTCTTTCGGGAGAAGCGGCAAGCTGGGCAAGAGAAACTTCTTGGGGGCTCTCGGCTTCTAACACCACACGCACCGTCGGGTGTCGGCACCCAACCGGCGGTGGAAACTACAAATACTAGAGCGTATGTACTTTATAGGGCCTGACGACCTCTGTCAACGGGTCAGCCAGCATCATTCTGGGATAATCATCCGAGCCTGAGGAAATAATACGTCAACCTATTCAAAAAAGGGGGCGAAGCCGAATGGCTTCACCCAGAGTGATTCTATGCGTGAAGCATGACGTTTACGCTTCGGTTAAATAGCGCCTATGGGCAAGAGGGCGAGGGACCTGAGTTACCCGGCTTGTCCGCATACTGGAATTTGAATTCAATGTTGTCGAGCAAGTATTTGCCCGGTTCGTCAACGATGAGTACGACGGATTGCAAAATTGACCCCGGAGGAATTACCGGAAAAGCTTGGCCAGGATTCTGCAAATTCATCGTAACTCGCGTCCATAAGAGAGGACTCTGCGGCGCCGGAGCGTGTGTGCCATTGGAGCAGCCGCCGACAAAACTAAAGCCAGAGACACCGAGAGGGGTGATGTAGGAAACATTGAATCGCGGCGCGCCCGCGCCACACGGACTGGCATTGGATATGTCGTAGCCGAGCGTGTCGCCCGCTGATGTCATTACACCTTTCAAGCCGTCCAGCACAGCGCCGGCTGAAACGTTGTCCGACAAGGCGCCGTTCTTTTCGAGATCCAGACCAAACCTTGTGTTGCAGCTCGAGTCGGAAAGGCCAATACCATTCTTCCAGAACGCCACGGCCTCCCCCGTATGATCGGGGTCGAATTGGAAAGTGCGCGACGCGTTGAAGTTTGCGTTTTGAGCAAACACGGCAGCGCTGCTCGCCAAGACAAACATGGCCGCGATTGCAAACAGAAATCCAGGTTTCTTGAAATTCATAAATTTCTCCTTTTCGTTAAGTGGGTGGTCGTCATACGAACCGACCTAGCTACTGGCGAAGACACGTCCACGCCAGAGAGATTAAGAAACAAAAATTCTCCGCGCGTGTTTCGGGAGAAGCAGGAAGCGGGCAAGAGAATCGATCTTGGGGGCTTTCGGCTTCTAACACCGCACGCTATCGCCTGGTGTCCGCACCCATCCGACGGTGTGTCTCACTACTAAGAGCGTGCGTGCTCTATTCGACGAAGCTGAGACGCTCAGCCGGCCACGACAGCTCCAACGTTCAAAGGACCGTTCGCGGCCATCGGATAACTACTTCATCAGGGCGTCCTGAAAATACGACGCACCAATTACTTGAAAACTCAGCTTGTAGAGGTTAAGACTCTTAAAACCGCACGAGTTCCAGACTGCAAGTCACTTCGATCGACTGTTTAGACCGTTTTCAGAAAACGTTTCTCGGCAATAGATGTTCCGCTCGGCGATCTCTTTCTTTATCGGAGTTCAGTTATTAATCGGAAGTCGAGAAGCATCTCTCGCGAAATTCCGCGCCTGGTTTTAGGGAAATCCCCAGATCGTCGGCTCAACTTACTTCCTTCTTACTTCGCGAGGGGTCCAATTAAATGTGGGAGTTAAGTGCTAACAGAAGTTGGGGCGTCGGAGTTTCGTCATTTTCATCGGCTCCGCCATCAGAAAGGCCCGGGCTTAACACTGACTCCGTTATTGCCAGGCGGCGACTCTCATTTTTATTGCACCCCTTCTCGAGATCAACCACCCGCTACCGCAGGTGGTACTGACACCGGGCTGTGCTACAATCCGAATTGACCCAGACTGGTAATCTCAAGCAGAGCCTGATATTCGGATCTATGAAGTCTAAGAAGTTTCGTTCCCCTATTATTGTAATCGCTGTCATGTCTTTGGTTGCCGGAGCGGCGTTTGTTGCGCTGCCGGCGCGCGCCGGCCAGGTCAAAGAGTTCACGGCCGAGCAAATCGCTGAGACCGTGATTGTCGCCAACGGCTCGCGGCCGTTACTAAATCAGATTCGCCGCAACGGGGTTGAGCGCGGACGGCAGACGCGGATGGCGCAAGACGGACACTCTGAAGAAGCGCACTACGAACTGCGTTTTGTGCGTGGTGACAAAGCTGAGAAGGACAAAGTTCGCGTGGATAACAAAACGCCCCAGGCCGAGTACTCTCTCATTAACAGCGAAGGGCGAATCTTCGGGATCATCAACGGGTCACCATTCACACCACGCGCCGATGCGACGGCGGACTTTGTTTCCCAACAGGCGCACAGCATTGATGCGCTATTGCGTTACAAAGAAAATGATTCGAAGTTGGCTTCGGCCGGGAAGGACAAGCATCAAGGCATCGACGTTTATGTGATCGACCTCACCGACAAGACTAGCCGGAAGACGCGATATTTTGTCAGCGCAAAGACTTTTCGCGTGCTGTGGCTGGAATATGAAGAGACTCCTCCGGGCACCGGTTCGCCAGTGAAATACTCTAAGCGTTTCTATGACTATCGGGTGGCCCAAGGCACGCTCGTGCCCTACCGCACTGTCTTATCGGAAGACGGGAAACCAACGATGGAAACACGCATTTCCACCGTCACCTACGGAGTGAAGATGGAAGACTCGCTGTTTCAGAATCCGGAAGCAGCGTCGTCGGGGAATCCGTAGCCATCCCTTCAAGAGAGTGCAATTGACACCAGGAGTTCGACGTTACAGAACCGCGGTAGCGACCGGCCGGTTGTCTCACGTTGACTTCTTTAACAGGCAAAGGGCCGGTCGCTACCGCTCGC
>Ga0209577_10007477_pt1 | contig 10048 bp, 12 predicted proteins | sample GraSoiAngelo_109_FD_185874 | JGI IMG/M metagenome (GOLD analysis project Ga0209577, IMG submission 185874) | Grasslands soil microbial communities from the Angelo Coastal Reserve, California, USA - 14_0903_12_20cm (SPAdes) (version 2) | ecosystem: Environmental > Terrestrial > Soil > Grasslands...
AAGCGGACGGGCGAGAGCATCCGCCTACGGAGGTATCAGATGCGCCGGAAGCTCGCCGAGCTGCCGTAGTCGTCGGCGGCGAGGCGGTCGAGCGCGCGTACCAGCTCGCCGCGGAGGGAATCGAGCTGCGCGTCGTCGGCGCGCAGCTCGGGCGTGACGCGGGTGAGGCCTCGGGGCGCCGGCCGGTGCGTCTCGACGACCTGGCGCCGCCTGATGCGTACGGTGAGCATGCCCGACATGGTGCCCCGAGCGTAGGACGGCAATCAGTCATCTACGCTCGCGGCATGCGCGCGATGGTCCTCGACGCGCCGCGGACGCCGCTACGTGCGGCGAATATCGCGGAGCCCGAACCGGGGCCGGGCCAGATCCTCGTGGACATCGACGTCTGCGGCGTATGCCGCACCGATCTCCATGTGGTCGACGGGGAGCTGACCGAGCCCAAGCTGCCGCTCGTGCCCGGGCACCAGATCGTGGGACGCATTGCCGGCGGCGGCGAGGGCGCGGAGCGCTACGCGGAGGGCGACCGCGTGGGGGTCCCGTGGCTCGGATGGACCGACGGCGAGTGCCGCTACTGCCTCTCCGGGCGCGAGAACCTGTGCGACCGAGCGCGTTTCACGGGCTACGACATCGACGGCGGGTACGCGCAGTACGCGGTCGCCGACGAGCGCTACGCGTTCCCGGTGCCCGAGGGGTATCCGGATCTCCAGGCCGCCCCGCTCCTGTGCGCCGGGCTGATCGGATACCGGGCGCTCTCGATGACGGGCGACGCGCCGCGGCTGGGCCTGTACGGGTTCGGTGCCTCCGCGCACATCGTCTGCCAGGTCGCGCTCCACCAGGGCCGCCGCGTGTTCGCATTCGTCCGCGGGGGTGACGACGCGGCGCGCGAGTTCGCCCTCGAGCTCGGCGCCGAGTGGGCCGGCGACTCGCTGTCTGCGCCGCCCGAGGAGCTCGACGCGGCGATCATCTTCGCTCCCGCCGGGCAGCTCGTTCCCGCGGCGTTGCGCGTGCTCGCGAAGGGCGGGACGGTGGTCTGCGCGGGCATCCACATGAGCGACATCCCGAGCTTCCCCTACGACCTCCTCTGGGGCGAGCGCGTGGTGCGCTCGGTGGCCAACCTCACCCGCGCGGACGGCGAGAGCTTCCTGCGCCTCGCGCCGGAGGTGCCGGTGCGGATCGAGGTAGAGCCGTATCCCCTCGAGCGGGCCGGTGACGCGCTCGATCGGCTGCGCGCCGGCGAGGTGCGCGGCGCCGCCGTGCTGATGACGGGTAGAACTCCCGGACCCGACGAGGAGCAGCGATGAAGCTCTACATCTGCTGGGGCACGTTCCCGGCGCCGTGGCGTCCGGGAGGCCATCCGTGCCGCAACGCGTACCGCGCCCTCCGCGCGGCTGGGCATAGTCCAGAGGTGATCAAGTCGTTCGGCCTCGCGCCCCTTCCCGACGGGATCTTCAACCGCACGGGTGGGCGTCAGGAGGCCAAGCGGCTGACCGGAAGCTCGATGGTTCCGGTCCTCGTGACCGACGACGGCGAGGTCATCAAGGACTCGAAGAAGATCGTGGACTGGGCGCGGCGCAACCCCGCGGGGGCGGCGAACTAGCTACGCGGCGCGTCGCAGCGGCGTGACGGCTGTGGAGCGCGCCGGGCGCTCTGCCTGCTTCCGGAAGCGGCGCAGCGCGTCGGCGATCACCCGGTAGCCGTCCGGGTTGACCGCCATCCCGCAGTGGCTCGACTCGATCTCCACCTGCTCGGCGCAGGGGTCGAGGCAAGCTTGCCAGCTCACGATCCCGTCCGACTTCGAGTAGATCGACAGATACCCGACGCCGTCGGGGACCGGCTTCTCCAGGTCCTCCCAGAACGCCGTGCAGCAATCGCCCCATCGGCAGGAGCGCTTGAAGAGGCCCTTCGCGCCGATGGTCCCGAGCGCTCCGACCACGAAGACCGGGGCCTGCACGAGCGGATGGATCGCGAGGGGGTCGAGTTGAGCCGATCCGAGCGCGACCACTCCGGACACGAGGTCGGGCCGGCGCACCGCGAGCACCTTCGCGAAGTTGCCGCCACGGCTCTGGCCGATGATCGCCACCTTCCGACCGCCCGCCTCGGCCATCGTCTCGAGTCGCTCCTCGAGTCCCGCCATGGCGTCCGCCGAGCAGGCCACGTTGAAGCGCATCCCGGCCTTGCGCGTGTGATGTCCGGTGCGGCGGAGCCAGCGCGTCATCAGGCCAAGGGAGTCGTCGCCGGCGAGGAAACCGGGGATCAGCATGACGGGCTGACTGCCGGCATCCGGGACCCCATCGCCGTGCCAGATCGGGTCCCGCAGCAGTGCGGCGGCCTCCAGCCCCAGCCTGCCCTCCCTCCAGATGGGGGGCAGGGCAAAAAGTGAACGAGCCGTCATCTCGATCTAACCGACCCTACCCTGAGGCCCGGCTGTCAACACGTTCGTCGACGTACTCGTACCCCGATTGGGGGACGGCACATGCGCCGAAACGCGCCTCCCGTACGATCCGCGACGCATGCGGGCGGTGACGATCGACGAGGGCCGGCTCGAGATCCGCGACCACCCGGATCCGGAGCCCGGCGCCGGCGAGGTCCTGGTCCGGGTCCGCGCGGCGGGCCTGAACGGCGGCGACATGATGCAGCGGCGGGGGCTCTACCCGGCGCCGCCGGGCGCGCCGCAGGACATCCCGGGCCTCGAGCTGGCGGGAGAGGTCGCCGCCATGGGTCCCGGGGTGACGCGCTTCGCGGAGGGGGACCGCGTCATGGCGGTCGTCGCGGGCGGTGGACAGGCGGAGCTCGCCGTCGTACACGAGCGGCTGGCGATGCCCGTCCCGGAGGCGCTCGGCTGGCCGGAAGCGGGCGGGTTTCCCGAGGTCTTCACCACCGCACACGACGCCCTTTTCACCCAGGCCGCTCTTGCCTCCGGGGACCGTTTGCTGGTGCACGGCGCCGCCGGAGGGGTGGGCACCGCGGCGGTCCAGCTCGGGCGCGCGGCGGGCGCGCGGGTGACGGCCACCGTCCGAAACCAAGCCGTCCGCTCGGGCGTGGAGGAGCTCGGCGCCACGGTGTTAGAGCCCGAGGGCTTCGAGGCCCGCGGCCCCTTCGACGTCGTACTCGAGCTGGTGGGCGCGCCGAACCTCGCCCCGAACGTGGGCGCCCTCGCCACGGGCGGCCGGATCGTCGTGATCGGGATCAGCGCGGGTGCGAAGGCGGAGCTCAACCTCGGCGCCCTGATGGGGACGCGCGGCACCGTCCGCGGATCCACCCTGCGTCCGCGTCCGCTCGAGGAGAAGGCACTGGCCGCCCGCGCGGTGGAGCGGCACGTGCTGCCCCTGGTGGAGTGCGGTGCCGCGAGCGTGCCGGTCGCCGACACCTTCCCGCTCGACCAGGCCGAGGACGCCTACGACCGCTTCGCCGAGGGAGGCAAGCTCGGCAAGGTGGTCTTGACCCTCCGGTGATCGGCGATGACGGCGGACGCGTGATCGGGTACAACGGTGGCGTGGGGACGCAGCTGGCGGACTCGCACGTTCTGACTGGACGGCGCGAGGAACGGAAGGCGCACAACCGCGAGAAGCTGCTCGCGGCCGCGCGGCGCGTCTTCGCGGAGAAGGGCCTCGGTGAGGCGACGGCGCGGGACATCGTGCGCGGGACCGACCTCGCCACCGGAACGTTCTACAACTACTTCGACTCGAAGGAGGACGTTTTTCGGGCGCTCCTCAGGGACCTCGGCGAGAAGGCGCGCGCGGCCGTTCGGGCGCAGCGCAGCTTGCCCGGCAAGTCGCTGGAGGAGCGGATCCACGGCGCCTACGTCGCGTACTTCGAGCTTGCCGTCCAGGACGCGGAGCTGTTCGCCGTGTTCCGCCGGAACGCCGGGGCGATCGCGATGATGCCCGAGCAGGGCCTGTTCGAGGCCGGGATCGACGACCTGCTCGAGGACCTGGTGGATTGGGCGGGTGAGGGCCGGATCGAGAACGTCGACGTCGGCTACCTGGCCACCGCCATGGCGGGCGCGGGCTTCCAGGTGGCCACCCGGATGATCGATCGCGACCCGCCCGACGTGGACGGCGCCGCGCGTTTCTGCACCCAGCTGTTCATGGGCGGTATCCCGGCGCTGCCGGAGGGATAGTCCTGGAGAGCCCGGGGAGCGAGGGGCCGTCGCGCAGCGCGGAGGGGCAGCCGGCGGCCGCGGAGATCGTCTTCGACCGCGCGACGAAGACCTACCCGGGGCGCGGCGAGCCCGCGGTCAACGAGCTGTCCCTGCGGGTAGGGACCGGCGAGATCTGCATGCTCGTCGGGCCTTCCGGCGGCGGGAAGACCACGGCGCTCAAGATGATCAACCGCCTCATCGACTTCGAGGGCGGCGACATCTCGATCGATGGCCAGAGCGTCCGCTCGCTCGACGTGACCCAGCTCCGCCGTGGGATCGGCTACGTGATCCAGCAGATCGGGCTGTTCCCGCACATGACGATCGAGGCGAACATCGGGACAGTCCCGCGGCTGCTGGGTTGGGAGCGCGACAGGATCCGCCGCCGCGCGCTCGAGCTGATCGAGCTGGTGGGGCTCGACCCCGATCGCGACGGTCGCCGCTACCCCGCGCAGCTGTCCGGCGGGCAGCGCCAGCGCGTGGGGCTCGCCCGGGCACTCGCGGCGGACCCGCCGGTGATGCTCATGGACGAGCCATTCGGCGCGCTCGACCCGATCACCCGCGAGCGGCTGCAGGACGAGTTCCTGGCCCTTCAGGCGCAGATCCGCAAGACCGTCGTGTTCGTGACCCACGACATCGACGAGGCGATCACGATGGGTGACCGGATCGCGGTCCTCCGTGAGGGCGGCGTGCTCGCGCAGTACGACACGCCGGACCGCATCCTGTCCGAGCCCGCCGACGAGTTCGTCGCGCAGTTCGTGGGCGCGGACCGCGGCCTCAAGCGGCTCACGCTGCGCCGGCTGCGCGACATCGAGCCGATCGATCCGCCAGCCGCGCGACCCGGCGACAACGCCCAGGCTGCCCGCGCGCGCGTGCAGCGGGCGGGCTTCGAGACGCTCGTGATCGTCGACGACGACGGCCGCCCAACCGGCCTGCTGCCCATCGACCGGCTCGCCACCGAGCGAGTGCCGGAGGATGGCTCGGAGCCGCTCGGCGCGGTCGGCACGCCCGGCATGCTCCTGCGCGACGCGCTGTCGCTGATGCTGTCCCAGACGGGCAGCCACCTGGTGGTGGTCGACAAGAACGGCCGCCTCGCGGGACTGGTGTCGGCGGACCTGATCAGCGAGGAGCTGGTGGCGAAGTGACCCACGTGCTCGCAGCGAAGCTGGCCGCGGCCGGCCCGGTGATCCCGAACTTCGGTGGCGGGGGCGCGCACTCGTGCGTGCGCCGGAACGGGTTCTTCTGCTGGGACTGGTTCAGGTCGCACTGGAGCGACACCTTCCAGCCCGCGCTGCTGGACCACATCAAGCTCACCGCGATCGCCATCGGCATCGGCTTCGCGATCTCGTTCGCCGCGGCGCTGCTCGCGTACCGGTTCGTGCGCTTCGAGACGCCGTTCTCGATCTTCTCCGGGATCCTCTACACGATCCCGAGTGCCGCGCTCTTCCAGCTCCTGGTCCCGATCACCGGCCTCACCACCACCACCGTGGAGATCGCGCTGATCTCGTACACGCTGCTGATCCTGTTCCGGAACACCGTGGTCGGCCTGCGCGGAGTGTCCGACGAGGTGCGGGAGGCGGCCCGCGGCATGGGGTTCACGCGCGCCCAGACCCTGCTGCGCGTGGAGCTGCCGCTCGCCGCACCGGCCATCCTCGCGGGTGTCCAGATCGCGGCGGTGACCGTCATCAGCCTGGCCACGATCGGCGCCTTCATAGTCGACGAGGGGCTGGGCGGCCCGATCTTCAGGGCCATCACGACCGACTTCAACACCGAGTTCGTGGCGGCCGCGGTCTTGACCACGCTGCTCGCCGTCGTCGTGTACGCGCTGATCGCGGGCGCCCAGCGAGTGCTCACGCCATGGGCCAGGAGGGAGATGGCGCGATGAAGACCTTCGGCGACGCGATCACCTTCATAGGACACAACCTGAGCTTCCTGCTCGACAAGACCGGCCAGCAGCTCGAGCTCTCGGGCGCGGCAATCGGCGTGTCGCTGGTGATCGCGATCCCGATCGGACTCTGGCTCGGCCACATCCACCGCGGCGCGTGGTTCGCGATCAGCGTGTCCAACGTGGGGCGCGCGCTGCCAAGCCTCGGCGTGATCGCGATCGGGCTCGCCATCTTCGGCCTCGGGTTCGTGAACGTCCTGGTCGCGCTCGTGGTGCTCGCGCTCCCGCCGCTCTTGACGAACGCCTACGTGGCGATCGACGGTGTGGACCGCGAGGTGGTGGAGGCGGCGCGGGGGATGGGGATGAGCCCGCTCCAGATCCTGCTCCGCGTGGAGCTCCCGCTCGGCCTGCCGCTCCTGTTCGCCGGCATCCGCACCGCCGCCGTGTACGTGGTGGCCACGGCCACGATCGCGTCGCTGGCCGGCGGCGAGGGCCTCGGGGACATCATCTTCAACCAGGCGAGCTACCGGCTGCCCGGGGTGGTCGCGGCCGCCATCTGGGTGTCGGCGCTCGCGCTCGCGGTGGAGGGGGCGTTCGCGCTGCTCCAGCGGCTGGTCACGCCGGCCGGGCTCCGCCACCGGGTACCGGGTATCGGACCTGCAGGGAAACCAGTGGACATCGGATGAGGGGAGGCCTCAGTTGAGGACCAGATATCTACGCACCGCGCTGTTGGTCGTACTCGCCGTCGTGCTGGCGGTCGGCGTCGCGGCCTGCGGAAGCAAGAAGAAGTCGAGTTCCACGGCGGTGTCGGGGCAGCCGGGCAAGGGCAAGCCGGCGGTCAAGCTCGGCACGAAGAACTTCCCGGAGTCGTTCATCCTCGGGCAGCTCTACAAGCAGGCCCTGGAGGCCCGGGGCTTCAAGGTGCAGTTCCACAACAACATCGGGAGTACGGAGATCATCGACAAGGCCCTGACCAGCGGGCAGATCGACGTCTACCCCGAGTACACGGGCGAGATCGTCCTCACGGTCGAGGGCCAGAAGCTGTCGCCGAAGACCGCCGACGCCACGTACACCGCGGCCAAGGCGTTCCAGGAGAAGCGTGGCTTCACGCTGCTCGACAAGACCCCGTTCTTCAACACCGATGCGCTCGCCGTGAAGCCGGCGTTCGCGCAGAAGAACGGGCTCCGGTCCGACGCCGACCTGACGAAGCTGAAGCACTTCACGTACGGCGCGCCGCCCGAGAACAAGACGCGCTTCACGGGCGTCATCGGGATGAAGAAGGTCTACGGCCTGAACAACTTCACGTTCAAGCCGTTGGCGATCGGGCTCCAGTACAAGGCGCTCGATCAGGGCCAGATCGACGTGGCCGACGTGTTCACCACCGACGGTCAGCTCCAGGGCGGCAAGTACACGGTCCTGACCGACCCCAAGGCGGTGTTCGGGTTCCAGAACGTGGCCCCCGTCGTGAAGAAGTCGGTGCTCACGCAGGAGGGTCCCGCGTTCGCGCAGACGCTGAACGCGGTCAGCTCGAAGCTCACGCTCGAGGCGATGCGGAAGATGAACGGCGCCGTGTCGCTCGACAAGCAGGACCCGGCGAAGGTCGCCGACCAGTACCTGCGCGCGAACGGGCTGAAGTAGTCGAGGTCGCTGCCCGCCCTCAGCCCTTGAGGGCGGGCAGCACCTTCTCGCCGTAGGTGCGGATGGCGCCGTGCGGGTCCGCGCCGGAGTTGTTCATCAGCACGACCGTGGTCGCGCCGAGCTTCTCCACCTCGCGGATCCGCTCGGCGTGCATGCCGGGGTCGGAGCCGATGATGAAGCCCTGCTTGAGCTCGTCGTCGGACACCTGCTGCTCGCCGCGCTCGTACATCGCCTGGGGGTCGTGCCAGTCGTCGGTGTAGAACTCGTCCGGCTGCGCGCCCTTCCACACCCGGGCGCCCTCGAGGGCCTCGTCGTCGCCCTCCGCCCATGAGAAGCCCGCCTGGAGCAGGATCTCGCCGGGCTCCTTCCCTGCATCCTCGGCCGCCGAGCGGTAGGCGTCGACCACGGTCGGGACGGTCTCGGGATCGGCGAGCGTCCATACGCCGTCGCCCTGGCGCCCAGCCACCGCGGCGGCCTTCGGGCCGAACGCCGAGACGTAGATGGGCGGCTGGCGCTCGGGGCGGGTGTGGAGGTACGCGCCCTTGGTCTTGAAGTGGGTGCCCAGGTGGTCGACCCGCTCCCCGGCGAAGAGCCGGTGGATGAGCACGAGCGCCTCCTCCATCCGCTCGATCTGCTGCGCCACGGGCGGCCAGTCCGCGCCCAGCGGCGACTCGTTCAGTGACTCGCCTGAGCCGAAGCCCAGGTAGGGGCGTCCGGGAAACATCGTCTCGAGCGTGGCCCAGGCCTGCGCGATCAGCACCGGGTGGTAGCGCGGGCCGGCTGGAGTCACGCCGGTCCCGAGTGGCACGCGCTCGGTGGCCTGGCCCGCCGCTCCCAGCCAGACCCACGCGTGCCCGGATTCGCCCGGCTCCCACCACGGCTGGAGGTGGTCTGAGCAGCCGATCCCGTCGAACCCTGCGCGCTCGGCTTCGACCGCTTGGCGGAGAAGGTCGTTGGGCGGGAACTGCTCGTGCGCGCAGAAGTGGAAGTAGCGGGGCACCGAGTGATCGGCTTACCCGAGCGCCGGTACTGGCTAACCTGCCCGGCCGGATGGGCATCGAGCGCGCGCGGGGGAACGGGTTGACGATCGCGTACGAGGCGCTCGGCGACCCGGCCGATCCGCCGCTCGTGCTGGTCGCCGGCCTCGGCCGTCAGCTGATCGGCTGGCCGGACGGCTTCCTGCGGGCGCTCGTGGAGCGCGGTCACTTCGTGGTCCGCTTCGACAACCGGGACGTGGGCGAGTCGACCCACCTGAGCGACGGCCCGCAGCCCGACCTGCGCGCCTGCCTCGCGGGTGACACCTCCTCGGCGCCCTACAGCCTGTCCGACATGGCGGCCGACGTGGCCGGCCTCCTCGAAGCGCTGGGGATCGAGAGCGCGCACCTCGCCGGTGTATCGCTCGGCGGAATGATCGCCCAGACCGTGGCGATCGAGCATCCCGAGCGGGTCCGGAGTCTCACCTCGATCATGTCCACGACCGGCGACCGCTCGCTGCCGCAGGCCACGCCCGAGGCTACGGCGGTCCTGTTCCAGCCGCCCTCGCGGAGCCGCGAGGAGGCGATGGACCGGGCCGTGGCCGGCGCGCGGGTGATCGGCTCGCCCGGGTTCCCGATGGACGAGGCGGCGGTCCGCGACGTGGCCGGCCGGGCCTGGGACCGCGGCTACGACCCGGGCGGGATCGCGCGCCAGATCGCGGCCGTCCAGGCGTCGGGCTACCGCACGGAGGCGCTCCGGGCGCTGCGCGTGCCGGCGCTCGTGATCCACGGTGAGGAGGATCCGCTGATCCGAGTGGAGGCCGGGCGCGCCACGGCGGCGGCCATCGAGGGCGCCGAGCTCGTGACGATCGCCGGCATGGGGCACGACCTTCCTCGCGGCGTGTGGGACCGGATCGCCGACGCGATCGCCGCGCTCGTCGCGCGTGTGGAGCGTGAGCGCGTGGCGGCGGGAGCCGTGGGTTAGCGGTGGATCTGCGCGACAAGGTGGCGGTCGTGACAGGCGGCGCGTCCGGCATCGGGCGCGCGATGGCGCGGCGGTTCGCGGAGGAGGGCGCGCGCGGCGTAGTGGTGGCCGACCTGGACGGCCCGGGCGCGGAGGTGGTCGCGGCGGAGATCGGAGATCGGGCCCGCGGCATACGGGCCGACGTCGCGCGGCAGGACGATGTCGACGCGGTGCTCGCGGCCGCCCGCGAGGCGTTCGGACCGATCGACCTGTTCTGCGCCAACGCTGGGGTCGGAGTAGGCACGGACCTGGATACCCCCGACGATGTCTGGGGCCTCGCCTTCGACGTGAACGTGCGCGCCCACGTGATGGCGGCGCGGCGGCTCGTGCCCGAGTGGGTGGAGCGCGGCGAGGGCTACTTCCTGGCCACGGCGTCGGCCGCCGGGCTC
>Ga0209577_10007479_pt1 | contig 10047 bp, 8 predicted proteins | sample GraSoiAngelo_109_FD_185874 | JGI IMG/M metagenome (GOLD analysis project Ga0209577, IMG submission 185874) | Grasslands soil microbial communities from the Angelo Coastal Reserve, California, USA - 14_0903_12_20cm (SPAdes) (version 2) | ecosystem: Environmental > Terrestrial > Soil > Grasslands ...
CAGGCAGATCGCCTGACAGAAGCCGTTTAAACGTGTAGTGTAGGTGCGCCTTGCAAAACATTGTCGAACGTTTGTTAAGCGGTGATCGCCGCGCCCTGGCGCGTATGGTGACGCTTATCGAAAATGATGCGCCCGTCGCGCGTCAGTACCTGGCAGAACTACATCTCCATGCTGGCAACGCTGCCATCGTAGGTGTGACAGGCGCGCCGGGGGCAGGAAAAAGTACCCTGGTGACGCGCCTGGTGCGTGAACTGCGGCGGCGTGAACGAAAAGTTGGCGTGGTGGCCGTCGATCCCAGCAGCCCCTTTAGCGGGGGAGCGATACTGGGTGATCGTATCCGTATGATGGAACTCGCGGGCGATCCCAATGTCTTCATTCGCAGCATGGCTAGTCGCGGCAGCGTGGGTGGACTCTCAGCCTCAACCCGCGACGTTGTGCGCGCTATGGATGCTGCGGGCTACAATCCCATCATCATTGAAACAGTGGGCACCGGGCAGGCCGAAGTCGAAGTCATGCGCGCTGCTCAAACTGTGCTGGTAGTGAGCGCGCCGGGTATGGGTGACGAGGTGCAGGCAATCAAAGCCGGCATCCTGGAAATCGCCGATATTTTTGTAGTGAGCAAGGCCGACAAACCGGGCGCAGATCAGACCGTAGCGGAACTGGCCATGCTCCTCAGCCTTGATCCTATGCGGCGCCAACACGATAAATCGAAGCCTTACTGGCGTATTCCTGTACTCAAAACTTCCGCTATCAAGGATCAGGGGATTACGCAACTGGCGGATGCTATCGAGCAGCACCACGCCTACCTGGTTGAGAGCGGTATGCTCGCTCAGCGGGCGCAGCGCCAGGTACGCAGCGAAGTGCAGGCGCTGCTGACACATGCCATGATGAATGCTTTGAAGAGAGAAGTGACCGAAGAAGAGTGGCTCAACTTCATCGAAGATATCACTACGCGCACCCGCGATCCCTACAGTGTGGCAATCGAGCTACAAGAGAAGATCGGATTGAAAACATAGGGGCCAGCAATGTCCATTGGCTGGCCCCTACACCTTATCTATAAGCTGCCGCTCCTTTAGCAGTGGCCACGGCATCAAAAGCCAATTTCCAGTGGGCCAGGGCCTCCGCCGGCTTCTCTAGAGCTTCATACGTTTCTGCCATTCGTCCGTACAGTTCGGAAAGATGTGCCGCCGCCTGCGTCTGGGTAAGATGGGCTTCTGCTTTTTGATAGGCAGCCAGGGCTTCTTGCAACTGGAAGCACCGTTCCTGACCCTGTGCCTGTTTCGCTTCCGCCTGTGCAATCTTTCCAGCTACGATATACATCATGCCGCAGATCTGGTGATCGTCCTGCTTCTGTATGGAGGCTTCCTGGGCACGCTCGCAATAACGATGCGCCTCGTCCAGGCGATTCTCCGCCAGGCGCAAATCGGCCATCGCGATAAAATTGATAAGCTGCATGCCAGGCAGGTTATCGAGAGTGGCGATAGAGAGAGATTCCATATAATCGTCAGCTGCCGTTCGGTGTTCACCCAACGAGAAAGCAATCCTGCCAAGTAAATTTTGTACACGACATTCCATATATCTGTCGTGCAAGTCCCTGTACATCTGTAAGGCCGTCTTCCCACAAGTGTATGCGGAATCAAAATCTCCTAAAAGCCGGTAGGCATCGCTCAGTCCATAATAAATGTCGGCCACGTCATCACGCAGGCGCTCCAGTAACTTCTCCTTCGTGCAAACCGACAACGCCTCCTGGTAATTTTGAATAGCGACCGCGTAAAAGCCGAACATGATGCAGGTCATACCTTGTCCACAGAGCGCCTTGATGCGCACAGTGGGAAGATGTACCCTTCGTTTTTCAAGGATTTTCAAGCATTGAGTGAAATGCTCGGAGGCATCTTGATAGCGCGAAACATTCACAGCGGCATTGCCAAGCCAGAGCAGGTAATACGCGCGGCGTTCGCGCTCGGTATGGTCTGCATCATTCCAATCTACTTCGTTAGTGCGGGTAGTATACAAGGGTTCGAGATACTGGACCGCTTTCTCCCATTGCTCTTTCCTGGTGTAGTACTCGGCACGGGCATAAGTGATCTCCTGTTGTTGTTGGGGATCATCGGTTTGGAGAGCATCTAGCTGTTCCAGCACCATCTCTTCCTGTCCTTCCCCAAGCAAGTGGCGAATACGACGGAGTGTCCGTTCAAAATCTTCGGGCTCTGACATGAATGCAATACCTCCCTGCAAAATAAACTAATGAGAGTATAACACATCGTCTCATCAAAAGATAGAATGCTTTCTCTCAATAAGGCAATTGGGGGATAGAGAAAGGAGGTTGGCGCTAAAATATAACGGGATATCTGATCTCTTCATCACCGCGCCCACAGAGTGAAGAAGCGACTCCCGTTGCATACAGTATAATCAAAAAGCGTTTCGTACACAAGATGCGTAAGCGGCACCAGCATCGCATGCCTATAGAACAATTTATGAGACCAGGAAGCAAACTCCCCTCGTGCGTAGGGACAAGGGGCTGTGTGGAGTGGATGTGGGGGCCTCGTGCTTGTCCGCCTTGGGAAGCGATCCGTCACAATGGACAAGCACAAGACCCCCACCCTTCCTCAACTCAACCCCTTGTCCCTACGCACAAGGCACGTTTGCTTCACTAAGCCTGGTCAACAGTGGGTGTTTCTGCTGAAGGCGGCGTAGTATTTGAAGCTTGCCCTTGTGCGCCCTGCTCACCGTAGATCAAGGCGGTCAAGTCGCTGCGGGTGCGCTCAATGATACCTCGCAGCCGCGCCAGTTGCTCAGGATTTTGCAGGGACGCTCGACCGGCAATAGCAAACAAACGTGCGACCTCCATAGCCTCACTGCTCAGTGCCTGCATCTCTGGCCTCATGCCTTGCCACCCACCCTCCCGGCGCTCTCCACTTCCATGCCGGTGCATCCATGGGGGGCCGGCAAAGCCTTCCTCGTCGCTTTGGCGCTGCGCAAGCATGGCGCGGCCCGTATCGGTGATGCTATACACTTTTTTCCCTTCAACCTCGTTGCCGGTGACGTAGCCACCTTCCTCTAGCATCTGCAAGGTGGGATAGATCGAACCCGGACTCGGAGTATAGAAGCCGCCGGACTTTTCTGCCAGCGCCTTCATCATTTCATATCCGTGCATTGGCCGCTCTTGCAGCAGCTCAAGCAGGGCAAATTTCATATCACCGCGTCCAAAAAAGCGGCCACCTTCACCTCCATGGCCAAAGGGGCCACCGCGCCCGAATGGTCCACGACCTCGCCTCATAGCGAAGAAATGAGGGCCGCGCCCTTCTTCACGCTGCCAGGGAGGTGTCCAATCATTCCCCCAGGCTCCTCTATTTTGATGTCCAAATGCTCCATGTCGATGCCCAAAGAAATGAGGGCCATGCCCCCAGGGACCTCTATGTCCCCAACCCTCGTCGCCACTTCCTTGAAATTGGTACTCGCCACTTCCTTGAAATTGGTACGCAAAACGGTTTCCAAACATGATAGATGCTCCTTTCTGCATCATTAACGATATATCGTATTCTGTTTATAATTATAACGATATATCGCCAAATGTCAAGGGAGTGATATTTTTTTCTCCCCACTTTCTTTATTCTTGAGGTTATGAGTTTGTTTGCTTGCGCGATCAGAAGGTGCATGGTAGACTGGGGACGAACGAAACCATAATAATCAGCGTCATATTCCTATGGCTCTGAGACCGGGTAATGAGACGTGTAGTATATATTGTAGGAAGAGGAAACGTATTGTGAGTGATGAACCAGAGATCAGCCCCAGGAGAACGAAGGTGGCAGCATACCATCACACTGGAGATAGATTCGCGGGACGCCGTGTGGTCACCATTGGTGGAGGTACCGGCACTTTTGCCCTGCTTTCGCATTTGAAAAAATATCCCTTGAATATCAGTGCTATCGTCACCATGTCCGATAGTGGAGGAAGTTCCCGCAGGTTGATGGACGAGTTTCGTCGTCAGTTGCCCCTGGGAGATTTGCGCATGTCCCTGGTGGCCCTGGCCCATAACGGCGCGTTATGGCGTGAAATATTTATGCACCGTTTTGAGCAGTCTCAAGATGCAGATCCCAAGGAGCGAGGTATAGGCGGGCATAGCCTGGGCAATCTTATTCTAAAAGGACTGCAGGATATCAATAACGATGATCTGCTGCTTGCGCTTGAAGATGCGCAGGAACTGTTGAATATCTCCGGGCGTGTTTTACCCGTGACCTTGACGCAGACCATGATTTGCGCCGACCTGGAAGATGGCACAACTATTTGTGACGAAACGGAGATAGATACACGTGGCAAGAAAAATATCGGAGAGCTTTCTCCCATCGTACGTGTGCGCCTTGAGCCGGAAGATGTTCCCGCGTGTGCCCCGGCCGCGCGTGCAATCCGGCGGGCCGATACCATTATAATTGGTCCGGGTGACCTCTACACCAGTCTGCTGCCAAATTTGCTCGTTCGTGATATTGCGCGTGCAGTGCGGGAATCTGAAGCTGAGAAGGTCTATGTCTGTAATCTGATGACCAAGCACGGAGAAACAGATTGCTACAAAGCCTCTGATTTTGTCAAGCAGATCCACCGCTACCTCGGCGGGCGCGTCGATAGAGTGATTGTCAACGATGGTCCATTCCAGCCAGATGTGCTGCAAACATATGCTGAGGAAAAGAGCGAACCGGTCACAGTAGACCGTGCCCAGCTTGCTCGGCTCGTACCCAATGTGGTGATTGAGCATCTGAACCTGGAAGATGACAGGCTGGCGCGTCACGACCCTGAACGCCTGGTGCGCGCTATTTTTCCCAACGATGAGTTCTAATTCGTAGGTTCACCAAATCGCGTCCTTACGAATCTCACTTCTTTTTTTCTTCACTATAATCCGCGGGCCATGTTTTCGAACTCTTCGCGGGGGAAAGCCCGCATTGTTTGTGTGCGTACGCTGCCCTGTGCAATAGTGCCAAGGATGAGACGGGCTGCCGTCTGGTCATCTGGGGCTTCGGTTATGACGACGTAATCGAATTGGCCCATTACGAGATAGAAGCCGATGAGCCTTCCCCCGGCTTCTCTTGCAGCATCATCAAAAAATCGCAGGCGTTCAGGAGCATTCTTGACTTCCTTGATCCCCTGTTCGGTGAGGTTGACCAGGCTAATGTAGGTTGGCATCTGCGTTCCTCCCATTTAGTGGCAGTACTCGTGAGAATACTAACAAACTGGAGACGATGTAGAATTGACTGCTCTGGTGCTCTATACACATTCATTGTACATGTTTCCAGCACTGCGTACAAGCTCATCAAAAGGTTTGGATCGCAATTGAGCGTATCTCTTTTATAACTCGTCACTTCTGCCTGAAAAGTATGCGGCCCTCGCATAATCCCGCGATTGCCCCAACCACTGAGAAGAAGGCATAGCGCTGTTCTGGAACAATGCTGAGGATAAAAAGGCCGCTGTTTAGTACGAGATAGGCCAGCGCCGCCAGTAACGCGCCCACGTAGGGGCGTGTGAACCACGTTACCAGAACGAAGCCAGGAATCGGTGATGTAGAACGCCGTCCTAGCGTCATCATGCAACTGATGCAGCCGCCTAACAGTCCATACATCAACATATACCAGGGTGCGCCCAACGGAGTAAAGTTGGTGGTAAATATCTGATTCCAGAACCCCAGGGCTTGCATTACCGCGAGCGTGAGTGTAGCCATAAGCAGCGTCACCAGGTATAAAGCCAACCCCAGGAGCCAGCCATTGAGAGGCGTGCTTGCTGATCCATCTTTCGCACTATAAGCCGGTTCTTCGAAAACTTCATCTTTGCTAATCACAGGCAACGGTTCAGTATTCTGTTCTCCCGCTTGTTGTATGGAGGTAACTGGCTCTCTGCTTCCATGGTTGGCTTGCAGGGCAAGCTCCTCAAGATAGATATCTGGCAATTTCTGTCTCCTGGCTACTTCCAATAAATGCTGAGCAAAAGTGGAATCGAGCTGTTCTGCTTCAGTCAGGACAGATTCCTGCTGAGCAATGGCCTCGGCCATATAGGTAATGCATGGTACGGCGCGTTTGCGGTACGTCTCATGTGCCACTACATTGACGGCTTTGAAAGAACTGCCTGCAAGCGCATTATCCAGCACGGAAGGCGCTTCAACGGCTTGCTCGGTCAAGCGTTGTGGGATGCGGTAGAGCACACCCCATACTTCTTTTTTCGGTGAATCGCTCTTTGCAATGGTTGCTACTACCTGTCCAGTGTCCAGCGTGGCGCCCTGTATCGCATAGCCTTTGAGAACTGCCGGACCGTAGTAGTGCGCCAGGCCGTTCAACCGGCCACGACTGTTCAGATAGGTCGCGTCCATTTCCGGGCCATAGGTAAACAACCAGATAAACTCGGTTGTTACCTCCCTGGATCGTTCTCCTGCAACCGGCGGTAGAGTAGATGTTTCAACATTGGATGTCCCTTTCTCCCCGTCCTCGTACTCTTCTGGTAAAGGTGGAGCGACAGGCGCTTCGATGGGGAAATCCGATGTGGCAGCGTATTTCGCTTGTTGCTCATTTTTTGGAGAAAAAGGCGCAACTGAAAGAGGACGCGGTGTGCTTGCGCGCACAATCGGCACACCGGGAGCCACTAAATCTTCTTCAACGATGAAGTCCTGTAGGGTGCGATCGTCAGATGCATTTTCGTTATGTGTTTCCAAGGTACCCCTCACTTTCCCACGTTAACATTACCAATCTCATAGTTCATGATACTGAGATTCTGCTCGAACACCAAATTTTAGAGACGCTTCAGTACGTTGGTCTGCTCGATATCCTTTTTCAAAGCGGCAGCCAGTCGTTGAACATCCTTTTTACCCATCATCCCTTGCTCTGTGATGCATGCCGTGACCAACCGCGCAGGTGTGCGATCAAAGTAGAAATTATGGACGGTAACGCCCTGCACAGGCTGCCCCCATACCTCCGCAGCCTCTTTCTCCTCCAATTGGGCGAGATCCCCTGTCCAGGTGTGTGGAGAGATTTTGAGTGTTTCGCAAAGGACATAGAAAGGTATTCTCTGTCCGCGTGCCGCCCATGCTACTAAAGCCGTTCCAGCTTTATTGAGTACATCGCCATTCGCCAGGACGCTGTCGGCTCCAACGACGACGGCGTGACATTGGGGTAAGAAAATTGCCGCTTGCGCGTCCGTAATCAACGTCACGTTGATACCAGCTTTACTCAGCGCTATGGCAACGTCTCGTCCTTCATAGCGCGGTCTCCCCTCGAGAACAATCACCTGGTCGATCTGGAAAGCGCAGGCCCTTAAAACTTCTAGCACGGTGCCTGAGAGACTGTGGGTCATGAGCGTTCCAGTGAGTAATGGGCGTGCATGGCCTGTAATACGCTCGATGGCTGTATCGTAGGCAAGCAGTAGTTGTTCCGCCGCGTGCGCTTTCTCTTCCAGACCGTCAGGCGCTCCGAGTATGCGGACAACTGCTCCTTCAATGGCGGCCATTGCAGGACGCGCATTCGCCAGCTCCTGGCCTGCTTGCAGTAGTCGTTGTGTGCGCTCGGACTGTGTTCCCGTCGAGGATGTGGCCAGGTCATACAAGATTGAGATCGTTTCATGGACGAGCCAGCGGGAGCCGTGTTCGCGATCCTCGCGCACCTGCGCAACGCGCTTTGTAAAGTCCTCCATTAATACTTCGCTCCTCTCATCTTTACATAGTTACGATGCCGTAACTATTGGTTTCCTTGCATCTAAGCTGTTATATGTATGATACACGCTCATCTGCCTCTATGTGCATTTATGTATCATTGGCTGAAAAGATACCAACCAATTGACCGTTGTGTATCGCTCGTACCATTGGTTATACTTACATTGGTATGAGCCAATCAGGAGAAACTTATGAGACAACAGGCTTCATTCTATGAACCGCGACCAATATTCACAACTCCGATTTCCTCGTTGATCTCTTTAGAGCGAGGGAGTGGGCTGCCGTTATACCGGCAAATTTGCCAGAGCCTGCGTGAGGCTATCCTATCCGGCGAACTTGCCGAAGGTGTACGTCTGCCTACCGAACGCGCGCTGGCCAACGAGCTGGGCGTCAATCGCACAACGGTCATGAACGCCTATAATGAGCTTGCCAGCGAGGGATTGATCGAAGGGCACGTCGGGCGTGGAACCCTGGTGCGTCGTAATCATTACAACTACCATCTGGATGCCTATGAGAGCGAAACCGCCTCCTGGCTGCTTGGCCTACCGGCAGGCGAACGCGAAGCGCTTGGCCCCGATGCTCATCTGCTGAGTGAACTGGCATCTGCGGGTGAGCGCGACGAAGTTATTTCATTTGCGCCTGGAACACCCGCGACTGACCTGCTGCCTGCCGAAATCCTGAGCGCCGTGTTTTCCGATGGACTACTGCAAGCACGTCAGAAAGCGCTTGGCTATAGTCCCGTCGAAGGGTTACAAAGCCTGCGCAAAAGTATTGCCGCCGGTATGCGCAGGCGCGGCGTGCCCGCGGATACGTCGCATATCCTGATCCTTTCCGGCTCAACCCAGGGCATTGGCCTGGTTGGTCGTTTTTTGCTCAATCCAGGTGACGAGGTTGTCGTGGAAGTTCCCACCTACCTGGGGGCAGTTCAGACGTTTCGCGCCTTGAACGCGCGTGTGATTGGTGTTCCGACCGATAGTGATGGCATGCGCGTCGATTTGCTGGAGTCCATTTTAGTACGTCATCGCCCCAGGCTGATCTACACGCTGCCGACCTTCCAGAATCCCACTGGATTCGTGATGTCACCGGAGCGCCGTCGTCGCCTGCTATTACTGGCGAAGCGCTACCAGACGCCAATCCTAGAGGATGACCCGTATGGTGAAATCTACTTCGAGGGGAAGCAACCTCAGCCCTTGAAAGTATTAGATACAACCGGGCAGGTTCTCTACCTCAGCACCTTTTCAAAAATATTGGCGCCAGGTCTGCGCGTAGCCTGGCTGGCTGCGCCAGAACCGATGATCGAGCGGTTAACGCTGCATAAACAGGTCTTTGATCTGAATACCAACGCCATGGGGCAGTGGGCGGTTTCAGAAATCATCCGGCGTAACCTGCTGGACGATCATTTAGCCATGTTACGCCAACGCTACAAGCGAAAACGTGATGTGATGCTTGAGGCTATAGCTGCACATTGGCCCCGTGAAGTGCGCGTCAACCATCCGGCTGGCGGATTTCATCTCTGGTGCCGCTTGCCCGTCGATCTGCGCGCTCGCACCCTCTTGCGCGAGGCTGCAAGCGAACAAGTCGCTTTTGTCATTGGCGAGCCATTTCATGTGGATGGTGGTGGTCAGCAGCATTTCCGTCTCAGCTACGCTTTTCCCGAGGAGGAGCACATTGAAGAGGGGATACGCCGTATCGGCAATGCGATGAAGCGCCTGCTGGCACGCCGCGATTCTCGTGAAGAACCGAGCAAGCGGCATATGGAGCATATTCCAATGGTCTGATTGGCGCATATTCCACATGCCGATTGCTCATAAAGTGAGTAGCCTGATTACATTTGTAAAACAAGTGTATCCGCCAGGCCTCGCCTCCTATACTTGTCCAGGTCAACGTCTAAAAATTCCGCAATCTTGTGGCGTGCAGCGGATAGCGAAGCCTTGAGCAGCTTCTTATCCGTCTCATCTTCAGGCCATACCTGCGCTTCGATATCAATGTCATGTTTTTGAAACGCCTTGATCAGGGGCAAACGTGCGTCGATCTGCTCGTTGAGCAAGCAGCCAATTGAGCGCCGTTGACGCGGAGACAACCTTGAGACGGCGGATGCCGCGCAATTCATCAACCCATCCAGATTCTCGCCTGCCTCAAATTCATGAGCCGGGTCCCCCATCCCCTCGCTTTCGGTTATCATCGCATCAACCCCTTCACCCAGGTGCAGCTCGCCATCCTCATCGGTCAGCAAAGGCAGCGGCGGCCTGCGTTTCCGTGGGATGTCATTAAACTCGTTCCGCACAATGGTTCGGATATACGCTTGAGGATACTCGATATGTTTATCTACAAGTGCACGCCATAATTTGATACGCACCCGCTGCACAATC
>Ga0209577_10007480_pt1 | contig 10047 bp, 9 predicted proteins | sample GraSoiAngelo_109_FD_185874 | JGI IMG/M metagenome (GOLD analysis project Ga0209577, IMG submission 185874) | Grasslands soil microbial communities from the Angelo Coastal Reserve, California, USA - 14_0903_12_20cm (SPAdes) (version 2) | ecosystem: Environmental > Terrestrial > Soil > Grasslands ...
ATCGGCAGGCCGGTATCGCTCACCTCCTGGCCACGCACCAGGCCTTCGGTGGAGTCCATCGCCACCGTGCGCACGGTCGATTCGCCGAGATGCTGGGCGACCTCGAGCACCAGGCGCTTGCCCTGGTTTTCCGTCTCCAGCGCGTTGAGGATCGGCGGCAGGTCGCCCTCGAAATGCACGTCGACCACGGCGCCGATCACCTGGGAAATGCGTCCGGTTTTGTTGGCCATCTTGTCCTCGTAGACGAGAGCTTGCGGTTTACAGCGCCTCGGCGCCGGAGATGATCTCGATCAGCTCCTTGGTGATCATCGCCTGGCGGGTGCGGTTGTAGATGAGCGTCTGCTTGCGGATCATGTCGCCGGCATTGCGGGTTGCGTTGTCCATAGCGGTCATCTGCGCGCCGTAGAACGAGGCGACGTTCTCGAGCAGCGCCCGGAACGTCTGCACCGCGATGTTGCGCGGCAGCAGCGCGGCGAGGATGTCCTCCTCCTCCGGCTCGAACTCGTACGACGCGTTGCTGTTATCGGCGGCCTCGCCGAGCACCGGCGGAATGATTTGCTGCGCGGTCGGGACTTGCGCGATCACCGACTTGAACCGCGCGAAGAACAAGGTGCAGACGTCGAACTCGCCCGCCTCGAACCGCCTGATGATCTTTTGCGCGATGTCGCGCGCGTGGTTGAACTGGATGAAGCGCACCGAGCGCAGCTCGATCGTCTCGACGATCTGTTTCTCGAACAGGCGCCGCAACTGGTCGAAACCCTTGCGCCCGACGCAGAAGAACTTGACCTCCTTGCCTTCGTTCATCAGCGCGACCGCGCGCTCGCGCGCAAGCCGCACGATCGAGGAGTTGAACGGACCGCACAAGCCGCGGTCGCCGGTGCAGACGACGAGGAGATGTACCTGGTCGCGGCCGGTGCCGGCGAGGAGCTTCGGCGCCGATTCGTGCCCCTGCACGGCGGCCGCGATGTTGCGCAGCACCTTTTCCATGTGCTCGGCATAGGGCCGCGCCGCCTCGGCGGCCGCCTGCGCGCGGCGCAGCTTCGAGGCCGAGACCATCTGCATGGCCTTGGTGATCTTCTGCGTCGCCTTGGTGGCGGCGATGCGGTTGCGCAGATCTTTGAGGCTCGGCATGCTTCTGACGACGTTCTCTGTCTTCCGTTGTCAGCTTACGCGAAGGTTTTCGCGTAGCCGTCGACGGCGCTCTTGAGCTTGCCGGCGGTTGCGTCGTCGAGATCGCGCGTGCTGCGGATCGCCTCGAGCACATCGGCATGGCGCGAGCGCAAGGTGCTCAGCAGGCCGTCCTCGAACGCGCGCACCCGGTGCACCGGGATCGGGTCGAGGTAGCCGTTGACGCCCGCGTAGATGACGGCGACCTGCTCCTCCATCTTGAGGGGCGAGAACTGCGGTTGCTTGAGCAATTCGGTGAGCCGCGAGCCGCGGTTGAGCAGACGCTGGGTGGTGGCGTCGAGATCGGAGCCGAATTGCGCGAACGCCGCCATCTCGCGGTATTGGGCCAGTTCGCCCTTGATGCGGCCGGCGACCTTCTTCATCGCCTTGGTCTGCGCCGCCGAGCCGACGCGCGACACCGAGAGGCCGACGTTCAGCGCCGGCCGGACGCCTTGGTAGAACAGGTCGGTCTCCAGGAAGATCTGCCCGTCGGTGATCGAGATGACGTTGGTCGGGATATAGGCCGACACGTCGTTCGCCTGGGTTTCGATCACAGGCAGCGCGGTGAGCGAGCCGGAGCCGTTGTCGTCGTTCATCTTCGCGGCGCGCTCGAGCAGACGCGAGTGCAGATAGAACACGTCGCCCGGATAGGCCTCGCGCCCCGGCGGCCGGCGCAGCAGCAGCGACATCTGGCGATAGGCGACCGCCTGTTTCGAGAGGTCGTCGTAGAAGATCACCGCGTGCATGCCGTTGTCGCGGAAGAACTCGCCCATGGTGCAGGCGGAGAACGGGGCGAGGTACTGCATCGGCGCCGGATCGGACGCGGTGGCGGCGATGATGATTGAATAGTCGAGCGCACCGTTGTCCTCGAGCGTCTTGACGAACTGCGCGACGGTGGAGCGCTTCTGGCCGATCGCGACATAGACGCAGTAGAGCTTGATCTTCTCGTCGTCGGAGAGGTTGAGCGGCTTCTGATTGAGGATTGTATCGAGCGCGATCGCGGTCTTGCCGGTCTGGCGGTCGCCGATGATCAGCTCGCGCTGGCCGCGGCCGATCGGGATCAGCGCGTCGATCGCCTTGAGCCCGGTCGCCATCGGCTCGTGCACCGACTTGCGCGGGATGATTCCGGGCGCCTTCACGTCGACGCGGCGGCGCTCCGAGGAGGAAACCGGCCCCTTGCCGTCGATCGGGTTGCCGAGCGCGTCGACCACGCGGCCGAGCAGCCCCTTGCCGACCGGCACGTCGACGATCGCGCGCGTGCGCTTGACGGTCTGGCCTTCCTTGATCTCGCGGTCATTGCCGAAGATCACGATGCCGACATTGTCAGTCTCGAGATTGAGCGCCATGCCGCGCACGCCGTTCTCGAACTCGACCATCTCGCCGGCCTGCACGTTGTCGAGGCCGTAGACGCGGGCGATGCCGTCGCCCACCGAGAGCACCGAGCCGACTTCCGAGACCTCGGCTTCCTGGCCGAAGTTCTTGATCTGCTCCTTGAGGATCGCGGAGATTTCTGCGGCGCGGATGTCCATCAGCCGACCTCTTTCATCGCATGCCTGATCGAATTGAGCTTGGTCTTGAGGGAAGCGTCGACCATGCGGCTGCCGACTTTGACCACCAGGCCGCCGATGATCGCGGGCTCGACCTTGATGTCGAGCGTCACGTCCTTGCCGGTGACCGACTTGAGCGCGTCCTTGAGCGCCGCGAGGTGCCGGTCCGCGAGGCGCTCGGCGACCGTTACGTGCGCGGTGACTTCGCCCTTGTGGCGCGCGACCAGCACGCGCAGTCCGCGGATCATGTCGCGCACCGCGAACAGGCGGCGGTTGGCGGTGACGAGGCGCAGGAAATTGGCGGTGGTGGCTCCGATGCCGGCGCGGTCGAGCACCGCCACGAGGGCGGCCTGCTGCTCCTCGGCGCCGAACACCGGGCTGCGCACCAGGCGCAGGAGATCGGGGTTATCGGCGATAAGCGCGTCGAACCTGTCGAGATCGGCCATCACCTCATCGAGCGTCTTCTCCTCGCGGGCAAGCTCGAACACCGCCGTCGCGTAACGGCCCGCCATGCCGGAAACGATCGGTTCTTCGCCTGCCACGTCGGACGCTCGTTGGTTCCAAGTCCGCGATGTCGTCCGGTCGCCGCGACCGGAGCCCAAGCCCTTGGAAATCAAGCGGGACTTTGATCTCGGGGGACGTCGCGGAGGAGCCCCCGCGAAAGTCGGGGGCTAGCTAACATACCGGCAACGGCGGTGCAACATGACGGAAAGGCGCATAAAACCGGGAAAACCTGCGGATTTCCGGCCGCGATGGCAGCGGCGTCGCGCGCGGGTTATCGTCCCGGCATGACCCTCGCCGTCATTGCCGACATTCACGGAAACCTCCCCGCGCTCGAGGCCGTCCTCGCCGACATCGCGCGCCGCGGCGTCACCCGCATCGTCAACCTCGGCGACTGCCTTTCGGGGCCGCTGTGGCCGCGCGAGACCTGCGAGGTCCTGATGGCGCGCGGATATCCCACCGTGCGCGGCAACCATGACCGCTGGGTGGCGACGTTCGCGCCCGCCGATATGTACCCGTCGGACCGCTACACGTTCAACGAACTCAACGAAGAGCAGCGGCGGTGGCTGGGCGAGTTGCCGACGAGCGTCCGCATCGACAGGAACGTCCTCGGGGTTCACGCTCGGTCGGGCCATGACGACCAGCACTATCTGCTCGAAGATATCGAACAGGGCCGGGTGGTCCGCGCGCCCGTCGAGAAGATCGCGCGGCGGCTCGACGGCACCGCTGCCGCGGTGGTTCTGTGCGGGCACAGTCATCAGCAGCACATGGTGCGCGTGCCGGGCGGCCCGCTTGTCGTCAATCCGGGCAGCGTCGGCTTGCCCGCCTATCGCGACACCGACGGCATTGCGCACGTGTCGGAAGTCGGCTCGCCGCACGCGCGCTACGCGCTGATCCGGGACGACGGCGGCACCATGACGATCGAACTCATCGCGCTCGACTATGATCATGCGAGCGCCGCCAAGCGCGCCGCCGCCAACGGCAACAAGGTGTGGGCGCACGCGCTGGAAACCGGCTTTGCGCTGCGGGCGTAAAAATTCGATCACAGAAAACTCTGCGGGTCGATGTCGACTTCGAGGCGGATGCCGGCCTTGGGCGCCGGCGCGTCGGCGAGCCAGTCGCGCAAATAGGCCGAGAGATCGAACGCGCGCGACGACTTCACCAATAGCCGCAGCCGGTGGCGGCCGCGCACCATGGCGATCGGGGCCTCGGCGGGCCCGAGCACGCGCACGCTCTCATCGCGTGGCGCAAGCGCGACAAGCCGGCGCGCGAAGGCTTCCGCCGCCGGCTTCTCCGGTCCCGAAACCACGAAGCTCGCGAGCCGGCCGAACGGCGGATAGACGGTCCGCTCGCGCACCTCGATTTCCGCCGCGTAGAAAGCTTCGCGGTCGGACGCGATCAGCGCGCGCATCACCGGATGGTCGGGCTGGTGCGTCTGAATGAGCCCGAGGCCGCGGCCCGCCTCGCGGCCGGCGCGTCCCACGACCTGATGCAGCAGTTGGAAGGTGCGCTCGGCCGCGCGCGGGTCGCCGTGGCCGAGGCCGAGGTCGCCATCGACGACGCCGACCAGATTGAGCTTGGGGAAATGGTGCCCCTTCGCCACCAGCTGGGTGCCGATGACGATGTCGACCTTGCCGGCCTCGACCTCGGCCAGTTCCTCGCGCAGGCGCTCGACCGTCTCGACGAGGTCGCTGGAGAGCACCAGGATGCGGCGCTCGGGAAACAGCGCCGCGACCTCCTCCTCGAGCCGCTCGACACCCGGCCCGCGCGCGACGAACGATTCGGTCGCCTGGCATTTTGGGCACGCAGCCGGCGGCGGCGTCTCGAACCCGCATTGATGACACACGAGGCGCCGTTTGAAGCGATGCTCGACCAGCCAGCTGTCGCAGGTGGGACACTGCAGCCGGAGCCCGCAGGCGCGGCACAGGGTCAGCGGCGCGTAGCCGCGGCGGTTGAGGAACAAGAGCGCCTGCTCGCCGCGTGCGATCGTGTTGCCGACCGCCTCCATGAGCCGCGACGCGATGAAGCGTCCGCGCGGTGGCCCTTCCCGGCGCAAGTCGATCGCCTCGATCGACGGCAGATGCTGGCCGCCGAAGCGTTCCGGCAGCGCGAGCTTGCGGTAGCGGCCGCGCCGCGCGTTGACCTCGGTTTCGACCGATGGCGTTGCCGAGGCGAGCACGATCGGGATCGCGGCGATATGGCCGCGTACGACCGCCATGTCGCGCGCGTGGTAACGCACGCCGTCTTCCTGTTTGTAGGCCGGGTCGTGCTCCTCATCGACGATGATGAGGCCGAGGTCGGCGAACGGCAGAAACAAGGCCGAGCGCGCGCCGACGATCGCCTTGACGTCGCCGGCCGCGACCGCCGCCCAGGTGCGCGCGCGCCGGCGCGGCGAAAGCTCGGAGTGCCATTCCGCCGGACGCACGCCGAAGCGCGCGGCGAAGCGGTCGAGAAACTGCGCGGTGAGCGCGATCTCCGGCATCAGGATCAACGCCTGGCGCCCGCGTCGCAGGATTTCGGCGACCGCCTCAAAATAAACCTCGGTCTTGCCCGAGCCGGTGACGCCGTCGATCAAAGTGACCGAATAGCCGCCCGTCGCCACGGTCGCCCGTAGTGCGTCGGCCGCGCCGCGCTGTGCGGGCGTCAGGTCGGGCGCGTGATGATCCGGATCCGGCGGTACGGCCACTGCCTCCGGCGCCATCGCGATCGCCTCGAGCGTGCCTTCGTCGACTAGCCCATCAATCACGCCGGGTGACACGCCCGCCTGTTCGGCGGCTTCGCGCTTTGGCCGCACGAGACCGTCGGCCAACAGCGCGAGCACGCGTGAGCGCGCCGGCGTCATGCGCTCCGGGTCTTGTCCGGCAAGCCGCACGCCGACTCGCGCGCGCTCGGTGCCGAGATGCTCGCCCATGCGCAAGGCCATGCGCAAAATCATGCCGCGCGGGGCGAGCGTGTAATTCGCGACCCAGTCGACGAAGCGGCGCAGCTCCGGGCGCAGCGCCGGGACGTCTACTTTGTCCTCGATGTCCTTGAGGCGGTTGTCGAGGCCGGGGCGCATCACGCCTTCCGCCCACACTGCGCCCGTCGCCTCGCGCGCGCCGAGCGGCACGCGCACCACGTCCCCGGGTGCGACCGCGAGCCCGGCCGGCACGCGGTACGAATAGGGCTGGTCGAGCGCGACCGGGACGAGCACGTCGACGATGCGCCTTGCCATGGCGGCCCCGGTTAACGAAAGGTGAAGGAAAGGGGTGGGATAACGCCCGGCGTGTCAAGCCGCGGGGACGGACGCTGGCGATGGCCAAATCGAAGGAACAAGAGGAGGCCTTTCCCTTCGCCGCTGCCGACGTGGCACGGGAACTGGTGCGCTGGCTCGCCCATCTTGGCCCGGAGCGGCGCATGTCGGCGCTGACCGTCGAAGCCTATCGCGGCGACGTGGCGCGCTTCCTCGCGTTCCTGGCCGAGCATCTCGGCCGCCCGCCTTCCCTCGCCGCGCTCGCGCGCATCGAGGTTCGCGACGTGCGCGCCTTCATGTCGGCGCGCCGGGCCGAGGGCATTTCCAGCCGTTCGCTGATGCGGGCGCTCGCCGCCGTGCGCTCGTTCGCCCGCTTCCTGGAACGCAACGGCAAGGGAAAGGTCGGGGCGCTGGCCGCCGTGCGCAGCCCGAAAATCCCGCGCACGCTGCCGAAGCCGCTCGGCGTTGCCGCCGCAAAGCGCCTGACCGACGCGGAACTGCGCGCGGGCGAAGAACGCGAGCCGTGGATCCTCGCCCGCGACGCGGCCGTGCTGGCGCTGCTCTACGGCTCGGGCCTGCGCATTTCCGAGGCGCTCGGCCTCAAGCGCACGGAGGTGCCGGAGCCCGGCAAGGGCGACACGATTATCGTCACCGGCAAGGGCAACAAGACCCGCATGGTGCCGGTCCTGCCCCAGGTGCTCGATCTCGTCGCCGCCTATGTGGCGGCGTTTCCCGGCGCGCTCCCGCCGGAAGGGCCACTGTTCCGCGGCGCGCGCGGCGGTCCGCTGTCGCCCCGCATCATCCAGCTCGCGATGGAGCGCCTGCGCGGCGCGCTTTCGTTGCCGGACAGCGCGACGCCGCACGCGCTACGCCATTCGTTCGCCACCCATCTGCTTGCGCGCGGCGGCGATCTGCGCGCGATCCAGGAATTGCTCGGCCACGCTTCGCTCTCGACCACCCAGATCTACACGGCGGTCGACGCCGAGCACCTCATCGAGGTCTACCGCAGCGCGCATCCGCGCGCGTGACGTACCTTCTCACCCCTTGCGGATTCGCTGTACTTGGGTTCAATCGTCCGTACCAATAACCGGACGCGAGGGGAACCCATGAGCTCACACGAGGCGCAGGAGCGCGTCGAACACGCCGAACACGCCGCCCATCACAACAAGGGCATCGCGCTGTTGATCTCCGTGCTGGCGCTGTTCCTGGCGCTGTCGGAGACGCTCGGCAAAAGCGCGCAGACCGCCGCACTGACCGATACCGTCACGGCGTCCGACACCTGGGCGTTCTACCAGGCGCGCAACATCCGCGCGACGACGGTGAGTACCCAGAAGGAGGTCCTGGAGCTCCAGGCCGCGGCTGCGACCGATGCGGCACAAAAAGATGCCTTGACCAAGAAGATTGCGGATTGGGAGAGGCGGATTAAGCGGTGGGAATCCGACCCGGAAAAACGGGAAGGCATGAAGGAGCTGATGGCGAAGGCGCAGGGCCTGGAGAAGAAGCGCGATTACCAGCTCGAGCAATATCACAATTATGAGATCGCGTCGGCGGCGTTGCAGATCGCCATCGTGCTGGCGTCGGCGTCGATCATCACCTCGATGACGATACTGGCTTGGCTGAGCGGCGGCGTCGGCATCCTCGGGGTGGTATTCATGGCGTTCGGCTTCTGGGCGCCTGACGTGCTGATGCACCTGTTCGCGGGAGGCCACGCCGCCGGGCATTGAGCATCTGCGGTTGACTCTCAACGTCATGGCCGGGCTTGTCCCGGCCATCTTCGTGTTTATTTGTTGATAGAAGAAGACGTGGATGCCCAGCACAAGGCCGGGCATGACAAGGAAATCACATATTGATCGCGCGGTTGGCGACCGCGAGCGCCGCCTCCTTCACCGCCTCCGGCAGGGTCGGATGGGCGTGGCAGGTGCGCGCGATGTCTTCCGCCGCCGCGCCAAACTCCATGGCGACGGCGGCTTCGGCGATCATGTTGCCGGCGTCGGCGCCGAGGACATGCACGCCGAGCACGCGGTCGGTTTTCGCGTCCGCGAGGATTTTCACGAAGCCGTCGGTGGTGTGATTGACCTTGGCGCGGCCGTTGGCGGTGAACGGAAATTTGCCGACGTTGAAGCTGATGCCGGCGGCCTTCAGTTCCTCCTCGCTCTTGCCGACCGAGGCGAGTTCGGGAAACGTATAGACCACGTTCGGGATCACGTCGTAGTTCACGTGGCCTGCCTGCCCGTCGAGAAATTCCGCGACCGCGACGCCCTCTTCCTCGGCCTTGTGCGCCAGCATCGGACCGGCGATCACGTCGCCGAGGGCGTAGACGCCCGGCACGCTCGTCTGGAAATGCTGATCGACGATGATGCGCTTCTTGTTGTCGAGCTTCACGCCTACGGCCTCCAGCCCGAGGCCGTCGGTGTAAGGCACCCGGCCGATCGCCACCAGCACGACATCGGCTTCGATCGTCTCGGCCGTGCCGCCCGCCGTCGGCTCGACCTGCGCCTTGAGGCGATTGCCTGAAGCGTCCACGGCAGTGACTTTCGACGCGAGCCGGAACGTCATTCCCTGCTTCTGCAGGATGCGCTGGAATTGCCGGCACACCTCCGCGTCCATGCCTAGCAATATGCGGTCGAGGAACTCGACCACGATCACTTCCGAGCCGAGCCGGCGCCATACCGAGCCCAGCTCGAGCCCGATCACCCCGGCGCCGACCACGAGAAGCCGCTCCGGCACCTTGTCGAGCACGAGCGCGCCGGTCGAGGAGACGATGCGTTTCTCGTCGATGTCGATGCCCTTGAGCCGCGCCACGTCGGAACCGGTGGCGATCACGATCGCCTTGGTATCGAGGGTCTCGCTCTTGCCATTGGCCGCGACCTCGACCTTGCCGGGCGCGAGGATGCGGCCGGCGCCGATGCGGCTGTCGATCTTGTTCTTCTTGAACAGGAACGCGACGCCCTTGACGTTGCCGTCGACCCCTTCGTCCTTGAACGCCATCATGGCGGCAAGGTCGAGCCGCGGTGCGCCCACATTGATGCCCATGCGGGCGAGCATGTGACCGGCTTCCTCGTAGCGCTCCGACGCGTGCAGGAGCGCTTTCGAGGGAATGCAGCCGATGTTGAGACAGGTGCCCCCGAAGGTCTGTTCCTTCTCGACCACCGCGACCTTCATGCCGAGCTGCGCCGCCCGGATGGCGCACACGTAGCCGCCGGGACCGGAGCCGATGACGACGAGGTCGTAGGGCATTGTGAAATCCAATAGAGTTGAATGGCTCAACTCACACGCGCCAGCAGTGCAGCCTGCTCCTCCGCCATCTCACGGAGACGGTCACAGCCAAAGTCAACTTCTTCGTTATTCTCTTCGCCCCAATAAACAGAGTGCCCATAACTCGCCACTCGAACCTCTCTAAAATTATTGGGATCGCGAATGAATTCAAAGAGCTCACCGTCGGAAATCACGCCACGGAGATCGACAATCCCCTCATAACCGTCGTTCCAGGCGAGCTTCAGCACTCCGGGCAGTACCGCCTCTGCCTTGGTGATGCGGAGCATGTCGCTCATGGAATCTTCTCCGGTTTTCTTTTTGCGACGGTCAAATCCCACACGCGTT
>Ga0209577_10007488_pt1 | contig 10039 bp, 7 predicted proteins | sample GraSoiAngelo_109_FD_185874 | JGI IMG/M metagenome (GOLD analysis project Ga0209577, IMG submission 185874) | Grasslands soil microbial communities from the Angelo Coastal Reserve, California, USA - 14_0903_12_20cm (SPAdes) (version 2) | ecosystem: Environmental > Terrestrial > Soil > Grasslands ...
GCTCGCTGAACAGCCGCCCGCCCGCGTAGCGTCCGGAGTCGAGCCGGCAGAGCAGCCACTTCGCCATGTCGCTCACGTTCGAGACGATGCCGCCCGCCGGGCCGGTGTTGTCGATCGAATCGCGCGGCACGACCTGCAGCTTCCCCCTTTCCACTCCGTGGGGCGCCGCCACGTTGCTGGTCGAGCTCAGGAACGCGATCGACGTGCCGCTCTCGGTCATGCCGAGCGGCGTGAGAATGCGCTCCTTGATGAAGTCGTCCCAGCTTTTTCCGGTGACGGCCGGGACGATCTCTCCGGCCGCGATGTACAGCACGTTGTCGTACGCGTACCGGCTGCGGAAGCTCGACGCCGGTGTCGCGGCGCGGATGCGGTGGATGATCTCGGCGCGGCCGTAGCTCGAATGGAACCACAACAGGTCCCCCGCGCCGAGCCCGAGCCCGCTGCGATGGGTGACGAGATCCCGCAGGGTGAACTCGCGCGTCACGTATGGATCATACAGCTGAAAGTCCGGGAGATACTTCGTGACGGGGTCGTCCCAGGCGAGCTTCCCCTCGTCCACGAGCATGGCGAGGGCGGCGGTCGTGAACGCCTTGGTGTTCGACGCGATCTGAAACAGCGTATGGGCGTCGACACGGCCGGTGTCGCCGAGCGTGCGAACGCCATAGCCCTGCGCGAAGACGAGCTTGCCGTCCTTCACGACGGCCACCGCGACGCCGGGCACCCGCAGGGTTTGCAACCCGCGTCTCACGTACGCGTCGAAGTCTTTTTGACGGAACTGCTGAGCCACTGCCGCCGGCGCGCCTAGTGCCAGCACAGCGGCGACGAGGCAGATTCTCACGGACGCCCCCTACGCAGGGTTTATTCGAGCGACAGCCGCAGCACGAGGTTCCGCCCCGGGTCTAGCGCGAATTCCTTGTACCGGCTGAGGAAGCTGCGGTACGCCGTGTTCCCCACGTTGCGCACCGCGACGTCGATGCGGATCCCGCGCCCCCACAGGGGCCGATCGAGGCCCGCTTCGAGGTTGAGGACGGCATATCCGGCCGTGGGCACGTCGAGCGGATTGAGCCGCGTCTGCCGGGTGACGAACTCCCCCTCGATCGCGAGCCGCACCCGCTCCGCCCAGCGGAGCGCGCTGCCGTGCAGCTCCGCCCCCAAGGCCATACGGGCGGGTGGAATCAGGGGCAGCGGCTCGTCCGACGTCCGGTTCGTGCCGCGCACGGCGTCGGCGCGGGCGCGGAGCGTGAGTGGGCGGGCGACGTCGACCTCGAGGGCCGCTTCCCCCCCCAGCAGCCGGGCATCGGCCTGTTGGTAGCGATACACGCGCAGCGAGTCCGTGGACGTGACGTGCACGAACGAATCCGTGGGCGTGATGTAGATGAAGTGCCCGATTGCGTTGCGATATCCGGAGAGCTCGGCCCGCACCCGGGCGCCCTGCCAGCGCACCGTCCCGTCCAGCTCCGTGCCCGCCTCCGGCTTGAGCCCGGCGTCTCCGATCTCGTAGCGCGCTTCGCCCAAATGCGGTCCGTTCGAGAACAGCTCGAACAAGGTGGGTGCCCGCCACGCCCGGCCGACGTTCGCAGCGAGTGAGACCGTCTCGATCGGCCGGTATACCAAGCCGGCGTCCCCCGACCAGGCCGTGTAGTCGCGCTGCTGCGGCGGAAGAGCGAGGGTGGCGTTGCCGTCGGCGGTGAGCCGCCGCACATCGATGCGGCCGCCCGCGAGCGCGCTCCAGCGCCCGCGGGTCGCCTGCTCGAACACGAACGCCGCCGCCGCGCGCGCGCGTGCGTCGGGGACGAGCGGAATCGGCCCGCGCGTGTCGTTCGTCTGGTACAGCCCCGATACGCCGACGGTGCCGCGCACGCTGGAGCCCGCGCCGTGATGTGCCAGCACGTCGAGCGACGTCGTGTTGAGCAGCAAGTCAAACGCCGTCCCTTCGAGCGGTGCACCCGTCGGGCCGGTGCCCGTGTCGGACACCTCGACGAGCGAGTGGCGCTGCCACTGCGCCTTGGTCTCGAGACGGAGCGGGCCGACGAGATAGTCGCCCGTCGCCTGCACGCGATCGTCGCTGAGCTTGCGCTCGGGCCCACCTTCCGTCGCGCCGCTCGGCGGCTCGTCCGCCTCGAGCAGCTTGAACTCGCCGGCGTAGCGCGTATACCGCAGCGTCGTCCCGCCCCGGGCACTGCGGCGGCCGATGACGGCCTCGCCGTTCACGGCCCCGAAGCCGGTATTGTCGAGCTCCCCCGCGGGCGTGTGGAGGCTGCCGGCGGCGCGCCCGATGCCGAACACCCGCCACGCCCAGGGGCCGCTCGCCCCTTCGACGCGAGCCGCCGCCTCCAGCTCCGCGTTGTTCGTGGCGCCGGAAAGCTCGAACCCCGTGCGGATCACCTTTGGCCCGCCGTTTGCGTCCGGCAGCTCCGCCGGGATCACGTTCACGACCCCTCCCAGTGCGTCCGAGCCGTAGAGCACGCTGGCGGGTCCCCGGATCAGCTCCACACGCTGGGCCAGCCGGGCATCGACCGACGGTCCGTCCTCGTCACTCCACGAGTAATCTTCCAGACGGTTCCCGTTGGCGAGCACCAGCACCCGGGCGCCCGCGAGGCCCCGGATCACCGGCTTGCCGATCTGGGCGCCGGTGGTGAGGGCGGTGACGCCGGGGAGGCGGGCGAGCGAATGCGCCAGCGACACACTCTGGTCGCGGCGCAGGCCGTCTTCCGACACTGCCGCCGCCGAGAGTGGCGAGCCGAGCGCCGCGCTGGGTGCGCGCGTGGCGGTAATGGTGACGGGCTCGATCCAGACGGGCGTGCGGCGCAACATGACGGTGAGGGTCGTAGGCCCGCGGACGGCGACCTCGCGCGCGAACGGCGCAAACCCGACGTGGCGGACGATGAGCGTGTACTCGCCGGGCGGGACGTCGGCGAGGCGGAAGGTGCCATCGGCGCCGCTCGTGGCGACGCGGTGCAGCTCGGAGATGAGGACGGCCGCCGAGGGAACGGGGGCGCCGTCCGACTCCGTGATGCGGCCGGAGAGGGTGTCGCCGGAGGTTGGCCCTAGCAGAAGCACCAGCGCGAGGAGGTGCATGGCTGTCACCATATCCGCGCGCAGGAACGATGGCAAGACGCGTACCTAGGAGCGGTCCGTCATCCCCTTGAACATCCAGTACTCCGGGCCGGCCGCGTGCTCCGGCCAGTCGGCGAGATGCTCGTCGCCGCGCCAGGCCTCATCGTTCCCGCGCCACGACTCGCGCTCGAGATGGACGGCGCCGCGCCACGCCTCTCGGGCCGAGGCGAACAGGTCGTCCAGTTCGTCGTCGTTCGGCTGCTCGGGTAACCATGGGTCTCGCATCCGACCACTCCGCGTCCGCCTCTCACCGAGGCGACGCTACAGATCGAGCGCAAGGCGCGTGCCGATCCCAAGGCACCGCGGCAAGTCGCTCGGGGATATGAGGATAGACGGGCGGTTAGCCCCCGCTTGGGCCGCGGGCGGGCTTGCAGGTGAGGGGATGGCGCCGCGCAATGACACTGTAATGTTGTGTGACGGGCATCACCCGCATCCGATAGATCAGCTAGATGAGGAGCCGCTTTCGTCATGACCGTCGCGTCGATCAACCCCACCACCGGCGAAGCGCTCGAGACGTTCGCCGAGACCACGCCCGCGGCGCTCGAGCGAGTGCTCGACCAGGCGCTCACCGCCTACCAGAGCTGGCGGCGCTGCTCGTACGGGCAACGCGCCCAGGCTATGCGGGAAGCCGGACGGCTGCTGCGGGAGCGCAAGAGCCAGCACGCACGCACCATGGCGCTCGAGATGGGCAAGCCGCTGCCGCAAGGAGAAGCGGAGGCGGAGAAGTGCGCGTGGGCGTGCGACTACTACGCCGAGCACGCCGAGCGGTTTCTCGCGGAGGAACCGCGCGAGACGGAAGCTTCGAAGGCCTTCGTCCGCTTCGATCCGATCGGTCCCGTGCTGGCGATCATGCCGTGGAATTTCCCGTTCTGGCAGGTGTTTCGCTTCGCCGCGCCGGCCTTGATGGCGGGGAACGCGGGTCTCTTGAAGCACGCGCCCAACGTCACGCGCTGCGCGCTCGAGATCGAGGCGATCTTCCGCGAGGCCGGCTTCCCGGAAGGGCTGTTCCGGTCGCTGATCCTCTCGAACGAAGCCGTCGCGCAAGTCATCGCCGACCCGCGCGTCCGGGCGGTGACGCTCACCGGCTCGGATCGCGCCGGCAGCCAAGTGGCCGAGCGCGCCGGACGCCACTTGAAGAAGACGGTGCTCGAGCTCGGTGGGAGCGATCCGTTCCTCGTGCTGGAGGATGCCGACGTCGAACAGGCGGCTGTCACCGCCGCGGAAGCGCGGCTCCTGAACAGCGGTCAGAGCTGCATCGCGGCGAAACGGTTCGTCGTGGTAGAGCCGGTGGCGGACCGCTTCCTCGACGCGTTCGTCCCCGCCATGCGCGCCCGCCGCATGGGCGATCCCCTGGCGCCGGGTACACAGGTCGGCCCGCAGGCGCGGCACGACCTGCGCGCCAATCTCCATCGCCAGGTCGAAGAGTCGGTGCGGCGCGGCGCGCGACGACTGCTCGGCGGCACACTTCCGGAAGGACCCGGCTTCTTCTACTCCCCTACCGTGCTGACGGCGGTGGAGCAGGGCATGCCGGCGTTCGACGAGGAGGTGTTCGGACCCGTGGCCGCGGTGATCCGTGTGAAGGACGAGGCGCAGGCCGTGCGCGTCGCCAACGCGTCCCGCTATGGCCTCGGCGCCGCCGTGTGGACCGGGGATCCGGCCCGAGGCGAGCGGCTGGCGCGCGAGCTCGAGGTGGGCTCGGTTTTCGTCAACGGGCTCGTGAAGTCCGACCCCCGGCTGCCGTTCGGCGGCGTCAAGCTCTCGGGGTACGGGCGCGAGCTGTCGGAGTACGGGCTCAAGGAGTTCGTCAACATCAAGACGGTTTGGGTGGCGTGAGGATTCGCGTCGGGACGTCAGGCTACAACTTCCCCGAGTGGAAGGGGACGTTCTATCCCGCGAAGTTCCCCGAGTCGCAGATGCTCGAGTATTACGCCCAACGACTCGCGACGGTCGAGGTCAACTACACCTTCTACCGCATGCCGAGCGCCAAGACCGTCGCGGGCTGGGACGCCGCCACGCCCGCGGGGTTCACGTTCGTGCTCAAGGCGCCGCAGCGCATCACGCACATCGCCCGGCTCAGGGACGTCGACGATCCGCTGCGCTACTTTCTCGAGACGGCGCGCAAGCTCGGCTCCAAGCTCGGGCCGATCCTGTTCCAGCTGCCGCCCAACTTCAAGAAGGATCTGAATCGGCTGAACGATCTCCTCACCCAGTTCCCGGCGGAGCTGCGGTGTGCCTGGGAGTTCCGTCACGCGTCGTGGTTTGCGGACGACGTGTACGAGGCACTGCGCGTCGGGAACGCGGCGTTGTGCGTCGCGGACACGGAGGAGGGCCATACGCCGCTCGTCGCCACCGCCGACTTCGGCTACATGCGGCTGCGCGACGAGGGCTACGAGCACAAGGATCTCGAGCAGTGGGCCGAGTCGGTGCAGACGCTGGGAAAAGGGTGGCAGGACGCGTTCGTCTTCTTCAAGCATGAAGCCTCGGGCATCGGGCCGACGCTGGCGCAGGAGTTCGCGACGCTGCTTCCGTCGTCCCCATCGTGAGCGACGGGATGCACTATTCGTCGCCGCTGAGTCTCCGATAGCTGGAAAGGTGCCGCAGCGCCGCCGCTTTCTTCCCCGCCTTCTCGTACAGCCGCGCCACGTTGTAATGCGCATCGGCGAGCCGGGGATCCGTGGCGAGCGCCGCGCGATACGCGTCGATTGCGTCCGCCGGGCGGCCCAGGTCTTCGAGCGCGATCCCCAGGTTGAAAGCGGCCGTGGCGTGCTCGGGGCTCTCGCGCAGCGCCAACCGGTAATGGCGCTCGGCTTCCTCGACGAGCCCCTGTTCGTGCAGCAGCCGGCCGAGGTTGACGTGGGCGTCGGCGTGGTGGGCGTCGAGCTCGAGGGCCCGCCGGTAAGCATCGCGGGCTTCGATCGGCGCGGCCACCTCGAGCTCCAGTCCGAGGTCGTACCAGTCCTGGGCGGAGAGATCCTGCTCCACCAGCCGGGCGGCGCGCGCGGCGCGCCGCGCCATCGGGGCCGCCCGCGTGGCGAGGTCCGAGATGGCGAAATCGATCTGCATCTGGTCGGACTCGGGGCTCCACGTCGACTCGCCGTCGCTCACCACGATGCGATCGTCTTCCGCTGTGATCCGCAGCTCGGCGAGAGAGCGGCCGCGGGGCAGCTCGCTCCGCAGCCGCCGCAGGGCGCGCCGGATACGGCGCGTGGGAATCCGCGCGGCGACGAGCCCCTTAGCAGTGCGGAGGATGACCAGGTCCTGGAAGGAGAACTGCAGCTCACCGCGAGGGCCGCGACCGGGCGTCAAAAAACCGTCGCGCGCGAAGCCTCGCACCTGCGCGACGGTCAATCCCAACAGTTTGGCGACGTCCTGGGAAGTGTATCCTTTCAACTGCGCTATCGGCCTTCAGCCGTCAGCGAGAGGCTGCCTTTCGTTTGAGTGCGGCCGGTTTCGCGGTGCTTTTCCCCTCGACGCGCTTCGCGGGCTTGCGCTCCCCCGTAGCCCCTTTGCCCTTGAGGCTCGCCTTCAACGCCTCCATCAGGTCGATGATCTGCGTCTTGGGCGCCTCGGTCGGCTCTTCGGTGATCTCCTTGCCCTCCACCTTCCGCTGAATCTGCTCGAGGACGCGCTTGCGCACGTTGTCCTCGTACTTGTCGGGTTGGAAGGCTGCGGACGCCGCCTGCTCCACCAGCTGCACGGCGAGCTGTAACTCCGGCTTCTTGACCTCGACCTTGGGAATCGGCACGTCGGCGATCGAGCGGATCTCGTTCGCGTACCGCAGCTGCTCCATCAGAAGACCGGTCGCCTCGGGACGCACGGCGATGAGGTACTGCTTGCCGCGCGCCGCGTACTGTCCCACCGCCACGCGCCCCGTCTGCTTCAGCGCTTCCGCCAGCAGGCGATAGGCCCGGTCGCCGCCCTTGTCGGGGCCGAGGAAGTACGACTTCTCGACGTACTTCCTGTCCACCTGGTCGGCCGGCACGAACTCGGTGATCTCGACCGTGTTGGTGGACTTCTCTTCGAGGGCCTTCAGCTCCTCCGGGGTGAAGATCACGTACTGCCCCTTCGTGAACTCGTAGCCCTTCACCATCTCGTCCTTCTCGACTTTGTCGCCGTCCTTGGAGCAGACGTACTGCTGCTTCAGGCGCGCGCCGTCCTTCTTGTGCAGCCAGTTGAAGCTGATGGCGGCCGACGATTCGCCGGTGGAAAACAGCTTGATCGGCACGGACACGAGGCCGAAAGACAGCGTGGCGGAACCAAGCGGGTGTGCGCTCATGGGTTAAGATTTCACCCTTATGCCCGCAAAACGGAAGCCCGGGCCTGATCCGCTCAGTACCTACCGTGCGAAGCGGTCGTTGGACCGCACGCCGGAGCCCGGCGCCCGTCCCGCGACGCCGGCATCCTCCAGCGGCGGCTTGTTCGTCGTCCACATGCACGCCGCCCGGCGGCTCCATTGGGACCTGCGCCTCGAGATGGATGGCGTGCTCAGGTCCTGGGCCGTCCCCAAGGGCCCCTCGCCCAACCGGGCCGACAAGCGGCTCGCGGTGCATGTCGAGGACCACCCGCTCGAGTACGGCGACTTCGAGGGGATCATCCCCGAAGGCAACTATGGGGCGGGGGCGGTGATCGTGTGGGACCGCGGGCGCTGGGTGCCGCTCGAGGACCCCCACGAAGGGATGCAGAAGGGGAAGCTGCTGTTCGAGCTGCACGGCTACAAGCTCAAAGGCAAGTGGACCCTGGTGAAGCTCAAAAAGGGCGAGAAGGAATGGCTGCTCATCAAGGAGAAGGACGGCTACGCCGCGACGGACGGTGCGCTGCCGCCCGAGTCCGTGCTGTCGGGGCTCACGGTGGAGGAGCTGAAGGCGGGGAAAGACCGGGCGGCGCCGCTGGAGCAAGAGCTCGCGCGTCTCAAGGCACCGCGCCGTGCCGTCGCGGTCGACGAGGCGGAGCCGATGCTCGCCGAGACGCGGGAGCAGCCGTTCTCGAAACCGGGATGGCTGTTCGAGCTCAAGCTCGACGGGTACCGCGTGCGCGCGGCGCGCGAAGCAGACGAAGCGCGGCTCGTCACTCGCAACGGGCACGACATCGCTGCCGCGTTCCCCGAGATCGAGCAGGCCCTGGCGGCGCTGCCGTACGAGGGATTCATCGTGGACGGCGAGCTGGTCGTGCCGGACGAGGCGGGCCGGCCGAGCTTCCAGCGACTCCAGAACCGCGCCAAGGTGTCTCGGCCGCTCGACGTGCGGCGCGGCGCGGTCGAGACGCCGGCGTCGCTGTACGTGTTCGACCTGCTCGCGTTCGAGGGCTACGACGTCCGGCCACTGCCGCTCGAGAAACGGAAGACTTTGCTCGAACAGATCGTGCCAGGTGTTGGGCCGATCAAGTATCTCTCGCACTTCGCGAAGAATGGCGAGGCGCTGTATGAGCAGGTGGTGAAGATGGGGCTCGAGGGGATGGTCGCGAAAAAGGCGGACTCCACCTACCGCGCCGGTCGTTCCCCCAACTGGCTCAAGATCCGGGCGGACCGGACCGACGAGTTCGTCGTCGTCGGCTTCACCCGACCCAAGGGGTCGCGCTCGGGGTTCGGCGCGCTCGACCTGGGCGCGTACGAGAACGGCAAGCTGGTGTACGCCGGACGGGCCGGCAGCGGGTTCACCGCCGCGCAGCTGAAAGAGGTGAGCGCCGTATTGGAGCGCGGTGTTCGCCCGACGCCGGCGTTCACCGGGCCGGTGCCCGGAGATCCCGGGCATACCTGGGTCGAGCCCACGCTCGTCGTGGAGGTGAGATACAAGGAATGGACCGACGAGGGACTGCTCAGGCAGCCGGTGTTCGTGAGGTTCCGGGATGACAAGCCGCTCACCGAGATCGCGAAGAAAGGAGCAGGGAGCGGGGAGCGGGACCTTGAGCTCCCACCGGAGAGTACCGCTCCCCGCTCCCCGCTCCCCACTGAAGTGAAGTTCTCCAACCTCGACAAGGTCTTCTGGCCCGACGAGGGCTACACCAAGGGCGACTTGATCGAGTACTACCGGGCCGTATCCCCGTGGATGCTGCCCTATCTCGCCGATCGACCCCTGGTGCTCACCCGCTACCCCGACGGCATCACCGGGAAGTCCTTTTTCCAAAAGGACGCCCCAGAGTACGCCCAGGCGTTCGTGCGAACGGTCACGATCTGGAGCGAGGACTCGCAGCGCGACCTCGACTATTTCGTGTGCGACAACGAGTCGTCCCTGCTCTACATCGCCAACATGGCGGCGATCCTGCTCCACGTCTGGTCGTCCCGCGTCGCGACCCTGGAGACGCCCGACTGGTGCATCCTCGACCTCGATCCGAAGGAGGCCCCGTTTACGGACGTGGTCACCGTCGCGAAGGCAGTCCGGGCGTTGTGCGACGATATCGGCCTGCCGACGGGCATCAAGACGAGCGGCTCGACCGGCCTTCACGTGCTGATCCCGCTGGGTCGCCAGGTCACCTACGAACAATCCCGCACGCTGGGCGGACTCCTGGCGCGGGTCGTTGCGGCCGAGCTGCCGGAAATCGCCACGGTAACACGTCAGGTCCAAAAGCGGGACGGCAAGGTGTATCTCGATTACGTACAAAACGGCCACGGGCGCCTGCTCGTCGCGCCCTACAGCGCCCGGCCCTTGCCCGGCGCGACGGTGTCGATGCCGCTCGCCTGGAGCGAGGTGACGCCCAAACTCGACATCCGGAAGTTCACGATCGTGAACGCGCCGGCGCGCATGAAGAAGCTGCAGGACGACCCGCTCCGTGCGGTGCTCGAGGAGAGGCCCGATCTCGTGAGCGCGCTCGAGCGGCTGCATGCCCGCCTCGGCTGACCCGGTCGCGATCAGCGTCGGCGCTGGCGGGCCCCGAGTGTCGGGCCTGCTGCTGCGCCCGCCCGACGCGCGCTGGCTCTACGTGCTCGCGC
>Ga0209577_10007489_pt1 | contig 10038 bp, 12 predicted proteins | sample GraSoiAngelo_109_FD_185874 | JGI IMG/M metagenome (GOLD analysis project Ga0209577, IMG submission 185874) | Grasslands soil microbial communities from the Angelo Coastal Reserve, California, USA - 14_0903_12_20cm (SPAdes) (version 2) | ecosystem: Environmental > Terrestrial > Soil > Grasslands...
GCCGGCGCGGATATCGACACGGACACGCCAGCGTCCTTCGCCGACGCGAGCAACGGAGCCCCGAGGGCCGAACCTGTTCCCGCCATCGAGGGCACCGCCGCGTAGACGTCCGCAGCAGAGCGGCTTTCTCTCAGTCAGATGGTTCGCTCGTCATCAGTCCGCTGATGGCGGGTGTCGAACGGGTCGAGCGAGTGCCATTTCGCCCAGGATTCCCCGACCTCTGCATGTCGGGGCCCTGACAGCTGGCGTCCGGTCGGTTTGGGCCGGCGCGGGTTGGGCTCGGGTCAAAACCTCTCGTCGTTGCTCGGCGGCCAGTGTGGTTCATCGGGAGGTGTTCGCCAGCCACAGGTCGAGGCGAGGTCCGTCAAAATTTGGGTGGCGCGAGTGACTACAGGCCGGGCGTCGTCGGCGCGATGAAGGAGTGCCCAGCCCCAGAGGGGCACCGGCGGTCGGACCGGCCTGCGGGTCAAGATCGGCGGCATCGGCTCCGCGTGGCGCTTCGGCGACTCGAGCACTGGCCGCCCCAAACGGGCCACGTGGTCGAAGAACGCTGGCCCGGCAATACCCCCGTCGTTGATTTTGGTCACAGACGCCTGGTTCGCCGCAGCGAAGGCAGAGGCGTATCGGTTCCATGATCTCCACGATGCTTCGTCGACGTCGATGAGGACAGTGATCTCGGCGGCCGGCACGCTCTCGTGACGAGTTGCCTCATGGGCGCGCGGCATGACAGCTTGCAGACTCTCGTACCACAAAAGGTGGGCGGACAGGTTGAGCCGTTCGATGTCGGCCTCTTCGACCCAGGCGATGCCGAGGTCGAGACTGCCGTGAGCCACGCGTCCCGCTTGTGTATGTGACGGCAGAACCCATTCGTCGATGCGGATCCGAGGGTCGGTGATTGCTGCTGCCTCTGGGGGAAGCCAACTGACATAGCCCAGTCGTAGAGGGAGCTCCCCGCCACCCCTTCGGGCTCGATCGAACGCCCGTGTCGCGGAGGCCAACACCTCCCGCGCATCGGTCAAAAACCGGCTGCCGGCGGGCGTCAGCTCAACGTGTCGACGGTCGCGGACGAGGAGCTGAGTCCCGAGCTCACGCTCAAGGTTGCTGACCTGCTGCGATAGCGACGGTCCAGAAAGGTGAAGCCGCTCCGCGGCCCGACCGAAGTGAAGTTCCTCGGCAACCGCGACGAAGTAGCTCAGCTGTCGGAGTTCCACGCGACCGACCGTACAGCCCACAGGTGATAGGCGACGCCTAAGACTCTTTGGATATAAGTCGTGGACTCACGACGAACACAGGGTTTGACTAAGCATCACCCGGTTGAGGGCGGCCCGCAGAACATTGTGTGGACGCACCCCGACGACGTCGATCCGGCTCTGCTTAGGAGCCTTAGCAAGGACAGCTAGTTCGATCCCCTCATCTAATCCCTGCATGACTTGCCCGAGACAGCACCCGGTGTTCGCCCGAAGTGGGCGGCCCCGTAGTCCGGTCGCTGCTCGGCCTTGGAGGCAGGGCCTTTGAGGTCAACAGCAACTTTGGAGGGTCATCATGAGTACCACTGACCTGCCCTTGGCAGCGAAGGCCGCGCAAGTCAGGCTCAACCGAGTTACAGATTCGTACTTTCGCGTCGTACTCGACAACCCGCCGCTCAACCTCATGGGCCCGGAATTCGTTTGGCAGATCCGAGAGATTGTCACGACGCTCGAGAACGACGACCAAGTGAAGGTGGTGGTCTTCGAAAGTGCGGTCGACGGTGTCTTTCTGAATCACTCCGACTTTCTCGCGAACTTCGAGGATCTGACCAGCATCCCGCAAGGTCCGACAGGCCTCGAGGCATGGCCGGACGTACTGGTGCGCCTGACGCGCGCCCCGTTCGTGTCGATCGCGTCGATCCGGGGGCGAGCGACCGGAAACGGCAGTGAGCTCTTGCTCGCCTGCGACATGAGCTTCGCGAGCCGAGAGAAGGCGCTCTTCTCGCACTTCGAAGTGGGCGTGGGCGTCGTCCCTGGTGGAGGGCCCATGGCGCGACTGCCGCGGGTCATGGGACGGGGACGCGCCCTCGAAGTGCTCCTGGCCGCAGACGACATCCGGGGCGCCGATGCCGAGCTCTACGGCTACGTAAACCGTGCGCTACCGGACGCCGAGCTGGACAACTTCGTCGAGGCGCTCGCAACCCGGATCGGCTCGTTCGACAAGTGGGCGATCGCCAACACCAAGCGCCTCGTGAACGAAGCCAGTCTGCCGCCCGACGTCGAGATTAGAGCCGGCTGGGATGCCTGCATGGCCTCCGTCAAGCGACCAGCGGCCCAGGAAAGAATCAAAACCCTCCTGGAGCGAGGGCTCCAGCAGCCTGGAGACACGGAAGATCGACTCGGATTCTCCGTGGGAGAGCTCGGCGTCAAGGGCGAGCGCTGAAATCCGAACACCCCATCTCATCCTCTGAAAGGAAGCACCAGACAATGGACTTACTCATCACCGCGAAGGAAATCGCTTACCGCGTCGAGGCCGAGTCGGTGAAACAAGACGTACCTGTCGCAGTTACCGTCATCGATACCCACGGCAACATTGTTCTCGTCCACCGCATGACCGGAGCGCCCGCGTTCTCGCTTGAGCTCTCTGAGCGAAAGGCCTACACGTCCGCGCTCGTGGCTTTTCGCACCGCAGACCTCGTCCCCCTCGTGCAACCAGGTGGGGAGCTCTATCCCCTCCTTGCCGTCTCCGGCGGTAGATACACCGCGATGGGCGGCGGCGTGCCGCTCACGACCGAGGGTCGGGTGATCGCCGGCGTCGGAGTCAGCGGCGGGACGACGGAGCAGGACATTGCCATCGTCGAAGCGGCCATGAACTAGATGTAGCGAACTAAGCGGCGTCCCTCGACGGCGGGTCACTCCCGCGCTTCGAGAGAGCGCCCAGACGGCGCGGACCTCGGTCTTCACGATGAGCGGGATCGACCTGCGGCGCCAAGGCGCTAGTGCTCTCTCCACCGCGCGTCTTTAGTCCCCGCGGAATGACATCGGCAATGGCCGGATCACGCGGCGCACAATCTCGGCGACCTCCCACCACCGCGAGCTACCCGGCGCCTACCAGAGTTGGTCATAGGCCGTGGATCCGAGACGAAGGCACCCGTTTCTAACGCCACAGGAGCAATAACCAAATCAAGGGAAAGAGGAGATCGCCATGAGCGTGAAGATGAATCTTGAGAACCACATCGTCCCGGTGACCGACGTCGACCGAGCCAAGGGGTTCTACCAGCAACTGGGTTGGCGGCTCGACGACGACGTCGCGCCGATGGATGGACTGCGCTTCATTCAGTTCACTCCTCCCGGCTCACCGGCGTCGGTCACGTTCGGCCTGGGACTGCACACAGCCGCGCCAGGCGGGACCCAGGGCACCCTCGTCGTCTCGGACATCGTGGAGGCTCACGACGGGCTCCTCAAGCTCGGTATCGACGTAACTGACGTGTGGCATGGTCCTCCGTTCCCCGTCGAGGCGCGTCAACCCGGCGTCGACCCTGAGCGCACCAGCTAGGGGTCGTTCTGCTCCTTCAACGATCCCGACGGCAATCTGTGGATCGTCCAAGAGGTCACCACGCGGCTCCCGGGCCGGGAGTGACTTGGTCGGCGTAACCGAAATCGCACTCCCCCCGGCGTCGCAGGTGCGGAGGCCGGGGCGGCCCATCCGCAAATTGGAACCCGCGCCCAGCGGGAATCACAGAAATGGAGAGAGGCAATGGCTTCTGTCACCGTCGGCACCGAGAACAGCACCCCCATCGAGATCCACTACGAGGATCACGGCAGTGGACGCGCCGTCGTCCTGATCCATGGCTATCCGCTCAATGGCAACTCGTGGGAACGCCAGGAGCGCGAGCTCCTCGCCAACGGACATCGAGTGATCACCTATGACCGCCGCGGCTTCGGCAAGTCGAGTCAGCCGACCTTCGGGTATGACTACGACACCTTCGCCGGCGATCTCGAGGTGCTGATGGAGCACCTCGATCTGCGTGACGCCGCGCTGGTCGGCTTCTCGATGGGGAGCGGGGAGGTGATCCGCTACCTGGCCACCTATGGATCGGGGCGGGTACGCAAGGCCGCCCTGCTCGGCACCATCCCACCGTTCGTGCTCAAGACCGACGACAACCCCGAGGGCGTCGACGGCAAAGTGTTCGCCGACATCGAGGCGGCCATCGTGGCCGACCGGTATGCCTTCTTCGAAGGTTTCTTCAACAACTTCTACAACGTCGACGTCCTCGGTGGTACCCGCATCAGCGACCGGGCGTGGCAGGCCAACTTCAACGTGGCGGTCGGCTCCTCACCCCACGCCACCTACGCCTGCGTCGACACCTGGTTGACCGATTTCCGCGCCGACCTGCCGAAGATCGACGTTCCGGTGCTCGTCCTGCACGGCACGGCGGATCGCATCCTTCCCTTCGAGGTGACTGCGACGCGACTTCCGGCGCTGATCGCCGACTGCACCCTCGTCCCGGTCGAGGGTGGTCCGCACAACATCGCGTGGACACACCCCGAAGAGGTCAATGCGGCGCTTCTCGCGTTCCTCGGCTAAACGGGTTAGTCCGATCCGTTTCTCTCATCGGATGGCCCCGGTCGAGGGGTTGGGCTACACCATTCAGCCGTTGGCCATTCGCGCGGCGGGTTTCCGAGCCGTCGCACTCAAACTACTCCGTGGCCGAGTCGCCGCGGCGATGCGGCCGGTCGACTCATCGAACAGCGGCCTGGCGACGGTGTCCAAATGACATCCCAGTCGAGTGTGAATTAGAAGCAGCGAGGAGACGATGATGGAGTTTCTCGTACAGTTTGAATTGAACATCCCAGACGGCGTTCCCGAGTCTGAGGTCGAGAACCGCCAGAGGGCTGAAGCTGCCGCGGCCGAGATGTTGTCTGACGGTGGGCACCTCGTCCGACTCTGGAGGGCTTCGACCAGACACGGCCCGAGGGCTGTCCTTGGCCTTTATCGCGCCGACAGCCTGGCTGAACTCGACGCACTTTTGGTTGCTTTGCCGCTGTACGAATGGATGCGCACGTCAATCACGCCGCTCGATCAGCATCCGAACGACCCTGCGAGGATCCGAGTGATGCCAAAGTGACTCGGTTGCAAGGCTCTGGACTACCTCGCCGATCCACCCATATCAGGAGCGCATGATGAGCACGCGGCTTCCCGAGCCTCGCCTGACGAAGATCTTCCGATTGGAGGCGAGCCTGGGCGACGCCCTCGATCTCGGGAACGTGGCGCAGGGGCGACGGCGAATCGTCCCCCAGACCGGTGGCACATTCGCCGGGCCTGAACTCAACGGCACGCTCCTTCCCGGATCCAGCGCCGATTGGCAGATCGTTCTCCCCGACGGCACCGTGCTCGGAGACATTCGCTACACACTGCAGACCGATCACGGTGACTTGCTGTACGTCCGTTCGCAAGGAGTGCGTCACGGCAGCCCGGAGGTTCTCACCCGCCTCAGTCGCGGCGAGGAGGTCGACGCGAGTGAGTACGTGTTCCGCACCTCAACGCAGATCGAGACGGCGGCACCCGATTTGGACTGGCTGAACAAGGGTGTGTTCATAAGTGTCGGCGGACGCCAAGTTGGAGGCGTGATCTACGAGGTGTACCTCGTCGGATGAACGGCGCGCGTTACCTCCGCGCCCCCACCTCTCTTGTCGGAGTTGACTTCCCGACCTGATAAGACGAGGACCTCACCATCAGGGCCACGCAGTCATCGGGAAGCTGCGTCATACACTCCGAGGACTGCTCGGAGACGCTGATCGTGTACGCGGGCACGGTCATGGTCGACGCGACCCTTCCGGAGGCGACTTGCCGGCGTCCGCCTCCGAGCCTGGGGCTATGGGGCGACAGCGACCAGATCCTCGACCCCGACTTCGGGCCTACGCGGCTGCCATCGCCGGCGCCCGCCTCAGCTCCTCCCCGCGACGGGGCACGTCCCGCAGGTCGAGACGCCCCACCAACTCCTCGCCGCGGGCATGGAGGTTTCTTAGGCAAACAGCGCCAACCCGCCGCATGCTGATGACACCCACTTATGCGTCCGGCCGGGCGCCCCGTCCCGTCTACCCCGAGAGGAGCACCAAGTGAACCAGGTCCCCGAGTCTCATCAAGACCTCCTGGACAGCCCCGTCGCGACGCTCGCCACTATCGGCCCTGATGGGCGCCCCCAGCTCTCCGAGGTCTGGTTCCTCGCCGAGGCGGACTCGGTGGCGATCTCGCTCAACACCAGCCGGCAGAAGACCAGGAACCTGATGGTGCGTCCCCAGTCCTGCCTGTTCATTCTCGACCTGGAGGACCCCCGCCGCTACCTCGAGATCCGAGGAGACGCCGACCTAACTCCCGACGACGACTACACCTTCGCCGGCCGCGTGGGAGAGAAGTACGGGACCAACCTGCGCGACCATGACCGCCCCGGTGAGCGTAGGGTCGTTGTCCGCATCCTCCCCCGCCGGGTGAACGCGGTGGACATGCGGCGCTGACTGCGCACCGGACTGGACGACGGTCGTGCCTCGTTTGAGACTTGCGGTCGGCGACGGAGTGCAAGGATGAAACGGTGGCAGTCGGCCCTCTGATCTTCGCCTTCTTGGCGCTGTGGGCTGGTGCGGCGCCGCTCCTCTCCTGCTCGTCCGAGCGTGGAACCACAAGATCAAGGAAGCCGACGCCTACCTGGTCATCACCCCCGAGTACAACCACTCGGTCCCCGGCGTGCTCAAGAACGCCATCGACAGCGTCTGGGTGGCCTTCCCATTCCGCAACAAGCCGATCGTCGCCGTGGGCTACAGCGGCGGGATCGCCGGCGGGGTCCGGGCCATCGAGCATCTCGCCCAGATCGCCATCCAAGCCGAAATGGTCCCGCTCCGCACCGCCGTTGTCATCCCCCAGGTTGCTACCGCGTTCGACGGCGACGGGCGCCCAGTCAACCCCGTGACCGACACCAGCCTGCGTGTCGCCGCCCTCGACGACCTCGCCTGGTGGTCAGCGGCCCCAATGGAGCGCGGGCCGGCGGCGAGCTACCCCCGCCGTGTTCCGCGTCCAGGAAGCCACCGCCGCCAACGAGATCGAAGATGAAGCCGTCTGACCGGGACACCGGTGGATTCTACAAGGGCGACGTGAACGCGGAGTTCCGTGGCCGGGGCCACAGCCGGTCTAGGTACTGCAGCAGGATGCGAACATGCACGCGCAAGCGCGAAGCACACAGCAGTTCAGGCCCCACCGACTTGCTTCGGGACCGTGGCGCCGAAGGGTGACTGGCGGTCCGCCTAACGTGGCCAGCTCCAAGCGCCGACCCTGGCTGAAAGCGTTGGTCGGCACTGTCGCCGTGGGCGGCATCGCCGCACTCGGACTGGTCGCCGGTTCAACGTCGGCCCACCTCTTCGCTGGCTTCGCGCATCTCGACTGGCCCTGGCTGGCCCTGGGCCTGGTAGCCGAATCGGGCTCGATGGCCACCTTCGCTCGCGCCCAGCGCCGACTGCTCAAAGCCGGAGGCACGAAAGTCCATCTCGGCTCGATCCTGGCCGTCACCTATGCCGGCAACGCCATCTCCGTCTCGCTTCCCCTCGCCGGGCCCGAGGTGTCCACCGCGTTCACCTTCCGCCAGTTCAGCCGTCACGGCATCGACCCAGCCGTCGCCGCCTGGGCCCTGGCGGTGTCCGGCATCGTGTCGTCCGCCGCCTTCGCCGTCGTCCTCGCCGGGGGCGCCGTTACCTCGGGGAGCTCCACCGCCGCATTGCTCGGTCTCGGTGGGGCTGTCGTCTCGCTCCTGCCGTCGGTCTGTGTGCTGGCCGCCCTCCGCTACCGCAGCGTCCGCGGCCTCCTCAACCGCCTCCTCGACCGTCTCATCGCCATCTCTCGCCAGCTCGTGCGCCGTCCCGGGCCCGGCGCTGAGGACTTCCTCGAACAATTCCTCGACCGGGTCGCCTCCCTCAAGCTCCCGACCCTCCAATACGCCGAGGTGTTCGCCCTCGCCCTATGGAACTGGGTCGGTGATTGCCTCTGTCTCGCCTGCGCCATCCGCGCCACCGGCTCGAACGTCCCCTGGCAAGGCCTGTTCCTCGCCTACGGCGCGGGGATGACCGCAGGAAGCATCGGCCTCACGCCCGGCGGGCTCGGCATCGTCGAAGCCGCCCTGTCGGCCGCCCTCGTTGCTGCCGGCATCAGAGGCGGCCACGCCTTCGCCGCCGTCCTCGTCTACCGCCTCATCAGCTTCTGGCTCGTCATGGCCGGAGGCTGGGCCATCATGGCCGTCCTCACCCGCAACACCCGGATCACCCAAGTCGCGAACCGGCCGAGTGCGACGGGAACGACGACCCACCGCAGGTGGGCAACGTCGTTACGTGCCAGATCTCCCCGACCCTGACGACCCCGCCGAGCTTCGGGCCCGTTCTGTCAAACGTTCCGGACACAAACGTTCCGAGACCCGCGTGTTTGAGAAATGTTTGACAAGACGCCGGACAGCAGAAGGGCCTGGGGGCATGCGCACCGGCCCTTCTGCTGGTGCTTGGTGGCGGGGGTAGGATTTGAACCTACGACCTTCGGGTTATGTGTCCGACGGTCGGGTCATCTCTCCCGTGGGCGCTGGTGTGCGCTCGTACCTTCTTGTGGCCCATAGTACCTGGTCACGGCCTGTTTCGGGAGATGGTTCGCCCCTTCCCGTATGCAGCTGTGGGCGTTGGTAGGTCCGTGTCGTGGTGACAAAATAGTGACAGGTACGTCCGGACAACGTCCGGACGGTACTATTCTCGGCGCATGAGCGAGCCCGCTATCACCCCGTCGCGACGCCACCGCCTGGAGGTGCGTGTGACCCCGGACCAGGACGCGCTCATCCGCCAGGCCGCCGACCTCGAGGACACCACGGTCACCGCGTTCGTACTCGACACGGTCACCTCGCGAGCGAAGCGGGTGGTCAAGCAGCACCAGGACCTCGTGCTGTCGAACGAGGCCTTCGACGCGTTCATCGCCGAGCTCGATCGGCCGGCCAAGCCGGCGCCCGAGCTGGTCGAGCTGTTCAAGAAGAACCCGAAGCTGCGCGAGGGTTGAGCCGCCCGCGGCTGCGGCTCGAGCGCCTCGACGCCCACCACGACCTCGGCGCCTTCGAGTCAGGCAACGGGGACCTCGACGGGTGGCTGCTACGCCACGCACTTGCCGCCCAGCAAATGGACTCGGCCCGCACCTTCGTCATGACTCGGAGCGATCATGTCGTCGGCTACTTCAGCCTCACGATGGGTTCGGTGCTGAGAGCGGAGGCACCAGCGAAGCTGGTGCGAGGGCTGCCCGCCTATCCGGTCGGCATGGTGCTCCTGGCACGGCTCGCGGTCGACCGGCCCGAGCAGGGCAAAGGTGTCGGGGCGCTGCTGCTTGCCGAGGCGTTGCGAAAGTCGGTCGCCGCCGGTGAGGCCGCCGCAGCACGGCTCGTCATCGTCGACGCCATCGACGATGCGGCCGTGCGCTTCTACGAACGGTTCGGCTTCGCCGCCGCGCCCAACCACCCGTACCGTCTCTACCGACGCATGAAGGACCTCCGCGCCAGCCTCGAATCCCAGTAGCAGACGACGATCGCCACGGACACCGAATCTACGCGGCCTGACAAGCTCGGGCACGCATTCGCGGCATGCAGATCGCCAGCGTTCGAGTATCTCGGCGCGGCGGTCGTCGATTTCACCCACGCACTCGAGCGTGCGTGCCGACCGCTGGGCGACAACGATGGTGGGGTGAAGCGCTCAACCGCGATCGGGCACCTTGTTGAGATGGCCGAGATGGCGACCGAGAGAATGCGGCTGCGCGACACCGACATCGGCTGGCCTCTCGAAGAAATGTGGGTCACCGGTGACCTGCTCGGCCTAGCCGACGCCCTCGAAGCTGGCTCGGTCGTGCTGGTCCTCGATGTCCCGGCCGAGGAGCTGCCGTGGCTGGCGCTGCATCCGGCTGGCGAATGGGTCGGCGACCAGTTGCGGCTCGGCAAGCGGCCGATGCGGTGGTGCTACCGGCCACTCGCATGGCCCGTCTGGAACTACGAGCACCGCCGCCTCGTCCGATTCT
>Ga0209577_10007491_pt1 | contig 10037 bp, 8 predicted proteins | sample GraSoiAngelo_109_FD_185874 | JGI IMG/M metagenome (GOLD analysis project Ga0209577, IMG submission 185874) | Grasslands soil microbial communities from the Angelo Coastal Reserve, California, USA - 14_0903_12_20cm (SPAdes) (version 2) | ecosystem: Environmental > Terrestrial > Soil > Grasslands ...
GCTCCTGGCTGGCTTTGTGGTCACCTCGGCCCCGTACATCGTCACCATGGACGCCGACTTGTCCCACCGACCGGTATTCCTGGAAGAGTTCTGGCGACGGCGCGACGAGGCGGAAGTGTTGATCGCCTCCCGCTACGTCCCAGGCGGGCGGGCCGACATGAGCCGGTTCCGAAGGTTGCTGAGCCATATTCTGAACCGCACCTACAGCCGTGTCCTGTCATTTCCGCTCCAAGATCTTTCCAGCGGGTTCCGCATGTACCATCGCGATGTGCTGTTGGGACTCACGCTGGTGGCGCGGGACTTCGACGTGTTGGAAGAGATCCTGATCCGGGTGCATGCGGAAGGATGGCACATCCTCGAGATTCCGTTCCATTATATGTCTCGGGGCTCCGGCCGCTCTCACGTGCGGCTCTTCAAGTTCGGATGGGCCTTCACGAAAACCCTGGTGCGGATGTGGAAGCTGCGCAACTCCGTCGCTGCGGCCGATTACGATCACCGGGCCTTCGACAGCCCGATCTGGCTGCAGCGGTACTGGCAACGAACGCGACATCGGATCGTCCTCGGCTTTCTGGAGGACCGGAAGAGCGTCCTGGACATCGGCTGCGGATCCAGCCGGATCATCCAGGACCTGCCGGACGCGGTTGGGCTGGACATCCTCCAACATAAACTACGTTGGCTGAAGCCGCGTCATCGCTCGCTGGTCCGGGCGAGTTGCAACCGGCTCCCGTTCCGAACTGGCAGCTTTGCCGCGGTAATCAACTCTGAAGTGATCGAGCATGTTCCTGACTGCCCTGACATCTGGTCGGAGATGTGGCGGGTCCTTCGGCCTGGCGGAATCCTGGTGGTTGGCACACCAGACTACGGCCGCTGGCTCTGGTGGATACTGGAATGGATCTATGGAAAAGTCCTGCCTGGCGCGTATGCGCATGAACATATCACGCATTTCACCCGAGAGGAGGTCGCCGGACGTCTTCGGGCCATTGGGTATGAAATCCTGGACTGCCGCTACGTAGGGTTTTGCGAGATGATCTTTAAAGCAAAGAAACCATCACCGGCAGCAACGCGATGAATGTCCTCTTCCTCTCCGAAGTGACGGCTGCGAATGCCCGCAGCGGAGCCGAAAGGACCTTGCGGGAGCAGGTGCTGGGGCTCAGCAAGCGCGGCCATGCTGTTTCGGTAGTGACCCGTACTATGGCCGAGGACCCCAGGCTTACCGCCTCGGTGGACGGGGCCACGGAATACCGGTATCCGTTCTCCCAGCGCAATGAAGTCGCCTTCGTCCTTACGTCCGTCGCGGGATCGCTGCGGACGCTCAATGACGCCGCGGTTCGCCACGACTTTGATGCGGCTCTCATCCATCAATCATTAGCGGGGCTGGGACCGATCATCTTTCAACGCGCGCGAGCACGGCGTTGGGTTTACATGTGTTTGTCCCTGGCTCATGAGGAGTACCTGTCCAGGAGCGCGCAGGGCAAGACGCCGGGTGAACGGATGCGGCGGCGACTCAATGCCTATGGACGCTGGTGGGTCGAGCGGGCAGTCATGCAGCGGTGTTCACGAGTCATCGTTATGAGTGATTTTATGAGGAAGCGCGTGCTTGCCGCACACCACATTCCCGAGAGCAAGCTATGCCTCCTCCCCGGCGCGGTGGATCACCGGAAATTTCATCCGGTCGCCGACCGGGCGTCAATCCGGAGACAGCTCGGCCTGCCTACAGATTGCATGGTTCTCTTCACAGTTCGGAACCTGGGTCCCCGTATGGGTCTGGAGAATCTGCTCCGCGCGTTGAACGAGCAGGGGGAGGAGTTACGTGACGTCCTGGTCCTCATCGGAGGGGAAGGGCCTTTGCGGCCGATGCTCGAGGGCTTGATCCGCAGTCTCGGCCTGGCGGGGCGGGTGCAACTTCTCGGCTTCATTCCCGAAGAGTATCTCCCGCGGTACTATCAAGCCGCCGATCTGATGCTCCTGCCGACGGCCGAACTGGAAGGCTTCGGATTGGTGACGGTGGAAGCACTGGCCTGCGGCACGCCGGTTCTCGGTACGCCGGTGGGCGCAACGCCGGAGATTCTGGCTCAAGTGGACCCTGTCCTCCTTACAGAGGGCCATGACCCCGGTGCGATTGCCAAGGGTGTGTGGCGCCTCCTCCGTCTCTTTCGCGAGCGCCCGGAGGAACGGATCCGTCTGAGCTCCTGCGGAAGACGATTGGTCGAAGAGACCTACACGTGGGATCTGCATGCCGAGCAGCTGGAGCGGATTCTCGAGGAGAACAGCACTGAAGACTGAGCCATCCAGCCTAACCCCGAAAAAGGTGGTTCATATCATCACACGACTCGATCACGGAGGGTCGGCGCGCGAGACTATCCAGACGGTGCTGGGGCATGATCGGGGTCGGTTCTGCGTCAGTCTCGCGTTTGGACGGCCAGACACAATGACCGCAGACGATGCCGTGCTGCTGAAAGCCGATCTGCAACAGCTTGGCCAGGCCGGCGTGGCGGTGTTCCAAGTGCCACCGTTGGTGCGCGAGATCAATCCGGTGCTGGATGCGTGGGCCACCTTTGCCCTGTGGCGGATGCTGTGCCGCGTGCGACCGGAGGTGGTGCATACCCATACCTCAAAAGCGGGTTCAGTGGGGCGCCTCGCCGCCTGGCTGGCCGGCATCCCCGTGGTGATCCATACACCGCACGGGCACCTTTTCTATGGTTATTACGGGCGGTTCCTGAGTTCGCTCGTTTGCTTCGGCGAGCGGTTCCTCGCCCGGCTGACCGATCGCATCGTGACACTGACGGATCGGGGAGCAGAGGAGCATGTCCGGTACAAGATTGCCGGTCAGCAGAAGTTTGTGACGATTCACGGCGGGAACTCCCTTGCACCGTTCCGCTCGATGCGGGTGAATGCCACCTTCAAGCGCAGGGAATTGGGACTCCCGCCGGAAGGACCGATCATTGGTACAGTGGGAAGGCTGGTTCCCATCAAAGGTCACACCTGGCTTATCCGCGCCGTGCCGCGAGTGCTGGCCGAATTCCCACAGGCGTGTGTCGTCCTCATTGGCGACGGGCCGTTACGTGGCGAGCTCAAGGAGTTGACGGCTGAGTTGGGAATCAGCCCGCACGTTGTGTTTCTGGGCACACGGCATGATATACCGGAATGTCTAGCGGCCCTGGATCTCTTCGTCCTTCCATCGCTCAACGAGGGTATGGGACGGGCCTTGGTCGAAGCGATGGCAATGGGCCGCCCCGTCGTTGCCACGCGTGTCGGCGGCATCCCGGACGTCGTCACTGACGGGGCAACCGGCCTGCTGGTTCCGCCTCGGGATGATCGAGCGCTGGCCGATGCCATCCTCACCTTGCTGCGGGATCGGCGTCTCTTGGCCGCATACGGTGAAGCGGCGCAACGGCGTGTCGATGAGCGATTTGACATCGAAACGATGGTGCGCAGTATTGAACGGCTCTATGATGAAGTCTGGCGGAAAAAACGTCACGCGACGTAAACCGCTTCGTCGCGGCGGCTGTGTCGCGCTGGCCGGGTTGCTGTGGATTGCGGTGGCGGAGACCGGCGAGCCGGGTCAGGCGTGGCAGCAGGTCACGACGGTGTTTCACGTCCACAGCGACATGAGCACGGGCAATGACTCGCTCGAATCACTTGTCGCGCAGGCACGGTCCTATGGGATCGAGGCCATTATTCTGACCGACAACTTCCTCCTTCGCTACGAGTACGGGCTCTTCCCCTTGCGCGGGTTGATCCGCCGGACAGTCGCGTTGCCATCAATCATGAGTTCCGGAGTCGATCGGTATTTTGAGATGATCCGCGAAGTCAATCGACGCCATCCGGAGGTGATGGTGATTACAGGCGTCGAAGTCGTTCCCCATTATTATTGGACCGGCTCAATATTCCAAAAAGATTTGACTATGCACGATTCACAGAAGGACATGCTTGTGGTCGGTATGCCGACACCAGAAGACTACAGGCATCTGCCGGTAGCAGGTAACTACGCGGCGTACGAATATGGGTGGTCGACCGTGCTCTGGCTGTCACCGGCCTTGTTGGTCGCTCCGGCGATGTGGTTGCTCAACCGCCGGGTTGAACGGAAGGTGAGGGTTGGGTGGACATTCATGATCGTGCGAACCAGGCTGGTAGTCCCTGGTGTGGTCGTGCTGATCGTGGCCAGCCTCCTGTTGTTCAACAATTACCCGTTCGGTCGACCACCCTTTGACGTGTATCAGGACGGGAACGGGCTGCAGCCCTATCAAGGCCTGATCCAGTATGTGCACCAGCGTGGTGGATTGACCGTGTGGTCCATGCCGGAAGCGAGGGATTTCAACCATTACGATTTCGGAAGGTTGGGGGTCGTCACGGTCAAGACTGATCCGTACCCTGACGCGCTGCTGCGAACAACCGACTACACGGCGTTCGGGGCGCTCTATGAGGATACGATCACGATGACCGATGTTGGCGGCGTATGGGACGCCGTGCTAGGGGAATACGCGTCCGGTCAGCGAACGGCGCCAGTCTGGGGTGTGGGGGAGGCCGCTTTTCATGGCCATGGGCATGGCGGCAAAGAGCTGTTCGATGTGGAGACGATCCTCTGGGTGCGAGAGCGCACCGCGCGTGCCTTGCTGGACGCGCTGGCGAAGGGACGGATGTACACGCGGTTACGCACAAAGGAGTATAGCCTGGTGTTAGCCGACTTTGCTGTTGCGTCCGTAAAGACCGGTTTGTCGGCCATATCGGGGCAGACCTTGCGGGCCACTGCATCGTCACCTATCCTGGTTCGCCTTGCCGTCTCCAGCGACGATGGCCGTTTACGCCCGACTCCTGTCCTGGTCATACGGTCCGGCCGGCTCATGAAAACGGGCACGGAAACGGTGCCCTTCACGGTGACGCTCCAAGACGCAGCGCCGGCGGCTGGCGAGACGTCCTACTATCGGCTGATGATCGGGACGGGTGACCATAGAATCGTCAGCAATCCGATTTTCATCCGCGGTGAGTGACCTTTTGGTGTGAAGGACAGACCGGTGCGCGTCGCGATCCATCAGCCCCAGTATTTGCCCTGGTTGGGCTATCTTGATAAACTGGATCGCACGGATGTCTTTGTGCTCCTGGACACCGTTCAGTTCAAGAAGAACGAATGGCAGAATCGCAACCGCATCAGGACAGCGCAGGGATGGCAGTATCTGACCGTGCCGGTCCTCCACGAGTTTCCCCAGCGCCTGGACCAGGTCCGGATCAACGACCAGTCCGACTGGCGTCGCAAGCACCAGACTGCGTTGGAGACCCATTATCGAAAGGCGCCGCATTATGACCGGTATGCACCGGCGTTTCGTGCCCTCTACAGCCGAGATTGGGGGCGCTTGGCTCCGCTCAACATCGAGGTCATCCGCATGTTGACCGAGGCATTTGGGATTACGACGAGGCTTGTCGAGGCCAGCCGATTCACAGCCCGGGACGACCAGACGGGTCGATTGGTGGATCTGTGCAAGGCGCTCGGTGCTGATCGTTACCTAGCGGGAGACGGCGGACGCGCCTATATGAACCTGGCCGAATTTGAAGCGGCCGGGATTACGGTGGAGTTCCAGGAGTTCGCCCACCCCGAATACGCCCAGGTCTATGAACCGTTCATCGCCGGGATGTCGGCCATTGATTTGCTGTTCAATTGCGGGCACGATGGGATTGATCTGCTGAGAAAATCGCGCAGGAGCATCGCATGAACATATTAGCCTTGGGCGCCCATCCGGACGATATCGAAATCGGCTGCGGGGGGACCTTGTTGAAATACGCGCGCGCGGGTCACGGGGTGTATCTCATGGTCCTGACGGATGGAGCCCAGGGGGGGAGCGCGAAAGTGCGGAGGGATGAGCAGCTTGCCTCATGTCGGATCCTGGGTGCCAAGGAGATCTTCTGGGGAGGATACCAGGACACCGAGGTCCCCGTGACTCGGCAGGCCATCCAGCAGATCGAGGACGTCGTCAAGAAAATCGACCCGGCGTTCATCTTTGTCAATTACTTTGACGATACACACCAAGACCATCGCCACTTGGCCACCTGCACCGTGACCGCCACCCGCTACACACGCAACGTCTTGTTCTACGAGACCCCCACGACCCAGAATTTTTCGCCGACGGTCTATGTCGACATTGACGGGCTCCTGGAGGATAAGGTGCGATCCCTGGAAGTGCATGCGTCGCAGGTCCAGAAGACCAACGTCGAAGGGCTTAGTATCCTGGAAGTCGCGCGCTCCTCAGCGCACTTCCGCGGCATTCAGGGACGTGTGAGAGCCGCGGAAGCGTTCGTCTCGTTGCGGCTGTTCATCAATGTAGGAGCCGACCTCGTGTGAGCGAGCCGTTCATCCCCCATTCCCGCCCGGCGCTCGGCGAGGCCGAAGCCAAGGCTGTGGCCGAGGTCGTTCGCGGCGGGTGGATCGCTGAAGGTCGCCAAGTGGCGGCCTTCGAGCGAGCTGTGGCGAAGGTCACCGGGCAGGCACAGGGAGTGGCTGTCAGCTCTGGCACGGCGGCGCTCTACCTGGCGCTCATGTCGCTAGGGATCGGCTCCGATGACGAGGTAGTGATCCCCTCCTATGTCTGTACCGCGCTGTGGCACGCGGTACGTCTGACCGGCGCGAAGCCAGTCCTGGTGGACATCGAGCCGACCACGTATCAGCCTTCCCCGCAGGCGGTGGCGCGTGCCCTCACTCGCCACACTAAGGCGGTGATCGTCCCACACATGTTCGGCCTCCCTGCCGATATTGGGACCTTAAAGAGTCATGGAATTCCCGTCATCGAAGACTGCGCTCAGACCATGGGGGTCCCTGTGCGCGGCACCCCGGTCGGCGGCTCGGGCGAGATGGCGATCTGCTCGTTCTACGCGACGAAGCTGTTGACTGCCGGGGAGGGCGGCATGGTTCTGGGTCGCGAAGAATCACTCGTCAGCCGCGTCCGTACTCTCCGCCAGTACGACCAGCAGGACGCGCTTGATCCAGCCTTCAACTACAAGATGACGGACATGCAAGCCGCCCTCGGCCTCTGTCAGGTGGCCCGGTTGGAGGGTTTCCTGACCCGGAGGAGGGCGATCGCCGCCCGCTATCATGAGGCTGTCCGCCAGGCAGGTCTGACGCCGCCGGTGGTGCCGGCCGGGCTGGAGCATGGGTATTTTCGTTACGTCGTCCGACTGTCTAACCCCGTCGACTCGGCGTTGGACCTGGCCCGTACGCTTGGCATCGGATGCCGGCGTCCGGTCTACCGTCCGATTCACCGCTATATGGACTTGTCAAGTTTCCCCGAGACGGACGCTGCGTGGGAGCGAGCTCTCTCCATCCCGCTCTATCCTGCGTTGACCGATCACGAAGTTGATCGTGTCGTCAGTGCGCTGCAGGCGATCTTGGCTGGGAGAGTCAACGCGTGAGGATTGGCACGGTCGTTTCCCTTACGACTACTCTGGGCGCTGCCTTTCTGTTGCTACCACCAGTCCAGACCCGGTTTTACACAGTTGGGTTTCGCTGGCTCTATCTACTACTCGTCTCATACTTGGTAGCCACTGCCATGACGCCGCTCATCCGGCGCCTGGCCGTCCGGGTCGGCGCCGTGGACCATCCTTCTTCGCGAAAGATCCATGAGTCCTCCACGCCGCTGCTAGGAGGGGTGGCAGTGTATCTCGCCTTTCTCATCGCGATCCTGGCCAGCACGGCCGGGTTGGCGGCCCCGCTGGTGCTGAACGAAGGCATGCTGGGAGTGCTTGCCGGCGGCACACTGCTCCTCTTGGTCGGTGTTCGTGACGATATCCGGCATGTTCCGGCTACGGCCAAGCTGGTGGTTCAGCTCCTTGCAGCGACGATCGTCATCTGGGCCGGCAAGCTCCTGACCTTTTTCCCACATGGGCTCTGGGGTGATACGCTCAATGTGCTGCTGACCGTGTTGTGGATCGTCGGCATCACCAACGCGTTCAATTTCTTCGATGGGATGGACGGGTTAGCTACGGGTCTGGCTATCATCACCGCCTTCTTTCTCGGGGGTGTCGCGTTCCAAACCAATCAGCCTACCCTGGGCTGGGTCGCCGTCGCGCTGGTCGGGGCAGGCCTGGGCTTTCTTCCCTACAACTTCAGACCTAAGGCTTCTGCGACGATTTTCCTGGGAGACGCCGGCAGCACGTTCCTGGGCTTCACCCTCGCCTGCTTGGCCGTCAAAGGGAATTGGGCCGATCAGAATCCCATCGTGTCCGTCAGTACGCCCATCTTAATTTTCGGCATCCTCATCTACGATATGGTCCATACCACGGTCGAGCGGATTTATCTGGGCAAGGTCAGGACAGTGAAGGGATACTTGGAATATGTCGGAAAGGATCACATGCACCATCGTCTGGAGCGGGTCTTGGGCAGCCGCACGGAGACGGTGTTCATCATCTTTCTGCTGAGCATCGCCCTCGGGCTGGCCGGGGTCGTCCTGCGGAACGCCAGGACCGTGGATGCGCTGTTCCTCCTCCTCCAGGCCACGATCATCGTGGTGGTCGTGTCGATTCTCGAGCGCCGCGGACGGAGCGCATGAGGCGGATGGCACCGCCTCGGGTCATCTTCTTTGACGCGGCCGACACCCTCTTCCACGCGAAAGGATCGGTCAGCGAGGTGTACCTCAGCCTCGCCCGCAAGTACGGTGTCACGGCCGACCGTGACATAATCCAGCAGGCCTTCGTCAAGGCGTTCGATGCCGCCCCGCCGCCGGTGTTCGCCGTGCAGGACCCGCAGGAGATCAAGTCATGTGAGCGACTCTGGTGGTTCGACGTGGTGCATCACGTCTTCTATCGGGCCGGGATGTTCGAGGGCTTCGACGAGTACTTCGACGAGGTGTTCGCCTATTTTGCTCGGCCGGATGCCTGGGAACTGTACGAGGATACCGTATCGACCCTTTCCGAGTTGGAAGCGCTTAAACTCGAACTCGGCATCGTGTCGAACTTCGACTCGCGACTCTATGAGATCCTCATCGGTCTGGGCATCGACCGTTTCTTTGAGAGCGTAACGATCTCGAGTTTCGCCGGCGCTGCCAAACCGTCCCCCACGATCTTCCAACGCGCGCTGCAGAAGCACGGCGTGACAGCACGGGAGGCGTTGCACATCGGGAATAGCCCACGGGATGATGCCCGGGCCGCGGCGGCGGCGGGACTCCGGGGCGTGCTCTTGGACCGTCATGGCCGCGAGGCGATCCCACCGGATGTGGTGGCGATCAAGAGCCTGAGCGATGTGCTGACGCTCGTGAAAAAGTGGCCAGACGGCTAGCGCCCGCCTTGCGGCGATCGGTGAATTGAGGCATGATGGGGTGGGTTGTCTAGGGAGCACGTGCGTCAGATGAAAGTCCTGATGGTCGGAGCAGGAGCGGTAGGGGGCTACTTCGGGGCCCGCCTGGTGGAGGCGGGGGTGGACTGCGCGTTCCTGTTGCGCCCCAAGACGCTCGCCGCAGTCAAGCAGAGGGGCGTGACCGTCCATAGCGTGGACCGATCCTTCACAGTGCATCCGGTTGCCAGCAGCGATCCCCGCGATCTGCCGAAGGCCGATCTCGTGATCCTTTCCGTCAAGCGCTACGATCTGGACGAGGTCATCGAGCAGATCCGGCCGGTTCTCTTCACCAACACGACCGTGCTCACCTTGCAGAACGGGGTTGACGCGGAGGCGCGTATCTTGGAACTCGTGCCGAATGCCCGCCTGTTCGGCGGGGTCGCCTATATTTATGCCAAGATCGCCGAACCTGGCGTCATCGAGCATTATAAAAGAGGAAGCGTGGCGATCGGGACGTGGCTGCAGACGGCGGTTCCGGGCTCGCCGCAGAAAGAAGAACCCGAAATCCAGTCTGCGTCGGCAAAGGGCCCGTTTGCCAAGCTCGGCGAGATGCTGCGACAGACGGACCGCGTGACCACGCCGGTTGCGCCGACGCCGAGAGGCGCCACCCTGGCGGACATCAAAGTCCTCTTCGATCAGGCAGGCATTCCCTGCGAGGTCGTCGAGGACATCCGGCGGACGAAGTGGGAAAAGATGTGCTGGAATGTGGCCTTTAATCCCCTGA
>Ga0209577_10007493_pt1 | contig 10037 bp, 8 predicted proteins | sample GraSoiAngelo_109_FD_185874 | JGI IMG/M metagenome (GOLD analysis project Ga0209577, IMG submission 185874) | Grasslands soil microbial communities from the Angelo Coastal Reserve, California, USA - 14_0903_12_20cm (SPAdes) (version 2) | ecosystem: Environmental > Terrestrial > Soil > Grasslands ...
AAGTCTTTCTGCACTGCGCTGCCACGGCCTCGAAGAACCTCAGACCTAAGCTTCTATTCTAATCCGTCTTAAGCTATAAACAACGCTTGCTTCGCAGACTATATCTTGAGGACAACTGATACATGACCATGAAGAATGTTCGCACGTTTGGCTTGATCGCGATGATATTCGTCGCGGTCTTCTTGTTAATCTCTGCATCTGCGGTGTTCGGGCAAACGCTACCCAGCGAGGTGCCGCAGAAGTTTGAGCCGACTAACAACGGCTTTGAGTACACGCGGCGGGACGTGATGATCCCGATGCGCGATGATGTGAAGCTGCATACGGTCATCATCTTACCGAAGGGTGCAAGACATGCTCCGATTCTTTTGACGCGCACGCCTTACAACGCGACGGAGTTAACCAGTCACGCCGCGAGTTCTCATCTCGGGCCGATTCTGAATGGCTATGACAATGCGCTCGAAGTGATCGTCGAGGGTGGATACATTCGCGTCGTGCAGGACGTGCGCGGCAAATACGGTTCGGAAGGCGACTATGTAATGAATCGACCTCTACGCGGGCCGCTGAATCCAACCAATGTCGATCACGCGACTGACACCTACGACACGATTGACTGGCTCGTCAAAAATATTCCGGAAAGTAACGGCAGAGTCGGCATTCTCGGGATTTCATACGACGGTTTTCTACCTTTGATGGCGCTGGTGAATCCACATCCGGCTTTGAAAGTTTCCGTGCCGATGAATCCGATGGTGGACGGATGGATGGGTGACGACTGGTTTCACAACGGCGCGTTTCGGCAGCAGAACATGTCGTACATCTACGAGCAGGACGGCTCGCGTTCGAATGAATATCATTGGTGGACCAGCAACTTTGATGATTACGATATGTTCATGCAAGCGGGTTCGGCGGGAGAGTTAGGGAAGCGTCGTGGACTGGAACAGACTGGCTTCTGGAGAAAGTTGCTGGAACATCCGAGTTACGATTCTTTTTGGCGAGAGCAAGCTGTCGATAAGCTCTTGGCGAAAGAGCCACTAAAAGTGCCGGTGATGCTGGTCCATAGTCTCTGGGATCAGGAAGATATCTATGGAGCAATCGCAGTCTACAAAGCGATCGAACCGAAAGACACTAATAATGACAAGGTCTTTCTGGTTATGGGTCCATGGCATCATGGGCAAGAGATCGCAGATGGCAGCACGCTCGGGGCTTTGAAGTTTCACAGCGACACGGCGCTGTATTTTCGCCAGCACATTCTGCGGCCGTTTCTCGATCACTATCTGAAAGACGACGCGCCGAAGTCAGACGGGGCGCCGGTGACGGCATTCGAGACCGGTACGAACAGGTGGTTGCAACTCAGTTCATGGCCGAGCGGTTGCGCGAAGGGATGTAGTGTGAAGGCCACGCCGCTTTATTTCAGAGAAGGCTTAAGATTGAGTTTTGAAAAAACGGCTTCGGGCCGGGCCAATGAAGCGGGCGGGCGGGACGCCCGCGTTCCCAGTGAGTTTGAAGAATATGTTTCCGACCCGGCGAAGCCAGTGCCGTTTCGCGCGCGACCGATTCAGCCGACCGGTTACGACACATGCGCGCAATGGCCGTGTTGGCTCGTTGACGATCAGCGCGAAGCGTCGGGACGCCCCGACGTGCTGGCCTTCACTTCCGACGCGCTAAAGGAGCCAGTGAAAATTAGCGGCCAGCCGATCGTAAATCTGATCGCCTCGACCAGCGGGACCGATTCCGACTGGGTCGTAAAGGTGATCGACGTCTACCCGGACGAAGTTGGCGGCGATGCGAAGATGGGCGGCTATCAACTGAGCGTGTCCATGGATGTCTTTCGCGGGCGTTATCGAGAAAGTCTTGAGACGCCGAAACCGATCAAATCAAACGAGCCCCTGCTCTATCGGTGGGATTTACCGACGACCAATCATGTCTTTCTGCCAGGTCATCGGATTATGGTGCAAGTGCAATCAAGTTGGTTTCCGCTTTACGATCGCAACCCGCAGACGTTCGTCCCGAATATTTTCTGGGCCAAGCCAGAGGACTTTCAGAAAGCGACGCAGCGGATTTATCACGCACCGAGTCGGGCGAGCTTCGTTGAATTGCCGATCGTGACGAGCAAGTAAGCAGTAAGCAATTTCATTTCAAGAGAGGCGAAAGATGGCTGAAGCGAAAACCAAACCAACTAAACAGAGTGTTAAGGGCTTTATCGCGAACCTTCCTGATCCTGCGATCCGTGCCGACTGTTCGACAATCGCGAACTTAATGGAGACAGCTACTGGCAGCAAGCCTGTGATGTGGGGCACGAGCATCGTCGGTTTCGGTGCTCGGAAAATTAAATATGCCAGCGGCCAGGAAGTCGATTGGCCTTTGATTGCCTTTTCACCACGCAAACAAAATCTCACCCTTTACGTTCTATCAGGAGAAGACAGCCACGCCGATTTGCTCGCCAAACTGGGGAAGCACAGTGTGAGCAAAGGTTGCTTGTACATCAAACGACTGTCGGATGTCGACATGCCAACGCTGAAGAAATTGATCGGCGCTTCAGTGAAACGGAAAAAAGTTTAATCCGCAGATTACACAGATTACACGGATAAGGCAGAACCGATAGCTAGCGCTTAGTTCGACGCGTGACCGCTCGACGTTATGTACTGATTTGCCCATCTGTGTAATCTGCGAAATCTGTGGATGATTCTCAATGAGCGGTAAGCGACATTTTCCGAAAGAGATCGTCGCAGCTATTCGCGACGGCAAGATCCTCGGCATACGCGCAGGGACAAAACCGCATCGCGTCATCGGTATCTGGGCGGTGGTGGTTGAAGGGCGCGTGTTTGTGCGGTCGTACAGTTTGAAGCAGCGAAGCTGGTATCGCACTTTTCTCGAAGAGCCGCGTGGAATAATCGAAGTCGATGGTAAGCAGATTCCGGTGCAGCCCATCTTCACCCGCAGCGAGCGGCTGAAGAAACTTGTCGATCGCGGATACGCCGAGAAATTTCCCACGCCCGGCTCGCGTATCTTTGTTGAAGGCTTCAAGGAAAAGAAGCGTCGCGATACGACGACGGAACTGGTCCCGCTTTGATCCGCAGATTGCGCCGATTCCGCAGAAACAAAACGCAAACCGCGAAAAGGCACATAGAGTGGGTATCGTTTGAACCGCTTGAAAAGCGAGGCCCGATCCCTGCTGCGTAATCGGCGAAATCTGCGGAAAAGGATCGTAACCTTTTTCCTCGCAGCAAGTTTATATACATTAAGAGCGATGCCCGGCAGCGAACCTGCAAAGAAAGTTCGCCTCAATCGAGCGAAGGAGGCGGATGAGCGGCTTCTAGTCGAAGCCGCGCAGCGCGATGCGTCGCGATTTGCCGTGCTGTATGAAAATAATTTTGAAGTCGTGTATGCATACGTCGCGCGGCGCGTGCGCGATCGCGCGGCAACCGAAGACTTAACCTCTGAAGTTTTTCATAAGGCACTGGCAAATCTGGCGCGATTCAAATGGACGGGGGCGCCCTTCGCGGCGTGGTTATTGAGGATCGCTGCGAACATGATTGCAGATCGAGCGAAGCGGACGGCGCGAGAAGGGAAAGTGCCGTTGGATGAGTCGGAGCACTCCCTCACGCTCGGGCTAGTGCCCGAAAGCGGGTCGCGCCCGCCTCATACTCAGCAAACTGACTTGGAGGATGCCGAGCGCCGCGCGCTGGTGTTCAAGCTGGTTGATGAACTCGTCGACGATCAGCACCGCGTCCTAGTGATGCGGTTCGCGGAAGAGAAGTCGATTCGAGAGATCGCGGGTGAGTTGGATCGTAGTGAAGGCTCGATGAAGCAATTACAGTTTCGGGCATTGGAGAGTTTGCGGGAAAAACTCACGAGGGCGAGTGATGAGTGAACCACGAGAACTTAGTCCGCGAAGCGGACGATCGAGAATAGCCCAGCGATTTATCGCTGGGACCACGGGGAGAAGTATTCACGAGTCCGCGAAGCGGACGACTGAAGCACCTCGCGGCGTGCGCACTCAATACTTCGGTCGCCCGTTTCACGGGTTTTGGTTTATGTCTGGTCGCATCCCCAGCACTGAAGTGCTGGGCCATTTTCGCTTGTCTGCTTCGCGGACTTGAAACGCGGGTGTTGCGTAATGAGCGAAGTTGAATTAACAGAACGACTCGATCAGGCGATTGAAGCGATGCTGCGAAATCCGCAGGGCGTGTCGCCTGATGTTCTAGAACCGACGATTTCGGAATTGCTCGGCGTCGCAGTGGAACTCCGCCATTTGCCGCGCGCGGACTTCAAAGCTCGGTTAAAGGATGAACTTGAAAAGGAAACGTTAATGAGTACCAAAGCACAATCAACCCAAAGCATCGAGTCGGCTCAGTCGAAAATTCGCGAAGGCTTTCGCACCGTTACACCGTACCTTGTGGTGCCGGATGTGCACGAGGAGATCGCGTTCATCACAAGCACATTTGGCGCGCAGGGTAAGGTTTATGGGCTCGGCTCCGCGGGCGGCTTTCATTCTGAATACAGGATTGGCGATTCGATGTTGATGATTGGCGGGGGCGGCAAAGGGTCGAAGTGGACGGGTACGCCGGTGCCGGTGTCGCTCCATGTTTACGTTCAGGACGTGGACGGTGTCTATCAACGCGCGGTTCAGGCCGGCGCGATCTCGCTGATGGAGCCAACGGAGATGGAGTACGGCGAGCGCGGCGCGGGGATCGAGGATGCCGGCGGCAATCATTGGTACCTCGCAACCGCCACTGGACCGACCTACATTCCGGAAGGCCTGCCGAACCTGATGCCATACTTTCATCCGATTGGCGCGCCGAAGATGATCGATTTCCTGAGGCAGGCATTCGCCGCGGAAGAGATTGCGCGGCATCAGTCTCCCGATGGAGTAGTTCATCACGCGAAAATCAGAATTGGCGACTCGATTGTCGAAATGGGCGAAGCGCACGGGCCATGGCAGCCGAGGCCGATGCATTTCATGGTTTATGTTGATGATTGCGACGTGTGGTATGAACGCGCGATGAAAGCTGAGGGAGCAGTCTCGATGGGCGAACCCGCAAACGCGCCTTACGGTGGTCGCACCGGCACCGTGAAAGATCCGTTCGACAATGTCTGGTATATCAGCAGTCACATCGCATCAGAAGGACCAGGTTTAACTGCCTAAGCTGGAATTTGAACTATCAATGATTAAGAGTGACCATTTGAAGAGCGTCGGCGTTATAAGACAGGGGGGAGATCAACTGAGTTATCGGTTCATAACCGCGAGCGTTAGCTACCGGATCTAACAGTCGCTCTTGACGAAACCCACGAACGCGATTTCTGCTCAGCACGCGCTTACGATCCGGTCGCTACCGCTCGCGGTTCTGACACGGGCGCAGTAAAATCTCAACGAGCATCGTCACTAACAAACTAAGAAGGAGAAGAGAATCATGGCAGTCAAACCAATTCCCGAAGGTTACCACTCCGTCACGCCTTATTTGATCATAAACGGCGCGGCTAGTGCGATTGAGTTTTACCAGAAGGCGTTCGGCGCCACGGAGTTGTTCCGCTTTCCGACGCCGGATGGAAAGATCGGGCACGCGGAGATCAAGATTGGCGACTCACCGATTATGCTGGCCGATGAATTCGCCGAGATGGGTTACAAAGGACCGCAGGCGCTCGGCGGATCGCCAGTAAGTCTAATGATCTATCTCGAAGACGTCGACACTGTTTTCAATCGAGCCGTCGAGGCGGGGGCGTCCGTCAAAGAAGCCGTGCAGGACAAATTTTATGGCGACCGAACCGGCACGCTAACGGATCCGTTTGGCCATGTCTGGCATGTCTCAACCCACAAAGAAGACGTCTCGATGGAAGAGATGGAAAAGCGCGCGAAGGCTGCAGGTGCGAAGGCCTCGGGCGTCGGACAGTGACTTTGCCCGCGGCCGCGTATGATGTAGAGTCGTCCAGGACGCTTCGACAACTAAAGACGGCTGAAGCTTTGTGAGAGAGCGTTCCTAATTTCGCTCTTGGGTATTTTGTCCGTTCTTGTTGTGGGAGCGCTTCGCTATGGAAATAATCAATCGGCGCAAGCGCATGATGTCGGTCGCGCGTAAGTTGCGCCGCGAAGAAAACCGCACGATAGGGTTGGTGCCCACGATGGGCGCGCTGCACCAAGGGCACCTTAGTCTCATCCACGAAGCCCGAGCGATGTGCGACGTCGTCGTGGTTTCGATCTTCGTCAATCCCACGCAGTTCGGCGCCGGCGAGGACTTTGAAAGTTATCCACGCGATTTAACTGCCGACTCAGCGCTGCTGGCTGAGTACAACGTCGATTACGTTTTCGCGCCCACGCTCGAAGAAATCTACCCGCAAGGCTTTTCTACGTTTGTTACCGTCGAAGGTTTGTCCGAACAATTGGAAGGCGCCTCCCGCCCGGGACACTTCCGGGGAGTGACGACCATAGTGGCGATCTTGTTCAATATTGTGCGGCCCCATTTCGCATTTTTTGGACAGAAGGACGCGCAGCAGTCGGTCATCGTCAAACAGATGGTGCGCGATCTCGCCTTCAATACCGAAATAGTTGTGATACCCGTCGTGCGTGAGGAATCAGGACTGGCGATGTCTTCGCGCAACGAGTATTTGAATGACGAACAGCGCCAGGCCGCTACAGTTTTGAGCCGCGCGCTATCGCAAGCACGGGCTGAATATGAAGACGGCGAGTATAGCGCCGCGCGTTTGATCGAGCTAGTGCGTTCGACAATCGAGAAAGAATCACTGGCGCGTATCGATTACGTAAGCGTGAACGACGCCGAAACTCTCGAAAACCTGGATAAGATTGAAGATCGCCCGGTGTTGCTTTCGCTGGCTGTCTTCGTTGGCAAGACGCGGCTGATCGATAATGTGGTGTTGGGTAAAACCAAGAAGCAGGACGCCGCCGGCGCGCAGGCCTAAGACTCGGAGTCCTTGGCCGCTTTAAGCGTTTGGGTGAAATTTCTCTCGCAAAGGCGCTAAGCTTACGAAGGAACCACAAATGACCAAACAGAAGTCTCACCTTTGGTTCGTTCTGAACGGTGAACCGGCCGAAGTCGCCTTCGCGCCGCACAAGACCCTGCTTGAGGTCCTGCGCGAAGATTTGAATCTCACCGGAACGAAGCATGGTTGCGAACTTGGCGAATGCGGCACTTGCACGGTGCTGGTCGATGGGCGTTCGATTCTTTCCTGCCTGATGCTCGGTCTCGATGCGGAAGGTCGCGAGGTAACCACGATCGAAGGCATGGCGAAAGAGGGCCGACTGCATCCGCTTCAAGATACGTTCGCCGATCTTGGCGCGGCGCAATGCGGTTATTGCACGCCGGGATTTCTATTGGCGGCGAAGGAATTAGTGGAGAAGAATTCAAAGCCTACGCGTGACGAAATCAGGGAAGCACTATCAGGAAATCTCTGCCGCTGCACCGGCTATATTAAGATTTATGAAGCGGTGGAGTTAGCGGCGGCGCGTATGCGCGGAGAAGAGATGGAACCAGCTAGCGAAAGTATCTATGGCTGGTGAAGAAGCTAAAATTACCTCATAGGTTAGGAAGGGTGGCTTGCCCCCGCGACAGCGCCGAGAAAATATATACTGCGGGGCAAGCCGCCCTTTCTGACCTATGAGCATGCTTAGATGTCGTGTTATTTCTGATCCGGCAATGTCTAACCATCAATCAAACAATGGCCAGCCTACGAAAGTCGTCGGCAAGCCCTTTCGCAAAGTGGATGCCCGCGCAAAGTGTACGGGCCAGACCAAGTTTGCCGACGACATCTTTCTGCCACGCATGCTCTACTGCAAAATTCTCCGTAGTCATCTGCCACACGCGCTGATTAAGAACATCGATCTGTCAAAAGCCCGCTCGCTGCCAGGGGTGATAGCCATCATTAGCGGAAAAGACTTGCCGATCCCTTATGGAATTCTTCCGGTTAGTCAGGATGAGCATGCGCTGTGTGTCGACAAGGTGCGCTTCATTGGCGATCCAGTGGCGGCGGTCGCGGCAATCGATGAAGATGTTGCGTTCGACGCGATGAATTTGATCGATGTCGAGTACGAACCGCTGCAAACGATCTCTTCGATTGAAGAAGGCGTGATGATTGACGAGCCGCGCATTCATGAATACGGCGACGGCGGGAACGTGCATAAGAAAGTCTCTCTGGAATTCGGCGAGACGGACGAAGGATTCGCGGAAGCCGATCTGATTCGCGAAGATACTTTCTTCTACGAAGGCAACACGCATTTGCCTATGGAGCAACACGCGGCCGTCGCTTATTACGACACCGATGAGAAGCTCACTCTGTGGAGTTCGACGCAGACGCCGCACTACGTTCATCGCGCTCTAACCAAAGTGCTGGAAATACCGGCGAGCCATATTCGCGTCATCGCTACGCCAAATGGGGGCGGCTTTGGCGGCAAGAGCGACCCGTTTAATCATGAAGTGATTGTCTGCAAACTCTCGATAATGACGGGCCGACCAGTGAAATGCACGTTGACGCGCGAGGAAGTTTTTTATTGTCATCGCGGACGTCATCCCGTGCTGATGCAGGTGAAAACCGGCGTGAAGAAAGACGGGGCGATCACTGCGATGCACTTCAAGTCATTCCTGGATGGCGGCGCCTATGGAAGTTATGGGGTGGCGAGCACCTTCTATACCGGCGCTTTGCAAACCGTCACTTACGAAGTGCCGCGTTACAAGTTCGACGGCCTGCGCGTCTTCACCAATAAACCGCCGTGCGGTCCGAAGCGAGGGCACGGCACGCCCCAGCCGCGTTACGCGCTCGAAGTTCATCTCGACAAAATCGCGGAAGAACTAAACCTCGATCCGGCCGAGATGCGCAAACGACATCTCGTCAAGCCATATTCCGTCACCGCGAACTATCTTCGAATCGGGAGCATGGGCTTGGGCGCGTGCATCGACAAAGTTGTCGAAGGCTCGGATTGGAGGAATAAATTTTCGTGGAATGGGTACGCAGGCGTCCCGCCTGCTATTCCGGCTAAGTCAGAACCGCCCGCAGGAACGGCAGGCGAGACACCTGCGTACCGAAAACTTCCATACGGCAAAGGCATTGGCATCGCTTGCTCTTCGTACATCTGCGGCGCTGGTCTGCCTATTTACTGGAACAACATGCCGCAATCAGGGGTGCAGCTTCGGCTCGATCGTCAGGGCGGTGTTTGTGTAATGTGCGGTTCGACGGATATCGGCCAGGGATCGGATTCAATTCTGGCGTACATCGTCGCCGAGGTTTTGGGAATCGATCCGTTCGACATTCGCGTTGTCACTGCCGATACCGATCTGACGCCGGTCGATCTGGGGAGTTATTCCAGCCGCGTGACGTTGATGACCGGCAATGCTGCGATTCAAGCTGCCGAACGCGCCCGCGAATTGTTGACGATTGCGGTGGCCGAAAAACTCAATCTGCCGATTGAAAATGTTTCCTTTGCCGAGCGGCGCGCATTCGATGTCGAGAATCCTGAAGTTGGCGTCTCGTTTGCGGAAGCGGTGGTGCTGGCCGAATCAAGGTTCGGGACGATTGGCACTGTTGGTTCGTACACGCCGCCGCGCTCACCGGGTAAATACAAAGGCGCAGGGGTTGGTCCGTCGCCGGCCTACAGCTATTCCGCTGCGGTCGCCGAAGTGGACGTCGACGCTGCAACCGGTATCGTTACAGTCGAGCGCATCTGGATCGCCCATGACATCGGCAAATCGATTAATCCGGTGCTGGTGATGGGACAAGTCGAAGGCAGCGTCTACATGGGCCTGGGCGAGATATTGATGGAAGAGATGGCCTACCGCGCAAATCGTAACGTTGTGCACAAGTTTCCTTCGATGCTGGAATACAAGAGTCCAACCACGATGGAAATGTGCGACGTTAAGACATATCTAATCGAAGATCCCGATCCTAGTGGACCTTTCGGCGCGAAAGAAGTCGGCCAGGGACCGTTGCTGCCGGTGCCGCCGGCAGTTGCCAACGCAGTCTACAACGCCGTCGGCGTCCGTATCGATGAAGTCCCGATTACTCCTGAGAAAGTTTTGACAGCGTTGCGCGAGAAATCA
>Ga0209577_10007494_pt1 | contig 10036 bp, 11 predicted proteins | sample GraSoiAngelo_109_FD_185874 | JGI IMG/M metagenome (GOLD analysis project Ga0209577, IMG submission 185874) | Grasslands soil microbial communities from the Angelo Coastal Reserve, California, USA - 14_0903_12_20cm (SPAdes) (version 2) | ecosystem: Environmental > Terrestrial > Soil > Grasslands...
GGGAAGGGTGTCGCGCGCGAGACGCGCCATCACCTCTCGCTCGCCCCCGGCTGTGGCGGCGATCACCTCGCCGGCGCCCCAATTGCACAGCCAGACGCGTCCGTCGTGCCATCGCGTCGATTCGGGAAAGCCCAAGCCCTCGAGCACTACCTGAGCAGTCGTCGTCATCGCCCGGGCTGGTAGGTGGCGATGATCACGCCTGTGGTGGTGGGGGTGGCCTGGACGAGGCGCAGCTTGACGAGGTGGTTTTCGTGATCGAACAGGCGCTGGCCCGTGCCCAAGACCAGTGGGTAGATCAACAGCAAGTACTCGTCGATCAGCCCGTGTGGCAGCAGCGAGCGAATCAGCTGGCCGCTGCCCATGATCACCAAGTCGCCGGTCTGGGCCTGCTTCAGCTCGGCCACGGCGGCGGGAATGTCCCCATGCAACAGGGTTGAGTTCGGCCACTCGAGTCTCGTCGCCGGAGTGGTAGATGCGACGTACTTGGGCGCGTTGTTGAGGGCGTCCTTGTACGGCCCGCCCCGCGTATTCCAAGCGGCCAGCATCTCCTCATAGCTCCACCTGCCGAGCAGGAGGCCGCCATCCTGCTTGCCCATCCGCTCGCCGAGCGCGCGAGCCATCACCTCGTCGTTGTAGGGGACGGCCCAGCCACCGTGGCTGAAGCCGCCACGCGTGTCTTCCTCCGGCCGCGCAGGGCTCTGCATTACGCCGTCGAGGGTCACGTGGTTGATGACAACGAGCCGCATTCGAAGCCTCCTGGCACTGGAACTGGACGGTACAGTACCATCTCGGAACTGAACTGTCCAGTACCATTGCGTCCCAGATGAGCGGCGCGACGGACGGCGAGGGCCAACTCGAGGACGAGCGGCGATCCGCGCGCAAGCACCGCGCCATCCTCCAGGCCGCCACGACCGTGTTCCTCAGCAACGGCTACCTCGGCACGAGCATGGACAAGATCGCCGCGCTCGCCCACGTCTCCAAGCAGACCGTCTACAAGCACTTCGCCGACAAGGAGCGCCTGTTCTCAGAGATCGTCACCGCGACGGTCGACGAGATCGCCGATCCGAACACCGACGAAGTGTTGAACCTACAAGACACGGGCGACCTCGAGAGCGATCTGCGCGACTTCGCCCGCCGGCAGCTCCGCGCGGTCATGGAGCCCCGCCTGCTACAGCTGCGCCGCCTCGTAATCGGAGAAGCTGGGCGGTTCCCTGAACTCGGCCGCCTGTTCTACGAGCGAGGGCCGGGGCGCACCATCGAGGCGCTGAGCGCCGAGTTCGAGCGCTTCGCCTCGCGCGGAGCGCTGGAGTGCGACGACCCGCACCTCGCGGCGGCGCACTTCAACTGGCTTGTGATGTCGATCCCGCTCAACCAGGCGATGCTGCTAGGTGAGAACGAGCCGGCGACCCCCTCCGAGCTCGATCGTTTCGCGGATGCAGGCGTCCGCGCATTCCTCGCGGCGTACCGGAAAGGTTGAGCCACAACCCATTGTGGGCGCTGAGTGCCGGGCGCTGTCACAGGACGCGCCCCCGTCGTGTCTAAAAGGGCAGACAAGGCGAAAGGAGCAGTCATGAAGGTCTTCGTAGCCGGTGCCACAGGGGTCCTTGGCAGAGCGCTCGTTCTGCAGCTCGTGGCTCGTGGACACGAGGTGGTCGGGATGACGAGGAGCGAATCGAAGCAGGATCTGGTGCGCAGCCTGGGAGCGCGCCCGATCGTGGCCGACGCACTGGACCCCGACGCGGTTGCCCAGGCGGTGGCATCCGCCGAGCCGCAGGTCGTCGTGCACGAGCTCACGGCGCTGTCCGGGAAGCTGTCCGCACGGGACATGCGCCATCCCGAGCGCTCCTCCGTGGCGATCATGACCAACCGGCTGCGTACCGAGGGGACGAATCATCTCTTGGCCGCGGCTCGCGCCGTGGGGGCGCGGCGCTTCTTGGCCCAGAGCTTTGGGGCTTTTCGATGGGCCCGCGCGGGGGGGCCCGTGCTGAGCGAGGCCGATCCCGTGGATCCCAACCCGCCGGCGGCGATGCGGGCGGCGCTGGTGGGGATCCTCCACGTGGAGCGGGCGGTCCCTTCGATCGAGTGGGGCGAGGGTCTGGTATTGCGCTACGGGGGTTTCTACGGACCGGGGACCGCGATCAGCCTGGCTCCGGATGCGCAGCTCGCGGCGCCGATCCGCAAGCGCCTATTCCCAATCATCGGCGACGGCGGCGGCGTGTGGTCGCACGTCCACATCGATGACGCCGCGGCGGCGACGGTCGCCGCGGTCGACCGCGGCCAGCCGGGCATTTACAACATTGCTGATGACGAGCCCGCGCCGGTGCGGGAGTGGTTGCCGGTGCTGGCGAGCGCGCTAGGTGCCAAGCCACCGAGGCGTATCCCGCGCTGGCTGGGGCGGCTGGTGGCCGGTGAGACGGCGACACTCATGATGACCGAGGCGCGAGGCTCTACGAACGAGAAGGCCAAGCGCGAGCTCGGCTGGACGCCGCGCTATGCGAGTTGGCGGCAGGGCTTCGCGCAGGGACTGGGGTAAGCGATTACCGAGGACGGGTTCGATGGCCAGCTGTGAACCGGGTTATCCGGAGAAACGCACGAACTCGAGGACGCGCCCCTGGGTGTCGATCAGCCACCGTTCACACCACCGCTCACCCTCGCGGTACAGGAACACCGATCGGCCATGGTCGGCGTGACCGAGCATGCCAGGCCTCGCTCCGTGGCGCCAAGCGAAGTGCCGCTGCGCCGAAGTCAACGGGGGATCGCTGTCGGGAACAGTCACCAAGAGCCAGGACTAGCACCACGACAGGCCCTCGGCATCCGTTCTCATGAGCACTCCTCGACCGTAGTTTCCCGCTCCTACCCCTGTCTGGAGGCGGCCGCGATCGTCTGCACCAGCCCGGTCACGACGTCGTAGACGTACCCGGACACAGCTACGCGTGGGGAGATGGCGTCCGCGGAGCACAGCCGCTCAACGTCGCTTGTGACTGTGGCTGCGGGGTCGAGCACTGCTTGTTCACGCAGCGTCGACTCTTCGGCGCCGATCCGCTGGGCATAACGGCGGCGGAAGGTGTCGTCGGCGAGCGCACCGGCTCCGCATTGGGTGTGGTGGATCACGGCGACCTCGAACAGCGGGCCGTCTGGAAGGAGGTTCTCGGCCAGCTGGCCGATGAACGCGACGTTGTTGATCACCTCGGGGGTAACCCGTCCGCCGACGTTGCGCACCACGATCGCCTCGCTGAGCTCGAGGCCGAGGAAGTGGGCCGGGTCGACGCGTGGATCCAGGCACGTGATCACGAACAAGCGCAGGTTGGGAAACACGACGGCGTCCTTGTGTCCTCTGGCGGCGGCGAAGGCGCGGTTGCGCGCGAGCGCCGTGTCGATGCTGCCGACGCCGCCTGGAGTCACTTCGGTGGTGGTGTGTTTGCTCATTGCGTTTTGTCTCCTGTGCTCGCGGGTCGGGTCATTCGTGCGCCGGCGAGACGTCCCCAGTGGTGTTGACCGACGCCGTGGGCACGCGCCACGTCGTGGATCGCATCTGCGAGCAGCGCTGGGTGCTCGGAGGTCGTTAGATGACCGCCTGGGAACGACTGGATGTCGACCCCGAACGGAGCGATACGCTCGCGCGCGGCGACGATCTGTCGGGGCTCAAAGGGGTCCTCTTCGCTGCCCGCGAGGTGGAAGCCGACGGTGCCTTGGAGCTCGCGAGCGATGGCTGCGAGATCCCACCGCTCAGCGTTGCGGCGATGCTCGGCCACGAACCCCGCCGCGCGGTGCATGAACGCCGCTCCGCCACGGCGCTGGATCGCCGAGCTCAGGTCGGCGAGCTCGGCATCGCTCACCCCATAGGACGAAGAGAAGAGCTTCGCCCTGCGGAGCGTCGTTTCCATCACGCCCGGCACGTGCTGGCCGAACCACATCGCCACCCGGCCAACCGGCGTCCTGAGCATCGGCGTTGTGTCCCACGGGTGCGAATGGCAATCCGCGAACAACCCACCGTTGATGATGAACACCGCGTCGATCGTCGCCCCCGGGTCCTCGCCCGCGGCATCGCGCTCCTGCTGGCGGCGCAGCAGCTCAAGTAGCGCCAGCGAGGAGTAGTCGAACGAGACCACCATCGTGCGACGGATCCCGTGCGCCTGCCACTGCGCCTGGATCAGATCGGCCCGCTCCATCGACGAGTAGCGGTAGTGCTTCGGCTTGTCGGAGTCGCCTTGGCCGAGATACTCGATGTACAGGCGCGGCCCAGGCTGGCGGCCGAGGTACCGGTCGACCTGCGCGTAACCGTAGGACCCGTCGGGATAGCCCGGCAGCATCGTCAGCCATCGGACCTCAGGGCCGACGCGCGGCGTCGCGACGACCTTCTCGAAGACGTGCAGCGGCCGCGAGGAGCTCTCGCCTCGCGCTGTCTGGAGCGTGAGCTTCGCAATCGGGTCATACGGCCGACGGACTCCGGACGCGAACCACTCGGAAGCGGTCACGCGCTGGCCCCCGACCGGGTCCGACGAGCGGCGTTGCGGTGCTGCGGTTGGCTGGGTGGCAGTGGTGTTCATCGGGACCTCTCGGTGCGGCGTCGTGTTGTGGACGGTGTCCACTATAACGCAGTTGTGGACGCTGTCCACTAAGCTTCTGTGAGTGTCAGCACACGACGAGAGGCCCGCGGGTCAGGGGCAGGCGAACGATGCGCCACGGCGGCAAGGACCCCGCCCTCGCGGGGCTGTGCGCTCTGCGCTCATCAAGGCCGGCGTCGAGCTTGCGCGAGCGGGCGGTCCGGAGGCCGTCGTGCTGCGAGAGGCGACGCGCATCGTCGGGGTAGTTCCCAATGCGGCCTACCGCCATTTCGCCGACCGCGACGCCCTCCTCGCGGCTGTCCGCAGCGAAGCGGTCAGGGGACTCGCTCAGCGCATGGCCGACGGGATGAGTCGGGTCCGAGCGGGACCGCGCACACCAACCGGGGCAGGACTCCGGCTCCAGGCCGTCGGCAGGGCATACCTCGACTTCGCCCGCACAGAGCCGGGCCTCTTCGACACCGCATTCGCGGTAACCGAGCACCCGACCAGCGGCGAGGGCGATGAGCCACAGCCGTTCGAACTCCTCCAGGCCGCACTCGACGACCTGGTCCAGGCTGGACTCCTGGATCCGGCGCGCCGCCCGGAGATCGGATACCCAACCTGGGCCGCCGTCCACGGACTCGCGGTCCTCCTCCGGGGCCCTCTGCGCTCGCTGTCAGATCGCGAGAAGACGTGGCTCGAGGCCCAGACGCTCGCCTTCATCGGGGCAGCCCTGAGTTGAGCAGGGCGTGCTTTGTTAGAACCCCGTTCCGAAGTCTGACCGCGGGACGGTCGCGAGCACCTGCTGCTGGTAGTAGACGCGGTCGCCGTTGTCGGCGGTGACGTCGGGCGATGGGTAGTGGGTTGAAACGAACAGCCCGTAGATGTTGCCGGCGGAGATGGCCAGCCCGAAGTAGTCGCCGATGAACCCCTGCGAGCAGTTGGCGTCGGCGCAGGGGAGCTGCGGCAGTCCTCCGACGGTCTGGCCGGGCTGTTGCGGGTCCCAGCTGAAATTGGTGATCCGCACGTTGTGAGAGACCGGTGCCGCCCCGGAGCCGGAGTCCTTGTATGCCTGCAAGGAGACATCGATGCAGAAGTTGGTCCGGCCGGCGTCGGCGGGCAGGATGCTCGGGTTGCTCGGGCATGGGCGCCGCCGGTCGTAGAACGCGACCGCCACGGCGCCGTCCGGCCCGGCGGCCACCGATGGCTGGAACTGGTCGGTGGGAACGCCGGGCTGGTCGACGTTGTCGTTGACCTCGGCCGGCGCCGACCAGGTCCGGCCGCCGTCGGTTGACTGCGTGAACATCACGTCCATGTCGGTTCCGTTCCAGTTCTCATACGTCAGGTAGAGGTGGCCGGGAAAGGTCGGGCTGGTCGTGAAGTTCTCGGTGATTCCGTCGCGGAAATTCGTGTTCGGCAAACAGCAGCTCGTGAGGACTCCGGCAGTCGCCGCGGGCACGAATGGCGAGAACGTCTTGCCGTCGTCGCTCGAGTGGCTGACATAGATCGTCGCAGTCGGCGCCCTGTTGCCCTTCGGGAACGACGCAAACGCGATGTACAGCGTCCCGGAGGCGTCGACCGAGGGGTAGATGTACGTGTTCGACGGTCCCGTTTGGCTCGGCGCGGTGATCGTCACCGCTTTGGAGAACGTAAGCCCACGGTCGCGCGAGACCGCGATCTTGATCTTCGTGTTGGAGGTTGCCTGCCTGCTTGGCCGACGCGTTGGTGACGTTGGCGAGCGCTTGACCGCCGTTGCCGGTTGTCCAGTGACGCCCCATGTCGTCCGAATAGGACAGGTAGACCGCCCCGTCAGGGTGCAGCGTTGACCCGCCCCAGAAGGCGTTGAACGGCAGCACCGTCTGGTAGACGCGGCCCTTGGTGTCGAACGCGGCGTTCGGGTCGGTCGCGTCGGTCCAGCTGGGCGGCATCGCCTCGGTGGCGGTCGAGACACAGTCGTATCCCTGAACCTGATTGTCCTCAGACGGGACGCCGTTCTGGAAGTCATACGACCCGAGATAGAAGTTGTAGAACATCGAGTACTTCTCGAAGAAGAACTTCGAGGAGCCGACCAGGTTCTCGCTTCCCGGCTCGACCGCGACCCACGACTCCGAGTGGTTGGAGTTGAACGACCCGGCCCGACATGTGCCCGGATTGGGGAACGTCTGCCCCGGAGGCACCGGATAGCCGCCGCCCTGCGTCGTCGTGCTGGCTACCTGATTCGTGAATGGCACGCTCGACGCCCAGCCGTTCGTCGCGGCGGCCGAGCCAGCTGCTGCCAGGCACAGCGCGGCAGTCACGCTAGCGATCAGACCTGTCCTAACCAACGCTCCTCCCGTCTTCCGAGAATCGACGAGCAGGACATTGTCCTCCTGAGAGATCCCTCGTCAACCCACGGAGGCCGATTCAGGAGAGCAGACGGGTACTAGCCGACCGTGACGCTCGCCGTCGCGGTGATGGTGAACGTATAGCCGCTGGCGTTCAGCGTCACCGCATTCGTGAGCGTTCCGGTCGAGTTTGGCGTGACCGTGACCGCGACGGTTGCGGTGGCGGGCGTTGTGCGCGTTCCGACGTTGCATGTCAGTTTGACCGGCGTCGTCGCGCTCGCCGTGCAGCTTCCTCCGGTCGTGCTGATCGAGGATGAGTCGTACTGGACCCAGCTGGGGAGGGTCTCGGTGAGCGTCAGCCCAGACCAGGTGATCGCCGAGCTGTTGGTGATCGTGGAGGTGAACGTCACCGGGGTCCCCGCCGTGTCCGTCGAGCTGCTCGCTTTCTGCGTCAGGCCCGGCAGTGCCGTGCCAGTCCACAGGCCGATCGTGTCGGAGGGCTTTCCGCCCGCGAGCCCGAAGAGCCCGCCGACGTAAAGCCCGTCTGAGCCCTGCCCGAGCGCGTACGCCTGGAGTCCCGAATAGCCGGCACTGAGGCCCGAGCCCAGGAGGGCGATCTCGCCTGCGCTCGCCGACCGGATCGTGTACGAGCCGCTGCTTCCGCCGGCACGCGACCAGTTCACTCAGCGCGTCCCGCAGGGCACCCAGATCAAGTGCGAGGCGGTCTACCCCCGGCCGTTCTGGCGCGACGCCGGCTACAGCGGCTTCGCCGTGACCGATGCCGGACCGGGCGAGGTGGTGTTCGACAACAGTCCGCCCGAGGGCTCCCCAGGAGTACTGGTCAGCTTCGTCTGTGGCCGACTCGCACGGCAGTGGGGCGCACGCCCGGTGGCGGCGCTCCGCGCGGCGATCATCGAGGAGTACGCCGCTCTGTGGGGCCCGCAGGCGCGCTCCCCGGTCGGCTACGTGCAGCAGTTCTGGGCGGCGGAGGAGTGGACCCGCGGCTGCCCCGTCGGCGTAGTGCCGCCCGGCGTGCTGATCGACAACGGGCCGGCGCTGCGGACACCGGTGGGGCGCATCCACTGGGCCGGCACAGAGACGTCGACCTACTGGAACGGGTATATGGAGGGCGCGATCAGGGCGGGCGAGCGCGCCGCCGCCGAGGCGCTGGGGGAGCTCTAAGAGCACCGTGCGGGGTGACCTTTTGCCGCGCTGGGTACATAGGAACCAACTGATGCGGGAGTCAGGAAGAGCGCGTGTCCGCGGCGATCGCCGGATCGCCGGCGGTATGTGGCGGCCTCGGTGGACGGGCGTAACCGCGCTCGGCGTGGTGCTTGCGCTCGTTCTTGCGCTGGCGCCGGCCACCTCCGGCGCGACGTTCGACACGCGGGTCGCCGACACCGACGGGAGCGGCGAGCCCGAGGTTGCGGTGAACCCGCTCAATCCTTCGAACCTCGTTGTCGCTCACATGCACGGTGTGTCGTTCTCCCGCGATGGCGGGAGAACCTGGGAGCCGGCGTCGTTTCCGGAGAGCGGGGGTGATCCCGCCGTGGTCGCTGACGGTTCGGGGCGCTTCTATGCGACCTACATCGCCGAGCAGAACGGAATCCGCGTATTCGGGTCGGGCGACGGCGGCAAGACCTGGTCGGCGCTTGGCGATCCGCTCAACGGACCGGATCTACCGATCGCTCCCGGGGCGATGCAGGTCAATTCGCAGGGCCCGGTGTACATGGGGCCCTGGGCGATCGTCGCGTGCGACCGCGAGTTCCTGGCCGCAGATCGCAGTACCGGAACGCTCTACGCCTCGTGCGTGGATCACGGCGACGCCAGCGGCGGTGAGTCGGGAGGGGCCTGGGAGCTGCCCTTCCTCGCGTGCCGCGCAAACGGCTTCTCGAGCTCCATCCTCACATACTGCGGGCGCCGCTACATCTCGGTCAGCCACGATCACGGAAAAACTTGGTCGGGGTGGTTCCCGGAGGATTCGCCGGACTACCCGTCGGGATACACGGGTGCGTTCGCCGGCATCCCGAGCGCGGCCCGGGGCGTGCTTGCAACCGCATACGTCTCAGGGAGAGCGAGAGGAAGCAGTTGCACCCCCTGTGCGGTGTTCGAGACCAGCACGGACGCGGGCCGGACCTGGTCGCGCCATCTAGTTCCCGCCCAGCCGTCGATCTACAGCTTCTCGCCCTCGGATCCCGCCGGACCGAATTCGGTCGGCCAGCACGTCGGCAACGACAGCCAGAACGTGTGGTTCGAGCCGTACGTCGCGGCGGATCCGAGCCGTCCCGGTCACTACGCGGTCATGGTGCTCGACAAGGCCCGGACCCATCTGCTCGTGTTCGTGACGCGCGACTCCGGGGCCACGTGGAGCGGACCGGTCCCGCTTGGCGGTGGACAGCCTGGCTTTCGGGACAAACCTGCGATCGCGTTCGCGCCCGACGGATCGCTCGGAGTCACCTGGAAGTCAGCCTATCCCAACCGGAGCTACAGCTTCGACGTTTGGGCTGCGGTTGCCCCGCGCGGTGACACGCGGTTCCGTGCGCCGGTGAGGCTGAACGACGCGACCTCCCCGGCGCAACCGTGCGGCACTGGAATGCACGGCGAGGCCTACACCTGCGACGAGCTCGACTGGACGGTGATGGGCAACCGCAGCCTGTACTCAGTCTGGGGTGACGGGCGCGGTGGTGAGGACCCGTGGTACGGGCGCTACGACTACGCGTCGGCGCCACATCGGACGCGCCGCCATCCCCATCGCCACCACTGAGCCGGAGCCGGCCGGGTTCGCGGAGGTGGGTCAGATCGGCGGCGGATTGGGATCCGGTGGCAGCGGAGCGGGATCTGGGGTGGGGGACGGCGGCGAGGGATCGGGAGGGGCCGGGCCTGGTGGCCGTGGATCCGGAACGTCGGGGCCTCCCGGGGAAGGCGTCGGCTTCGGCGTGGGCGGTCCCTGCATGGCATCACCTGTTCCGAGCCGCCAGTGGGATCGGGGTCTCAGATCCGCCTCAGCCGCTTGAGTGTTGGTTCGTGTCCCCGAGCGGCGAGTCGTCGCGCGCGGGTACTCCGGGCAGCTTGTCCGCGGCCGGACTCTTCGAGCCGCCTTCGGCGCCCGGCTCGCCGTGGGCGTCCTCCGGCGCGATCTCCTGTTCGATTTCCTCACCTGGCTCGGGC
>Ga0209577_10007497_pt1 | contig 10035 bp, 8 predicted proteins | sample GraSoiAngelo_109_FD_185874 | JGI IMG/M metagenome (GOLD analysis project Ga0209577, IMG submission 185874) | Grasslands soil microbial communities from the Angelo Coastal Reserve, California, USA - 14_0903_12_20cm (SPAdes) (version 2) | ecosystem: Environmental > Terrestrial > Soil > Grasslands ...
CAAGGGATCGCGAACCTTCCCCCGAGCCCAGTGCAGCCGCCACCCCGTCGCTTGATCGGTCTTTACCCACCCTTGTTGGGTGATCCGGTGTCTCTCATTGGATGATGGCCCGGAGCGGCGTGGGCGGTGCCGATGCCCGCGATCGATCATGTGTGGAGGACACGTCGATGGCGCGAGTCGGACTGACCTTTCCTGCGCTCCCGGGGAAGACGGAGGAGGACCTCCTCAGCATCGCCGAGCACTTCAGGGCCAACCCTGCCGAGTACGCCGAATCCCGCCGGCGCAGCGGGGTGACCCTGGAGCGCGCATACCTGCAGAAGACGCCCATGGGCATGTTCGTCGTCGCGTACCAGGAGACCACGGGGTCCGTGGCGGACGCCATCGCCGCGCTCGCGCAGAGCAGCCTCCCGATCGACCGCTTCTTCGTCGAGGCCGTTCGCGACCTCCACGGGATCGACCTGACGCAGCCGATGCCCGGCCCTGAGCCGGAGGTGGTGGGCGAGTGGGGCGACCCGGCCGTGACCCAGCGGGGCAGGGGCATGGCCTTCTGCGCGCCGATGATCCCCGGCAGCGAGGATCGCGGCCGGGCGTGGGCGAAGGAGACGTTCTCCTCGGACGGAATGACGGCGTCACGGCGGGCGCTCGGCGTGTGTCTCGAGGTGGTCACCCTGCTGCAGACGCCGGAGGGTCCCGTCTGCGCCGTCTATGTCGAAGGCACCGATCCTTTCGACGCCAACCGGCGCTTCGCCGCGTCGAGGAGTTGAGCCACCTCTTCCCGCCCTTCATCGATTTCAGCCAGCCTGTGCCCGGGATCACCGAGATCTTCGACTCCCACGCGGTGCTCGTCCGACGTTGACCCGATGCGGGGACGGGCCAGGACCGCCTGACCCGTCCTCGCTTCAGCAGCCGGTCCGTCTAGGATCCGGCGGCATGCGGCTGGAGACGCTGCTCCCCCTCGGCAAGGTCGATCCCGGGCTGCGCGCCCCGGACGCGCCTCTCGACATCCACTCCGTCGCGCCGATGGCCCGGCTGCTCGAGGAGGTGGGGTACGGTGGGCTGGTCGTCGAGGAGACCAAGGACGACCCGTTCACCGTCCTCGCCCTCGCGGCGCAGGCGACCGAGCGCCTGCGTCTGGGGACGGCGGTGGCGATCGCCTTCCCGCGCAGCCCGACGGTGACGGCGATGAGCGCGTGGACACTGCAGAAGCTGTCCCGCGGCCGCTTCACCCTCGGTCTCGGGAGCCAGGTGCGCGGCCACATCGAGCGCCGCTACGGGATGGCCTGGTCGCCGGCAGGGCCGTGGATGCGCGAGTACGTCCAGGCGGTCCGCGCCGTGTGGGACTGCTGGCAGAACGCCGTCCCGCTTCGCTTTCATGGCGTCCATTACGACCTCAGCCTGATGGTCCCGCTCTTCGACGCGGGCCCGATCGAGCATCCCGGCATCCCGATCCACCTCGCTGCCGTCAACGCGGTGATGTGCGGTGTCGCCGGGGAGGTCGCCGACGGGATCCGTCCCCACCCGGTGTGCACGCCGTCCTACATCCGCGAGGTGATGCTGCCGGCGGTCCGCACCGGTGCCGCGCGCGCGGGACGGTCGCTCGACGGCTTCCGGGTGTGCATGAAGCCGCTCGTCGCCTCGGCGCGGACCGATGAGGAGCTCGCCGTGAAGGTCCGCGACGCACGGGCGCGGATCGCCTTCTATGCCTCGACGCCCGGCTACCGCGCCGCCTTCGCGCACCTCGGGCTCTGCGACCTCGCCAGCGAGGCGAGCCGTCTCTCGAAGGTGCAGGACTGGGAGGCGCTCCCCGGGCTGATCGACGACGACGTGCTCACCGAGTTCGTGGTCGTCGGCACCCACGACACCGTCGCCGAGCGGCTGCTCGAGCGCTTCGGCGACGTCGTCACCGACGTCGAGTTCTCGATCGCGGTGCGCGACCAGGCCGACCGGGAGCGGCTGGCCGAGCTCGCCCGCGTCATCCAGGGCGCGAGCGACGAGCCCGCGCGTGAGGCGATCAGCAGGCCTCCATCTCGAGCTCGACCCTGATACCCCCAGGCGGCTGACGACAGGTACGCTGAGCGGCTCGTGATCGAGCATCGAGGCGAGGTCCTCTTCCTTCCCGCCGACCCGCCGCGCCTGGGGACGTTCGCCCTCTGGCACCCGCCCCCGCCCGGAGTCGGAACGGCCACCACGGTCGACGTCGTCCAGCCCGACGCCGACGGGCTGCGGCCACGCCGGATGCCCGCGCGGATGCTGCCGGTCGCGGCTGCGGTGCCCTGGCTGACCGCCCTCCGCGAGGGTGCGGGCGTGGCGGCGAGCCAGCTCGCCTGGGCGGCCGCCGTCCGCGCGGCGGTCGGCCTGGTGGCGCGGGGACACCTTCGACCGGCGGTGACCGCGCGTGGCTTCGGCGCCTGGTGTGTCGGTCCGCTCGATCCCGCCGAGGAGGAGTGGATCGACCGGCTCGCGGCGGCGTTTCCCACCCGGGCGTATGCCCTCCCCCTGCCGACGGATCCGGGGCGCCTCCACACTCCCCGCCACCTGATCACCGCGTGCTGGGACGCCGTCGCCGACGCGCTGGTGCGCACCGCCGCTGCGGCGCAGGTGTGTCCCGAGCTCGCCCTCTCGAGTGCCGTGCCGGTGAGCGCCGAGCACCTGCGGCCGTGGCTGGACAGCTCCGCCCCCGAGGCTCGAACCCTGCCCATCACCCTCGGGCTGCGCGTCCTCCTCCCCGCGGAGTCCGGCATCCCCGCCATCGCGGTGCTGGAGCTGCGGGGTGACGGCGATCCGCCGATCGTCATCGACGCCGCCGACCTCCGTGCCGCGCCACCCGGACTGCGGCGCCGGCTCGCGGCGGCGGAGCTCGACCTCGCGCTCGCGTTCCACCGGGCCGCCCGGCGCTGGCCGCCCCTGGCACGCCTCGACTGGCCGACGGGAGAGGGGCGCATCGAGCTCTCCGACGAGGAGCTCGACTCACTGTTCGACGCCACCGACGCACTCGCGGGCCTCGACATCGAGGTGAGCTGGCCCACGTCGCTGACCGAGCGGACGCTGTCGCTTCGCGCGGTGGTCGGGTCTGGCGAGGCGCTGGAGCCGGACGGGCCGCCGCGCTTCAGCCTCGAGGGGCTCCTCGACTTCCGCTGGGAGGTCGCCCTCGGCCGGACCACGCTCAGCGGCGAGGAGATGGAGGCGCTGATCGAGGGGGGGCGCGGCATCGTGCGCCTGCACGACGGATGGGTCATCGTCGACGCCCAGCTCGTCGACCGGCTGCGGCGCCGCCCCAGCGAGGGTGTGCGGCCCGGTGATGCCCTGGCCGTCGCCCTGACCGGGACGATGGAGGTGGGCGACGCGATCGTCCCGGCTCGGACCGAGGGGGCACTCGCCGACCTCGGCCGGCGGCTCGGCGAGGTCACCGCCCCGCAGGACGCGGTCGAGCCGGAGGGCCTGCAGGCGACCCTGCGCGGCTACCAGCGGCGCGGGCTCGCCTGGCTCCTGGCGATGTGCGAGCTGGGGATGGGCGGCTGCCTGGCCGACGACATGGGGCTGGGCAAGACGATCCAGGTGATCGCCCTCCAGCTCGCCCGCGGCCGCGGCCCAATGCTGGTGATCTGCCCCGCATCGCTGCTCGGCAACTGGGCCCGGGAGCTGCACACCTTCGCACCCTCGCTGCGCGTCCGCCGGTACCACGGCGAGGGCCGCAACCTCGAGGGGCTCGAGAGGACGGAGGTCGTCCTCGCCACCTACGGTGTGGCCCGCCGCGACCGCGCCCAGCTCGCGGAGGTCGCCTGGGACCTGGTCGTCGCCGACGAGGCCCAGCACGCGAAGAACCCGCAGTCGCACACCGCGCGCGAGCTACGCGGCATCCCGGCACAGGCGCGGATCGCGCTGACCGGAACCCCGGTCGAGAACCGCCTCCTCGACCTCTGGTCGATCCTCGACTGGACGACCCCCGGGCTGCTGGGCTCGCTCGCGACCTTTCAGCGCCGGGTGGCGGCCCCCGTCGAGCAGGACGGCGACGCCGCCACCGCGGCGCACTTCGCCCGGCTGGTCCGGCCCTTCCTGCTCCGGCGCACCAAGAGCGATCCCGACGTCGCGCCGGAGCTGCCGCCGAAGACCGAGCTCGACGTGATCGTGCCCCTGTCCACCGAGCAGGCGAGCCTCTACGAGGCGATGGTGCGCGAGACCATCGCCACCATCCAGGACACCACCGGGATCCAGCGGCGTGGGCTGGTCCTCAAGCTGCTGACCGGCCTCAAGCAGATCTGCAACCACCCCGCGCACTACCTGCGCGAGAGCGGCCCGCTGCGCGGACGTTCGGGCAAGCTCGACGCCCTCGACGAACTGCTCGACGTCATCGTCGCCGAGGGCGAGGCGGCGCTGGTGTTCACCCAGTACGTGGCGATGGCCCGGCTGCTCGAGGCGCACCTCGCCGAGCGAGGCATCGGGACCCTCTTCCTCCACGGGCAGGTCGCCGCATCGCGGCGCGATGCGCTGGTGCAGAGCTTCCAGGACGGGGAGGCGCCCGTCTTCCTGCTCTCGCTCCGCGCCGGCGGCGTCGGTCTCAACCTCACCCGCGCCACCCACGTCGTGCACTACGACCGGTGGTGGAACCCGGCCGTCGAGGACCAGGCGACCGACCGGAGTCACCGCATCGGTCAGGATCGTCCGGTGGAGGTGCACCGGCTGGTGGCCGAGGGGACGGTCGAGGACCGCATCGCCGCCCTGCTCCGATCCAAACGCGAGCTCGCCGACAGCGTCATCGGCTCGGGCGAGGCCTGGCTCACCGAGCTCTCCACCGCCGAGCTGACCGAGCTGGTCGCGCTGCAGCGTCCGCGATGAGCCGCCGGCCCCGCGTGCGCGACCGCAGCGTGATCCAGCACGGAGCCAGGGTGGGTGCGACCCCCCTGGGAGCGGCGTGGCTGGCACGCCTGCGGATCCAACCCGGACGCGAGCTGTCCACCCTCGACCGTGGGCGCGAGCTCGCCGAGAACGGCGCGGTCGGGGTCCTGACCTGGGCGCCCGGACACGTGTCGGCCCGGGTGGACGGCGGCTCCGGCGACGGCACCCAGGCGGTGCTGCTGCGCGTCGAGCGCCTCGGGCACCCCGCCTGGCGGGGTGCCGTCGACGCGATGGCCCGGGCTCCCCAGCTCCTCGCGGACGTCCTCGACGGCGAGCTCCCCGATGAGGTGGTGGCCGCGGCGGGGGGCATCGACTGCCTGATCCCGGCGCCGACCGAGGTTCGGCTCGCCTGCAGCTGCTCGACCTGGGGTGCGATCTGCAGCCACGCGGCGGCCGTCTGGTACGTCGCCGCGCACACCATCGACGGCCGGCCGGCGACGCTCCTCGACCTGCGTGGCCACGACACCGACCTCGTCGGAGCCGTGCGCCGGCGCGCGATCCGCAACCGGAGCAGGGCGGCGCGCACCCCGGTGGATCCCGGCGTCGACATCGTGTCCGCGTTCGTGCGCGTGCCCGCCCCGCTGCCGGCGCCCATGCCCCTGCCGGAGCGGCCGGGAGTGCTCGAGACCCTTCCCGGACGCCCCGGAGCCGCGCGCACGATCCGGCCCGGGGACGTCCATGCCCTCGCCGTCGACGCGGCACGCCGCGCCTGGGAGCTCGCGACGGAGGGGGGCGACGCCGCTCTCGGCCTGGATGCGGACACCGACCTCGCCCGGCGCGTCGGCCCCCTGATCGACGACCAGGCCGCCCTGATCGCCCTCGCCACCGCCACGGGCATCGACGCCTGGACACTCGCGCGACTCGGGCTCGCGTGGCGGGCGGGAGGAGCCGCCGGCGTCGGCGTCCTCCTGCGTCCGTGGGCTCCGCTCACAGCATCGCTGACTCCGGGGATCGCCGCGCTGACGCGGCTGGGCCCGGTGAGGAGCCGTCAGAACCTGGTCACGTGCGTTGAGCGGCAGGTCCAGCTGCGGTTGGGCCGGGACCGGTGCTGGTACCTGCTCCGCGACGAGGGCGACACCTGGGTCCTGCGGGAGCCGCCCCGCTGCGATCCCGCGGACCTTCTCCGAGACGCGGGTCTGGTCGCCCCTCTGCCGCCGGTGTCACGACGCGGGAGCGCGAGGGCCGGAGACTCGAGGCAGCTCACCCTGCCGTGGTGAGGGAGCCCGTTTTCGGGGTGATCACCGACGAGTACCATTTCGCCGTGTGTGGCCGTGCATGTCCGAAACTCCTCGCCCCTTTCGTCCTGCTCAGCGTGCCGGTGGTCCTGGCGGGGCGACCCCTGGAGGCCGCTCCTCACAGTCCCGCCCCGGTCCTCCGGGCCCGCCCGGCGGTCGACCTCTCGGAGCACGTTCCGGCACCCACCGCCCTGCTCGTCCCCGTCGCCGCCGGCCTGGCCGTGCTCGTCAGCGTGACCCTCGGGCCCGTCGGCCGGCCGTCCCGGAACTTCCGTCGCGAGGGCGGTCTCAGCCGCGCCCCGGCCCACCGGAGCCCCGGCGGACGCGAAGCCGGGCTCCGTCCCTGGCCGTAACCGGCTGATCGATGCACGAGGAGCGCACCATGACACGTCGTTCGGCAAAGGTCGCCGCCGCGGGCGGAGCGATGATCGCCCTCGGCCTCCTCGCCGCTCCGGCTCCGGTGCTGCCCACGGCCGCCGCGCGCGCCGAGACCGGCGTGACCGCCACCACGATCACCATCGGGATCCAGGCCACCGTCACCGGCGCCGCCCCGTACCCCCAGAACGCCTTCGACATTGGAAAGGACGTCTACTGGAAGTACATCGCCGCGAAGGGCGGCATCTTCGGCCGCAACGTCCAGGTCCTCGTCCGTGACGACCGGTTCGACACCCAAACGGCCCTCAACGTCTGCGGGGACCTGGTCGACGTCCAGAAGGTCTTCATCCTGCTCGAGTTGGGTCCGGCCAGTCCCGACGAGATCACGGCCTGCGCCAGATACGCCGCCAGCAAGGGCGTCCCCTACCTCTCGGCCGGTGCCAACCAGGACGGGCTGACCGGCCTGGCGACCTATTTCGCCACCTCGCAGACCTACGCCCAGCAGCACCCGGCGGTGGTCTCCTACATCAAGAACGTGCTGCACAAGACGAGGCTGGCCATCGTGGTGACCAACACGGCGTCACTGAACGAGGCGCAGCAGAGCATCACGCAGCAGGCCCAGATGGGCGGGCTCAACATCGTGCGCAACAGCCGGATCTCGAAGATCGCCTCGGACTCGGAGATGCAGTCGGAGGCCAACGCCCTGCGCATCTCCGGTGCCGAGGTCGTCTACCTCCTCACGGCGCCGGTGAACTTCACCAAGCTGGCCACCAACGCTCAGGCCCAGGCCTACAACCCGATCTACATGGGCCCGGGCACCACCAGCGGGCTCAACCTCGTCGCCCAGGTCGGCTGCCCGGCCATCGGGGCGGCCAAGTTCTTCTCGCCGTTCCCCCAGCTCGACGTGATCGACAACCTCGACCCCGACTACAAGACGTCGTACCAGAAGTACAACGGGGCGGTCCCCCCGGCCGACGACGTCGGGCTGGCCGAGTGGGGCCTGTCCAAGCTCGTCGGCGCCATGCTCCAGGCGGCGGGGAGCAACCTGACCCGCCAGAGCTTCATGGCGGCCTTGCAGAGCGGCCAGCAGTTCGCCACCAACGTCTATCCGGTCGTGAGCTACAGCAGCACCGCCCGGTTCGGCGCCAAGTCGGCCCACCTCCTCGAGGCGGACTGCCCCAACCGGAGGTTCAAGACCATCGCCCAGTTCACCACCGGCTTCTAGTATCAGGATCTGGTGCCGGGAAAGGGAATCGAACCCTTACGCCCTTACGAGCACAGCGCCCTGAACGCTGCGTGTCTACCAGTTCCACCATCCCGGCGCCGGGCCTCGATGCTACCCGATCCCCGGCCCCCGGCGACAGGCTCCCGCGGTCAGCGATGGAGGCGCCGCCAGCCCATCACCAGGTCGTACCGCTGGGCGCTGGAGCCGGCCACGGGGAGAGGGATGTCGACCGCGTCGGAGGTGGCGACGCTGACCAGGGGCGCGTACAGGAAGACGGCCGGGGCGCTCGCGGCGAGGTCGCGGTCGACCTCCTCGGCGGCGGCGCGGCGCAGCTTGGGATCGCTCTCCTGGGCGAGGCGGTCGAGCGCCCGGTCGAAGACGAAGTCGGGCTTGAGCCCGGTCACATTGACGCCCTTGGGAGGTGTCTCGTCGGAGCGCCACTGGGCGCTGATGTCGGGGTCGGGGCCGCTCTCGACGGTGGCGAGCGCCATGTCGTACTGCTTGGTCGCGCTGGTGAGCATCCCGTAGAACTGCGCCGGCGCCACGAGGTCGAGCTCCACCTCGATCCCCAGCGGGCGCAGCTGGCGGACCAGCCGGTGGGCGACCGCGGGGAGCGGCTCCTCCTCGGAGACCATCAGCCTCTCGACGAGGCGGGCGCTGTCCCTGGTGCGGACCGCGCCGGGGGACTCCGCGGTCCAGCCCGCCGCGTCGAGGGTCTTCGCGGCGAGGGCGGCGTCCGGGGACGGCACCGGCGGGTGGGGCACCCAGCGGATGCCGAGCGGGACGGGATCCGCCTGGGGCAGCGCGGCACCGGGGAGGTCCGCGGCGACCAGGCCATTGCGGTCGATGACGGCGGCGATGGCGTGCCGCACCGCCGGCTGGTCGAGGCCCGAGGGCAGGCTCGCGGTGTTGAAGAGCACCTGCACCGTGGAGAACCCGATCATGTCGCGGATCCGCGCCCCCGGCACCATCGCCGCCTCGGCGCGCTGGCCGGCGGTGGTGGCGAGGAGGGCGTCGGCCTGCCCGGCGGCGAAGACGCGCAGCGCGTCCTCGAAGGCGGGCAGGAGGCGCAGCTCGACGGACGAGAGCGGGGGCGGACGGGCGGCGTACGGGTTGGCGACCAGGTGCACCGCGGAGCTGTCGGAGGAGGCGACGCGATACGGGCCGGAGGTCGGGAGAGGGCGGGTCGCGATCCGGGCGAGCTGCGCGGCGGGCTGGGAGATCACCTGGGTGGGGAGGATGGGGAGGTCGGCGACCACGACCGCGAACGATCCCCGCGGACGCCGCAGCCGCATGGTCACCGAGACCGGCGAGTCGACGCTGACCGCGACGTCCCTCCAGGCCTGGGCCAGCGGCCCGTCGGGGAAGTCCGACGACTGCACCACGGAGACGGTGGCGGCGACGTCGCGGGCGGTGAGCGCGCTGCCGTCGGACCAGCGCCGGCCGGCGGGGAGGGTGAAGGCGTAGGTGTACCCGTCGGCGCTCACCGCCCAGCTCGCGGCGAGGTCGGCGACGGGACGGCCGTCCCCCCCGAGCCGGAGCAGGGAGGCATAGAGGAGGTGGCCGACGTCGTGGACCGCCGCGTCGTCCCGGCCGAAGAGCGGGTCGAGGCTCAGCGGCCGGTGGGTGGCGACGAGAGCCTCGCGGTAGTCGGCCGGCGCCGATGGACGGAACGCCGACGTCGCGGCGGCGATGGTGCCCCCGGCGGCGACCACGACGACCCCGGCGGCGATGGCGATCTGGACGGCACGGCGCCGCCCTGGGGTCAGTGAGACCCGATGTACGTGTCGATGGCCGACACGACGATGAACAGGCCGATCAGCACCCCCGTCACCCGGAGCAGGCTCCGCTCGAGGCCGCGCCGGCGCCGGTAACCGCCACCGATGTCCCCACTGCCACCGATCGTCCCGCCGAGCCCGCTCGCCTTCGGGGTCTGGAGCAAGATGCCAAGCATGATGAGGATGGCCAGGAGTACCTGGAGCACTGAAAGAGCTGTCTTCACCCAACCGGACCTCCGAGGACGCGCCGGGGAAGTATAGCGGCGGCGCCGCCGCCGGCTCCTGCATCTGTTCTGTGGTCATGCGTTGACAAGTATACATAGAAGTAGTACGGTCGCGGCATGCCCTCCCTCCCCCGCAACCGCCCCCGCCGCCCGCACCTCGTCGCCGGGCTCCTCGGCCTCGCCGTCCTCTCCGCCTGCGCGCCCGCGGTCTCGCGGGCGGCGCCTGGCCCGCCGACCACGGCCTATCCGGCGGAGGCCGGGCCACCCGTCGGCGTCGGCGCCGACACCCTCAGCGTCCTCCCCCG
>Ga0209577_10007499_pt1 | contig 10035 bp, 11 predicted proteins | sample GraSoiAngelo_109_FD_185874 | JGI IMG/M metagenome (GOLD analysis project Ga0209577, IMG submission 185874) | Grasslands soil microbial communities from the Angelo Coastal Reserve, California, USA - 14_0903_12_20cm (SPAdes) (version 2) | ecosystem: Environmental > Terrestrial > Soil > Grasslands...
TGGAGGCAGTGGAACGGCTCCGCCAGCTGTAGCCCAAGTGCTTGCGCCATGGGCAGTTGGGGGTCATCGGCCGCGGCTACCATGGGGCCCGTGCAGCAGAGCCGCCACGGGCGCACACGTGCGTCCTCCCCGCCCGAGAACGGGCAGCGGCCGCGCGGACGCGCTCGCCAGCGCGCGTATCTGATCGCGGCGCTTCCCGACCGCGCGAACGACGAGCTGACCGAGCTCCGCGAGCTGCTGCGCACAGCCGGGGTGGCCGGGGTCGGGGAGCTCGTCCAACACCGCGACCATCCCCACCCCAACAGCTATCTGGGTCCCGGCAAGATCGACGAACTGAAGGGGGAGCTGGCCGGCGCCGACGCGAACCTGGTCGCGTGCGACGACGAGCTCACACCGCGCCAGGAGCGCAACCTCGAGAGCGCGCTCGGCCTGCCGGTGATCGATCGCACCGCGATCATCCTCGACATCTTCGCTTCCCATGCGCACACCGCGGAGGGCAAGCTCCAGGTGGAGCTCGCGCAGCTCGAATACAACCTGGCTCGGATGCGGGGGCTGTGGTCGCACCTCGAGCGGCTCGGTGCGGGTCGAATCGACGGCGGGATCGGGACCCGGGGGCCCGGTGAGACCCAGATCGAGACCGACCGCCGCCTGGCCCGCGACCGCATCGCGGCGCTGCGGCGCAAGCTGACGAGGGTGAAGTCCAGCCGCTCGGTGATGCGCGCGGAGCGCAACCGGGCGCACCTGCCGCTCCTCGCGCTAGCGGGATACACCAACGCCGGCAAGTCGACGCTGTTGAACGCGCTTACTGGCGCGAGCGCCGGCGTGGGCGAGCGGCTGTTCCACACGCTTGATCCCACTACCCGCCTGTTGCGCGGCGCGGCGCGCAACTACCTGGTCACGGACACGGTCGGATTTATCCGCAAGCTTCCGCATCAGCTCGTCGACGCGTTCGGCGCGACGCTCGAGGAGACGACGCTGGCCGACCTGATCCTGCACGTGGTCGATGCCTCGGTGGCGGAGGAGGAGCTCGTGGCGATGACCCACGCGGTCGAGGACGTGCTGCACGAGATTGGCGCCGACGAGATCGCGCAGGTGCTGGTTCTCTCGAAGGCCGATCTCGTCGACGAAGAGCGTCGCCTCGAGCTGGAGCACCGCCACCAGGGATCGGTGCTGGTGTCGGCGCTTACGGGCGAGGGGATCGACGCGCTCGTCGGGCGGATCGAGGAGGAGTTCGCGCGCACGCTCCAGAACGTCGAGCTGCTGATCCCCTACGAGGAAGGGGCACGTCTCGCGGAGCTGCACGAGGTCACTAATGAGGTGGAGCGCGAGGAGACCTCCGAGGGCGTGCGCGTCCGCGCCCGGCTGCCGGCGACTGTCGCGGCGCGGTACGAGCGCTTCGCGATGACCGGCTCGAGATGACTGAGCTCCGGGTCAGGCGCCTTGACGACCGGGCGATGCTGCCGACTCGAGCCCACCACCACGACGCTGGCCTGGACCTGCACGCGATCGAGGCGGTGCGGATCGGCCCGGGCAAGCGCGCGGCCGTGCGCACCGGAATCGCGGTGGAGATCCCGGAGGGCCAGGCGGGGCTGGTGCTACCGCGGTCGGGCCTCGCGCAGCGCCATGGGATCGCGCTCGTGAATGCCCCCGGACTGATCGACTCCGGCTACCGCGGCGAGCTCAAGGTGCTGCTGCTCAACACCGACCGGACGCAGCCGTTCACGGTCGCGCCCGGGGAAAGGATCGCCCAGCTCGTGGTGGTCGTCCTCGACACACCGGACGTGGTCGAGGTGCAGGAGCTGGCGCTGTCGGAGCGCGCGACGGGTGGCTTCGGCTCGAGCGGGAGCTGACGCCCCGCCGGACTAGCCCACTAACGGAAGCCGGCGCTCGTTGCCGAGCCTTGTCAGCGTCCGCTGCATCGTCGATGTGACGAGGCGATAGGCCTCGTCGACGTCCGGCTTCGTGCCGAGGCGGTCCCGTAGGTCGATCGGCTTCAGGACCCGGATCGAGATCTTCGCCGGCAGCGGGAAACGCAGGGGGAAATCGAGGACGGTGAGGCCGAACGGCGGCCCGAGGGCCGGGGGCAGCACCTTCAGCCGCATCAGGCGGTCCAGTCGAAGCGCGCGAGCGAGGCGCCGGCCCCGTCCCAGGAACAGCGCCGTCTCCTGGCCGCCGATCGCCACCACCGGAACGATCGGGCAGTCGTGTTCGAGCGCCTGCTTGACAAACCCGGTTCGGTGCGCGAGGTCCACCCGGGCCGACTCCCAGCTGGGGCGAAAGGTCTCGTGATCGCCGCCGGGGTAGACGAGCACCGCGGCATCGCGCCGGAGCGCCTCCACCATGTTCGCCCGAGACGCCGGAACCGTGCCATATCGCTGCACGAGCACCCGCAGCCCCACCATCTTGAACACCAGGTCGTGGGCAAGCTGGTAGAAGCGCCGCTCGGGGCCGAAGTGGTCGTAGAACTTCTGTGAGAACACGAACGTGTCGGCGATCATCGTGCCACCCGAGTGGTTGCCGATCAGCAGCGCCGGGCCCTCGGCGGGGATGTGCTCGAGCCCCGTGATGTCCGCGCGGTAGTAGAGGTCCGAGGCCAGCCGCAGCGCCGGCAGCGTCGCCCTGATGTAGTCGGGGTCGCGCAGGTCGAACGGGTCGGCGCTCGCCCGGCGCCGGACGGTGTCAGCAACGTCGCCGGCGGCCGCCGCTGCCATTCGCAGATAGGCCTGGATTGCTACGGGCACGTTCTCGATCATCTCTCCCTCCCGCGTGATACCCGACGCAGCGCCGCGGCAAGCCCGCCAGGCGGCCCCGGCTTCCCCTCCTAGCTGGTGGGAGGAATCACGCCGTGATCGATCAGGAAGTGCTTGGCCACGGCCGCCGGATCCTGGCCGGCGACGTCCACGGCCGCGTTCAGCGCGCGGATGTTGGAGAGCGTCAACAGGGAGCTGACGCGGTTGATCGTGTCCTCGAACACGGGCCCTTCGGTGCCGATCACCTGCGCCGAGACGACGGGGACGACGTTGCCCACTCCAAACACCTTCTGGGGGTCTCTCAGCAGCGCGTAGTTCCCCGTGGTGAGCTCGCCGTCGGTGGTGCTGACGTCGGCGGCCTGGACCGTGAAGTGGTCAAGCGCCGCGTACTGCTGTCCGATCTCGAGCCCTTTGAACGCCGCCGGCGCAAAGCCGTAGGCCTCTTCGAGCGCCGGGAGACCGCGGGGATCCTGCTGGAACTGCGGCGGCGCCCCAAACGTCAGCGTCCGCTCTACCTTGAATAGGTCGCCGATCGTCCGCAGGTGGTTCTGGTCCGCGTAGCCCACCGTGACCCCGATCCCGCCGGTGGCGCTGAACGGCGTTGGGTTCAGTAGCTCGAGCCCGTGCGCGAGCGCGAACCGCTGCGCCGCCACGTAGGCCGAGCTCTCCGTCGAGTACGTGTGCTTGTAGCCCGCGACCGACGTGTTCCACACGTTCAGGTACTCCGGGTACATGTCGAGCCGCCCGGTGTGCAGCGCCTGCCAGGTGACCTCTGTCGGCCCGATGTTCTTGTCCAGCTGGACCGAGAAACCCTGAGCCAGCAGCGCCTCGTAGTAGAGCGCGCCGAGGATGAACTGCTCGGTGTAGTTCTTGTCCCCGATGTGGATCGTCGGCCTCCCCGCCCCCGGGGGCGGGGTGGTCTGCGTTGCTGTGGTCGACCGGCTCCTGGCCGCAACTGTGCCGCTGGAGCCCCCGCCACCACAGCCGGCCAGCGACAGCGCGGCAGCGCCGGCGGCGCCGCAGGCGAGGAGGCGGACGATCGCTTGGTTGAGGCGCGGCATGCTGAGCCCGGAACGCTCCGGCAAAGCTACACACCAGCCGCGCGCCGGGCGTCGGCGTGGGCGGTGGCCTCGAGCTCGTCGTCGAGCGGCTTTAGCGGTCGCTCGCGGCGTAGCGCGGTCTCGATCAGCCAGTCGGCGAACCATGCGTTCTTCGGCAGCAGCGGGCCATGGAGATAGGTTCCGATCACCCCGCGATCCCGGGCGCCCTCGTGGCCGTCGGAGCCGTTGTTGCCGTGACCCTTCATCACCCGGCCCAGCGGCGTCGTTCCCTCGCCCAGGTAGGTGCGCCCGCCGTGGTTCTCGAATCCCGCCAGCACCCGTCGCTCACCCGGCCGGAGCTCGACCTCGATCGCGACATTGCCGATCAGGCGGGGGCCCTCCTCGCGCACCGTCACCGCGTCGAACAGGCCGATGCCGGGGAGAACCTGGTCCCCGAGCTGGTAGGAGCGCCCAAGCAGCTGATAGCCCCCGCAGACCGCAAGAATCGCCCCGCCCCGGGCGGCGACCTCCTGCAGGGCGTCGCGCTTGTGCTCGGCCAGGTCGACCGCGCAGCGCTCCTGGTCGCGGTCCTGGCCGCCGCCGATGTAGAACAGATCGGCATCGTTTGGATCCAGCCGCTGCCCAAGCCCGCTCGACCACAGTTCGAACTCGATCCCCCGCCAGCGGCAGCGCCGCTCGAGCAGCAACAGGTTGCCGCGGTCGGCGTAGATGTTCATCAGGTCCGGGTACAGCGCGCACACCCGGAGCGTCGTCTCAGCCACTGAGCATCACCACCACGCTTCCGACGTGGTCGGGCGTCGGCTGGATGAGCTCTCGGCCGGCCGGCCATAGGCCGGCGGCGCGGGCCTCGCGTTCGAGACCTGCCGCGTTCAGGTGGTCGAGGCGGATCGAGTCTTGCGCCGTGGTGCGCTCGCCGGCGCGCCCGATCGTCTCGCGCACGCGCTCGAGCACGAACCCCCCGCTGTCCCTGCGGACCGCGGTCGGCTGGCTGGCGTACACGACGCCGTCGAGCTCGCGCATGTCGGGCGTGGGGAGGGCCGCCCCGCCGGCGCCGTCGAACAGCTCGAGCACCTCGGTGATCGCGACCGCCACGATCCCATCGGGGCCGCTCAAATGCCGCCGAGCGCAGCGCAGGAACGCGCCGCGGCCGTCCCCGCCGCCGAGCAGCTGGATCGTCTGCATCGGCACGATCACCAGCGGAAAGCGCTCGTCGAGTTCGAAATCCCGGGCGTCAGCCGTAATTGTGGTGACCGCAAGCTCCCCCGCACGCCGCTCGAGCTCGGCGAGAAGCGCCGGGTCGCGGTCGAGCGCGGTGACGCGGTGGCCACGGCGAGCGAGCTCGAGCGTGACCCTGCCCGTGCCCGCCCCGACGTCGAGCACGGGGTCGCCGCGACGCTCCGCGAGCGCGCGCCACAGCGGGATATCCGCGACGTATGAGCCGCACTCGATGTCGTGCCAGAGGACCGCCGTCATCGTCCCTTCCACGAGCCGGGCAGATGGCCGCGCGCAGCCAGCTCCTCCTGCAGCTCGAGCAGCGCCGTGTATGTGGGCAGCACGAACAGCCGCTGCGGCGCGGGCGCGAGCGCCCGATCGAGCGCCCCGGAGAGCCCCGGCACGACCTCCAGGCGCTCCGCTGGCACGCCTGCGTATTTCAGCCGCAGCGCGAGCTCGGCGGCGCGGGTCCCCGCGCAGGTTACGCGACCCACCCGCGATGCCAGCAGTTCGAAGTCGGCGTCCCACACCCAGGAGACGTCGCGACCGTCGGCGGTGCGGTCGTTGAGCACTGCCAGCAGCTCGAGCTCACCCCGCTCGAGCGCCAGCGTGCGCAGGATCTCGTTTGCGCCGGCGGGATTCTTGACGAGCAGGATCGAGACCTCGGTGGGCCCGACGATCACCGTCTCCGCACGCCCGAACGCCGCCCTGACGTCTCCGAGCGCCGCGACGATCGTCTCGAGCTCGATCCCGAGTTCCAGGCAAAGCGCGCTCGCGCCGAGGGCGTTGTAGACGTTGTAGAGCCCTGGGAGTGGGAGTCTCACCTCGACCTCTCCGCGCGGCGTGCGCAGCACGAACGACGCGCGCCTGGTCCCCTCCAAGCTGATCCGCTCCGCCGCGACCGAGGGCGACGGGCGACGCTGGCCGCAGTTCGGGCAGTGATAGCGACCCAGGTGACCTAGATATATCGCCTCATATGAGTAGGCGGCGCCGCAGCGGCGGCAGTGCTTGGAGTCGGAGGCGTGCTGCATCTCCGCCATCGCCATCTCGGGGTCCTCCACCCCAAAGTAGGCGACGCGCTCACGGTGGCGGCCGAGGTCGGCGATCAATGGGTCGTCGGCGTTCAGGATCAGGTCGGTGCCGGGGGTGGCCGCGGCGACCGTCGCCGCCCAGCGATCGGCGATCGTCTCCAGCTCGCCGTAGCGGTCAAGCTGATCGCGAAAAAGGTTGCCGAGCAGGATCGCGCGCGGCCCGAGCTCCGGGACGATCCGGTCGAGCCAGAACTCATCGACCTCGAACAGCCCAAGCTCGCCATCGATCCCGTTGCCGATGTGGGTAGCCGCGAGCAGCGCCGAGGCGACGCCGCCGGCCATGTTGGCGCCGGTGCGGTTGTGCACCAGCGAGATCCTGGCCCGCTCGAGCACGGCGGCGACCATCGCCGCCGTGGTGGTCTTGCCGTTGGTCGCCGAGACGACGACCGACCCCCGCTCAAGGCGCGAGGACAGTTCGGAGATCGCCCGAGGCTCGAGCCGGATCAGCATCTTTCCCGGAAGGCTTGTCCCGCCACGGCCCGCCCGGCGACTGAGCCCTGCGACGGCGCGGGCGGCGGCGAGCTTGGCGTCGATCGCGAGGCTCATCGGGGCGTGATCACATTGACGGCGGCCGGCAGCGTCCGAACCGTGACCGGAAGCTCCGCGATCGGATCGCCGTCGGCGTACAGCGTGAACGGCCGGTCCGCGGCGATCGTGACCTCGGACGTCCGCAGCACCGTGATCTCGGGCAGATTCACGTGCGTGCCGTCGAAGAGCTTCGGCAGCACCGATGTGAGGAACCGCCGCTTCGGCATGTCCGCGCAGGTGACGATGTCGAGCAGCCCGTCGTCCAGCTCGGCGCCGGGGGCCGCGTACATGCCGCCGCCATACGCCTTGCTGTTGCACGCGCCCACGCTGTAGCCGGTGACGATGTGCTCGCGGCCGTCGTCAAGCGCCAGCTCAAAGCGCGCCGGCCGCCAGCCGATCAGCGCGCGGAGTGCGCCATAGGCGTAGACGAGGTTCCCGCGCACGATCCGGGTCTCGTTCGCGATCCGGTTGGCGACCGAATCGAACCCGCAGCTGGCGATCCCGACAAACGTGCGGCCCGCGGCTTCGCCGAGGTCGAGCGGGCGGACGGCCCCCGACGTGAGCACCGCACAGGCGGCGACCGGGTCGAGCGGGATCCGCAGCACCCTCGCCAGGTCGTTTCCGCGCCCGCCGGGGAGCACGCCGAGCATGCCGTCCGAATCGCGCAGTGCGCCGGCCACCGCCCCAATCAGCCCGTCGCCGCCGAACGCGACCGCCACCTCGCCCACCGCGGCCGCTTCGGCGGCGAGCTCGCGCGCGTGCTCGATGCTGCGGGTGAGCTCGACGCGATAGCGGTGCCCGCTCGAGCCGAGCGCCTTGCGAACCGAGTCGAGCGCACGCCCCGCCCGTCCCCCGCCGGCGGAGGGGTTGACGATCAGCGCGAAGATCCTCGGCGGCTCGTCGGTCAGGCGCTCGGCAGGCGTCGCCTCGCTGCTCACGAGCCGACCACGAGCGAATGCAGGTCGGCCGCGACGGCCACCGGCGCAGGATCGCTGGCGGCCCGTGCCTCGGCCTCGGACGCCACCCCGGTGAGCACGATCGCGCCGTCGAGGCCAGCCGCCGCGGCGCCGGCCAGGTCGGCGTCAAGCCTGTCGCCGATCACCAGCGTCCGGCCCCCATCGAGGCGATCGAGCGCGGTCAGGAAGATCTGCGAATCGGGCTTCCCGACGATCCTCGCGGAGCGGCCGGTGGCGTACTCGAGCGCCGCGAGGATCGCCCCGGTCGCGGGCCACATACCGTCCTCTTCGGGGAAGGTGCGGTCGCGCCCGGCGGCGATCATCTCCGCCCCGGCGAGCACGGCCTGGGTGGCCTCGCGCAGCTCGCCGTAGCTGAAGTCGTCGTGGGCCGCGACCACGACCACCTCCGCCTCGGTAGCCCGCCGGGTGCCGTTGACGATCCGGTGCCCGGCTTCGGAGACATGGCGGAACAGGGCTTCGGCGCCGATCACGTAGGCGTCTCCACGGTCACGTTCGGCGAGCACGTACTGGATCGCCGCCCCGACCGTCACCACCTCCTCGAGCGAGGCCTGGAGCCCGAGCGACCACAGCTTGCGCACGTAGTCCTCCGGGGAGCGGCGCGAGTCGTTGGTCACGAACACCAGCCGCTTGCTCGCGGCGCGCAGCTGGGCGATCGCCTCGGGCGCGCCGCGGGTGCACGCGTCGCCCACCCACACGCAGCCATCGAGGTCGAGCACGAGGTTCTCGTAGCGGTCTACCAAGGGGGAGAGAGCCATCGCTAAAACAGCGTGGGGAGCGCCTCGTCGACAGCCGGAGCCAGGCACTCCGGCCCGTCGTAGCGGGCGTCGTTGACCGCGGGCCCGACCGCGCGCACGCGCGTTTGCTCGTCTGCCAGCGGCGCAAGCAGCTCGCGAAGCTCGCTGCGAGGGGTGGACACGTCCAGCCACGCGGCCTCGGTGGCCGGATCGAGGATCACCGGCATCCTGTCGTGCAGCGGCGCGAGGACCGAGTTCGCCGGCACGGTCAGGATCGCGCACGACCGCAGGACCGAGTCGCCGTGTTTCCAGATTGACCACAGCGCGGCGAACGCGAACGGCAGGCCCGCCGACGAAGTTATGTGAAACGCCTGCTTGGGTGGCCGGGACACCGCAAGTGCGGGGGCGGGCCGCCACTCGTAGAACCCGTCGGCGATGATCAGGCACCGGAAGCGCTCGAACTGCCGCCGGAACGCGGGCTTCTCGGCGACGGTCTCGGCACGGGCGTTGATCATCTTCAGGCGACCGTCGGCGCCGTCTGCCCAGGAGGGAACCAGGCCCCAGTGGAGCAGCTCGCCCCGCGGACGGCCCTCGCGGTCGGTGGTGACCGCCAGCACGTCGTCGCCCGGCGCGACGTTGTAACGCCGGCGCACCTCGACGGCCTCACCGATCGGAAACCGCGCCCGGATGTCGGCCGGATCGGGCGTGGCGAGCGTATAGCGGCCGCACACGGGCTGCTGTCAGCGCCCGGCGACCTGTTGGGCCCGTTCGGCCTGGGCCCGCTTCTGCCGTCGGCGGCCGAGGTAGGCCAGCACGCCGAACACCACCAGCACCAGAACGAGCCCGTAGAAGACCGAGACGTCAACCGATAGTCCGCCGAGCGGCTGGGCGATTCCATAGACGATCCCGAACGCGATCGCCAGCACCGCCAGGATCAGCATGATCGCCAGCGTGATGCCGCGGACCCTCGCCAGCGTGCCCGCGCTGGCGGGCGGCGCAACAAGCCCGAGGAGCTGCAAGCCCCGGAGCTGCCGGGTGCTGGGTGACTCGACGCCGAGCCGCTCCGTCGCCCGCTTGAGATCGTCGGCGCGGCGCTCTGCGAGCGCCAGCGATGCATCGGCCATCCGCCGCAGCTGCATCCGCTCCTGCGGCCGCGCCGCCGCGAGCGCGCGCTGGAAGTGCGTGCGGGCTGCCTTGGCGTCATAGCGCTCGGCCGCGCGAGCGCCGAGGATCGCCTGGGCGGCGGCCTTGTATTTGGTCTCGGCCTCGAGCTCGTCGTCGGAGCGGCTTTCCAGCTGCTGGATCGCCGCGAGTTGACTGCGCTGCTCGACCCGCATCATGCGTTGCTGCCTGGGCATGGTCCTTGGAGTCTAGTTGCTGGGCCCGCGGCTTCAGTGGCGCTGGAGCGACGCGGCCCGTCCCCTTTCAGCGGTCGGCCGACCCAGATCAATAAGTCGACATAAGCGCGATTATCGAGCGTTGATGGTGGGCGGCCGGACGGGCGGCGTCGCATCCCCCGCCTGGCGCAACTTCCGCTCGACTGCCGGGATAGAACAAGTGGTCAAAGTGAGGAGGAGGCGTTGATGAGACGCAAGCTAGGGCTACTCGCAGCTGTGCTCAGCATGACCGCGGTGATCGGTGGCGTCGCCGTCGCGGCGTCGTCCCCGTCGGTGGACACCGGA
>Ga0209577_10007501_pt1 | contig 10033 bp, 9 predicted proteins | sample GraSoiAngelo_109_FD_185874 | JGI IMG/M metagenome (GOLD analysis project Ga0209577, IMG submission 185874) | Grasslands soil microbial communities from the Angelo Coastal Reserve, California, USA - 14_0903_12_20cm (SPAdes) (version 2) | ecosystem: Environmental > Terrestrial > Soil > Grasslands ...
CGGGATCATCAACGCGGTGACCGACCCCATCTTGCTGACCGACGCCGACGGCCGGATCATCATCGCCAATTCGCGCGCCGAGACGCTGCTGGCGGCCGACGAGGACCAGAGCGAGGGACGCCGGCAGGCGGTGACGCTGAACAACATGCTCTTCTCGGCGGCCTTGAGCCGGCACGCCATCGAGGGCGTGGGCGCGCCGCGCCACGAGATGCCGCTGGTCGATCCCGTGGACGGCTCCGACCTGCTGTTCGAGCTGATGAGCACGCCGGCCAGCCCGGACAGCCGTCAGGCCGGCGGCATCGTGTCCATCCTGCGCAACGTCACCGATCTGCAGCGCGCCACCGCCGAGATCGAGGAGAACTACCGCAAGCTGCGGCAGACCGAGGCCGATGCGCGCGCCGAGCGCGACCGGCTCGATCTCGTCATCGACTCGGTGGCCGATCCGATCCTCGTCACCGATCCCGGCGGCAACATCGTGATGATGAATGCGCCGGCCGAGCGGCTGTTCGTGGCCCGGCCGGAGGTGGACAGCGAGGAGGCGCACCGCCAGGTGCAGGCCAACGATGCCCACTTCTCCTCGTTCGTCTCCAACCTGTTCTTCGAGGGCGACTCCCGGCGCCGCACGGGCGGCATCAACCTGGTCGACCCGACCACCTTCGCCTCGCTGCCGATGGAGGCGATCTCCGGCAAGATCGTGTCCGAGCACGGCGAGGTCACCGCGGTGGTGACGATCCTGCACGACCGGACCGAGGAGTTCGAGCGGGCCCGCCTGTACGAGGAGCTGAAGAAGGCGTCGGCCGAGCTCGAGAACAAGGTCCGCGACGCCACCTCCGAGCTGGTGCGCCAGAACGAGCTGCTGCGGCGCTCGCACATCGCGCTCGAGCAGGCCTCGGCGCTGAAGTCGCAGTTCCTCGCCAACATGTCCCACGAGTTCCGCACCCCGCTCAACGCGATCCTCGGCTACACGAGCATGCTGCTCAAGGGGGTCTCGGGCGAGCTGAGCGGGCAGCAGCGCCGCAACCTCGAGCGGATCGACTCCAACTCGCACCACCTGCTGTCGATCATCAACGACATCCTGGACATCAGCCGCATCGAGGCCGGCAAGATGCCGCTGACGCTGGTGGACTTCGTCATCCCCGACGTGATCGGCGAGGTGCTGGCCGAGGTGGAGCCCCTGATCGCGCGCTCGAAGCTGGCCGTCACCCACGAGCTGGGCGACGCGCTGCCGCTCGTGCGCAGCGACCGGCAGAAGGTCAAGCAGATCGTCATCAACCTGCTCACCAACGCCCTCAAGTTCACGCCGCAGGGCTGGGTCAAGGTCACGGCGTCCTACGACAAGCGGCTGGACCGGGTGGCCATCGCGGTGACCGACAGCGGCATCGGGATCTCGCCCAAGGACCAGGAGATCATCTTCGAAGACTTCCGGCAGGCCGACGACTCGCCGACGCGCCAGTACACCGGCGCCGGTCTCGGCCTGGCCATCTGTCGGCGGCTCACCCAGATGCTGGGCGGCGAGCTGACCGTGCGCAGCGCGCTGGGCGAGGGCTCGACGTTCACGCTGACCATGCCCCGCGCGCCGAAAGACGACTGATGACGGCCCGCGAGTCGCTGCTGGTCCTCCTCGTCGACGACTACCCCGACAACCGGGACATCTACGTCCAGTTCCTGACGTACTCCGGGATGCAGGTGGAGGAGGCCGAGAACGGCCACCAGGCGCTCGACAAGGCCTTCGCGCTCCATCCGGACGTGATCGTGATGGACCTGTCGCTGCCCGGCCTCGACGGATGGGAGGCGACCCGCCGCCTGAAGGACGATCCGCGCACTCGCGACATTCCCGTCATCGCGCTCACCGGGCACGCGCTGGCCGGTCACAGCAAAGGCGCGCTCGACGCCGGGTGCGATGCGTTCATCACCAAGCCATGCCTGCCGGAGCGACTGCTCGACGAGATCCGCGCGATCCTCGAGACGGCCCGGACGCGATCGGGGGACACCACGACATGAGCCGCACGATCAAGCGCACGGGCCGTTCCAAGACGCCACCCGCCGAGGCGAAGCGGAGCCGGCCGGCCACAGCCGCGGTGGAGCGCGTCATCCGCGAGGAGACGCCCGGCTCCCACCTGCCGGCCGGCGCCACCCGCATGCCCGGCCCGCCGCCGGCGTCGCCCGACAAGCGCGGCAAGTACGTCTACTGCATCGTCCGCGCGGACGAGGCGCTGCGATTCGGGCCGATCGGCTTCGGCACCCCACCCGGCGAGGTCTACACCGTGCTGTACGAGGACATCGCCGCCGTCGTGTCCGACGCGCCGATTGAGGTCCTCGACGCCACCCGCGAGAACGTGCTGGCCCACGAGCGCGTGAACGAGACCGTCATGCGGTACCAGACGGTCATCCCGATGTCGTTCGGCACGGTGTTCAAGACGCGTGACGACATCGTCGAGCTCCTGCGCGGCGCCCACAGCGCGTTCCAGGACGTGCTGGCCAAGATGGAGAACAAGGTCGAGTTCGGCCTGAAGGTGCTGTGGGACCGGGACGCGATGATCCGTCAGATCGAGCACGACGACGAGGACATCCGGCGCCTCAAGAGCGAGATCGCCACCCAGAAGGGCTCGACCTACTTCGCCCGCGTGCAGTACGGGCGGCTGGTCGACGGCGCGCTGCAGAGTCGCTCCGAGCAGTACGTCAGCGAGATCTTCGAGGCGCTGCGCGACGTGTGCGTGGCGTCGCGGGCCAACAAGCCCATCGGCGACAAGATGATCATGAACGCCGCCTTCCTGGTCGAGCGCGACCGCGAGAACGCGTTCGACGCCCGCGTCAAGGCGCTGGGCGGCAAGTACGACTCGCTGACCTTCCGCTACACCGGCCCCTGGCCGCCCTACAACTTCGTCAACATCCGGCTGAAGCTCGAACGAGCGAAGTAACCGCCCGGCCATGAGCGAGGGCCCCGAGCTGCGCGACGCCGCGGCGGCCGTCGACGGGCGCTCGCCCGTCCGCGCCTACGTGGTCGCCGTCGCCGCCGTGGTCCTGGCCGGCCTCGACACCGCGATCCTGTGGCCGCTGCTCCAGCCGGCCGGCGCGCCGCTCTTCTTCGCCGCCGTCGCGGTCAGCTCGTGGTATGGCGGCCTGGGGCCGGGCCTGGTCGCCACCGTCCTGGCCGCCGTCGGCAGCGAGTGGTTCTTCATCTCGCCCATTCACGGCGTGACGCTCGGACTGGCCGTGCGCAGCGCCTCCTTCGTGGTGGTCGCCCTCCTGGTGGCCTCGCTCTACGAGCGGGCCCGGCGCGCGCAGCGCCACGCCGAGGCGCTGGCCCGCGCGCGCGAGTGGCTGCTGCGCGACGAGCAGGCGGCCCGGGCGACCGCCGAGACGGCCAGCCGCGCCAAGGACGAGTTCCTGGCCACGCTGTCCCACGAGCTGCGCACGCCGCTCAACGCGCTCGTCGGGTGGACCTGGTGGCTGCGGCGCGGCGATCTGGACCCCGAGCGCCGCGAGCGCGCGCTGGAGACGATCGACCGCAACGCCAAGTCGGTGGCCCAGCTCATCGAGGACCTGCTCGACGTCTCGCGCATCATCACCGGCAAGCTCCGGCTGACGCTTCGATCGATCGACGTCGCCGCGGTCGTCGACGCGGCGCTCGCCGCCGTGCAGCCGGCGGCCAGCGCGAAGAGCATCAAGCTCCAGATGAGCGCGGAGCCCCTGGCGCCGATGCACGGTGACCCCGACCGCCTGCAGCAGGTGATCTGGAACCTCCTGTCCAACGCGATCAAGTTCACCCCGGACAAGGGCACCGTCACCGTCACCGTCGAGGGCACGCGTGAGGACGGCATCCGCATCGTCGTGCGCGACAGCGGGCAGGGCATCGACGCCGCGCTGCTGCCGCACGTCTTCGACCGTTTCACCCAGGGCAGCGGCCGCAAGGGCGGCGGGCTCGGTCTGGGCCTGGCGATCGCCCGGCACCTGGTGGAGCTCCACGGCGGCGCGATCCGCGCCGCGAGCGACGGCGCGGGACAGGGCGCGACGTTCGTGGTGTCGTTGCCGCGCGGCCGGGCCGTCGAGGCCGCGCCGGTGGCGGCGCGCGTCGGCGGCGAGGCCGGAGCCCCGCGCCTCGACGGTCTTCGCGTCCTCGTCGTCGACGACGATCCGGCCGCGCGCGAGTGGTCGACGCTGACCCTCGGCGCCTTCGGCGCCGCGGTGACGACGGCGGCCTCGGTGCGCGAGGCGCTGGACGCGATCGAGCGGCAGGAGCCGGACGTCCTCGTGTCGGACCTGCGTCTGCTGGGCGACGCCGACGGCTACGATCTCATCCGGCGCGTGCGGGCGGGCGACGCCACCCGCGGCCGCCGGATGCCCGCGGTGGCCCTGACCGCGTATCCGCGGGTCGAGGACCGCGCGCGGGCGCTCGACGCCGGTTACCACGTCCACGTGCCCAAGCCCGTCGAGCCGACCGAGCTGGTGGCGGTCATCGCCAGCCTGGCCGGCCGCGGCGCCTGAGCGCCATGATCATCCTGGACACGCTCCTGATCGGCGGGATCAAGTTCGTGCTGCGCCGGCTCGCCGACGCCGTCGACGAGCAGATGAACGACGTCGACGCGCTCCGCCAGGAGCTGCTGGCGGCGCAGATGCGGCTCGAGCTCGGCGAGATGAGCGAGGCGGAGTTCGCCGCGCTCGAGCGTGAGCTGCTGGCGCGCATGCGCGAGATCCGGGAGCGCAGGGAGAAAGAGGCGGCGGCGGAGGGGCCGATGCGGATCACCGGCATCGACGTGAGCGTCTCCGACGACGTCGAAGGCGGACCCTCGGACCAGACCCGGTGAGCGCCGCCCGGCGGCGGCCCCCGCCCCGGCCGGCCCGCGACGGCGGCGGCGCGGTGCGCTTTCACTTCTTCGCCGGCAAGGGCGGCGTGGGCAAGACGACGTGCGCCGCCGCGGCCGCGCTGGCCGCCGCCGAGTCCGGTCGCCGCGTGGTCGTGGTGTCCACCGATCCCGCGCATTCGCTCGGCGACGCCCTCGGGCGGCGTGTCGGCCCGGTCACCCGCCGGGTTCCCGTCCGTGCCGGCCGCCTGGAGGCGATCGAGCTCGACGCCGACCGCGCGCTGGCACGCTGGCTCGCGCGGCGCCGCGGGACGCTGCGCACGATCGCCGAGCGCGGCACCTACCTCGACGAGGAAGACCTCGAGCGCCTGCTGCGCCTGTCGTTCCCCGGCGTGGACGAGCTGATGGCGCTGGTGGAGCTGGGGCGGCTGGCCCGCCAGGGACGGTACGAGCTGGTCGTCGTCGACACCGCGCCGACCGGGCACGCGCTGCGGCTGCTGGGCATGCCCGAGACGCTGCGTCGCGTGGCCGGCGTCCTCAACGATCTCTACGCCAAGCATCGCTTCCTCGCCGACAGCCTGGGCCGCGGCTATCGCGCCGGGCCCGCCGATCGGCTGATCGAGGAGCTCGATGCCGACGGCCGCCGCCTCGCGGCGCTCCTGCGCGATGCCGAACGCTGCCGATTCACGTGGCTCCTGCTGGCGGAGGAGCTGACCCTCGAGGAGACGCGCGACGGCGTCGCCGCCCTCGCGCGCGAGGGCATGCGGGTCGGCGAGCTCCTGATCAATCGCCTCACGCCGGCGCCCGATCGCCCGTGCGCTCTCTGCGGCGCCCGTCGGGCCGCCGAGGCCCGTGTCGTTGCCGAGACCCGCCGCGCCTTCCCGACGACCCCGCTGCGCTATCTCCCCGCGCTCGACGCGGAGCCCCGCGGCGTCGCGAGGCTCCGCACCTTTGCGCGGCGTCTGGGTTCACGCGGGCAGGCGGTTGACCTCGAGTCGGATGAGCGTGTCGTTGCGTCTCGGCCCCCCGTTTCAGAAAAATCAACGGCATTGAAATCACCAACCACCGCTGTTGCCGCGCCGGCCTGGCTCGACGCGATCGCCCCGCCGACGCTGCGGCTGCTCGTCTTCGCGGGCAAGGGCGGCGTCGGCAAGACCTCATGCGCGGCGGCGGCGGCACTGGCGCTGGCCGGCGCGCGGCCCGACGCGCGTGTGGTCGTCCTGTCGGTCGATCCGGCCCACTCGCTCGGCGACGCGCTCGCCGTGGCGCTCGCCGACGACGAGCGCGCGGTCCCCGGCGCGCCACCGGGGCTGCGCGCCCGCGAGGTCGACGCCGACCGGGCGTTCGCGCGGCTGCGCGCGCGCTATCAGCGCGGGGTGGAGGAGACGTTCGAGTCGCTGCTGCGCGGGTCCCGCTTCGACGTCGCCTACGATCGCGAGGCGCTCCGGGGGCTCATGGACCTGGCCCCGCCGGGACTGGACGAGCTGTTCGCGGTGCTGACGGTCGTCGAGACGCTCTTCGAGCGCGAGCCGCCCGCGGACGTGGTGGTGCTCGACACCGCGCCCACCGGTCACGCGCTGCGCCTGCTGGAGATGCCAGCCACGGCGCTCGGCTGGGTCCACGCGCTCCTGGCGATCCTGCTCAAGTATCGCGAGGTCGTGGGCCTCGGCGACGTCGCCGCCGAGCTGGTTGCGACGGCGCGCCGCCTGCGCGAGCTGGGCGCGCTGCTGACCGACGGCGATCGGGCACGCGTGGTGGCGGTCGCGCGCGCCGCCGAGCTGCCGCAGCGCGAGACCGATCGGCTGCTGGGGCGCCTCCGGCGGCTGCGGATCGCCGTGCCCGCCGTGCTCGTCAACGCGCTCACGTCCGGCGACTGCCGTCGCTGCCGGCGCGCCCGGCGGGTGGAGGCCCGGTGGATCGCCGTGCTGGCCCCCGGGCGGGGGACGCGGCGGCGGGGGTGGGGTATGATTTGCACGCCGGCCGTGGCCCCCCCGCCGCGAGGCGTCGCGGGGCTCGCCGGCTGGGCGCGCACGTGGGAACTCCAGTGAAGCCGACCCGTGAGACCGCGACGTGTCTCTATTGCCTGGTCCAGGCCGACGGGCGGCCCTCGCTCGCCGGTGCGCCGCGCGGCCTGCCCGGCACCGGTCCGCTCCGCCTGCTGCCGGCCGGCGACACGCTGTGGCTGGTGGCCGCCGATGCCCCGCTCACGCTCTACGGCAGCGAGCCGATCGAGCGCGGCCTGCGCGACCTCGAGTGGGTCGCGCTGCGCGCCGCCGCCCACGCCCGGGTGGTGGAGTTCTTCGCCCGCCGCCTGACCACGCTGCCGATGAAGCTCTTCACGCTCTTCACGAGCGACGAGCGCGCGGCCGCCCACGTGACCGACGACATCGCCCGTGTGCGGCGCGTCCTCGCGCGGGTCGCCGGGCACGAGGAGTGGGGCGTGCGCGTGCGACTCGACCCCGCGCTGGCCCGCCGCCGTGTGCGCCGGCGGCCGGCGGCGCCGCCCACGGGCCGGCAAGCCGGGACGCAGTTTCTGCGCGCGAAGAAGGAAGCGCTCGACGTCGCCCGCGAAGTCGTGCGCGAGGGACGCGCCGCCGTCGAGGAGGCCTTCGAGGAGCTGGCCGGCCTCGCCGAGGCCACCCGGCGCCGGCCCGCCGGCGAGCTGGATGGCACCCGTCTGGTCCTCGACGCCGCTCTGCTGGTGCCCGGCGCGCGGCTCGCGCGCTTCAAGCAGCGCGCGCGCAAGACGGCCGCCGCCCTGGCCGCCCGGGGCTACCGCATGAGCGTGACGGGGCCGTGGCCGGCCTACAACTTCGTGGGAGACGGCCGATGAAGGCGCCGACCAGGGCGGCGACGCGCGAGCTCTTCGAGACCGCCGACGACTCGCTGCTCGATCTCGTCGACAACCTCCTGAACCGCGGCGTGGTCGTCTCCGGCGAGGTGCTTCTCGGCCTGGCCGGGGTCGATCTCGTCTACCTGCGTCTCACCGCGCTCCTGTGCGCGGCCGATCGCCTCCAGCCGGGGAGGGAGCGATGAGCGGCGTGTACCTCTACGCCGTGCTCGGCGCGCGTCCGGCGTCGGATTGCGGTGTGGGACTCTGCGCCGAGCGCCTGCGGATCGTCGTCGTCGGCGACCTGATCGCCGTGGTGGGCGACGTGCCGATGACGCCAGAGGTGACGGCGATGACGCTGCGCACGCAGGACGCCGTGTGCCGTCGGCTGGCCGCCGAGGTCGACGCCGTGCTGCCGGCGCGGTTCGGCACCGTGGTGGCCGACGACGCCGCGTTGGCCGAGGCGCTGGTCCAGCGTCGTCCGCAGCTCGCGCGCGCGCTGGGCCGCGTGGCCGGCTGCGAGCAGATGACGCTGCGTGTCTGGGGCGAGTCGCCGGCGGTGTCGGCGGCGCCGGCCGCCACCGAAGCGTCAGGCGAGGGCCCGGGCACGCGCTATCTCGCCGATCGGCGGCGGGCCCAGATCCACGCGCAGCACGTGCCGGAGCTCGAGCCGCTGCGGCCGCGCCTCGCCGATCTCGTCCGGGCGGAGCTGGCCGAGCGCCACGACCGGCCGCCGCTGCTGGCCACGGTCCAGCACCTCGTCCGGCGCGGCGACGGCGGGCGCTATCTCGCCGAGATCGATGCCGCCCGCGACAGCCTGCGGCCGTGGCGGGTGAGCGCGACGGGACCGTGGCTGCCGTACGCCTTCGCCGAGGACGCCGCGTGAGCGAGCGCAAGCCCGTCATCCAGGTGCGCGAGCTGGAGTCGCTGCGCGCCGAGCTCGAGCGTCAGGCCGACTCGCTGGCCCCGCGCTGGAATGCCGATCCCGAGGAGGTGCAGCGCTCGGTCGCGCGCCTGGTGCTCACGCTCGTGGAGTTCATTCGCCAGCTCCTCGAGCGCCAGGCCATCCGGCGCATGGAGGCCGAGACGCTCACGGCCGACGAGACCGAGGCGATCGGCGTCGCGCTGATGCGCCTGGAGGAGACGGTGCGGGACATGGCCGCGCGCTTCGGGCTCAAACCCGAGGAGCTCAACCTCGATCTCGGGCCGCTGGGTCGGCTCCTGTAGGCATGCGGATTCCCACCTCGCTGCTCGCGGTCGCGCGCTGGCTCTTCGCCCTCGTCGTGCCGGCCCTCGCCCTCGGGCTGATGCTGCTCGTGGCGCCGCTCGTGGACCAGGTGCCCACGCCCCCGTTCGTGGCCGCGGTCCTCGTCGTCGCCTGGGTCAGCGGCTTCCGGCCGGCGCTGCTGACGATCGCCGTCAGCGCCGCCGCGCTCAACTACTACGTCCTGCCCCCGCGCCACGCGTGGGCGGTGACGCCGCCCGAGCTCGCGTGGCTGGCCATCTTCGTGACGATCTCGGTCGTCATCGCCTGGCTGGTCGCCAGCCGGGCCCAGTCGCGGCTGCGGGTGGAGGCGAGCGCGCGGCACCTGCGTTTCGTGACGGACGCCGCGCCGGTGATGATGTACTACGTCGACGCCGACGGCCGCTACCGGTTCGCCAACCGTCCCTTCGCCGAGCGGTACGGCTTCACGCCGGAGGCCATCGTCGGGCGCGAGGTGGCCGAGGTCGTCGGTCCGGCCCGGTACGCGACGATCGAGCCGCACCTGCGCGCTGCGCTGGCCGGGCGTCCGGTGACGTTCGAGACGAGCGGTCGCGATGCCGACGGCACCGAGCGGCAGCTGCAGGCCGCCTACGTGCCGGACGTCGCCGGCGCGACGGTCCGCGGCTTCGTGGCGGTGATCACGGACGTCACCGAGCGCAAGCGCGCCGAGGACGAGCGCGCGCAGCTGCTCCGAGTCGAGCAGGCCCGACGGCGCGAGGCCGAGGCGATCGCCGAGCTCGGCCGCGTCCTCACCCAGGGCCTCGACGTCAACGCCGTCGCCCAGCGGCTGGCCGAGCTGGCGCGCGGTCTGCTGCGCGCGGTGACGGCGACCGTGTACCGCGTCGAGCCGGAGTCCGGCGATTTCGTCTGCCTGGCGATATCGGGCGACATGGGGCCGTTCCAGGTCGGCGGGATCGTGCCTCGCGACGCCGGCGTGATCGGCGCCGCCGTGCGCCGGGGCGGGCCGGTGACGAGCGACAACGTGCTGGCCGATCCGGACGTCGTCTTTCCCGAGACCACGCGCGCCTGGGTCGAGCAGGCCGAGTACCGGGCGGTCTTGGCGCTGCCGCTGCGCCTCAAGGGCCGGACGATCGGCGCCTTCGCCCTCGGCGACCGCCTGGGCCGCACGTTCACGCC
>Ga0209577_10007502_pt1 | contig 10033 bp, 9 predicted proteins | sample GraSoiAngelo_109_FD_185874 | JGI IMG/M metagenome (GOLD analysis project Ga0209577, IMG submission 185874) | Grasslands soil microbial communities from the Angelo Coastal Reserve, California, USA - 14_0903_12_20cm (SPAdes) (version 2) | ecosystem: Environmental > Terrestrial > Soil > Grasslands ...
CAGACCGCCGATGGCCCCTCGGGGCACAGGCAAGGGTGAAACGGTGCGGTAAGAGCGCACCAGCGTCCGGGGTGACCCGGGCGGCTCGGCAAACCCCACCCGGAGCAAGGCCGAACAGGGACGGGCTGCCCGCCCGACGTCCCGGGTAGGCCGCGTAGATGGATGACCACCCCGCCCCTCGGGGCGGACAGAACCCCGCCTACGAGCTGACTCGCCGCAGAGGCAAGGGCGGGGGCCAACGGCCCCCGCCTGAGCCCTGGGCCCGTGACGCCCGGCGGAGATTGCCCAGGCCGAGTCAGGTTTCGGAGAATCCCTCAGCCAGCCGGGTCGATGTTCTGGTTGAGGCGAAACAGGTTGGTGGGGTCGTAGGTGCGCTTGATGTCGACGAGGCGGGCGTAGTTCGGACCGTAGGCCTCGTGCACCAACCCGGCATCGTCGGCGGACATGTAGTTCATGTACCGGTGCTCGGACAGGTGCGGCCGTAGCTGCTGCATGAGGGTCTGGGCCCAGGCGATGTTCGTCTGGGTGTCGGCCGGGTCGGCCCACTGGGCGATGATGAGGACGCTGTAGCCCTCGTCCCGCCAGGGATACGCGGTCGCCGTCGGTGCCACGCGGGTGGCCTGACCGTGGAGGTGCTCGAGGATGATCGCGCTCATCGGCGATGGCACGTTGGCGTAAGCGTCGAGGACGATGGCGATGACGTCGTCGGACAGGTGGGTCAGGAACGCAGATTTCCAGTAGTTCAGGGCGCCGGCCGGGAACCCGCCGTCGAGGAGCGTGTTGACCACCGGATACGGCATGACCCCGACGGCGTCGAGGATGGGCGGGCCGAACTCGCGCAGCGGCTTGATGTCGGCTTCCGCCCGCTGGGGGTCGTCGCCGGCGTGGCACAGCGGCAGCGCGACGATCTTGTTGCCCGAGCCGTCCGGTGCGTGCACGAGCCCGCAGGCGACGCCCAGATCGTCGGGCCCGTCAGTGGTGACGCGGCGGAAGCTGTCGATGGCGCCAGGGCCGGCGGCCAGCGGGTGGGCGAGGATCCCGCCAAGGACTGTGTCGACCAGGTGGACGCGGTATTCGAGCGACGCGGCCACACCGAAGTTGCCACCGCCGCCCCGGATGGCCCAGAACAGGTCCTCGTTCTCGGTTGCGCTGGCCGTCAGCACGTCGCCCGCGGCGGTGACGACCTCGGCCGAGACGAGGTTGTCGATGGCCATCCCGTGCCTGCCCATGAGCCAGCCGAACCCGCCGCCGAGGGTGAGGCCGGCGATGCCGGTGCTCGAGACCTGGCCGCCGGTCGTGGCCAGGCCGTGGACGGCGGCGGCGTCGTTGAACTCGGCCCACGTCACGCCCGGCTGGGCTCGCACGGTTCGGGTCGCCGGGTCGACCTCGACGGCGCGCATCGGCGCCAGGTCGATCATCACGCCGCCCTCGGTGACGGCCTTGCCGGCGACGTTGTGGCCGCCGCCCCGGACCGCCACCTCGCCGCCGGACTCCCGCCCGAGACGGACGGCGTCGACGATGTCGGCCGTCGAGGTGCAGCGGGCGATGACCGCGGGGTGCTTGTCGATCATGCCGTTGTGGATGCGACGGGCGTCGTCGTAACCGGCGTCGCCGGGCTTCAGCAGTGTGGTCATGACGCCATCATCGGCGGTGAGCGTGTCACTTGCGTGTCACCTTGCGGACGGCCTCGACGGCGACGGCGACCACGGCAGGCTCGTCGAGGTCGGCGCCGGCCGCAACCAGCCGATCCAGCTCCTCGTCGCCCAACTCGCTCCGCAACTTCGCGCCCGCCTCGACCAGCGCCGTCTCGGCTACGGGGAAGCGGCCGGCGCTGCGCCGCGGTGACGTCGCGGCGCCGTACAGCTCGGCGGCGTCGGAATACGCCCCCACGATCGTGAGGACCTCGATGACGCGCACCAGGTCCCGGGGCAGGATGCCCGTCCGCGTGGCGAGGCTGTCGGCCAGCAGCGCGTCACAGTCGGCCAGGGCGCCATCGACGTCACCCTGGCGAGCCTTGACGATGACCAAACCGAACTCGGCTTCGAGGACGACCTGGCGGCTTCCCATCGACGTCGCCAGCTCGATGGCCCGTTCGAGGTGCGCCTGCGCGGCCCCAGGATCGGTGGACGCGACCAACTCGCCCACGACCCACTCCTGCATGGCCGCCGCCGTCGGGCTGCCGCACTCGGCTGCCAGCGCGCCGCTCTTCTCCGCGACCTCACGCGACCGCTCCAGCTCGGCGCCGTAGGTCAGCGCGTGGCTGACGCTGCCTAGCGCCCACATGGCTTGCAACCAGTCGCCGTGAGTGACGGCGAGCTCCCACGCGCGGGTGTGGAGCCGGACGGCTGCGTCGACATCGCCGCCGATGAAGGCGACGTCGGCCTGGATGTCGACGACGTAGCGCACGTCCGCGGGCTCTCGCGGCGCGACGGCTTGCACAGCGGTACGGGCCAGCTCCCATGCCGCGTCGTAGTCGCCCCGCTGCCACGCGCCGGTGAACGCGCAGAGAAGCGCGGCAGGAAGCGACTTGTCGTCGCTGCCTGCGCCAACCGATGCCGACACCTCGGCCCAGCGCCCGAGCTCGACGGCACGGCGCCAGAGCGCGTAGGGCCGAAGGGCGGCGATCAGACGAAGGGCGGCGGGTGGATCGCGTCCGACGAGCCAGTCATGGGCGGCACGCATCTCGGCGAAGTGGCGAGTGACGCGCGATGCCCACACACCCTCGTCCGGGCCGGCCAGCCCCCCGGCCGCGTCCTCGGCGAGGGTCAGCGCCCATCCAGCGTGCTGGTCGCGCGCAGCCTCCAGGGCGCCCCGGTCCCGCAACCGTTCGACGCCGTAGCTGCGCATCGAGTCGAAAAACGCGTACTGCGACGACCGCGCACCATGACGCGCCACTGCGAGCGAGCAGTCGACGAGTCGCAACACGGCGTCGGTGGCTACGTCGGACGACAGGTCGTCGCCGACGACGGCGTGGGCGGCGTCGAGGTCGAACCACGACGAGAAGACAGCGAGCTGGTCGAACACCCGTTGCTCCTGCGGTGAGAGCAGGTCGTAGGACCAGTCGAGGACGGCGCGCAGCGAGCGGTGGCGCTCGTCGGCCCGGCGGGCACCGACGAGCAGTTGGAAGCGACGGTCGAGCCCGCCGGCCAGGTCGTCCAGCGTCATCCCCCGCATGCGCGCCGCCGCCAACTCGATGGCGAGGGGCAGCCCGTCGAGCTGCCGGCAGATCTCCTCGATGGCGTCGCCGCGATAGTCGGAGCCGGCGAAGGAGGGCAGGACAGAGCGCGCCCGATCGATGAACAGACGCGATGCCGACGCGTCGCTCCCGTCCGTTGTCAGCGGCTGGACTGGTACGAGTTGTTCACCGTCCACCCCAAGGGGCTCGCGAGTGGTCGCCAGGATCGTCACGCCCGCCGTCCGCTGCACGAGATGATCGACCAACTTCGCGGCGCCGCTGATCACATGCTCGCAGTTGTCGACGACGAGGAGGCAGTGCCGGTGCTCGAGCCAACTCACCAGCTGGTCCTCGAGACGGCGCGTGCTGCGCTCGTCGAGGCCCACCGCGCCGGCCACGACGCGCACGACGTCGGCGTCGTGGGCCACCGACGAGAGATCGCAGAACGCGACGCCGTGGGGGTAGAGCTCCGCGACGGTGCGCGCCGCTTCCACGGCGAGCCTGGTCTTGCCCACGCCGCCGGGACCGCACAACACGACGATGCGTTGGTCGCGCAAAGCGTCGGTGACGTCCGCCAGCGCGTCCTCGCGCCCGACGAACGAGCTGGTCGGTCGCGGAAGCCCGTGCCATGCCACGCCCGCTGCGACGGCCGCGTCCTCGTCGCCCGCGCCGAGCGCATGGTCAAGGATCTGATGTTCGAGCTGTTGAAGATCGGGGGACGGCGTCAGGCCGCGGTCCTCGGCCAGATGGGCACGCCACGCTTCGTACACCTCGAGTGCGTCGGTCTGGCGGCCGGCGTTGTACAGCGCCCGCATCAGGAGGCCGCGGGTCCGCTCGCGCCCGGGCGCGTCGGCCAGCAGCGACTCGAGGTCGGCGATGGCGTCCACGGCACGACCGCTCTCCAGCAGCCGCTCGCCCCGTTGCTCACGCGCTGCGAGGCGCAGCTCGTTCAGCCGAAAAGCTTCGGCTTGTGCGAAACCGCGATCGCCGAACTCACTGAACGCGTCGCTCCGCCAGAGCGCGAGCGCGTCGTCGACGCGACCGGCGGCCAGCAACACCTCGAAGCGGGCGGCGTCGTAGGCGTCGGCTGCGACGGCGAGGCGGTAGCCGGCATCGTCGGTGACCAGTGCGCCGTCGTCGAGCCGCTTGCGGAGGCGGGAGACCTGCGTGCGCAGGGCGACGCGCGGATCGGTCGGAAGCTGGTCGCCCCACAGCTCGTCGATCAGCCGGTCGGCCGAGACAGTGCGGTTGGCATGAACGAGGAGCACGGCGAGCAGCAGCCGTTGTTGCTCGCTGGCCAGTCGGATAGGCGTGCCGTCCGCCGCCCAGATCGCCAGCGGCCCGAGGATGCCGTAGCGCAATGGCGCAGGTATCGTGGGAGCGGCGACGGGTTCGGGCAGCCCGTCACCGGCAAGCGCCCACACCGTCTCCGGACGGGTGAGGTCTCGCAGGCTGACCTCGCCCAACTCGACAAGACGCGCTCCCGGCGGAAGGTCGTCTGCGACGAGCGCCGCCGTCGTCTCGCTCATGAGCACCTGGCCGCCGCCCGCGATCCCGCGCAGCCGGGCAACACGGTTGACGGCGGGTCCGAAGTAGTCGTCGTCGTGCTCGAGGGCCTCGCCGGTGTGCAGCGCGAACCGCACACCCAGCGGCGCGTCGGGCGGCCAACGCTCCGCGATGAGCGCGATCTGCGCGGCGTGCGCGGCCCGGACGGCGTCGGTCGCCCGCACGAACACCGAGAAGGTCGAGTCACCCTCGCCGCGCGCCTTGAGCAGCACTCCACTGTGGGCCGCGATCGTGTCCGCGATCAGCACGTCGTGACGTGCCAGCGCCGTCGCCGTGGCCGCCGGTGCCTGGTCCCACAGGCGCGTCGAACCGACGACATCCGACAGCACGAAGGTGACGACCCCCGACGGCAGACCACGCGCGACCACAACCGCGCCATTCTGCGACAAACCCGGCGTCCCGGCTGCCCCGTCCCGGGCAAGAATCGCCCGGGAGAGTCCGGCAGAGCGCGCTGCGTTGAGGACCAATTGAGGACCACGCACGCGGTAGCCCAGAAAAGACCAGGTCAGAGCGCTGCTCGGTCGGGTGCGACTCTGCCCCGCCTACAGGCCGGCTCGCCACGCACCACCCGAACACCTCAAGATTGAGGACCTACTGATTGGCGTCGCTTCCAGGTGCGACCGCGATCATGTCAACCCGAGCCCGTCCTTGAGCCCGGGATTCACGTTGCCGAGATCTCGCGACGAGAGTGCGCCTGTCGTCCTTCTATCGCTGCGGGAGGATCCGGCGGAGGTAGTTCGCCGCTCGCCCCGTGGCGCGCCACCGGCCGCCCGGGGACGCGCCGTATCGCCCGTTGTAGATCGGCAGGTCTGCCGGACGTGGCCTGTCAGCAGGGCTGTCGGAGGATGGCAACTGCCTCGACGTGATCGGGCCGGCGGCCATCGGAAGCGACGACATCCAGGCGCTCGACGACGAGCAGTGTCGCCGTGCCCGGGCGAGTTCCGACGAGCGAGGCCTCGTGAGTCCTCGCATCCGCTTCACCGTCGAAGTACGCCTCGGAGATCTCGCCGGCGGTCGAGAACTCCCGGACGCGATAGCGCGTCGAGAGCACTCGCCGCTCCTGTGTCGTCGCGATCATCCCGTCCCCCCATTTCTTGTCGTCATGCTTCCACCCGGGTCGGGGCCGGCCTAGGGCCGAAGGCCCTCGGCCTCAGCCACACGGGCCCGGTGACCTCTAGCGATTGACCCACTGCGTCGCTCGGGCAACGTTCAACGTGAGCAGCCGAGCGTCGAAGGGCTTCTCCATCACCGCCGCCGCCCCGGCCGTGCGGGCTCGTTCCGACAGCGTGCCGTCACGATCGCTGGCGCTGACGACGACGACGGGGATGTTGAGCCCGGTGGCCTCCAGTCGCTCCATGAAGTCCGCGCCGCTGGCTCCGGGCAGGACCAGGTCCAAGACGACCACGTCGAAAGGCTCGGCCTGGACACGAGCCAACGCCTCGTAGGCGTCTGCGCAGCAGGCCACGGTCCCCATGTGCTCGAGGAACGCACCAACGAGTGTCCGCATGTCCTCGTCGTCGTCGACGACGAGGATGTGCAGCCCTCCGGAGTCCTGGGCATGGCGGGGGCTGGGGTAGGAGGTCGTCGTCATGTCTCTGACGCCTTGGCGCGGCTCTCGCCCCGGGCCTCGAGCATCTCCAGGCGCAGGCGCTCTCTGTCGGCCCGACGGCGTTCGGTGTCGTCATGGACGAGCGTGGCGAAGCCCCAAAGCCGCGCGGCACCGCTGTCTTGCCACAGCGGTGTGATCGACACCGACGCCCAGTAGCGCGAGCCGGCCTTGCGGACGCGCCAGCCCTCGACCTCCACGTCGCCGTTGGCGACGGCGACCTCGACTTCTGAGCCTTCGGTGGCGTGCTGACTGCTCAACTCGCGGGCACCTCAGTCCTGTTGTGGCGACCCAAGCGAGGCAGCAGCGGGCCCTCTCTGCTGGAGCCTTGCGCGGGGAATGATCTTCCCACTCTGACCGGTGTTGCGCTAGGCCCCCCCAGCGAACAGGACAAATCGTCCGATTCCACCAGCTTGACGGCCACGGAGCCACGTACGACTACTGCCGGGTGACGCTGGTCTTCAACATCCGCCAGGGCGATGTCGAGGGCACCGACGTCGGCGGCCACGTCGTGGCCATGATCGCCGACACACCCAAGGTCATGACCGAGGGGAACTGGCGGCTCGGCGTGTTCGTCGACGACAAGGCGAGCGACGAGCAGTTCGACCAGCTGGTGAATGTCTTCAGCGGTCAGCTCGGGGGCCCGATGGGAGCCTTGGCGCCGCTCGTCGGCGAGGTGCTCGGGGCCGAGCGGGCCGCTATCGAGATCGTCGAGGACGGACTGCGCCACAGCATCCGCGTGGGCGACGCCATCGACTTCGAGGTCCAGGACATCGTGCCGTTCGGCGTGGAGAGCGGCGAGCCCGTTCGCTTCCAGGGGATGTTCCACCCGGTCGGCTCGGACCTCACGATGGCCGAGGCCCAGCGCTCACGCATCAATGCCTTCGGTATCCAGTACGAGGGCAAGACCGGCCTCTCGAAGCCCGAGTTCTCCTGGGCCGCCTGAACGAGTGAGCGCTTCCGCGCTGCAAGCCGGTCCGAGCGCCGCTGGCCTCTCCCCCGCGTTCGCCGCTGCACGCGCCCGGCTCGGGCTCGTCGTACTGCTCTTCGGCCTCGCCGGCGTCGGCTGGTGGTGGACCGCGGACCAGATGCGAGGGATGGATCAAGGGCCGTGGACCGGCCTCGGAGCTTCGGGCTGGTTCCTCGGCGTATGGATCGTGATGATGGCGGCGATGATGTTCCCGTCGGTCGCGCCGACGGTCGCCCTCTACTCGCGCATGACACGAACCCGGTCGCCCAGGTTGCCGCTGCTGTTCTCGGCCGGCTACTTGCTCACGTGGACGCTCGCGGGCCTACTTGCATTGGCCGTGGGCAAGCTGGCCTTTGTCGTCGCCGGCGACACATTGTCGTGGAGCAATACGGGTCGGGACGTCGCCGGCGCCACACTCCTGGCCGCCGCCGTCTACCAACTCACACCGCTCAAGGACGTGTGTCTCGGGAAGTGCCGCAGCCCCCTGGGACTGCTCCTCACATCCTGGCGCGACGGCGCCGCGGGCGCGCTTCGTATGGGCGCCAAGAACGGCGCATGGTGCGTGGGATGCTGCTGGGCGCTGATGGCATCGCTCTTCGCCCTCGGCGTGATGAGCATCGCCTGGATGGCCTTCGTCGCCGGGCTCATCGCCATCGAGAAGACCGTTCCGTGGCGCCGGACGGCCACCTACGGCACGGCGCTGATGCTCGTGTGCCTGGGCGTTCTCCTGATCGCAGCACCCGAGGCAATCCCGGCGCTCACCGTGCCGCATGGCCACCCGATGGGGTCGATGTAGGGCTTCTGCCGCAGTGCAGGCATAGCTCTCAGCCGTCGAGCACCAGATCCATCGCACTGAGCCGCTCGGCGTCGGCCACCATCTGGATGGCGACGACCTTGTCGTCGCTGACGGTGAACTCGAAGACAACACGTGGCCGGCCGCCCTGGGACCACACGAGCGCAGGGTCGCCGTCGACGAGGGCCGGCTGGGCGGCCCGGGCCCGGCCCGAGAAGGTCTGGGCCACGGCCTCGGCGCCCCGTACCTCGCGGTCGGCGCCCATGGCCACGGCGGCGGCGTCGGCCCGCAACTCGATGTCGGGGTCCAGCAGCGCCAGGAGAGCGGCGAAGTCCCCGCCTCGGGACGCGGCCAGGAAGGCATCGACGACGGCGCGGCGCCGCTCGACGTCGGCCCCGCCGGCGGTGGCTCCCTGCACCCTGCGCCGGGCGCGGCTGGCGAGCTGACGAGCGGCCTCGGGCGAGCGCCCGACGATGGGGGCGATCTCGTCGAAGGGCACCGCGAACATGTCGTGGAGAACGAAGGCAAGACGCTCGGCCGGGGCGAGCGTGTCGAGCACCACGAGCATGGCCAGCCCGACTGAGTCGGCCAGCTCGGCGTCGTGGGCGGGATCGCCGCCGTCCGCTAACTCAGGCGTCTCGACGAGCGCCTCGCGCCGGGCCGTACGCGACCGCAGCATGTCGAGGCAGACGCGACTGACGACCGTCGTCAGCCACCCGCCCAAATTCTCGACGTCGGTGGTGACGGCCCGGCTCAGCCGCAGCCACGCCTCCTGCACGGCGTCGTCCGCCTCGCTCGCCGAGCCCAGCATGCGGTACGCGACCGCCCGGAGGTGGGCTCGGTGATTGTCGAACCGGGCAGCCAGCCAGTCTCTGTCGTCCACTACTGCGGCGTCGTCCACGCCTCCCTGACGAACCGGGCGGCCGGGATGTGACCAGGCGCTACTTGGGCTGGGGGACGATGCGGATGTAGGGCTTCGGCTCCTTCCAGTCGCCGAAGATCTTCTTGGCGTCCTCGTTGTTCACCGAGCCGGAAATGATCACGTCCTCACCCTGCTTCCAGTTCACGGGCGTAGCCACCTTGTGGCTGGCGGTGAGCTGCAGCGAGTCGAGGATGCGCAGGACCTCGTCGAAGTTGCGTCCGGTGGTCATGGGGTACACGAGGACCGTCTTGATCTTCTTGTCGGGGCCGATGACGAAGACGTTGCGCACGGTCTGGTTGTCGGCGGGCGTGCGCTTCGTCGGGTCGCCCGACGTGCTGGCCGGAAGCATCCCGTAGAGCTTGGCGACGTTGAAGTCGGCGTCGCTGATGATCGGATAGTTGGGCCGGGCGCCCTGGGTCTCCTCGATGTCGTCCAGCCACTTCCCGTGGCTGTCGATGGGGTCGACGGACAGGCCGATGATCTTCGCGCCCCGGCGGTCGAACTCGGGCTTGAGCTTCGCCATGTAGCCGAGCTCGGTCGTGCAGATCGGCGTGAAGTCCTTGGGATGCGAGAAGAGCACCGCCCAGGAATCACCGATCCAGTCGTGGAACTTGATCGTGCCTTCGGTGCTTGCGGCTTCGAAGTCGGGCGCCGTGTCGCCGATCGTCAGGGTCATGTCGTCGCTCCTCTGGATTGAGGCGTTCGCTCCGGACGGCTCACATTACGCAGCCCCGGACGCTATGTGAGCCGCGACATGCCCGAGCCCCGCTCGTGCTCTGGCACCATGGCGCCCATGGCGACGACCAAGAGGACGAGGACGACCAAACCCAAACCCAAATGGGAGTATGCCCTGGTGCCCGTGCACCCCAACATCCTCGGCCTGTTGAAGCGGGGCGACGACGAGCCACCCGAGGACGACCCCGGCCTCCGGCCCCTGAACATGATGGGCGAGATCGGGTGGGAAGCCGTGGGCTTCGCGCCCAATCCGGCCCGGCCCGAGG
>Ga0209577_10007505_pt1 | contig 10029 bp, 10 predicted proteins | sample GraSoiAngelo_109_FD_185874 | JGI IMG/M metagenome (GOLD analysis project Ga0209577, IMG submission 185874) | Grasslands soil microbial communities from the Angelo Coastal Reserve, California, USA - 14_0903_12_20cm (SPAdes) (version 2) | ecosystem: Environmental > Terrestrial > Soil > Grasslands...
CTGCTCGAGCACATCGCCGAGGTGGGGCTGTTCGCTGCGCTCGGCGAGGGCGTCTTCGGCGACGTGCAGCGCCACGTGCACGAGGGGCGGGGCGCGGAGGGCATCGTCGACGTCGCCGACGGCTACTTCAACCCAGCGAGCGAGATCATGCGTGGAGCGCCGAGCGGTGTCTGAGTGGCGCGAGGCAGACCTCTCGCGGGTGAAGCCGTACGCGGACCGCCTCGACGACGGCGTCATGCAGCTGAGCTTCACGCTGCCGGTCCCGTACGGGAAGGCCGCGCGCCGCGCAGCGATGCAGCTCGCGTCGAAGATGGGACTCGAGCACCCGGAGGTCGTGCACTTCCAGGCGCTGACCGACGGCTACACGTACTTCGTGATGTTCGGGGAGTGCGTGCACACGGTCGACTTCACCGCGCTCAGCGAGGACGGCTTCGAGGTCGAGTACATGACCGAGGCGCAGATCGAAGCGTACGCGCGCGAGCGCGTCGGCAGGCCGATCGTGGTCGTCGGCGCGGCAACGGGCACGGACACGCACAGCGTGGGGATCGACGCGATGCTCAACCTCAAGGGCTTCCATGGCCACCACGGGCTCGAGGGCTACAAGGCGTTTCGCACGTACAACCTCGGCAGCCAGGTGCCCAACAGCGTGCTCGTCGCGCGCGCGATCGACCTCGGCGCCGATGCGATCCTCGTCTCGCAGACGGTCACGCAGCAGAACCTCCACATCGCGAACCTGACGGAGCTCGTCGAGATCGTGGAGGCCGAGGGACAGCGAAAGAACGTGATCCTCACGTGCGGCGGCCCGCGCGTGTCGGATGAGCTCGCGAAGGAGCTCGGGTACGACGCGGGCTTCTCCAAGGGCACCTACCCGCACCACGTCGCGAGCTTCATCGTGCGCGAGCTCGCGGCTCGCATCGAGCAGAACGGAGAGCGCTCGCGCGAGCGCGACGGCCGCGCCGAGGACGTCTCGCGCGTGCCGGGCGCCAATGGCTAGCGCCCCGGGGGCGCGGCTCGCGGAGCTCATCGCGGGGGTGCGCCGGCTGGCGCTCGTCGGCCTCGCGAAGAACACCGGCAAGACGGAAACGCTCGCAACGATCCTCGCGGAGCACGCCGCGGCGGGGATATCGGTCGGCGTCACGTCGATCGGCCGCGACGGCGAGGAGCGAGATGTGATCGACGCGCGGATCGCCAAGCCGCGCGTCTACCTGAGCGAGGGCAGCCTCGTGGCGAGCGCTGGCGAGCTCGTCAGCGCGAGCGGGCTCGCGCACGAGCGCCTCGAGCAGACGGGCGTGCGAACGCCGCTCGGAGAGGTCGTTATCGTCCGCCTCGGCGAGCCGGGCGCGATCGAAGTCGCGGGCCCGAGCGCCGCCGGCGACGTGCTCGCGGTCAGCGAGGCGATGCTCGCGCTCGGCGCCGAGCAGGTGCTGATCGACGGCGCGATCGACCGCCGCGCGGCTTCCTCGCCCGCGGTCGCCGACGCGCTCGTCGTGGCGACGGGAGCGGTGCTCGCGCGCGAGCTCGACGAAGTGGTGGCGGCGACAGCTCAGGCGATCGATGTCATCCGCCTCCCGCTGTTCGAGCCGGCGCGCGACCGGAGCGACGGGAGCGTCGTCGCGGTCGGGCGCGAGCTCGTCCTGCGCGGCGAGCCTGCGCAGGTTGCGGCGCTTCTGCGCACGCACCCGCAGGCGAGCACGCTGCGCATCGAGGGGGCGCTCGGCGAAGGCTTTCTCGAAGGGCTGCTGGCGGCGCGCCGCGAGCGTGCGGGGCGCGAGTTGGAGATCGTGGTCGCCGACCCCACGCGCGCGTTCCTCTCCCGGCGCGGGCCGCGCTGGTACGCCAAGGCCGGAATCTCGCTGGCGGTGCTCGACACGATCGACCTGAAGGCGATCACCGTCAACCCCCGTCGCGCCGATGTCGCACGACTTCGATTCTCGCGAGCTGCGCGAGCGGATCTCCGAGGCGGTCGGCGACGACGTGCCGGTGATTGACGTTCGCGAAACCGCCTGAGCGCGCCGAGCCGCGGCCGATACGCTCAGGCGCGCGCGCGTGTGGCGAACGAGAGCCAAATCACCGCGCGGACGCCCGTCGGGCGGGTCCTAGGAGCGAGCGCTAGCGGCGCGCGGATGTTCTACTGCGCCGCCGCAGCCGCGTCGCCGCCGCTCGCGTAGTAGTCGGCGTTGATCTGCGTGTACTTCTGCCACTCCTCGGGGAGCTGGTCCTCGGCGAAGCACGCGTCCACCGGGCACGCCTCGACGCAGGCGTCGCAGTCGATGCACTCCTCTGGGTCGATGTAGAGCATCTCGACGGCGTCGTACCCGGGCTCGTCGGGCGTCGGGTGGATGCAGTCCACGGGGCACACCTCGACGCACGAGTTGTCCTTGGTGCCAATGCACGGCTCGGCGATTACGTAGGCCAATTAGATCTTCCTGGTTGCTTGGGTAGTTACGATAGTCGTCCGGGGTCGCCTGCGGCGAGCCATTCTAGACATGCCCCATTACCCCGGCGGTTCAGGTGGATGATAGATGCTTGCATGAGCAATCATCTCCGCCGAGGGCGCTCCGCTACGTTTCACGCGATGCTGCTGCTGACCGGCGCGACCGGTGTCGTGGGCTCGGCGCTCCTGCGCCGGCTGGTGGCCGGCGGCGCGGACGTGCGCTGCCTGGTGCGGGATCCGCGGCGCCTGGGCGCGCAGCGCGTGCGCGTGCAGATAGCCCTCGGCGAGCTCGCTGATCCGCCGTCGTTCAGGAACGCGATGCGGGGCGTTCGCACCGTCGTGCACCTCGCGAGCTCGACGCGCGATCAGCCGCGCGGCTCGATCGAGGAGCTCGACGGAATCGCGACCTGGCGGATGGTCTCGGCGGCCGAGCGGGCGGGCGTGGAGAGGTTTGTGTTCTTCACGGCGCTCGACGCCTCGACGCACCACCGCGCACGCTTCTTTCGTGCGAAGGCGCTCGCCGAGCAGGCGGTGAGGGAGGCGCGGCTGCACTCGATCGTGTTCGCGCCTTCGCTCATCTACGCGCCGGGCGACCGCATGCTGCGGCTGTTCGAGCGCCTCGCGCTGCTGCCGGCGATGCCGCTGTCGGGGAGCGGGCGCGCGCTGTATCAGCCGATCTGGGCGGAGGACGTCGCCGACTGCGTGATGGCGGCCCTCGCGCACTCGGAACAGACGGGCGACGGAGCTGGCAGGCACGAGCGCTACGAGCTGGCGGGGCCGGAGACGCTCTCGCACAGCGAGATCGCGCGCTCGGTGCAGCGCGCGCTCGATCGCCGCCGCCCGCTGATGCACATTCCCACGCCCATCGTCTCGCGCTCGCTGCGCGCGCTCGAGGCGGTGGCCGGCTCGCGCGCGTTCGCGACGTGGGACGAGGCCGAGCTGATGGAGGTGCCGATGGTCTCGGCGCGCGGAACAGCCGACGCGGAGCGCCTCGGCGTCGCGCCGCAGCGCATCGGCGCGGTCCTCGGCACGTCGTAGGCGCGCTGTCAGTCAGACGCCGAGCGCGGCTCGCGGGCGCCGCTGCGCCCACGGCACGGCGCTCTCGAGCTGCGCGGCGAGCGCGAGCAGCTCGCCCTCGGCAGCCGGCCGGCCGGCGAGCTGGATCCCGAGCGGCAGCCCGTCCCCGCCCTCGTACAGCGGCAGCGAGACTCCGGGCTGGCCGCTCGCGTTGAACACGGGGGTGAACGGCGTGAAGAGGCCGGAACGGGTGAACGTGTCCATAGGCCGAGGCGCGGCCGTGTCGAGCGACCCGAGCGGTAGGGGCCGCTCTGCGAGCGCGGGGGTGAGCAGCGCGTCGTAGGACTCGAGGAACGCCACGAGCGAGCGCGCGAAGGCCTGCAGCTGGACCGCCGCGGCCATCCCTTCGATGGCGCCCAGTTTCTGGATCATCGAGTAGATCGCCCAGCTCATCGGCTCCATGTCCTCGGCCGCGGGCTCGCGTCCGGCGACGCGCCCCGAGTACGCGATCGAGAGCGCGATGTGGTTCGAGAAGACCGCGCCGAAGAGCTCGCGCAAGCCCTCTGCCTGCCAGGGCGGGTCGACCTCCTCGACGTCGTGCCCGAGCGAGCGCAGCAGCTCGCTCGCATCGGTGACCGCCTGGGCGCAGATCGGATCGACTGTCGCGTCGGGAACGGGAGGCAGCGTCGTCGCGGCGATTCGCAGGCGCTGCGGCTCGCGGGCGGCCGACACGGCGAACGGCTCCGCGGGCGCGGGCGCCCACGTGGCGTCGCCGGGCTCGTAGCCTGCAAGCACGTCGAGCAGGGCCGCGGAATCGGCGACGGTGCGCGTGAGCATCCCGTCGATTGTCAGCGACGAGTCGCCGAGCTCGGGCGCGACCGAGATCCGGCCCCGCGAGGGCTTCAGCCCGACGAGGCCGCAGCACGCGGCGGGTATGCGAATCGAGCCACCGCCGTCATTGCCGTGCGCGACGGGGAGGATTCCCGCGGCGACTGCGGCGGCGGCGCCACCGGAGGAACCGCCGCTCGTGCGTTCGAGGTCCCACGGGTTGCGCGTCGGCCCGAACAGGCGTGCCTCGGTCGTCGGCAGGATGCCGTACTCGGGCAGCGTCGTCGTGCCGACGATGATGAAGCCCGCGTCGCGCAGCCGGCGCGTGACGTTGTGGTCGTAGTCGGGGACGTAGTCGGACATCAGCGAGCAGCCGTACGTGAGCCGTTTCCCGGCGACGGGGCGGTTGTTCTTGATCGCGGTCGGCACGCCGGCGAACGGACGCTCGTCGCCCGCTGACACCGCGTCGGCCACGCGCAGCGCGCCGTCGGCGTCGACGTCGACGAACGCGTTGAGCGCAGGGTTGAGCTCCTCGATGCGGTCCAGCGAGCACTGGACGAGCTCGCGCGAGGAAACCTCTCCGGAGCGCACCATCTGCGCGAGCTCGAGCGCTCCGCGGAACATCAACTCGGCGTCGGACACGGCTTCCTCCTGCTCGCTCGTGGGTGGCCCGGGACGGTGCCGGGGCGCCGAAAGCCTAGCCGCAAACGCGATACCTGCGACGATATGGGTCTGCCCACAAGGCAGCCGCCCCGTCAAGCCGCGAGCTCAGAAAGCGAGTGCCATGAGCGAGGTACCGTCCGCCACCGTCACCCCCTCCGCCACACCCAGCCCCACAGACGTCCCCGGCGCCGGCGCCGCCGACACGAGCGAGGTCCAGTCGGGCCTCGAGGGCGTCGTCGCGTTTGCGACCGAGATCGCCGAGCCCGATAAAGCGGGGGGGGCGCTGCGCTACCGCGGCGTCGACATAGAGGACCTCGTCGGCGTCGTCCCCTACGAGCAGGTATGGGGACTGCTGGTCGACGGACACTTCCGCCCGGGCCTACCGCCCGCGGAACCGCACACGCTGACCGTCCGCTCGGCGGACCATCGTGTCGACGTCCAGTCCGCGCTCGCGATGCTCGCTCCCGAGTGGGGCTTCGGACAGCTGATCGACATCTCCGACGAGCAGGCGCGCAATGACCTCGCGCGCGCGTCGGTCATGGCCCTGTCATTCGTCGCACAGTCGGCGCGCGGCGTCGGCCGCCCGCCGGTGCCGCAGCGCGAGGTGGACAAGGCGCGCTCGATTCCCGAGCGCTTTCTCATCCGCTGGCGCGGAGAGGCAAACCCCGACCACGCGAAGGCGATCGACGCGTACTGGATCTGCGCGGCGGAGCACGGCATTAACGCGTCGACCTTCGTCGCGCGCATCGTCGCGTCGACCGGCGCGGATGTCGCCGCGGCGCTCTCAGGGGCCGTCGGCGCGCTCTCGGGCCCGCTGCACGGCGGCGCTCCCTCACGCGTCCTGAAGATGCTCGACGAAGTCGAGCAGTCGGGGGACGCCGAGCGCTGGGTGTCCGCTGCGCTCGACCGCGGCGAGCGGCTGATGGGGTTCGGGCACCGCATCTACCGCGCCGAAGACCCGCGCGCGCGGGTGCTGCGCAGGACCTCGCGCGAACTCGGCTCCCCTCGCGCCGAGGTCGCCGAAGCGCTCGAGAAGGCCGCGCTCGCGGAGCTTCACGCGCGAAAGCCCGATCGCGTGCTCGCGACGAACGTCGAGTTCTGGTCGGCGGTCGTCCTCGACACCGCTGAAGTCGAACCGGACCTGTTCACGCCGATGTTCACCTGTGCGCGCGTCGCCGGATGGTCGGCGCACATCCTCGAGCAGAAGCGCGAGGGCAAGCTGATCCGCCCGACCGCGAAATACGTCGGGCACGGTCCGCGCTCGGTCGCAGAAGTGGAATAGGCGTCAGAGGGGCGCGAGTCGGCGGCGCGCGCGGCAAGGACGTCGCGGCGGCCTCGCGGACGTGTACGCGGGGGGCGATGGGCGGACGCCGCGAGCTGACGCCACCCGCACAGGCCTATGCGCGGACGCCGCGAGTCGCGCCGCGGACGCCGCGAATTCACGCCACCCTCACAGGCGCGTGCGTGGACGCCGCGGCTCCACGCCATCCTCCGCGCGCCTGCGTGGACGCCGCGCGTCTACGAGTCAGGCGTCAGAGCGATCACCGGGATCGTGCGCCCGGCGGCTTTTTGCACGTAGTCGTCGAACTGCGGGAAACGGTCGGCCTGTGCACGAAACAGCCGCTCACGCTCGTCGCCGGTGACCTCGCGCGCGACCGCATCGAACGTCTCGGTTCCGACCTCGATTTTCACCTGCGGATGCGCCTTGAGGTTGTGGTACCAGCCGGGATTCGTAGGCGCGCCGCCCTTGGACGCGATGACGACATAGCGGCCATCGTCGGCGAGGTACGCGAGCGGGTTGATGCGCTGGGTGCCGGACTTCGCTCCGGTGTGATGGAGCAGCAATATCGGCAGCCCCTCGAACATCCCGCCGACGCGCCCTGCATTGGCGCGGAACTCCTCGATGACCTGCGCGTTGAAATCTGCCGGCGATGACACGGTGCTCCTTTCGGGGTCTGGACGGGGCTCACGCGGCAGGGCCGCTTTCAACCCTCACGGGTTTGACGATAGCCCGCGAAAGCCGCCGTAGAGTCCCGTTAAACGCCGAGGACCCGGCACCACGCCGGGTCCTCGCGATATCCCTTATCGGCGGCTGCTCGCCGCTACCGAAGCGATCGGGGCGTCGACTACATCATCCCGCCCATGTCCGGCATGCCGGCGCCCGCGGATTCCTTCTCGGGCACCTCGGCGACGATCGCCTCCGTGGTGAGGATGTTCTTGGCGATCGATGCGGCGTTCTGGAGCGCGGAGCGCGTGACCATCGCGGGATCGATGATGCCCGCGGCGACGAGGTCGACGATCTCGTTCTTGGACGCGTCGAGGCCGTGCCCCTTCTTCGCCCTGCGGACGTCGTTGACGACGACAGAGCCCTCGAGGCCCGCGTTCTCCGCGAGCTGACGCAGCGGCTCCTCGAGCGCGCGGAGCACGATCCGCGCCCCGGTCTGCTCGTCCTCGTCGGCGGTCCCGTCGCCCGCGCCGCCGTTGAGGCTGACGGCTGAGGAGGCCTGCAGCAGCGCGACCCCGCCACCGGGGACGATGCCCTCCTCGAGCGCCGCGCGCGTCGCCTGCAGCGCGTCCTCGACGCGGTGCTTCTTCTCCTTCATCTCGGTCTCGGTGGCAGCGCCGACCTTGACGACGGCGACACCGCCCGACAGCTTCGCGAGGCGCTCCTGGAGCTTCTCGCGGTCGAAGTCGGAGTCGGTGTTGTCGATTTCGTTTTTGATCTGGTTGATGCGGCCTTTGATCGCGCCCGCGTCACCCGCGCCGTCGACGATCGTCGTCGTGTCCTTGCCGACGACGACGCGGCGTGCGCGCCCGAGCTGCGAGACCTGCGTGTTCTCGAGCTTGAGGCCCATCTCCTCCGTGATCACCTCACCCTTGGTGAGGATTCCGATGTCCTCGAGCATGCGCTTGCGGCGGTCGCCAAAGCCGGGCGCCTTGACGGCGACGCCGGTGAAGGTGCCGCGCAGCTTGTTGACGACGAGCGTCGCGAGCGACTCGCCCTCGACGTCCTCGGCGATGACGAGCAGCGGCTTGCCGCTCTGGATGACCTGCTCGAGCACGGGAAGCACGTCCCGCACGGAGCCGATCTTCTGGTTGGCAATGAGGATGTAGGGGTCCTCGAGCACCGCCTCCATGCGGTCCTGGTCGGTGACCATGTAGGGGGAGATGTAGCCCTTGTCGAACTGCATGCCCTCGGTGAACTCGAGGTCCATGCCGAACGTCTGGCCCTCCTCGACGTTGACGACGCCGTCCTTGCCGACCTTCTCGATCGCGTCCGCGATCACGTCGCCGATCTCCTCGTCGCCGGCGGAGATCGTCGCGACGCGCGCGATCTGGTCCTTGCCGGAGACCTCCTTGGACTGGCTGGCGATGTTCCCCACGACCTCGTCCACGGCCTTCTCGATGCCGCGCTTGAGCGCCAGCGGGTTGGCGCCCGCGGCGACGTTCTTCAGACCCTGGCGGACGATCGCCTGCGCGAGCACCGTCGCGGTCGTAGTACCGTCGCCGGCGACGTCGTTCGTCGCGGTCGCGACCTCGCGCACGAGCTGTGCGCCCTGGTTCTCGAACACGTCCTCGACCTCGATCTCGCGTGCGATCGTGACACCGTCGTTGGTGATCGTTGGAGCGCCGAACTTCTTATCGAGGACGACGTAACGCCCCTTCGGGCCGAGCGTCACCTTGACGGCGTTCGCCACCGCGTCGACGCCGGCCTCGAGCGCTTTACGCGCCTCTGAGTTGAACTTGAGTTCCTTGTGAGCCATGTTTCTCGTGTTCTCCTTATGACTCGACGCGGGCCAGGACGTCAGACTCGCGCAACACGAGCAGATCCTCCCCGTCGACCTTGATCTCGGTCCCGCCGTACTTTGAGTACAGGACCTCGTCGCCCTTCTTTACGTCCAGCGGGATGCGCTTGCCGTCGTCGTCGAGACGGCCATCGCCCGCGGCGAGGACCTCGCCCTTCTGCGGCTTCTCCTTCGCGGTGTCGGGGAGCACGAGCCCACTCGCTGTGGTCTCCTCCTCCTCGATCGCCCGCACGATCAGACGATCGCCCAGGGGCTTGAGCTTCATATTGGAAAACCTCCGTCTAGAGAGTGCTACGGCGGTCCGGGTCCCGTCCTCGGGGACCTTGACGCCGTCTGGCACTCTCGCTGGAGAGTGCCAACTGGAGGCTTAATATATAGAAGATTCCGGGGAAACCCAAGCCCCGTTGGCAGTCTGCAGGGAGAGTGCCAATGACGCGCAGGACGGCCGACTCGTCTGGAACCTCAGTTCTGCGCGCCTCCGAAGCCCTTCATCGCCCCGGTCATGACGGCCGGATTGTCGATGATCTGCGAGAAGCGCACGACGGTGACGATGTCATCCACGGAGACGGTGCGCCCGTAGATCTGTTCGAGGAAGTGGATGAGCTCCTCGTGACGGCGGAACTCGGGGTTGTCGTGCTTGATGTCGCGCGGAGAGAGATCGGCGACGCGCATCACCTCGACCTGGTCAATGACGGCCTCGAAGATGCGTTCGCGAGGCGAGTACTGATAGCCGATCGTCACGAGCACGGCCTGGTTCTTCTTGTACTTCGCGGACTTGTCGCCGAGCCGGATCGTCGCCGTCTTGCGTCCGCGCTTGAGCTCGTCGGCGAAGATCGTCGAGTAGAAGTTGAGCACCTGCACGAGAGGGCAGGCTATCGGTCTTTGTGCCCTTCCTCCAGATACGCGAGGGCAAGTGCAACCATTTCGCGCTCCGCGGCGTGGCTGAGCGTGAGCTGCGCCTCGGCGAGGTCGATCCAACGCACCTCTTCGACCTCCTCGTCGTGATCGGCGATGTCGCCTGACTTGTAGGAAAAGAGAAAGAACGACACGGCCTTCGGCACCGTACGCCCGTCGCGGCGGTACCAGTAGCGCGCCTCGCCGAGCTCGCACAGCGGGTCGGCGACGATTCCGGTCTCCTCACGGACCTCGCGCTGGGCGGCCTCGATCGGCGTCTCGCCGCGGTCGATGTGGCCCTTGGGCAGCGCGAGCACCCTGCTGCCGTCGGCGGCGCGGCGGGTCGGCACTATCGCCACCATCTCAATGCCCCGCACGACGACGCCA
>Ga0209577_10007506_pt1 | contig 10029 bp, 5 predicted proteins | sample GraSoiAngelo_109_FD_185874 | JGI IMG/M metagenome (GOLD analysis project Ga0209577, IMG submission 185874) | Grasslands soil microbial communities from the Angelo Coastal Reserve, California, USA - 14_0903_12_20cm (SPAdes) (version 2) | ecosystem: Environmental > Terrestrial > Soil > Grasslands ...
GGGCCTCTGGCCTGACGTAGGGCGGCATCTTGCCGCCCGGACCAAGGTTTCCAACGCTCCGCGACCACTTCACGGCGCACACTATTTCCGCCGGGCAGGATGCCCGGCTCTACGTCAGGCGAGAGGCCTGCCGCCGCACACACGGCGCCCTCATCCTGCCAATAGCGCCTCGCCTTTCGCCACCGCGCGACGCCCGAAATTCGGCGACGTCTTCAGGCACGCCTTGAACTTGCGCCGACGTGCGCTCGTTTCGTCGCCGGAATACAATCGCTTCACCAGCTTCAGGAAGCCGCTTTGCAGTTGCGCGACGGTCATGTTTTTCGGCGTGATGTTGATGTCGAACAGCGTGCAGAGTTCCCACGCTTTATCGCGGATGACGCGGCCCTCCTCTTTCAACCGCTGATACAACGGTGTGCCGGGGAACGCGGTCAAAAACGTCACCTGCACTTCGTAAAGCCCGGACTCCTTCACGAAGTTGAACACTTCGTCGAACACTTCGGGCGTGTCGCCGTCGAGACCGAGGATGAAACAGCCGTTCACCGTGACGCCGTAGGATTGGATTTTCTGAATCGCGGCGAGGTAGTTGTCGCGCTGGCGCGCTTTCCAATTATTGTTCAACTCGACGCCCTCGAGGCTGAGCTTGCGCGGGCTTTCCAGGCCGATGAGGATTTGCTGGCAGCCGGAGTCACGCATGAGACCGAGCAAATCGTCCTCCTCAGCCACTCTTACGTCCGCTTCGGTGAACCAGCGCAGTTTTTCCCCCGCCAACTCGCGCAGCAGACGCTTGTAGTGTTCGCGATGAACGAAGCTGTTGTCGTCGGCGAACTCGATGAACGGGTGCGGCCAGATTTTTTTGATTTCGCGGATCTCGGCAATGACTTTCTCGACCGGCTTCAGTTTGTAGCGCGGCGTCAGGAGAATCGAACTGGCGCAGAAATCGCACTTGTGCGGGCAGCCGCGGCTCGTCTGCACGGTGATCGGGTTGTATTTGTCCGGGTCGAGCAGATCGAACCGCGGCATCGGCGCCTCCCGAAGATCGAACCCACCCCTGGGCGTTTGCACGTAGAACGGTTGCAGGCGCCCGCGCTTGAAATCGTCCAGCACCGCTGGCCAGAGCGGCTCCCCTTCGCCAATGACGACGCTGGCGCAATGCTCCCTGGTTTCCTCCGGCAATGAACTCACCGGAATGCCGCCCATCACCACGGGAATGTTTTTCCGGCGATAAAAGTCCGCGACCTGCCACGCTTCTTTCAGTTGCGCCGTGAAGGTGCTGAGGGCGACCAGATCGAAATGGTCCGGCAGTTCGCTCTCCTTCCGGATTGATTTAAGCAATCCGGAGTGGGACTTCCTTCCACCACGAATGCACACGAATCAACACGAATTTTGTTTCTGTAAGTCGATCTGCTTTTAAAGCAGCGGCGCTAGATGAGAAACGAATGAATCGCGCCGCGGTCATTGCGAACGGCTGACGGGTCATTTCTGCGATTTGGATGCGGGCTGCTTTTTCAAATGGATCGGTTCGCCGAACGCGCCTTCCGTCTTCAAATGCGCCAGCACAAACTTTTGCAATTCCGGCGTGGACGCTGTTAAGACGATTTGCGCGTCGTCACCGTCCCCGATTTTTTCGTGGCGAATGGCGTGGGGATTTTTCCCAAGGAATTCCCGCAGCCACTTCAGGTCAAGCGGAGTCATTTGCAGCGTCGGCTCGATCCGCGAGACCCGCAGGAAGGAGTGCGTTCGGACCAGATGAATTTTATAGAAGCCGCTGCGATTCATTTCCTCTATGCCCGACTCGTCCGGAAAAAAGTCGAGGAATCGCGCGTCCCCGATCTTCAGCAGGCGCGCATCGAATTGTCCGACCTTTCCATCGCTTTCGGCATAGGCGAATTTGTAGGATTTTTCGCCCGCTTTTTCAAAGGTCCACGTTTCCTTCGGATTGTCCTTGTCGCTCCAGACTCCAACCAGCGCCGCGTCAAACACCAGGTCTTTAGCGGTGTAAAGCGGGTTGATCGAGGTGGGAAGGCAACCGGCTAAGCCGCACAGGACAACGAGCGCAACGGGCAACAGAGTCTTTTTCATAGGAGTTTCGAGGTTGATGGTTCGTGAATTTTCAGGATCATCACAACTGGTTTTCGCCGCCAGGAATCTTCTGTCAAAGAATTTATTTTCCGAACCGGCTCGTCGCGTCATTTACCGGAATCCGGGCCGGTCCTGGTTTCTTCACAATGGGGGCAAAGCTATCGGTTCCTGGTTTCGGGGTGTTAATTGATAAACTTTTTCTGCGGATTGATTCCCTCAATAGGCCTGAGCTGGCGGCAGGCGTTCCCGCGTATAAGGGCGGCATCTGCCGCCCGGAGAATTGCTCCGCGGTGCCGGACACGTCCTGGCGACCCACCCGCCCGCCGCGCCCGGCGAGAGGCCGGCTCCACGGCAGGAGGGGACGCCTGCCGCTGCACCGCAACTTGAGATGAACCGAGCAAGTTTCGGCGCAAATCAGTTTTTGAGAGCGGCGGTAGGTAGCTGCGCAGCAGCGGTAGAAGGTAAGCCCACAGCCGTGGGTTTGGGGTATTGGAAATCGGAGCCGCAAAGCGGCGAAAGAAACTCTCGTCGGCCGGAATTCTATCGCCCCTCACGGGGCTTTTGGCGATGGCGCATTTTTCCCCACGGCTCACGCCGTGGGCTGTCTCTTCCGCCACTCCGTGGCTGATGTCTTACGCGCCAGGAATCAGCCCCACGCGCGCTCCGTTCTTGCTTCCGAATCAGCAAACCGCTACAATCACTGGCGAACCCCTTTGAGGCATGAACATCCATCACCTGGAACTGTTCTATTATGTTGCCAGGCATGGCGGCATCAGCGAGGCGGTGCGCAACATCCCTTACGGCATTCAACAGCCGGCCGTCAGCGCGCAAATCATCCAACTGGAAGAGTCTTTGGGGGTGACCCTGTTCAATCGCCGCCCGTTTTCTCTGACCGCCGGCGGCGAAAAGCTCTTTTGCTTCATCCAGCCGTTCTTTGACGGGCTGGAACCTTTGGCCGACGAACTGCGCGGGGGCAGGGCGCAGCAGGTCCGGTTTGGCGCCTCGGGCACTGTCCTGCGCGACCACCTGCCGGAACTGACGCAACACGTGCGCAAGAAATTTCCCAACCTGAAATTGACGCTGCGCGAGGCACACCAACCGCAGTTGGAAGCGTGGCTCCAGAAACAGGAACTCGACTTGGCAGTCACCCTGCTCGAAGGCAAGCCACCGGCAGGCGTCAACTCACTGCCGCTGTTGAAACTGCCGTTGGTCCTGCTCGTGGAGAGATCCTGTCGCCTGACGTCGGCTGAGGAACTTTGGAAGCGGGACAAAATCGAAGAAACCCTCATCAGCCTGCCGCCGTATGAAGCGATCCCGAAACATTTTCAACAGGGCTTGAGCCGGCTGGGCATCGACTGGTTTCCCCGCATCGAAGTGACTTCGCTCGCGCTGATCGAGACTTACGTCGAATGCGGGTTTGGCATCGGACTGTCGCTCGCCATTCCCAGATACAGGCTGTCCCCAAAAATCCGGGCCATTTCGCTGGATGCATTCACACCCGTGACCCTGGCCGCTCTCTGGCCGGGCAAAACGACGCCGCTCGTTCAGGCGTTTTTGGACGAACTGCGGCACCGGGCGCAGGGACTGACGAATTGATGGCACGGATGCCGGGCGCCGCGGATTGATTTGATCGCGTTGTTTGAGGAATAAAGTCTTGCCCTGCAAAGCTGAAACTGGTAGTTCTTCCTCCTGTCTGAACCGATAGCTGAAGAATTTCTTCATTCCCGGAGCCCCTATGAAAAAATTCGCCCCTCTTTTCGCGGTGACAGCGGTTATCGCCTGCGTCACAACCACTCGCGCCGCGATCATCACCGTCAACACCGAAGACAATACTGATTTCAGCGCCGGCAAAACCAACCTGGTCACTGCCATCAACAGCCTGCGCGACGGGGACACGATCGCCTTCAATATTCCCGGCGCGGCCGGACAAGTGCATTATCTTCAGACTCCGCCAAATGGCTATCGGATCATCACGAACAACAACGTGACGATTGACGGATACAGCCAGCCGGGAGCTTCCCCCAACAGCAACCCGATTCACGCTCCGAACAATGCCAAGATTAAAATCTGCCTCGATTCGCGGAACGGGAACGCGACCGACATGGGGAATATTGAGAATCTTATAGGTGTCCCCAGCCGGCCCGGTTACGGCCATGACGAGTGGGCAGTGCTGGGTGTCTTCGGAGGGACCAACGTGAATATCAACGGTCTGGCGATCCTGAGCTCGCCGATTGGTTCGGACGGAGTAGCATTTATAAAGAGCATCTCTTTCGCCCGGAGCCATGCTCTTTCCTGCGCGAACTGGCACGTCAGCGGGTGTTGGATCGGCGTGGATCCCGCGGACGGGCAAATCAAGCACCTCAGCGACGGCACCACGGTTGCCGCGCCAGCCGTCGCAATCGCAGCGTACCGGCATCGGGATGTCTCAGGCGGTTCACTTCCCGATGTCTATGCTCAGCCCGGCACGATTGGAGTCGCTGCCGGTTCTGCCAATCCCCGCGCCGAATTCAACGTCATCATCAACGGCTATGGATTCGATTCCGAAGGTCTTAACTACCGCATTTCCGGAAATTTCTGGGGCGTTCTGCCGGATGGCATGACCAGCGCGGACTTTTCCGTGCTCAACGGCGGAGCTCAATTGGGCGATGGATTTGTGGAAATCGGACGGGACGTTTCCAATACCATCATCGGAACCGACGGCGACGGCATCAACGACGCGGACGAAGGCAACGTCTTTGGCGGATTCGCGAACGGCGGTGCGGCAATGATTAATCTGTACAGCACACCCCAAACCAACATTGTGATTGCGGGGAATACGTTCGGCGTCGCCGTTGACGGTATGACGCGATTCACCAACACCGCCGCCGTTGTGGACGGATTCAACAGCCAGGCTACGGCGCAATTTGGTTCGGACTTTGACGGCTTGAGCGATGCTCTGGAAGGCAACGTGGTTTTCAACAACAATCCTTTTGCGACTGAATTCCCCGACCCTGCCTCTGCCGCGGAACCTCGTCTGCTTGCCCTCAGTCCAGGCGCTCGCGTGTCGTTCCGCGGAAACAGATTGGTCAATAACGATCTCGTTGCATTCAGCTACGCTGACGGTGCCGGGGGCCGCCTGGCTAATTTCACCAATTACGAGGCTGCTTACATGAGCACCAACGCGGACATCATCCCGATTTTGTCCACCAACAGCACCTTCCCCAGGCTGACCGGCACGTGTGCCGTCGGCGTTGCTCCGTACACGAACATCATCATCGACGTTTATCAGCTTGATCCGGAAGGTTGGGCGAACGGCAAGCTGTTCGGTTTGAGCGAGCTGATTACTCCCGACGGGGTGACCAACGGCTTTCCGCAGGGCCGCAAATATCTGGGTTCATTTGTGGACAATGGCCCGCAGGACGGCGATCCGGCGGTTGGAAAGTTCAGTCTGGACCTCTCCGGGTTGGATTTGGGGCCCGGCCTGGTGACGGTTACGGCAAATTATTCGGCTGACCCACCGGGCACGCATGATGGCAGAACTCACACCAGCAACTTTTCCAATCCGGTCGGTCTGATTCCGAGCGGCGTGTCTTCCGTTGGTCTGACGCACATCGTGCCGGACATGCTCCTGTGGTACAACGGGGCGGGTAACTACTTCACGAACGGGCCCGTTAATCCGACTGCTCAGCTTGCGAATCTCCAAAACTGGGAACCCAACATCAGCGTGCTGGGTGACACCACGTTCCTGATCGGCGCCAATACCTTCGCGGACGACGGAACGCAGTTGAACCAACGATTCGTGGTGACATTCCAGCCGGCGGCCGGCGGACCGCCGAAAATTGGCGAGGAGTTCTACACGGACGCAGGCGCGCCGTTCCGGGGCCAGATCAACCTCTCGCGTCAGAATGGGAACCCGCAGCGCGTGGCAGGCGACAAGCGGATCGGCGCGACCAATTTCCTCACCGCCGCGGAAACGTCGGCCGGTCAGAATCCGGCGTTCCAGTCGGACAGTCGCTGGACCAGCAATCTCATCTACCAGGCCGATAACCGGTACGTCACCGTACAGCCATTTTCACTGGATGCGACAACTCTCGTCCAAACGCCGCTGCACAAGGCATTCGACGCCGTGTATGGCAACTATGTGGACAACACGACCGTGCCCGGCGGAGGGAATCAGATTTCCCGGACCGGCGGTACAGGGGCGGGTTTGGACAACGGCAATTTTGTGGTGGTTTGGGATGATAAAACGACCTTCAGCGACCCCGCCGGTGAGGTAACAACATTTGCGATCATTACCCCGGCGGGTGCAGTCGTGAAAAGCCACACGTTGGTGGATGCGCGGGATATCTGGGACAACGTGTGCGCTTACCGCGGCGGCTTTGCCGTGCGCGTGCATGACACGATCTACTTCTACGACAACAACGGCAATCTTCAGGGCAGCAGTCCCCAGGACAGAAGTGGATTGTCATTCGATAAAGGCCGAGGCGATGGCACACGGATTGCCTCGGACATCCGCAGTTACTACGTCTACCTGACTGGCAACGCGGGGGCGCACACTCCCGTCAACGTGGCAATCTGGGATTCACGGACCCGGAACTTCGTCGCCTCCGCGCCGGTCAGCGATACGGAACCAGCCGTTCATAGCGTGGACCGGGTCAACCTCGCTGTGGATGCTTCGGACCGCTTCTGTGTGGCGTGGGCTGAATCGCCTACTCCGGACTTCATCAACCAGATAGCTGCTCGCGTGATGCAGTTTGACGGGACGAACATCACCTATCTGACTCATTCGTTCTTCCCGTTTGTGAACTACGACCCGGATGGCAGCCTGAACCTCACGACCCTCGCACCCAGCGTGGCGATGACGACACGGCAAATCTGCATCGCGGCCAAGGGCACCATCAACAGCACGAACAACCCGGCCGGCGGGCCAAATACGGCGGCAGAGACAACTCTTTACACGGTCATCAGCACGCCGGTTATCTCCTGGCCCGCAGCAGTCACGGGCTTCACGCTGGAGAGCACCGACCGCCTGCCCGCGCCGAATTGGACGACGGTCGGAGGCGTGGCCAATAACTCGGCAACGATCACAATCGGCTCAGGCAACAAGTTCTATCGGTTGCGACAATGAAATTGAATGTTTCCGCTTCACACGGGAAGCGGGTCGGGAAACTTGTGCAAACGCGAGGCCGCGGCCAAAGTCATTGCGGAAAATCGTTCTCCGTCTTTCGGGAGGGCCGGCATGTTGCCGGCCCTATACCGGTTGCCAATATAAAATTCCGGGAATTAGCGCGGGAGGGAGGAGTTCCGAATTTCCATTCGCCTGTTGGCGTCTTCGGCGATTGCTGAGATCGAACCCTGTTGTCCGCCGGGGTGATAACCTGGTTCTAAGGCAGGCCGGAGGGCGCCGCTACGAGGCGGCGCCATAGTTGCGCAGAAATAAGCCGACATCCCGCTGCAGACCTGACGCTGAAGCGGGCTAAAGCCCGCGCTCCGGAGCGCGGCATTGATGCCGCTTCAACGGTCGTCGTGGTGGGGAATGTCGAAAGTTTTATGCGTGTCTATATACCCTCGTGTTCGCGCATTTACCCGTTGCCGCCGCACTCTGTTTTGACTACAAGGAGGCCCGCTAAGGGCACAGGTAAATTGGGATGCATGAAAAAACTGACACTTCTTTTTTCGACCGCGACGCTCACCCTGTTCTATTCCGCCGCCGAAGCTGCTATCATTACCGTCAACACCACCAACAACATCAACCCCGTGCCGCTGATTGAAACGTCGCTGCAGCAGGCGCTCACCAATCTGCAGGACGGCGACACGATCCAGTTCAACATTCCCGGAAACGGCCCTTTCCACCTCAAAACGCCGACCAACGGTTATCCGGCCATCACCAACAACAGCATCACGATTGACGGCTACAGCCAACCCGGCTCCTCGCCGAACACGAACGAAATCCTTGCGCCCAACAACGCGAAAATCCAAATCGTGCTCGACTCGCGCGACGGCCCGGAACAAAGAACGCGTCCGGGGTCAGCCGGCGGCACCGGCTTCGTCGGTTCCGACAGCGCCATGCTCGCGGTCCTGGGCGCAAAAAAATTCACGATTCGCGGAGTCAGTTTTCTTTCGCGACACACCGCCGGCACCGCTCCGGATCCTTCGAATCAGGATCCGGGCGATCCGGAAATTTATTGCATCGCTTTGATCAACGACGCGACGAACGCGCGCATCAGCGGCTGTTGGTTTGGTCTCGACCCGGACGGCGTGACGGTCGCGGGCAGCCGCTCGTCCGTGGCTGCGTTCAAAGACGACAGCGGCGCGAGCGCTTCCGGCCTGATCTTCGGCACCGACGGCGATGGACAAAACGATCCCGCGGAATTCAACGTTAGCATGGGTATGGGATTGGCCGTCAACCTGGACACACCCAACGTCAAAGTGGCTGGCAATTTCTTCAATGTCTTTCCGAACGGCACGAACTTTCTCGACCTTTCAACCATCACGCTCCTCGACGGTGGCGGCCTCGAGGCCATCCAAAACAGCGCGGCCGACAACATGATCATCGGCACAGACGGCGACGGCGTCAGTGACGCGAATGAACGGAACATTTTCGGCCCGGTCTTTTCCGACACTTTCGCCCGATTTTCGGGCGCGGCCACCAACATCACTTTCGCCGGGAATTACGTTGGCGTCGGCATCGACGGCCAGTCCGCCATTCCGCGAAGCCAACTGGAGAATAACATCACTTTGTTCAGCATCCAAAAACAGTCGAACATTCGCGTCGGGTCGAATTTCGACCGCGTCAGCGACGCGCTGGAAGGAAATCTAATCGCGAACCTCGGCTGTCAGATGGAGCCGTGCGACACACCGGTCCGCGGCTTTGTCGGCCTCCACGACAGCAACAATGACGACGCGGGCGCCGACGCGGCCAGGATCGTCCTCCGCGGCAACACGCTGATCAACAATGCCAGCGCTATTCTGATGCAGGACCAAAACGTCACGATCGCAACCTGCTTTTCTACCGTGCTCGCCGACAGCACGAACCAGTTCGCCACGGAATTGTCCACCAACGCCGCCGGGACGCAATTGCTCGTCACCATTCCGCCGCCGAATACGAACAAATATTCAACGGAGATTGTGGACTTTTACGCGGTTGACCCGGTTGGCCTGACAAACGCTATCGGACAGACAAACGTCATTGTGCACGGGACCCCCTTAGCGTCGGTCGTTGACGGCTCGGCCGACGATCTGGACTCTGCGGCCAATAATAGCGTCGCGTTCGACATCAGCAGCTTGAACCTCACCGGGGTCACGACGGTCGCCGCGCTGGTCACTTATTCGGCGGACGCCGGCCTGGTGACGCAAGCCGGACGTGCCGCAACCGCCATCTTCTCGAATCCAGTCACTGTGAATCCGGTCGCCTCACTGCTGCGCATCAGGTCCTTTTCATACGCAGCCGGAACTGTCACCTTCACCCTGTCCGGCGGGAGGCCGCCCTACCAGTTGCAGGTTCGCACGAATCTGACGACAGACAATTGGGCGAATCTTGGCGTTGCTTTCACCAATACCCCGATTACATTTCCTGCGTTTGACGGAAGCCAGGGCTTTTATCGCGCCAGCGGCCAATAAAAAGGCGCGGCCAGGCCGTCTGCCCGCGCTCCGGTTCCCGCTTCGCCTGCTCAAAACCAACATCTCGCGCTGATTCCTCCGGTGGCTTCTGCTCGCGGCGCCTTTCCAAGCCTTTACATTTGCTGCCGATCCGTTAGTGTGACTGCATCGCAAGCCGGACCACCGCCAGTCGCATTACCTCTCTCTGGCTTGCCTGTGACGAGTGGCGGGCCGGACTGTCAAAGCAAAGGCAAGGCGCCGTGGGCCGGGCAGGATAGATTTGACCGACCGAAACGGAGGGTTTGGCAGTACATTATGGGACAACAACCCTTCGCTCGGCGAATTCAGGGCGGTTGCGGCTTTTGTGAGCGC
>Ga0209577_10007508_pt1 | contig 10028 bp, 13 predicted proteins | sample GraSoiAngelo_109_FD_185874 | JGI IMG/M metagenome (GOLD analysis project Ga0209577, IMG submission 185874) | Grasslands soil microbial communities from the Angelo Coastal Reserve, California, USA - 14_0903_12_20cm (SPAdes) (version 2) | ecosystem: Environmental > Terrestrial > Soil > Grasslands...
TGCCAGGACTTGCCGGGTCAGGATTTGTTTCAATACGTCGATGAGGATGGAGAGGTGCAGGATATTACGTCCCAGGACGTGAACGAGTATTTGCGCCAAATCGCTGGCGAAGATTTCACCGCGAAAGATTTCCGCACCTGGGGTGGAACGGTGTTGGCGGCAATGGCACTAAGCACGCAGCAAGATTTTCAAACGAAGAAACAGGCGAAATCGAACATCAAAACAGCCATTTGCGCGGTAGCCGAACTTCTCGGCAATACGCCTGCCGTTTGCCGCAAGTGCTACGTACATCCGATGATCGTTGAAGCTTACCTGAACCGAACGCGAATTGCGGGTCTCAACGGCTCCGCGAAAACATTAAAGCAACCTGATCTGCGCACAGCCGAGCGAGCAGTTCTAAAGTTTCTGCGCGCGCGAGAATTGTAGAGGTTTATAAGAGAGCCATCGCCTTGCCTTCGCGCTGCTCCACTTGTTCCATGGTGCACTGACGCGGATCCTTGTCTGGGCGCCACCGAAGGAATCGTGTGCCGTGTCGAAAACGGCCGCCGGTGAAATGATCGTACGCGACTTCGACGACAACCTTGGGAGAGACCGGTTCCCATTCGCCGCTGCGCTCTGTGCTCCAACGGCTCGGGCCTCCGGGCGCGTTGCCAGTGAAACCGGGTGGTTTTCTTAGCCGCTCAAATTTTTCAGTTAACGCGAGGAGTTCTGAAGCTTTGAACCTGGAGATGAATCCGATGTGGTGTAGCAGATCGTCGTCGCCATAGAGACCGAGGAGAAGAGAACCGAGGACGCGTTTGCCAGTCGCATAACGGAATCCGCCAACGACGCAATCGGCTGTGCGGAGTTGTTTGACTTTCACCGCTGCGGCGCGTTCGCCTGAGGCATACGCGGCCTCGAGGCGTTTTGCGATGATCCCGTCAAGATCGCGGCCTGTTTTTGTGAACCAATCGGCCGCAACGTCGTAATCATTCGTCGCGGGCGAAAGCCGTATGTCTTTTGCGTGACGCAGGTCGGAACGCGCGAATTTTTCCAGAAGCTCCCGCCGCTCGCTGAGAGGCAGTTTCAAATAGGATTTCTTATCCTCGGCGAGCAGATCGAATACGATGTAAACCGCCGGATGGGCTGCAGCCAGTTTTTGCACGCGACTCGCAGCGGGATGCAGGCGCAATTGCAATTCATCGAAGGAAAGTGCGCCGCCGACCGGAATTACCACTTCGCCGTCGAGAACGAATTGTTGCTGCGGCAACTTTGCAATGTTAGCGACAACATCGGGAAAATAACGCGCGAGCGGCTGGCCATTCTTCGATTGCAAATAAATTGTGTCACGGTCGCGAAAAGCCAGGCAGCGAAAGCCATCCCATTTCGGTTCATACTGCCACCCGTCACCGATCGGAATTTGTTCGACCGCGCGCGCTTCCATCGGCGGGATTGGCGGTTTTAGCAGCATTCTAACATACCCTTCGCGGCGCAAGTATTGTTGGACGCCCAAAATGGTCGAGTAACAGAGCTTTTACATCACAACCAAGGACGGGCGTATGAGCGATCTATTTTTAAAGATGGTTCTCATGCCTGAACAACGGAGCTCAGCGACATCGAAATCTTCGTTCTTCGCGAGTGCTTTTGGTCTCGTTAAGCAAACGGCGCAGGAATGGTTGCAGGACAAAGCGCCTCAGTTAGGCGCAGCGCTTGCCTATTATACGGTGTTTTCACTCGCGCCGCTGATTCTCGTGTTGCTGGCGATTGTCGGCGTACTTTTCCGCGACGATCCGGCCGGTGCCAGGGACAAGATCACACAACAAATGAGCTACTTTCTCGATCCAAGCGCTGTGCAGGTCGTGCAAAACATCGCGCAAAAAGCCTCGCAGCCTGATAAAAGTACCATCGCCACAATCATTGGCGTTGCTCTCGCGCTTTTCGGCGCAAGCGGTGTGTTTGGTCAACTCCAAGACGCCTTGAATACTATCTGGGGCGTGAGAGCGAAGCCCGGGCTCGGTATCTGGGGGTTTTTGCGCGCCCGTTTTCTTTCATTTGCGATGGTCGCCGGTATTTGTTTCCTGTTGCTCGTCTCGCTTGCGATCGAAGCCCTGCTTAAGGGATTTAGTCACTACCTGCAATCGGTTCTGCCGGGCGGAATTGCGATCGCGGTGACGGTTTATCTCGTCTTTGACTTTGCGGTCGTTGTTCTCCTTTTCGCAATGATTTTCAAATTCCTGCCCGACGTGAAGATCCAGTGGCGAGATGTTTGGATCGGCGCAGTCATGACTGCGATCCTCTTTGGTATTGGCAAGTGGTTGCTGGGCTTCTACCTCGGCAGCGGCGCGGCAGGCTCAGCTTACGGAGCGGCCAGTTCGCTGATTACGTTGTTACTGTGGGTCTATTATTCGTCGCAAATCCTGTTATTTGGCGCTGAGTTTACCCAGGTGTACGCCGCTCAAGCTGGTCGTGCATTTAGACCGAGCGAATACGCGGTCCGCGTCAAGACAACGGAAGTCCAGAGTCGGTAGCATGACTGTTTCTGAACTTTCTACCGATTATTAAGCGTACGCTGTGTCGGTTGCATATGGTCAAGCATCTGGCCACCGTCTCAACGTGGACGAAACAGCGGACCGTGGTATGCCTGCTGGGTCAAGCGCGTCTCACCCGACGGCCTGTAACTGGGTCCAGCAGTTTGATTCCTGCCGTCCTCCTGCGCAATTGCACCAACAGTTAGAGCCACGAATGCCATTGCCACAGCAGTGGCCACCTTCGCTTCAATAGATAATTTCATGGCTTTCCTTCTTGATTTTCGATTATAGCTTCGAATTCCAGCGAGCTGTTGGATGTCGGCTCTAGGGATCACCTGTTATAGTGTTGAAACCTCGTTCACGAAGTGAGACGGCGCTCAACCACCTAGGATTCTTCTTGATCGCATTGTGCAAATTCCCTAGGCCTATCACATAACACTCGGGCCTCCGTGGATTTTTCGGCGACCAAACGCTTGGGTCTATGCGAAAAGTTAGAGATATCTTGAAGATACTCTTCGTTTGCATCAAAAACGCGAGCCGCAGCCCAATGGCGGAGGCCATGTTGAAAATGTCGGCCAAGCGCGGCATACAAGTTTGCAGTGCCGGCATCAAACCCGGTAAGGAAGTTAACGAGCAAGCTGTGAAAGCCATGCGCGAGATCGGCTGCGATTTGAGCGGCCACAAACCCAGACACATTTCCGCTTTTTCGAACATCAAGTTCGACTACGTGGCCAAGATGGACGTGCCGGATCTCGGTGACATGGTTATAGCGAAATGGATCGCGGACTGGGACATACCCGATCCTGCTCAAGGTGGTGCTGCGGAGTACCGCAAGATCCGGCAAATGATCGTGGCCAAAATCCAGACCGAATTGCCGCGCCTCCTGATGCAGCAGCGGAAAAAGAAGCGCGCCTAGTGTTTGAATTTGTGACAAATCGGTTCCAGCCTGACAAGGACCGTGTGTAGAGAAAAACCGATGCCAGAAAAAAACGTCGATCTACACGGCAGCGCACCGGACAAACATGAAATCGCGCTGCTTTTGATCGATGTCATCAACGATTTTGATTTTCCAGAAGCGGAACAGTTACTGGACTATGCGCGCCCGATGGCCCAAAAACTCTTACGTCTGAAACGACGCGCACAAAAGGCGGGCGTGCCGGTCATTTATGCCAATGATAACTTCGGGCGTTGGAAATCAGACTTTCGCCGCACTGTAGATCATTGTACGCGACATGGTCGCGGGGGCGCCATCGTGAAACTACTGCGGCCCGAAGAAAGCGATTATTTTGTGCTTAAGCCAAAGCATTCCGGATTTTTTTCTACCACTCTCGAGACACTGCTCCGCTACTTGGAAACGCAAACCCTAATTCTCACCGGAATTGCTGGGAACTTTTGTGTCCTTTTCACAGCGAACGATGCCTACATGCGCGATTTCAATTTGTTTGTGCCTTGGGATTGCACAGTCTCAAACACGAAGAAGGAAAATGAATCGGCTCTTAGGCTCATGAAGAGATTTCTGAAAGCTGATACGCGTTCGTCTTCGAAGATTGTGTTGCGCACCCAACGAGAACCCTAAAATGTCCTTGCCACCCGTCATGCAGCAGATTGCGCAGGCCAAAATTTCAGCTGTGCGACGGTCATGAATCCTTGCTGACAACAACTATTCCACTCAACGTTCTGAAAAAGCTTGGCAAGGATGTGGTCTCTCGATAAAACAAGCGATGAAGGTTCAACTCAACTGAAAGGATAATCCATGCTCTGGACTATAATTGTTATCTTAATCGTGCTCTGGCTCCTTGGCCTCGTAGGCCACATTGGCGGCAGCTTGATCCATCTCCTCCTCGTCATTGCGGTCGTCGTGCTGATTGTTAATCTACTCCGAGGTAGACGAGGACTTTAATCGTCTAGTTTCCTGAATCGCGGCTGCTGCACGCGGTTCGCTGCCAAGATCCTACGTTCGACTATGGCAACCGTAGAGGTCTTCTAGTCCGATTAGTTCGTGTAGGAAAGGAAACACAATGAAAAAAATATTACTCAGCATGGTCTTGGCAGTCGCGGCCCCCTTCGCGTGGGCGCAGGTTTCAGAGACGACAACCAGCACGACCACAACGGAAGGCAGCGGAACAATCACGGAGTATACTCCGGGCAGCGTCATCGTGCTTAAGGAAAGCAGTGGACCGCGCACTTACCACTTCGGCAAGACCGTCACTTATGTGACGAGAAGCGGGAAAGTGCTCGATGAAGACGTCGTACGGACCAAAGTGAAAGTCGGCGTTCCAGTCCGAGTCCACTACGTTGGGACGGGCGACAACGTGATGGTTGATCGGGTAATTCTCGACGAGGATTAAGCACCAAGAGATTCTAAACTCATTCTCTTCCAGCGCCTTCCTGTTCCGCTTATCGGCGGAACAGGTGAAGGCGCTTTTTACTGGCTTGAACTGATTTCGATATTCTTGTTCTAGCAAGCAATCTTCGTCCAAACTTCAAACGCTATCTGGCACGTCTGGTGATAGACCTGCGGTAAGTCTCCCCGGCGCAAGAGTTTTTAACGTCCAAAGTTGCTCGTCGCGACGAATATAGTTCAAGAAAGGAGAAGGCATGGGCACAATTCTATTGATCATTTTAATCCTTCTGCTGATCGGAGCGCTACCTGCCTGGCCGTATAGCTCCGGTTGGGGCTATTGGCCGAGCGGCGGACTCGGATTAATTGTTTTGATTCTGTTAATCCTTGCTTTGACAGGCAACCTTTAAGCCGCAGCCCGCGTTGAACGGCAGCCAGCGAACATCCCGCGCTAACAACTGGGCGAGCGATGAAGCGTTCGCGTTGGCACCCGCGTGATGCAGGCGGGTTGCGAATCAATAACAAGAAAGGAGTGTCAAATGCATTTAACCAATAGAATCAAGCAAGCCGGAGCCACTGGGTATATTTTGCTTTGGCTTCTCGGAATCCCCATTCCGATTTTGCTTCTGATTTTTCTGCTGCGAGGCTGCACCTGAGAATCTTTGTTGGTAAGCTTACCTGATCCAAAACCTGACGGTACGCGGCAACAAACAGCGCTTTGTCTCGCAATTCAGCTGCGTGGCGAAAGGTTAGCCGAAAGGCACTCTGAAATCGCTCGCTGGGTTTTGCGGTGACATTCAGGCGGTTTGCGACGGCTGAACTAACTGATCGTTTCAAAAGGTTCAGATCAAGCCGAGCTCAGTTGTTTTTGGGCGAAACAACTTGTCTGACATCTTGCACGTGCTCTTTAATTTCGTTAACTTGTGGATGCACCTCGCTGATCAAATCGTGCTCGGCCTGCGAAAGCTTTTCAATTCGCGTGGTCACTTCACGCAGCTCTTGCAACAACGCATCCTGTCGAGATGAAATCCGATGCATCCACCAAAAGCACACGGCCCAGCAAACCGTTCCGATGCCGCTAAGTACTAATGCCATCCCTTCGAACCTCGGCACGTAAAGCTGTGTCACGAAGAATTGCTATCGCGAAAGGCCTCCCATCGCAAATTACATCGTCCTGCATTCCCCCGAAGAAATGGCGAACTCAACCGCACCAGGCTTGAATTTTGCCACCGCATAGCTTGAAAGCCACAGCTAAGGCGCTGACATTTCGCAGCAAAATGCAGACGTTTCAAGAACCCGTCGCACTAATGAAGACTGAGACGCGTAGCTGGAAAGTGCCATGCGATTCCAGAACGTAGATGGGTTTGCCGGTGCTAAAGGTTGAATCGCAGAACGAGCTCTCCGATGACGAACGCAAAGCGGAGAGGGTTGCATCGCGAGCCCGGCTACGCATCGGCGAGCTGTTGCATCGGCCTTTCGATGTCCGATCAATCGCGCTCACCGGCCTGTTTATTCTGGCAGTCTTTTACACCATCTACTTCATGCGATCGGTCTTGCCCTGCTGCTCAGTTACCTGTTTGAGGCCGATAGCGCGTGGACTCGCTCAATTGAAAATTCCGCTGCCGGTGAGCGCGGCGTTCATTCTTATCGGACTTTTTGCGGTTGTTGGCTGTGGAATTTCAGCGCTGGCCACGCCCGCGGCGGGATGGATTCAGAAGGCACCGCAAGGTTTGACGGAACCGCGACGCAAGCTGCTACCGATAAAAAGATCCGTAGCTCAAGTGAGCTAGACTACCAGCGAAATCGAGAAGCTTGCTTCAACTAATGCGGAAGCCAAAGCCGTAGAAGTAAAGCGGCATCCCATCATTGAGACGTTTTTGATGCGTACACCGGACCTTATCGGCAGCGCTGTTCTGTTATTCATACGGCTCTATTTCCTGCTCGTTTATGATCAGCTCTTCATCGCCAAGCTGGTCAAGTTGCTCCCCACGCTCGCCGACAAAAAGATGGCTGTCGCCATCGCGCACGACATCGAATCGCAGATCTCGCGTTATCTCTTGACGATCACAGCCATTAATTCCTCCCTCGGAGCGGTTGTTGGAACCGCGGTGGGCCTGCTCGGCCTGCACAATCCAGTAATGTGGGGTGTGATGGTCGCGGTGCTCAATTTTGTCCCGTATTTAGGCGCACTCACAGGAAATCATCTGCATGACCATTGGTGCAGTTTTGAGTTTCGACAGCCTGGGATATGCTTTGATCTTTCCCGCTGTCTATCTCGCTTTTGGCACGTTGGAAGGAAGTTTCATCACCCCCTGGGTTATGGGACGCTCGCTTAGTTTGAATCCGTCATAATCCTGCTCTCACTGATGTTCTGGGGCTGGCTATGGGGAATCGTCGGCGTTATTTTGGCAGTGCCGGTCCTGGCCGCTTTCAAAATTTTCTGTGCGCATATCAAACCGATGGAGCCGCTCGCCGAGTTCCTTAGCTAGGCAGCACTAGGGCCGAAGTGTATCAATCTTGCGGACGGATGTGCGGGGTTGAATAAATGCCGCCTGGCACGTCGCTAACAAATGGGACAAAGCGGATCCGCTAAAACAAAGAGGTGAAATTTAGCGGCGCGAAACGCTTTTGCTCTTGATGGGCAGTCAGCGCGACCCGCCGGCCTCACTATGGCCATTCTCTCCGTCTCGTTCTGCTTTTTTCCGAACAAGCTCGAACTGTTTCTCGATGCTCTTGAGGTCTTCGTCGGAGAGCCCTTCAAGATTAATAAGTTGGTTCCGAGCGCCTTTAACAGCACGTATGACTTCGTCGAGTTTCAAATTAACTGCTTTCGAGTCACGGTTTTGCGTGTTCTGGATGAGGAACACCATGAGGAAGGTGACAATGGTTGTGCCGGTATTGATAATGAGCTGCCAGGTGTTAGAAAAACCAAATGTAGGACCGGTCAACCCCCAAACGGCAATGATGACGATCGCCAGCGTGAAAGCCCATGCGCTGCCTAGCACGATTGATGAGCGTCGCGCAAAAATCCGGAATGAGTCGTTAACAATGCAAAAGAAATCTCGCTCTTCTTCCTTTTCTTTGAGTTTTTCTTTGTCAGTTTTCATATGCTTGATTGACTAGGGTTGAATTCGCACGGCGTGCACCAACCAGATGCCGCAATTTCCACCTAGGATCGACATTCTCCAGCCCGTCCGGCAAAACTTGATGACCAATCGTGACCGACTGGAAGACTTCCTATCGCTAGAAGGTGGTATCTCTTTTGTGCAGTATCGAGGTATTTTGCTGAGCGTGCCGTAAGCGTCACTGCCATTTTTTATTTCTTCTTCCAAGTTCTGCTGGGCCCATTTCACTAAAGGTGTTTCGCGAGTCCTATAAGCACCGGATGTAATATCATCCCTCGCCTTTATTCGCGGCGAACCGACAAAACCAAAGCTGGCATTCGGCGCGAATATCCACCAAGGGATATCAGTTATTTCAATCAGCGCTCTAGGGAAAGAAGGTAGAATGCGAATCGCTCAAGTTGCGCCATTAGTCGAGAGCGTGCCTCCGAAACATTACGGAGGAACAGAACGCATCATCGCGTATCTGACAGAAGAATTGGTTCGTTTCGGTCACAAAGTGACCCTATTTGCCAGCGGCGACTCTGTTACAAGCGCCGAGCTTGTTCCTGTATGCCAGCGATCGTTTCGTCGAAACAAGCGCGCCACGGATTATTTATCGCGTGAAGTCCTGCTGATGGACCACGTAATGGAGCGCGCCGGTGAGTTTGACCTGGTTCATTTTCATACGGGTTGCCTCCACTACCTTGTCTGCCGTCATCTTTCTGTTCCGCACGTGATGACCTTGCACGGCCGTCTCGATACTCTGGAGTTGCTCTGGCTGTATGACCGATTTCGGGAAATGCCAATGATCTCGATCTCGAATTCGCAACGCGTGCCCTGGCCATGCGCAAACTGGCAGGCCACGATCTATCACGGATTACCCCAAGATCTGTTCCAGTTTCATCCCGAACCTGGTAGCTATCTGGCTTTTCTCGGGCGCGCCTCGCCGGAAAAACGAGTTGATCGCGCTATTGAAATTGCCAATCGAGTCGGAATGCCGCTCAAGATTGCGGCAAAAGTAGATCCAGCCGACAGGCGCTATTTCAAGCGTGAGATCGAGCCACTGCTGAACGATCCGCACATCGAATGGCTCGGCGAAATTAGTGACAAGGACAAGGACGCATTCCTTGGCCGCGCCTACGCATTGTTATTTCCGATTGATTGGCCGGAGCCGTTCGGGCTGGTGATGATTGAAGCGATGGCGTGCGGTACACCGGTCATAGCGTACGAGGCCGGGTCGGTTTCGGAAGTCATGGAAGACGGCGTCACCGGATTCATCGTAGATAATATCGAACAGGCGGTGGAAGCCGTTGGGCGTATTCCTGAAATCAGTCGCGCGAGTTGCCGCGAAATTTTTGAGAAGCGGTTCACGGCCAGTCGAATGGCGAGCGATCACATTAACGTGTACATGCGTCTCGCGGACACGCGGATGCGAAAAGTGGCGCAATCGCTGGAATCGTCATTGCGCGCTGTTCACAGTGCCTAGGCTGGCCGTGCCAAAAGGTCTTCTGCAAATGTCCGTACGTGAAAAATCGCGCCGGATTCAACCGCGACCGCGATTTTCAGAAAATTCTAAACGGACACACGCGCAGTTCGATGTTGCGACGCGTTTCCTTCTTGGTAGTCGGTGCAAGCGTACCGCGCCTACAACAAATCAAACCGAAAACGAAGGGAAAGGAAAACAGGGATTATGAATCTGGAAACATTGAAAGAACTTTACGTCAACGAACTTCGCGATCTCTACAATGCGGAGGGCCAACTGGTCAAAGCATTGCCGAAGATGGCGAAAGCTGCTTCATCAGACGAGTTGAAGGAAGCTTTCGAGAAACATCTGGAGCAGACCAAAGGTCACGTCCAGAGGCTTGAGGAAGTCTTCGAACAAATCGATGAGACACCAAAGGGGAAGACCTGCAAGGCCATGAAAGGCTTGATCGAGGAAGGATCGGAGTTGCTCAAGGCAGATGGCGAAGACTCCGTGATCGACGCCGGCATCATCGTAGCCGCGCAGAAAGTCGAGCATTACGAAATCGCCGGTTACGGTAGTGTTCGCACATTTGCGCAACTTCTTGGGAAGGA
>Ga0209577_10007509_pt1 | contig 10027 bp, 12 predicted proteins | sample GraSoiAngelo_109_FD_185874 | JGI IMG/M metagenome (GOLD analysis project Ga0209577, IMG submission 185874) | Grasslands soil microbial communities from the Angelo Coastal Reserve, California, USA - 14_0903_12_20cm (SPAdes) (version 2) | ecosystem: Environmental > Terrestrial > Soil > Grasslands...
GGCAAAAGAGGAGACACCAGTCGAAATGCCTTTTGGTTTCGACACCCGCGTGGTTGCGCTTTCGCGCCGAAACGGAAACGGCGCTCTGTTCGGCGCGCTCTTGCGCCGGGTCGCATTCGTTGCCACGGCGGTGATTGTTCTCGCGAGCGCCGGCGCTTATTTCGAATTTAACAGGAATGGCGACGTAATTACGGCCGGTAACGAATTCGCCATCGCCGATTCCGCCATCCAGGACGAGGTCCTACCATGAACAGTGCCTTGAAATGGAAATTGATCGCCGGTTTTCTGCTCGTTTTTCTGGCCGGCGGCGCCACCGGGGTATTCGTGAGCGCGGCCACGGCCCATCGCTTCTTATTCGGTCCGCACCGTCATGGCTACGCCGCCCAGGCGATGAAGAACCGTTTACAATGGCAACTTCGATTGACGGACGAGCAGATGGCCAAGATTTCGCCGATCATCGAGAAAACGGGCGCGCAGCTCGAAGAAATTCGAGGCGAAACCGGCCGCCGGGTGCGTGAAACGATCGCCGAAGCGCACCGCGAAATCGCGCCGGTTCTTACGCTGGAACAACAACAGCGCTTGCAACAGATGGAGGAACGGCACCGACGTTGGTTCCAACACCGACAACGCCCGGCACGCGTTTCTCCCGCAACTCCCGAAGCGTCTCCGCACTAACGGATCAGATTCGCTCGCCGATCAGGCGCGGTCCTTCAGCTGCGTTTTCCCGGCCGCGCGCGCACAGTTCACGCAGCAGTAGATTTTACCGTCTTGCTCGACTCCGTGTCCGATCACGCGGCAGTCGCAATGCGGGCACACCGGCGCCAGCGCGTGGATCGCGCACTCGAAACTGTCGAAGGTGTGGTGCTTCCCCTCGACCACCACGTCGAACGCTTTGTCATATTCGTTTTCGCAAACTTCGCATGTAGCCATACGTAATTGTTTCGCACGCCGACGTCGCCTCAGCGGTGTCCCGTTTAATTGCGCGACCGAGAAAACGTCTGCAATAGATCGAGATAATTCTCGACGTAGCGAGTGAGCAGAAATTTCTCGCGCACAGTTTCGCGCGCCTTCTTTCCCAGTTCCTCGCGCAACTTCTTGTCCTTGAGCAACCGAACGATGCGTTCGGCCGCTTCTTCGATTGACGAAACCAAAAATCCATTCACGCCGTCCTCGATCTGGTAACGAATTCCGCCGACATCTCCGCCGATCACCGGAGTGCGCTTCCACATCGCTTCAGCCACCGTCAGGCCGAAGCCTTCGCGCAACGATTTTTGTAAAACGACCGTCGCGCGTGTTTGCAGCGCGTTCACTAATGCCGTGTCATCACCTTTGGTCAGAATCAGAATCCTTTCCTCCTGACACGCGCGCAACGATTCGAAAATCTTGCTGCCTTCGGGATCATCGGTCGCGAAGTTACCGAGCAACACGAGCGTGGCCTCGACTTCTTTGCGCGCGAGCTTGAAAGCTTTCACTACGCCCTCGGGATCTTTCCACGGGTCGAAGCGCGAGATTTGCACGACCAGCGGCAAGTCGGTCGGAATTTTGTAATGGGCGAGACGCTCATCGATCTCTTTATCGCTCAACTCACGGTTCTTGATGTTGAACGGATTGATCGCCGGCATGAACACGTGCTGTGGCGGCTTCATCTCGTGCTTGTATTCCTCGCAGCTCACAATCGCGGCGTCGTACTTGTCGATCCAACGCCGCAAATATTTCCACATCTCTTCGTTTGGCCGGGAGAGATCGATGTGGCAACGCCAGATCCAAGGACAATCTTTTTCGTAATGCTCGATCAAGGGCAACGGCTGCGGGTCGTGCACAATCACGAAATCGTGCTCCAGAAAATTGCGGACGCTGTTTTCGTAAATGACCTGTTCGTAAATTTCCTTCTTGATGCTGGAGAGATCGATCTCTCCGCCTTGCAGCGCGTTGTGCATTTTCTTGGTGATCGAGAAAAAATCCGCCGTGCCTTGAATCACGCGCCACTCGGTCCGAAGACCGAGACTGTTCAGCAGCAAAGTGAGCGAAGAAATCGTCTCGGCCACACCGCCGCCGTAGTAGGTCGAATTGAAATTCGCTATCCGGAGTCCCTTGAACTTGCGCGCCTTCTCTCGAATTCGCTCAACTTGCTCTTGTCCGACGAGCGGCTCGTAATCTTCGATCTGGGTGATGCGATGACGCGCCATCTCTTAAGTGATTCGTTTGCGGAGGAAGATACGCTCGCAGCCGACGCGAGCGGCGATTAATTTCTCGGAGGAGATTGTGAGTTCGTTGTCCACCCAAAAGCCGAAAATTGATGACAAGCTTACCTTGCAAAGCGATTTCGGCGAAACGGAAGCAATCTGCGTCGAAGTGCGCGATGATCCCGCTACTTCGGGCGGCACGTTGCTCAAAGTGATGGCGCGCGGCCCGTTCACCGAAGGTCAGCAAGTTTGGATCGTCGACCGCGACGGATCGAAGATCGGCGCGACAGTCGAGAACGTCTTCAAACAAACGATCGACAGCGAAGTGACGCTTTCGACCGTGCTTTCAGTCTAACTTCACGATCTCGCGCTCGCCGTGAAAGCGAAATCGAAACAGTCCAAACGGAGTTTTCCATTTCTCGAGATCAATCAGCGCGAGTCCAAACCGCGGAAGCGCGGCCTAACCGAAATTCGCGGGCCGTATTATTCGGCTTACGGCCGGCGCCATCTCGAAGATTTGTTCGAAACGATGGGCGCTTACATCGACTCGCTGAAATTTGCCGGCGGCTCGTTCACGCTCATGCCGGAGAAAGCGGTGCGCGAGATTATCGATCTTTGCCACAAGAACAACGTGCTCGTTTCAAGCGGCGGATTTATCGAGCGCGTCCTTGCACAAGGAGCGGAGGCGGTAAGGAAATACGTCGCCGAATGCAAGCGCCTCGGCTTCGACATTGTCGAAATCTCCGCCGGTTTTGTGTCGATCACGACCGACGATTGGCTGCGACTGATCGAGCTGGTACGCAAGTCGCGAATGAAAGCGAAACCCGAAGTCGGAATTCAATTCGGCGCCGGCGGCGCGACCGCATCCGCAGAATTGGAGGCTGAAGGCACGCGCGACCCAAGCTGGGCGATCGCGCAGGCAAAACGCTTCCTCGATGCCGGCGCGGAGATAATCATGATCGAAAGCGAAGGGATCACCGAGAATGTCGATCCATGGCGGACGGATGTGCCCGCACGATTCATCGACGAAATCGGGATGGAGAAGCTGATGTTCGAAGCGGCCGACCCGGATGTGTTCGCGTGGTACATCAAAAATTACGGCGCCGAAGTGAATCTCTTTGTTGATCACAGTCAGATTGTGCAGCTCGAATGTTTACGCGCCGGAATCTGGGGGACAAAAAGTCTGTGGGGACGGGTCGTGACCTACAAAGAAAAATAAATCAATGCGGCCCGACGGTTCCAGCCGCGTGTAACAGAAACCAATCGCTCGCGAGTTTGGCGACGTGTTCGAGTGCGCCCGGCTCTTCGAACAAATGCGTCGCGCCCGGCACGATCTCGATTTTGCACTCGCACTTCATTTGCGCGCGTGCCTGTTCGTTTAGCTCGATCACGACATGATCTTCACCGCCAACGATCAGCAGCGTCGGCGCTTTCACTTTCGGCAACGCTTCGCCCGCTAAGTCCGGTCGACCGCCACGAGAAACGACGGCGCCGATTTCATTCGGCAATTCGGCGGCTGCGACCAACGCCGCGCCTCCACCAGTGCTTGATCCGAAATAACCAACCCGCAAATCGGCGGTTTGCTTCTGCTGCTTCGCCCATTTTGTCGCGTGAACCAGTCGCTCCGCTAATAAACCGATGTTGAAGCGGTGCTCGCGTGTGTAAAGATCCACCGATTCTTCTTCCGGCGTAAGCAAATCGAACAGCAAGGTGGCGAGTCCAGCTTCGTTGAGCGTACGCGCGACAAATTGATTCCGCGGACTGTGCCTGCTGCTTCCACTGCCATGTGCGAAAAGAACCAGCGCCTTCTTTTGATCTACAAGTGTCAGATTGCCGTCGAGCATCGCGCGGCCGGCAGGAATCCGCACTTCGTTCATGGTTACACTTTGAAAGGATACGTTTCGGGCAGTTCGCCCTTGTCCCAAACGCTCGTTCGCTCCAGCGGTTCGACGGCGCGCGTTTCGTCGAAGTGAATGACGGCGTCGAATTGTTTCGGGAGTCGAGCGTGAAAGTAATGACTGAGGCGCTCTGATTCCGGCCGGTAAATGACGCCGATGGCGCGCTCCAATCGCGGCCCATACAGCGCGCTCACGACCTTCTCGCCGACGTCACGGAGATCAATCCAGAATCGGTCCAAGCCCGTTTCGTGAAACAATTCTTCATAACTGCCGCGCAGAGCGGGTCGGACATTTTTGCGCTCGGCAATCGCGCCCCAATCGGACGCCGCCGTCACGCTGCCATGATGCGTCGTGAAACCGACCAGTACGGCTTCGTCCCCAAAATGTTCCCGAATCAGCTGACCGACGTTGAGCTCACCATGCTGGCTCATCTCGGTCGCGCGCGCGTCTCCGAGATGCGAATTGTGCGCCCAAACGATCGCTTTCGGCTGTCGACTCCCGTTCAAATGCGCCACTAATGCCTCGATTGTTTCGACCATGTGGCGATCTCGTAGGTTCCAGGACGACGCGCGACCGCGAAACATCGAGCGGTAATATTCTTCCGCGTCCTTCACTAAACGTGCGTTTTGTTCGGCAAAAAATAATTCTTCTGCGGCAACGGCACCGTCGCGACTAAGAAATCGAGCGGCGTTGCGTTGCAGATCAGTCAGCTGCGCAACCACCGCCCTTTCGCAAGATTCAATTGCGCCGACCGTCGCAGCATAACCGTACTCCTGCGGTTCGCGGCTGAAATGGTCGAAACATGAATAGCGCAAACGGGCTCGCGCGGCCGCGTCGGGATCGACTTTTTGCAAGTAGGTCAGCACCGCATCGATCGAGGCGTGCAAGCCGTAAAGATCCATTCCGTAAAACCCCGCCGGCGCGCGTTTTGGATCGAGATGTTGATTGAACTCCCGCATCCATTCGACGAATTCGACCACCACCGTGTTGCGCCACATCCAGGTCGGGAAACGACGAAACCCCGAGAGTGCTTCGTTTGCATTCGCGTCCGCGCTCGCGCCTCGCACATAGCGATGAACACGCGATGCGTCAGGCCAGTCCGCTTCGATTGCCAGGACGGTAAAATTTTTCTCCTCGATCAGGCGCCTGGTGATTTGGGCGCGCCCAAAATAGAATTCGTGCGTTCCATGCGACGCTTCACCGAGCAAGACAATTCGCGCATCGCCGATCAGCTCCAGCAGCGGGTCGTAGTCCTGGGCGACACCGCTGAGCGGCTGCGCCAGTTCGCGAACGAATTCGGCATCGGTCATGAGCGCCTCCTAATTACTTCGCGAGAGCAGGCCACTTTGGCGGTTGCTTGCCATGCCGGCTGGTCGCGCCATAGCCTTGCGACGGCGGAAGCCTTGGCGAACGCCGGTCGATCTTATCCGCTCGCGCCGGAGCCGCGGTCGCCAGATTGAGATTGAGCGGCGCGCGCGAGCAGTTCGCGCACTTCCTCATCGCTGGTTTGTGAGAAGTCTTCGTAGTACTGGCCGACCGCCTGAAAAAATTCCGGCGCGCTCGCGCAGATAACTTCATCGGCTTCGTCCTCGAACTCTCGGCAGGTGTCGGGCGGACCAACCGGCACAGCGACAACAATTCTTGCGGCGCCACGTTGTCGCAATGCTTTGACCGCGGCGCGCATGGTGGCGCCGGTTGCCAGGCCGTCATCAACCAGAATGATCGTCTTGCCGGCCAGCTCCGGCGCCGGCCTTCCATCGCGATAACTTTGCTCGCGCCGTTGTAGTTCAGCTGTTTCCTTCGCCGTCACTGCTTCGATGATGTCGACCGCGTTCGGCAGTGCGCGCGCGACATCTTCATTCAAAACTCGCACACCACCGGAAGCGATTGCGCCGACCGCGAGCTCTTCAAAACCGGGCACACCAAGCTTGCGCACGATGAAAACATCGAGCGGAACACGAAGCGCTTGCGCGACTTCGTAAGCGACCGGCACTCCGCCGCGCGGAAGGCCGAGCACGATCACGTCGTCGCGTCCGGCATATTTCGAAAGCTTCACGCCGAGCAATCGTCCGGCTTCGACGCGATCAGGAAAAATTCCTTCCATGCGGTTACGGTTTGCCCCGAATCAGTTCAGTCAGGGGAACGGCTTCGGCAATCGGCTCCGTCGCTTCAAGATAATCGCGAAAGCCGGCCGCAAACATTCCACGGCGCAGCGACCACCAAGTTTTCACGCCTGGTCGATGGTAGTAGGCACGAATGTAAAGATCCCAACCTTGCCATTGTTCGCGCTCGAGCGTCCCCTGACGCTGCTGGAACCACGCATTCTCGAAAAGCTTGAATATCGTAAAGAGAACGGCGACGGCTCGCCAGCGATCTTCTTCGGTGGCTCCACGCCAATCTTCGACAGCTGCGGCAAATGCGCGCGTTAGGGCAGGATCAGTTGCTTGCGGCCCAAGGAGAGCAATCAACGAATGGGTCAGCGAATCAACCACTACCGAACGCTGGGATCGGGTGTTTTGCCGAATCTGCGCCGCCAAATAAAAAAGCGACGCAATCACGCCGATCGCGGCAACCAATTGCGCAATCGCGCTGATCGTTTCCAGATTCACGCCCGACGTTTAGCAAACGAATCTGAAACTGACGATGTCGATCTTAACGCGGCAACGGCTGCTCCGAGTTCGCCATTGCGTACGCGAACACCGCGACTACGGCCGAATTTTCAGCCAACTCTTTCGGGACAATTTTATCGAGCGTATCGGCTGGGGTGTGATGATAATTAAAATAGAACCGGCTGTCCTGGATCGGCGCGAACGCCGGCACGCCCGCTTTCTCCATCGGTTCAATGTCGGCTCCAGCGTGTTCCGCGAGACTGAGCATCCCCGCGCCGGATTCCTGCAAAATCGCCGCGACTGGTTTCCACATCGCCTTCACTTCCGGTTTTGCTTTGATGTTGAGTCCGATCGGATGATCGGCGCCGCCATCGGTTTCCATCACCGCGAAATGGTTCGCCCAATCTTTCTCGTGATCTTTGGCGTACTGCTTGGAACCGCCGAGACCGTTCTCTTCGTTCATCCACGCGATTACGCGAATCGTTCGCTTCGGTTTCAAATGCAATTTCTGAATCAGATTCGCCGCTTCCATCGAAACGGCCACGCCCGCGCCGTCGTCGATAGCGCCGGTTCCAAGATCCCATGAATCAAGATGTCCGGAAACAATCACAACTTGTTCCGGATGTTCGCCGCCTTTGATGTCGCCGATCACGTTCGCGCTCTCCATGTTCGGCAGAGTTTGCGGCGTCATCACCAATTTCATTTTTACCGCTCCTTGCTTCGCAAGATCGACAATCAGGTCCGCGTCCTCGGTCGTAACCGCGCCGGCCGGGATTTTCGGCGCATCATCGGCGTATTTAGTTTGGCCAGTGTGCGGGATCCGATAGTCCTCACCACCAACGGACCGAATCAAACACGCGACCGCGCCTTGTCGCGCTGCTGCGCTCGGGCCGTCGCTTCGATAAACGACTGCTTCGCCGTAGGCTTCGCCGCCGCGTCCTTCCGCCGCCATTTGTTTGTCGAACGGATAATTGAAGAGCACAATTTTGCCGGCAATCTTGTCGCGCGACATCGCTTTCAATTCGTCGAAATTTTTCACCGCAACGACATCCGCAGTAATTCCTTCGGACGGCGTCGCCACGCTTTCGCCAAGCGCGCAGAGCACAATCTTCTGGGTCGTGTTTTCCGCCATTCCAGGGAATTGCACCAGCGCGGCGGTTTCTTCACCGCGGACCCAATGCGGCACCGTCACTTTCTCAAGCTGCACTTCGCAGCCGATCGCTTTCAATTCATTCGCAACGTACTCAACGGCCTTCGCCGCCTGGGCCGATCCGGTCAAGCGCGGCCCGATGTTGTTTGCGAGATGCGCCACCTGCCGATAAGCGTAATCGCTGCTCAACGCGGCTTGTTGCAGTCGTTTCAGATCGGCCAGCGTTTGCGGTGAAAAAACAATCGGCGTCGCGGTTGGAGTGGGCGTAGCACTTGATTGTTCTTGAGGACTGCTTGTCTGCGCATCGCACTGCCATGCGTTGAGAATGAGCAAAATTCCGACAATCCCGGTTGTGCAAAGACGTTTCATTTTAAGTCGTTAAGAAATTCGAGAACTGCGGCAGCAAACTCCTTTGGACATTCGCGAACTTTCCACCTGCTTGCTGATCATTCGGCTGTTGTCCGCTCGAGGAGAGCGAAAACAAAATCGAAAGTGCCGAAATCAGGCAGCCGGATAATCTCATTTGGAATCGGCGCCATAAGAAAAGTAGCGATAGACAATTTTCTGTTTCGCGCCAGCGCCGGTCTGGTTCAGCACGTCGAACGCTTTTCTGTCCGCTTCGGCTTGCGATTTTGCGCGACCGACCACATTGACGTCTTTGCCCGACTTGTCCTGACCGCGCGCGACAGAAACGAAGCCAGTCGAATCCGAAGACGAAAGAATGCTCGCCTTAGCAACGCTGGACTCGCTTCGCCTGCGCACATCGCGTAACGCGAACTCGCGAGCCTGGGCCGAAGTCCGGTAATCTTTCCCGCCTTTGGGGGTAGCCGATCGATGATAGGTCACGTCCGTCCAAACGCCGTTCGCGTTGTAGCCGATTGCGACTGCGTCCCCGGCGGATACTCGCGAAGCGGGCGCGAGAAAAGACAGAAGACTAATTAGGAAAACAGGAATCCAGGAAAAATAAATTCGGACAGAATCAACAGAATTTACATGATTCGAAGAAAGAAAATCCGACGGGTCTGTAATTCTGGAAAATTTTGTAAATCCTGTCTGATCTTTCCGCGTTCCTGCTTTCCTGCTTTCCTGATTCATTAGCTACTTCAGTCGCTCTTCTTCGAAATCCATCAAATCGGGGACACATGCGATATCATGCCGATCGGCAACGCCTTGCTCCTTTTTCAATTCTTGAAAGCGCGGGGTCATGAAATCGCGCCAGCCAAGTTTCGACGCGAACCCATTCCAGACCACGATGTCGCCTTCGTTGAGCCGGCGGCCTTTTTCGAAACACCACTCCAGAATTTCTTCATCGCTGCCGCCTTGCAGCACCCGCTCGCGAAGATCGGCGTAATTCACCCGCAAAAAATTGCAGCACGCGCCGTCGGCCGCTCTCATTGCGCCAAGATTCTTATGATAATCCTCGTCCAGCTCGCCGCGCGCGTGGAGCCGAATCTTGTCCAGCATCCGCGGGAAATAAACCATGCCGTTTTGCGTTTTCTCGTTCGGGCTCTTCGGATATTTCGTGCTCATAAGTAATAGGGCCACCAATCATCGATGCGTGTGCGCTACTTGTCATGTCGAGCGAAGTCGAGACATCTCTAGATATTTCCGGAAATCTCGTCGAACAGATCAAACCAGCGAGGATTGATTCGGTCGATTAGGCCCACCTTCTTCTTGCGGGACCACCTCTTCAGCTGCTTTTCGCGGGCAATTGCTTCCTCAACATCAGCATAATGCTCCCAATAGACGAGCTTGTGACATTGGTAATCTGCAGTGAACCCCGGAATCCGGCCCGACCGGTGCTCGCTTAATCTTCGTGACAGATCATTGGTCATTCCGATGTACAGGACAGAATCCGTCTGATTGGTAATGATGTACACCCAGAAATCGTATTCGCGCGGCATGCACAGAAATATCCACAGATCCCTCGACTTCGCTCGGGATGACAAAGATGATTCGGACTAAACCAAGCCCTGGTCCAACATCGCGTCGGCCACTTTGACGAAGCCGGCGATGTTCGCGCCGTTCACGTAATTCCCCGGCGTGCCATATTTTTCGGCGGTGCGCGCGCAAACTTCATGGATCGTTTTCATGATGTTGAACAGGCGCGCATCCACTTCTTCGCGCGTCCATCGGACCCGCATGCTGTTCTGGGCCATCTCCAAACCGGAAGTCGCGACGCCGCCG
>Ga0209577_10007511_pt1 | contig 10026 bp, 9 predicted proteins | sample GraSoiAngelo_109_FD_185874 | JGI IMG/M metagenome (GOLD analysis project Ga0209577, IMG submission 185874) | Grasslands soil microbial communities from the Angelo Coastal Reserve, California, USA - 14_0903_12_20cm (SPAdes) (version 2) | ecosystem: Environmental > Terrestrial > Soil > Grasslands ...
TACCGTGGAAAGCGCGCTCGCGTTCGTGAGAGCGAAGCACTTCGATGCGATCGTGAGCGACCTGGCTTTACCGGACGGCAGCGGATGCGATGTGATTCGTGAGGCGAAACGTTGCCAGCAGCTCACGGGCGTGGCATTGACCGCGAACGCCGAGGACGACGATATCGCGCGCGGACGCGCTGCCGGCTTTGATTATCATCTGACCAAGCCAATAGACTTCGCGCAATTGCGAGACGTGTTGGGGCACATCGCTCCGGCTAACAATGGCAAGATTTCGTTCGTGATCTGATCGCGGGTGCGCGTGCGTCGATTAGAACAGTGGCGTCACGCTGGAGCAGCAACCGTCGCGGCTATTTCACCTCTTCCGTTACCACCTCAAACTTGATTAGCTTTGCGCTGCCGAAGTTCGTCGTGAGCGCGACATCAGCAGCATCACGGCCGACCGCCATAAGAATACGACCAATGCGTCGCTGATTATGACGTGCATCAAAGGCGTGCCATTTGTCGCCGAGAAAAACTTCGAACCATGCGCTGAAATCCATCGGGTAGGGAGCAGGTGGAACGCCGATATCGCCGAGGTAACCGGTGACATAACGCGCCGGAATATTGAGGCAGCGACAAAAGGTAACCGCGAGATGCATAAAATCGCGGCACACGCCTTTGCCGTCGCGATAAACCTCCAGCGCGCTCTTCTGAGAATCAGCGAAATGATAACCAAAGGTGATGTGCTCGTGCACCCAATCACAAATCGTTTGCACCCGGGACCAGCCCGGTCGCGTCGAGCCGAAAAGTCTCCAGGCTTCATCATTTAATTTGTCCACCTCGCAATAACGGCTCGGGAGCAAAAAGCGCAGCGTTTCATCTGGCAGGTCCTCAACGTTGTGTTGAATCGCCTCGGGTACTTCCGGATCAGGCTCGCCATTGTCGCGGATCCTTGTATCAAGACTAAAGCGAACGGTGCCCGGCGGTGCGAGCAAACGGCCACAAACATTTCCGAAACCATCGAGGTAAGTGTGCACTGGTAGATTCGGCTCGACCTTTATTTCCTCAGGTGATTCCAGATCGTCGCGTCGTGACGGATGGAGGTAAAGCATCACGACCAAAGGCGTTGAATTGCCAAGCTCAAATGAAATGTCGTAGCCGATTCGGATCAGCATGATGTGTTAGAGGGAGCCGAAGCGCGCTTGAACAATGAGTTTTTCATGGCCAACGTCGAGCGCGAGATCGCGGAGTTGGATTTGACCAAGCGGTAAAGCGGAGAGCGGGAAAGCGCGCTGCTCAATTCGCGAAAAAGCGGGGTTGATTGCGGCGCACGCGAGCGAGGCAATCGGTCCTTCGCCATGGCATTTTAAATTCGAAACGGTGGCAACAAAATCTTCGCTGACCGAAAGAGTCCCGGCGAGACTCAGCACAGGATGAAAGATGAGCTTGTGGGCGGAGACGGTAAGCTTTCCATCGACCGCACGCGGTCCGTGTTGCGTTAGCTCGAGTTGCGCATTGTCGACACCGATGCCTTGTTTTTCTGCAAGCTTGCTGGCGGCGCTCATAATCATAGTTTCGATTGCGGCGCGAGAAATTTCGAATCGAACATTCCCGTCTTGGGCTCGATGCAGGATGAGGAGAAGTTTTCCGTCGACCTGCGGCTTCTGATACATTTCGGCATTGGAAGCTTCAAACTGGAAGCTGAAGTCACTCCCCAGAAGCTTGATCGGCTCGCCTGCTATATCAATATGGCGAACCAACAACGCCGGGGTTGCTCCCTCGCGGTCGAGTGGCGGTGGACGATGGTGATGATCGATGGTGGCCGCGGACAAATCGACTGCGATTGAATCTAGTGTCGAGGCGTCGCCAGCGCGCACAGTAACCATGTGCTGCGGCCGGGAGGCAAACGTTCGCACGCCGTCCTCGATCGCCTGCGCCAATTCTTTCGACGTTTGCGGGATTTGATTTCGAGGCAAAATGAACATGCTTTTAGTTAGGCGAGCAGCGGTGGGGCGCTGCGATTTGCTTTCCGCGGTTTTTCCGCTACCTTCCGCGTTCCTTTATGGCGAAAACCTCCTGGGTCAACCGCAACGAACGCAAGCGCGCGACGGTCAAGAAATATGCCGCGTTGCGGGCAGAGCTGAAAGCAAAGAAGGACTACGCTGGGCTTGCCCAATTGCCTCGGGATGCAAGTCCGACGCGGGTGGTGAATCGTTGCCAGGTCTCCGGGCGGCGGCGGGCATTCATTCGGCGATTCAAGATTTCGCGGCTAACTTTCCGCGAACTGGCATCCAGCGGCTTGATTCCCGGCGTTACTAAGTCGAGCTGGTAGCTGTTTTGAAGCGCTGGGTTCGGATGCCAGGCTTGCATCCGCGCGATGAGTATTTGTCTTTCATTTTTTGTTCTGTCGCCAACGTTGAACGCGGCTGTTTCTGATCATTGGGGCTCGGTGGGCTCAGTCCTGCTAAAGCTGCTGATCATTGCGGCCCTGGTAGCGCTAAACGGCTTCTTTGTCGCCTGCGAGTTTGCCATCGTCAAAGTCCGCAGTAGCCAGCTTGATACATTGGCGGAAGAAGGAAATCAGCCCGCCAATTTCACCAAATACATTCGTGCCCACCTCGATGCCTACCTTTCTGCTACTCAGCTTGGCGTAACCCTGGCGAGCCTTGCGCTCGGATACTGGGGCGAACAATTTCTCGCGGAAATGTTGCAGCCGTTTTTTGCGCTCGCCGGCATTCATTCGTACACTGTTGTTACCTCGGTTTCGATTGCGCTGGCGTTCGTTGGAATCACTTTTCTCCACATCATTTTTGGCGAACTCGCACCGAAGTATGTTGCCATTGGCAATCCCCTGCCCGTTTCACTCGCCCTCGCCCGACCACTCGGTGCTTTCTATTTTTTGTTTCGGCCTGCGATCTGGCTGCTCCACAAATCAGCCAATCTTCTTCTGGTTCGTCTGCTTCGAATCAAACGAGTGGCCGCGGCTGAGCTGGCACACAGCGAGGAAGAGCTGCGCCTGATTTTGGACCAAAGTGAAGAATCGAAAGAGGTAACTCCACTCGGACGCGACTTGTTGTTAAACGCACTCGACCTGCGCCGGCGCGTTGTTCGGGACATCATGACGCCCCGAGGCCAGGTCGTATTCCTGAATATCGAAGACAGTTTCGAGGACAATGTAAAAAAAGCGCTCGCTTCACGGCACACCCGCTTCCCGCTTTGTCGCGGTCATCTTGATAACACCATCGGGTTGATTCACATCAAGGAGTTGGTGCCGTTAATGCGCGATCCGAATCCCGATCTTTTGCGCATCCGACGGGAGCTGATGCCGGTGCCGGAAATGATGTCGCTCGAGAAATTGCTTTCGCTTTTCCTCAACAAACACGCACACCTTGCCATCGTGGTCGATGAATTCGGCGGCACAGTAGGAATGGTGACACTCGAAAATGTTCTGGAAGAATTAGTGGGCGATATTCAGGACGAATTCGATACCGAGAAAGAACAGTTTCGCGAAATTAACGAAAATGAATTCAGCGTGGACGGCGCACTGGCACTTTACGAACTGCGCGATTTGGCCCGAATCGATTTAGAAAGCGCCGATGTCAGCACCATCGGCGGTTACGTTACCCACTTGCTGGGGCATCTACCCAAAGCAGGCGAGCACGTCCAAATCGACAACTATCTGGTGACGATTTCGCAGAGTGACGGTCGCCGTGTTCAGCAGCTGCACTTCCGCAAACTCGATGAAGCCGCGGCGAAAAAATCGGACGCGATTTGATAAGAGCCTCCGAAATGGTAAGGGAACCATTCCGGTTGCCACCTATTTGGATCGGTAAACGATGCGATTGCGCTACAAAATCAAACAGGCCAATGCAACCCATTGTTTCAACGGATATCACCTGCCCGCATTGCGGAGAAACGTTCAGCCTTGAAGTAGATACTTCGCAAAGCGAGCAGGATTTGATCGAAGATTGCAGCGTCTGCTGCCGGCCGATTAACTTTACGATTCGCTGCCGACCAGGGGAAGTGGTGGCGTTGGCATCCAGCCCATGATTCTGTCAATTCATCGGCAGAAGCCGATTGCCACGTTAGTGGTTATTTCAAGCTTGCTTCCGCGCGATTTCGCGCAGTGTCGCTTGCAGCCGATCGACGTTGATCGGTTTGATCAAGTGTTCGGTAAATCCGACCGCCCGGCTTTTCTCCAGATCGTCTTCCATCCCGAATCCGCTAAGCGCAATTCCGGCGATTGATTGTTTCGCGCGAATCTGCCGCATCAAATCGTGTCCGCTGCCGTCGGGCAATCCAATATCGCTCACCAGCAAATCGAACCTTGATTCTTTCGCCAACTGCAACGCTTGTTTGACTGTTTCAGCGCAGGCAACCTCGTAGCCAAGATTCCGTAATAATGCTCCCAAAGTGATCACGGTGTCAGTATGATCGTCGACAAGCAAAATTCGCAGCTGCGCTTTTTGCGCCTCCCCCCTCGAAGGCACAGCGCTGGGCGGGCCTTTCCCTTCTCCTTCCTTCGCCCTAAACGGCATGACAATCGTCGCCAGTGAAATCGTTACCATCGTTCCGCGATTCTTGCCCGGGCTGCTCGCCTCCACCTGCCCTTGATGCGCCTCGATAATGGCGCGGGAAATGGCGAGCCCTAGTCCGAGCCCACCCTGTCCGGCCTGAACCCGACGCACCCCTTGCTCGAAGGAATCAAAAATTCGCGGCAAAAGTTCCGGCTCAATCCCAATGCCGTTGTCACTAACCCGGACAACGACCTTTCCGCCGTCGTTGACCGAGTCGATATGAATCGCCCCGCCTTCCGGAGTGAATTTAATCGCATTCTTGATGACGTTCCAAAAAACCTGCATCAGGCGCGAATCATCGGCCCGGGCGTAATATTCAGCTGCGACGAGATTGGTGTGAACGCGTAATTTCTTGTGCGCGATCTCAGTTTTGAAAATATCGAGCGCGCACCGCACCGCCGAGTGAATGTCGACGGTGCCGATATCGAGGTTGATTTTTCCCTTCGCGATGGCGGTGAGATCGAGGATGTCGTCGATCAGGCGCGCCTCGAGCTCGATATTACGCCGAATGATTTCGATCGTGCCTTTGAATTCACCGTTAAAGTTGATCTTTTGTTCCAGCAATTCGACGCCCGCCAGCACCGGAGTAAGAGGAGTACGTAGCTCGTGCCCGAGCACCGCGAGAAATCGATCCTTGGCGCGGTTTGCCGCTTCCGCCTCCGCCCGTGCTTCGCGTTCGCGCAAAAGATTTTGCTGCTGCTCCAGGGCTCGCTTGTGCGCGGTAATGTCATGAAAGACCGCAACTGCACCGTGAATGGTTCCCTGCTCATCCCGCAATGCCCGTGCGGTCACGTGCGCCCATGATCCCTCCAGGTTGGCGCCATGCCGGATAAAAATCTCATCCTCGTCAATATGTTCTCCCGCGACCGCGCGTGAAGTGGGTGCTTCCTCCGGCGCAATCCGCGACACTTTATCAGCATGAAAGAATCCGCAGTCCCGCGCGCAATTTTTGGGAAAGTTTTCATTCTCTTTCAATCCCAGCATCCGGCACAGCGCTGGGTTGGAAAGCAGGGCGGCGCCGTCGCGATCAACCACCAGTAGTCCGTCCCCCATGCTGGTGACGATAAGATTCAAAAGTTTCGTCTGTTCGATCAACGCCTCGTTAGCCGCGCGCAAAACTGCAGGACCCGGAATATTTATTGCCGACGGAATCAGACGAATGAGGAGAATTGCCGTCGGAACAGAAGCCAGAGCGGTAATGGCTTTCACAATTCCGGAAATCCAATAGTAAGGTTTCCAAAGCGTGATGATTTCCATCACGTGTGTCATTCCGCAAGCGACAATAAAAATGCCGAAACAAATAAACATCCAGTTAAAGGGCAGATCGCGGCGTTTTTGGACGAAAAGGAGAAGCGCGACCGGAATGACGAAATAAGCGGCCGCGATCAAAAAATCCGACATAAAATGCAGACGCATCAATCCCGGATCCCACAGGTAACAATGGCCGTGCGGCATGAAGCTGTTTTGGCCAAAGAGACGCGTAAAGAGGTCCATACTACTCAGACCCACGATGCGGAAAAACACGTCAACACCTTCATTGACCCGACGGTTTTGCTGGTAAGCAGAGCAATGGCACCGCTGCCATTAGGTTGCAACCGCTTTTCTCGCAATGACCCAGGCTGAGGTTGAAAAAGCAACTGAGCCTGATTAGTTACCGGGAATTATGCGAATGTTACTGCGCTCCAGTTTTCTGATCGCTTTGTGCGGTCCATTTATTTTCACCAGTTGCGAAACATCACCTGTCGCCGGCGGCGGTACCTATCGCGTAACCGCATACAAGCCGCACGATCCATCGAAGGTGGTGGTGAAAGTCTCGCTTTCGAAAGAAAATATCTATGTGATGGAGGGCGATCGCTGCTTGATGGCAGTAGCGTGTAGTGTCGGGATTCCGTCTAAGCCAACACCGCGCGGACATTTCACCATTTACCGTAAAGAGGAAGACAAACGCTCGGGTTCGTATGGTTTCCGGGTGCAGGGTGATCGCGTCGTGCCTGCTGAAGCCGGCTCTAATATCCCGGGTCGCTATGTTGGTTACCCGATGGGATTCTGGTGTGAGTTCGCACCGGCTTATGGATTTCATCAGGGCTTTGTGCACCCGACTCCGCGAACACATGGTTGCATTCGTTTGCATGGTGAAGCGGCGCCGAAATTTTATGCGCTGGTTCGCGTGGGCACGCCGGTGTCCGTCGCCGAGACGCAACCAGAAGATGCATCGCTTGGGCCAAAGGTGCAGCGGGTGGATGATTCGCGCGCACCGGACCCGGATCCGCACATTATGGTTAGTTCAGCAGCATTTCAGAAACCGAGCGGTCCGCTTCTCGTGGAGTAGCGCGACCATGCGGCCAACCGGCCGCGAAAAGATTTTTGTGAGCACAAATCTGATATCCAGCGGCACGACTGCCCGGGAAAAAGTTAACCTGCGCACGCCCGACGTAATGGCGGCGGTGCAGGAACAGGTGGAATCGCATTATCGCAGCGATGTCGTTGATGGGGTGCGACGCAATGGCGGGATTATCTCTGTCGGCGACGTCACTGTGCGCTTGGCGAAACAATTTGGATTTTGCTACGGAGTCGAGCGCGCCATAGATCTCGCCTATGCCGCGCGCAAAGTTTTTAAGGATCGCCGTCTCTTTATCGTTGGCGAAATCATTCATAACCCGGAAGTGAACGAGCAAATTTCTTCGCTGGGAATCAAAAATCTGACCGGCCGAAACAAACAGGCCGACATTTCCGAATTGCAGCCTGATGATGTTGTTATTCTGCCCGCGTTTGGAACGGAGCTATCAATTTTGCAGCAAATAAAGGATCACGGTTGCCAGATCGTCGACACTACTTGCGGCGACGTCATGAGCGTTTGGAAGCGAGTGCGCAAATATGCGAGCGAGAGTGTGACTTCGATCATTCATGGCAAGGCCGAACACGAAGAAACCAAGGCCACCAGTTCGCGCGCACTCGGTGACGGTAAGGGTCATTACGTGGTCGTGCTCACGCTGGCCGATACTGATTACGTCTGCAATTACATCCGCAACGGCGGCAACAAGCAGGAGTTTCTCGATAAGTTCAGCGGTGCACACTCCGCCGGGTTCGATCCCGATGTGCATTTGCAAACCGTCGGCGTCGCCAATCAAACCACGATGTTGCGTGGCGAGACCGAAGAAGTGCAACGAAGAGTGCGTCAGGCGATTTTCGATCGCGACGGTCCTGGAGAAGCGGCGAAGAATTTTCGTTTCTTCGATACCATTTGCGGTGCCACCCAGGAGCGGCAGGACGCGTTACGCGAATTGCTGGAGGTTCCGATGGATTTGCTGCTGGTGGTCGGCGGATACAACAGCTCGAATACCTCGCATCTCGCGGAAATGGGCGAAGAAAAATTGCCGACCTATTTTGTTCTCAACGCTTCTCGGCTGGTATCAGCGACAGAGATCAAGCATTACGACCTGCACGAGAAACGCGAGGTCGTTTCCCATTTCTGGTTACCACCGGGTCCGGTCGTGGTCGGCATCACCGCGGGCGCCTCCTGCCCGAACAACTTGATCGAAGAAACGTTGATTCGCTTGTTTGAGCTCCGCGGTATCTCGCGCGAGCAACTCCAAGTCGCCGCGTAACGCGGTAGCAGCGATTGACCTTGCCACTCCGGGTCGGAGTCGCCCGCGGGCGGTTTCAGTGAACCTGATATCATTTCGGGCATCAGCCTTCGTCGCAACAAACACGCAAATACGCCACGACTCGCGAACCTCATTTGTATGCGAGCAATTTGGAAGGGCAGTATCAGTTTTGGTCTGGTTAACATCCCGATCGCGCTCTATCCCGCCACCCGCAAGGAAGAACTGAAGTTCCGGCTCCTGCGAGCGAAAGACCTGAGTCCGGTAAACTACAAGCGCGTCGCCGAAAAAGATGGCAAAGAAGTTCCTTGGGACGAAATCGTCAAAGGCTACGAGTACGAGAAGGGCAAATACGTTGTCTTGAAGGACGAAGATTTTCAGCGAGTCGACCTCGAGGCGACACAGACCGTCGACATCCAGGACTTCGTTGAGCAGGAAGATATTGATCCGATGTTTTTCTACAAACCCTATTACCTGGAACCGCAAAAAGGCGGCGACAAAGCTTATGTTTTGCTGCGCGACACACTCAAGAAGACCGGCAAAGTCGGCATCGCCAAGGTCGTGATTAAGACCCGCCAATATCTGGCCGGAGTGAAAGCGGAAAACAGTGTGCTCCTTCTTGAACTCATGCATTTTGCCGAGGAATTGGCCGATGCAGACAAACTTCATGTTCCGAAGAAACTCGAACCGGGGAAACGCGAGCTAGATATGGCCAAGGCTCTCGTCGACAGCATGTCGTCAAAATGGGAACCGAAAAAATATCGCGATGATTACCGCGAGGCGTTGATGGAAGTGATTGAAGAAAAAGTTGAAGCCGGCGGAGAAGAAATCGAAGAAAAACCGAAGAAGAAGCCGCGGCCTTCAACCAAAGTGATCGACCTTGTGTCGGTGTTGCAGGAGAGCCTGGAGAAAACGCGAAAGAGTCAGCACACACGCAAGAGTCACAAGAAAGCAGCGTGACGCCGCTGCCCACAATAAGGCGCATACTTTTGGGCTGCTTTACCTGATAGCAACGCTACCCTTGGCCGCGGCCGATCCTACAACTGGACTGGAGGGCGTCATTGCTGTAGGTCCTGTGCATGGCGTCCCGACCAGAATCGGCGTGGCTGATTCAAAACCGCTGACGAATAGTGCATTTGTCGCTGAAAACCACAAAGGAATTGTTGTATCCTTCAGCACCGATGATCAGGGGCGTTTCCATCTCTCGTTAGGCCCGGCCACTACACCGTTTCGTTGACGGAGAAGCGGGGCGGGGTCGGCCGCTACGGCCCATTCGAAGTCGACGTCACTGCTGGTCAAATGACGAAAGTAGAATGGCGTTGCGACACTGGGATGCGCTGAAATCTGTCCTTTGTCGTCCTGAGCGAAGCGAAGCGCAGCCGAAGGATCTCTAACTAGTTCGTTTTTTGATTACATTTTCTCCGCCATCCGCAGCTTCACCAACTTTCGCACCAGTGCGGCCGGTAACGGCTTCTCCGGCGGAAATCGGAGTGTGCCCTTGCTCGTGTCATAATTCCCGAGCTCGCTCTTGAGATCCGTAAGGACAGATCCAGGATAGAATGCACAGTGATTCGCTGCAGCCCCGTAAGCGACAAGGAATTTTCCATTCAGGCAAAATGCCGGCAGCTGATAGCTGATGCATTCTTCGGCTTTGGGCGCGGCCGCTTTGATTGCTCTGCGAAGTTTTTGTAACGCCGCTCGTTTGTCCGAGCTCACACGCGCGAGATAGTCATCGTGAGTTTTGGGCTTTGTTGTTATTTTTTTCGAACCAGTGCTTTTTCGTTTCATCTCATCGCATTGAATCGATGTGGCCATTGAGTGCAACCATGTCTTTACCCCGGATTCGTCCTCGGCGGTCACAGACC
>Ga0209577_10007512_pt1 | contig 10025 bp, 13 predicted proteins | sample GraSoiAngelo_109_FD_185874 | JGI IMG/M metagenome (GOLD analysis project Ga0209577, IMG submission 185874) | Grasslands soil microbial communities from the Angelo Coastal Reserve, California, USA - 14_0903_12_20cm (SPAdes) (version 2) | ecosystem: Environmental > Terrestrial > Soil > Grasslands...
CCAGCAGTTGGGGCAAGGGCCTCCGCGCCCGAGCGCGACACGCAAGTCGAAGTCCAAACGGAAGAAGAAAGCGAGAAGGTAGGCAAATGGCAGTGAAGCTCAGGCTGACGCGGGTCGGGTCGAAGAAGAACCCGATCTACCGCGTCGTGGCCGCCGATTCGCGCTCGCCGCGCGACGGCAAGTTCATCGAGATCGTCGGGCGCTACAACCCGCAGTCGGATCCCTCGCTCATCGATCTCGACGAGGAGAAGGTGCGCGGCTGGCTCGAGAAGGGCGCGCAGCCGACCGAGTCGGTGGCGAAGCTCCTCAAGGCCCAAGGCATCTCGTAACGGCGATGGGCGACCTCGTTGCGGAGCTCGCGCGCCGGCTCGTCGACGAGCCCGACGCCGTGCGCGTCGAGGAGGTCGAGGAGTATGACGGCACGCTCCTGCTCCGGCTCCACGTGGCCGAGGGAGACGTCGGCAAGGTGATCGGCCGCCAGGGCCGGCTCGCGCGCGCGCTGCGCACGGTCGTCCGGGCCGGTGGCGTCGAGGCGGGGCGCCGCCTCCAGCTCGAGATCGTCGACTGACACACCGTGGCCGTCGCCGCCCTCTACGACATCCACGGGAACCTGCCCGCACTCGAGGCGGTGCTCGCGGAGGTGCCGGGCGACGCGACGATCGTCGTCGGCGGCGACATCTGCGCGGGCGGCGAGCAGCCGTCCGAGACGCTCTCGCGCCTGCGTGGGCTCGGCGACCGCGTTCGCTGGGTTCGCGGCAATGCGGATCGCGAGCTCTATCCCGGCGAGGGCGGGCTCGTCCCGGAGCCTCTCGTCGAGGAAACGCGCGGCCGGCTGAGCGATGAGGAGATCGCCTTCCTCCACGAGCTGCCCGAGACGCAGCAGATCGGCGATGTCCTCTACTGCCACGCCTCGCCGCGCAACGACATGGACATCTTCACCGAGCGGACGCCCGAGGAGCGGATCGCCTTCCTCTTCGACGCGCTCGACGCGACCACGGTCGTCTGTGGGCACACGCACACCCAGTTCGACCGCACCGTCGCCGGCGTGCGCGTGGTCAACGCCGGAAGCGTCGGCATGGCGTACGAGGAGGAGCCGGGCGCGTACTGGCTGCTCGGCCTCGACCACCGGCGCACGCCGTACGAAGGCGCCGAGCTGAAGGCAACGCGCGAGGAAGCCGTCTCAGAGTTCACCGAGCGTGGGCTCTGATCTCGTTCCCGTCGGCCGTGTGGGCAAGCCGCACGGGCTCGACGGCGCGTTCTTCGTCGAGGGTCCGAGCGGCCGGAAGGACGTGTTCGCCGACGGTGCCACGCTCTACGCCGACGGTGAGCCGGCCACGGTCGTCGTGTCGCGTCGCGGCTCCGGCGGTCGACCGGTGATCCGGCTCGACCGCCACGTGGAGCGAGGCACCGAGCTCGCCGTCGCGCGCGAGACATTGCCTCAGCTTGGCGACGACGACGAGTTCTACGTCTTCCAGCTCGTGGGGCTGAGCGTGGAAGAAGAGAGCGGACGACTGCTCGGACGAGTGCGCGAGGTACTCGAGTACCCTGCGAACGACGTGCTCGAGCTCGACTCCGGCGCGTCGTTGCCTCTCGTCGAGGCGTGCGTCCGGCAGGTGGATCTGGCCGGCGGGCGAATCGTCGTCGCCGTGGGGTTCGCAGACCCGGAATAGCCCAGCCGTGCGCATCGACGTCTTCACACTTGTTCCCCACGCCTACGCCTGGCTGACAGAGCAGCGGCCGGTCGCAAGCGTGCTCGGCACGGAGCTCGAGCTGCGGCTCTTCAACTACCGCGACTCGACGCCGCTGCGCGCGGGCCAGGTCGACGACGAGCCGTACGGCGGCGGGGCGGGAATGGTGTTGCGCGTGGACGTCGTCGCGGCGGCGCTCGAGGCCGTCTACGCAGGCGAGCAACCGGGACCGGTGGTCGCGCTCTCGCCGAAAGGGCGGCAGTTGACCCAGGCGGTCGTCGAGGATCTCGCCGCCCGGCCGACGCTCACTCTTCTGTCCGCCCGCTTCGAGGGATTCGACGAGCGAATCGTGGCGAACCTTGCGACGGATGCGATCTCGGTCGGGCCCTACGTCCTCTCGAACGGAGACCTGCCGGCGATGATCCTCCTCGACGCCGTCGCGCGGCGCCTGCCCGGGGCACTTGCCGAGGGATCCGGCGAGTTCGAGAGCTTCTCCGAGGAGCTCGGCGGCGGGCTCGAGTACCCGCACTACACGCGGCCCGCCGAGTTTCGCGGCTGGTCGGTCCCCGATGTGCTGCTATCGGGCGACCACGCGCGTGTCGATGCCTGGCGGCGGGAGCATGTGCGATGAGCGACTACTACGACTGGAACCGTCCCAGGCCCGACGACGAGGACGAGAAGCAGAAGCAAGAGCAGGAGCAAGAGCAGGAGGAGACGGCCCCCGCAAGGGAGCCGGAGACCAGCTGGCCCACGTACGACCGCCCGAGCTACGAGCAGCCGGGCTCCGACCGGCCTGACCCCGACCCGCCTTGGCAGCGGAGCGACTACGGCGGCTACGGCGAGACCCAGGTCCCGCCCGATCCGTTCCTCGACGACGCCCATGGAGCTCGGTACCACGAGCGGCGCAGCCGCGATCCGCTCGCCCGGCTCTTTCCGGGGCTCCCGCGCAGTGTCCGGGTCACGCTCGACTGGATCCTCACCATCGCGGGCGCCATCCTGATCGTGCTCGCGCTGAAGGAGTGGGTCGTCAATCCGTACCGCATCCCGTCGTCGTCGATGGAGCCGACGCTCAACTGCGCGCGCGGGCCGGCGGAGCCGGGCTGCCTCGGTAGCTCGAGCGACCGTGTGCTCGCATGCCGGATCTGCCTCGACTTCGGCCCGCCGTCGCGCGGCGACATCGTCGTTTTCAACACGCCGACCGAGGCGGCGCTCAAGTGCGGCGAAGGTGGGACGTTCGTGAAGCGCGTGATCGGGCTGCCCAACGAGACGGTGCGCGAGGACGACAACGGCTTCATCGACGTCAAGAAGCCGGGTGCGAAGGAGTTCGTGAGGTTGAAACAGCAGTACGTCTCGGCAGACCGCCGCTTGGCGGACAGCGCCCACTTCGGGCAGATCTGGAACGTCAAACCGGACAGCTATTTCATGATGGGCGACAACCGCTCCCAGTCGTGCGACTCCCGCACATGGGGCTCGGTGCCGCGCAACAAGCTGATCGGGACGGTCTTCTTCGTCTACTGGCCCCCGGACCGGATTGGATTCCGCTAGGCGGATCGGCTCGAGATCGATTTCGCTACCCTTGGCCGTCGGCCGTTCGGCCCTCTCTCATTTCGGCCTCTTTCCATGAGCAACGTCATCCAGGACCTCGAGCGCGCCCAGCTGCGCAACGTGCCGCGCTTCAAGGCGGGGGACACGGTTCGTGTCCACTTCCAGGTGATCGAGGGCACGCGCCGCCGCGTGCAGGTCTTCGAGGGGATCGTGCTCAAGCGGCAAGGGGCCGGCGCACGCGAGTCGTTCACCGTGCGGAAGCAGTCCTTCGGCGTCGGCGTCGAGCGGACATTTCCGCTTCACTCGCCGAAGATCGAGAAGATCGAGGTCATCGCGATCGGCGACGTCAACCGTGCAAAGCTCTACTACCTGCGTGGTCGCGTCGGTAAGAAGGCGCGCGTCCGCGAGCGGCGGTACGGAGCGGGCTCGGAGCTGCCGCAGGCCGTGGAGGCGACGGTTCCGGACGCGGAGGAAGTGACCGCCGTCGAGCCCGAGGACGCCGAGGGGCCGCAGTCAGAGGCGGAGCCGGTCGAGGCCGAGGACGAGGAAGCGCCGGCCGACGAGGCCGCAGAGGACGCACCCGCCGACGAGGTCTCGGAGCCGGAGGCTGCCGAGGCCGAGGCGGACGCCGAAGCCACGCCCGCCGAGTAACGACTTCCCGGCAACTCCTTCGCGGCGACAGTCGCCGCCCGAAGTCCACGCTATTGTCGGCGCGTGAAGCGCACCGGCCAGAAGCTGCTCCGGTTCGACCGAAGGCTCGGGGCGCGCTTCGTCGCCGGAGCAGACGAGGCGGGGCGCGGCTCGCTCGCCGGCCCACTCGTCGTCGCGGGCGTCCTGCTCGATTACGGGTCACTTCGCGACCACCGCGTGCGGCCGCTCGGTTTCCTCAACGACTCGAAGCAGTGCTCGCCGGAGCGGCGCGAGGAGCTCTTCCACGCCGTCGTCGGCTGCGCCGAGTGCGTCGCTGTGCGCGTGATCCCGCCCGGAGAGATCGACCGCAACGGCCTCCACCGCTCGAACCTCGCCGGCCTGCGCGCGATGCTCCAGGCGCTGACGCCGCCGGCGGAGGCTTGCCTCGTCGACGGCTTCCGGCTCGGCCCGGCGGCGCCCGAGCACACGGCCGTCGTCGACGGCGACGAGAAGAGCGCGGCGATCGCAGCGGCTTCGATCGTGGCCAAGGTGACTCGCGACCGCCTGATGCGCCGCCTCGACGCGCTCTATCCCGCCTACGGCTTCGCGCAGCACGTCGGCTACATCACGCCCGGTCACTCCGCGGTCGTCCGCGCGCGAGGCCCGTCGGCCGTGCACCGGCTGAGCTTCCAGGCGCTCTGCTACGAGACCGAGGAGGCAGTTGCCTAGGCGAGGGTCGGGCTACGCAGCCGAGCGGCGCGCGTGGTGGTGGTACCGGCTGCGAGGCTGGCGGATCCTCGGCGAGAACGTGTGGGCCGGCGGCAACGAGCTCGACCTGATCGTGCGACGGGGACGCGATCTGCGCTTCGTCGAAGTCAAGGAGAAGAAGGGCACGCGATTCGGCGACCCGCTCGAGATGATCACGGCCGAGAAGCAGCGTCGGCTGCGACGGGCGGCGGCGGCCTGGCTCGGCGCCCAGCCGGAGCTCGCGGGGCTCGCCGTCGGATTCGACGTGATCGCCGTGCGCGACGGCCGCGTGCAGCGGATCCCGCAGGCGTTCTAATCGTCGCGTCGAATCGGTTCGCGTGGCCGTCACGCAAGACGAGCTGTACGCGACCCTGGACCTCGACCTCTCGTGGTCGGAGGCCGAGCTCCCGGAGCGCGAGCGGACGAAGCACGTTCACCGGCTCCACCCGTACCACGGCAAGTTCATCCCGCAGCTCGTCGAGGTGCTGCTCGACCGCTACCTCGAGCCGGGCGACCACGTCCTCGATCCGTTCGCGGGCTCCGGGACGACCCTCGTCCAGGCCCTCGAGAGCGGTCTGGACGCGACGGGCGTGGACATCGCCGCTTTCAATTGCCTGCTCATGCAGGTCAAGACGGCTTCCTACGATCTCTTCGAGATAGCGGCGGAGCTGGGGGATGTGTCTGTCCGTGTCGAGTCGCTGCCGCGGCGCCGCGGGCGTGTAAGCAATTACCTGCGCGAGTGGTACGCGCCCGCGGCGGCCGCCGAGCTCATCGCGTTCCGAGGACTGATCCCGGAGTACCGGCATCGCGACGTCCTTCGCGTGATCCTTTCGCGGGCTGCGCGGTCGGCTCGGCAGACGGCCCACTTCGATCTCGAGGCGCCGAAGACGCCGCAGCGCGAGGAATACTGGTGCCACAAGCACCGTCGCGAGTGCCGTCCCGTCGACTCGGCGGTCGGCTTTCTCCGCCGTTACACCCTCGACACCCTCGCGCGGATCGCGGAGTTCGCCGGTGTGCGTGACCCGGAGCGTGAGGCGACCGTGCTGCACGGAGACGCGCGCCACGTGGCGCTGGCAGGGCCGTTCGACGGGATCCTCACCTCGCCGCCCTATCCCGGGCTGATCGACTACCACGAGCAGCACCGCTATGCATACGAGCTGCTCCGGCTCGACGACCGCCGGGAGCGGGAGATCGGGGCCGCCGCCTCGGGCACGTCGCTCGCGGCACTGGAGGCGTATCGCACGGACGTCGCGGAAGTGCTCGCACGCGCCGCAGCGGCGCTGCGGCCGGACGCTCCGGTGCTCGTCGTCGTCAACGACCGGCGTGACCTCTACCCCGAGATCCTCGCGCGCGCCGGGCTACAGCTCGAAGCGCGGCTGCGGAGACACGTCAACCGCCGTACCGGCCGCCGGGCGGGGGAGTACTTCGAGGACGTCCTCGTCGCGCGGGCCGTCTAGCCGGCGATCTCTCGCGAGGGCGTGCGGTAGCAGTTTCTCGACCGATCCGGCACGATCGGGTCAGACTTTCGCTCGTAGCCTCGCCGTGTGCTCGCGCGGGCAGTCACGCATGCGCTCGTCGGCCTCGAGCCTCGCCGGGTCGATGTGGAGGCGCACGTCCGCGACGGAATTCCAGGCTTCGCGATCGTCGGACTGGCTGACCGCGCCTGTCAGGAGGCGCGTGAGCGGGTCAGAAGCGGAATCTCCGCCGCCGAGCTGAAGTTTCCCGAAGGACGCATCACGGTCAACCTTGCGCCGGCCGAGTTGCGCAAGGAGGGCTCAGGCTTTGACCTGCCGATCGCCCTCGCACTGCTTGCGGCGTCGCAGCAGCTCCCGCGCGCCGCGCTCGAGCGGACGGCTGCGGTCGGGGAGCTCGCACTCGACGGCCGCCTTCGCCGGGTCGGAGGAGTCCTCGCCGTCGCCGAGGGCGCGCGGCGACTGGGTGCCGAGCGCCTCCTTTGTCCGGCCGACTCCGCGCGGGAGGCTGCGCTCGCCGGTGTGGCCGCGATCCCAATCCGGCACCTCGCCGAGGCGGTCGCGTATCTGCGCGGAGAGCGCGAGCTCGAGCCCGAGCCGCCGCTCGCGCCGAACGGCTTTGGCGCAAAGTCAGGGCCTGACCTCGCGGACGTTCGCGGGCAGGAGCGCGCGCGGCGCGCACTCGAACTCGCCGCCGTGGGTAGGCACAACGTGCTCCTCGGCGGCCCGCCCGGGACGGGGAAGACGATGCTCGCGCGCCGGCTGCCGGGGATCCTGCCGCCGCTCGAGTCCGACGCCGCGCTCGAGGTGACGCGGATCCATTCGGTCGCCGGGCTCGTCGATGGGGAGCATCCACTCGTGTCGAGGGCGCCGTTCCGCGCGCCGCACCACAGCGCCTCCACCGCTGCAATCGTCGGCGGAGGGCCGCACCTGCGGCCAGGCGAAGCGAGCCTTGCCCACTGCGGCGTGCTTCTGCTCGACGAGCTCGCCGAGTTCCAGCGGCCGGCCTTGGAGGCGCTGCGGCAGCCGCTCGAGGACGGCTTCGTATCGGTCTCGCGCGCCGCCGGCCGCGTCGTGTTCCCCGCTCGGTTTCAGCTGATCGCAACGATGAATCTCTGTCCGTGTGGAGGTCGTGGCGACCCTGCGGCCCAGTGCAGCTGCTCGGCGCAGCGGCTCGCGCGCTACCGGGACAAGCTCTCGCGCGCGCTCCTCGACCGCTTCGACCTCGTTCTCGCGATGCCGCGCGTGCGTGGGGAGGAGCTCGCGGCAGCTCCGAGTGAGGCCTCGCCTGCTGTGGCCGAGCGAGTGGCGGCCGCCCGCGCGCGACTTGTCGCGAAGCCGCCCTCCCGCGACCGCGAGGCCGACGCCCTTCAGCGCCGGGCCGCAGACCGACTTCACCTCTCGGGACGTGGCTATGCGCGCGTCGGCCGCGTCGCCCGGACGATTGCGGCGCTCGCCGAGTCCGACTCCGTGCGGCCCGAGCACGTCGCGGAAGCGCTGTCGTACCGCTCCCCCGACGAGCTGTCGAATGTCTGAGCTCGCGCTCGCGGCCTTCGCCTCCGAGACGGGAACGCATCTAGTCCGACCGCCGCGCGGGGAGCGCTGGCGGACCTTCGAGCGGCGCTTCGACGAGCGGGCATACCTCGAGAGGCTCGCGGCAGGTGGTCACCGTTTTCTCGCGCGATCAACAGCGAGCTTCCCGACTCTCCTCCGCGCGATCCACGATCCGCCGCCGGGTCTCTTCCTGCGGGGCGAAGTCGAGCCGGAGGTCCTCGCGCGACCCGCGGTTGCGATCGTCGGAGCCCGCGCATGCTCCGGCTACGGCGCCTCGGTCGCCCGCAGGCTGGGACGTGAGCTCGCAGCCGCCGGCCTCGTCGTCGTCAGCGGGCTCGCCCGCGGGATCGACGCCGAGGCGCATCGCGGCGCTCTCGAGGCGGAGGGGACGACGGTCGCCGTGCTCGGCTGCGGCATCGACCGCGACTACCCCGCTGCGCACGCCGAGCTCGCACGGCGTGTCGCGACGGCCGGTCTGATCGTCGCCGAGTACGCGCCCGGCGTGGAGCCCGCGCCGTGGCGCTTTCCGGCGCGCAACCGCATCGTCGCCGGCCTGTGCGCGGCGACGGTCGTCGTCGAGGCGCGCGAACGAAGCGGCGCGCTCATCACCGCGGACCTCGCTCTGGAGGAGGGCCGGGAGGTGTTCGCGGTGCCGGGCGAGATCACGAGCGCGCTCTCCGCGGGCACGAACGCGCTGCTCAAGCTCGGCGCGGCGCCGTTGACGAGCGAAACCGACGTGCTCGCCTCGTTCGGCATCGAGCCGGAGCCCGTTGCTGTCGAGCGTTCGCCGCTCCTCGAGCTCCTGCCCGCGAGCGCCGACGAGCTCGTCCGCAGCACCGGCCTCGACGCCGGGGAGATCGCACACAAGCTCGTCGAGCTCGAGATCGAGGGGCGCGTGGCCGTCCACGACGGCGTCTACCGTTCCACGTCCTGAACCCGTACTGGCTCGAAGACCCCAGCCCGCCGCGTGAGACCCGTTGGCACGACGGCCGCGTCGACGTCGCGATCGTCGGCGGCGGCGTGACGGGATGCTCCGCGGCGCTTCGCCTCGCCGAAGGAGGGCTTCGCGTGCGCATCCACGACGCGCGGGCGATCGCCGAGGGTGCGAGCGGCCGCAACGGCGGTTTCGCCCTCGCGGGCGGTGCTGCGCGCTACGACGTCGCTCGCGAGACGTACGGGGCGACGCAGGCGGCGGCGTATTGGCGCTGGACCGAGGAAGCCCTCGACCGCGTGGCGGAGCTCGCCGGAGACGCCTTGCGACGCCCCGGCGGCTACCGGCTCGCCGCCGACGAGGAGGAGCGCGCTGACATCCGGCTCGAGTACGAGGCGCTGCGCGAGGACGGTTTCGAGGTCGAATGGCTCGACGACGTCCCCGGCGGCGCGGCGGGCCGGTTCCATGGAGCGATCTCCCATCCCGGTGGCGGCTCCATCCAGCCGGCGCGTTTCGTCCGCCGCCTGGCCGCGCGGGCGGCGGCCGCGGGCGCCGAGATCCGCGAGCACGACACGGTGGAGGACATCGACGCGCTCGACGCCGACCGCGTCCTCGTCGCGACCGACGGCTATGGCCACGGGCTCGTCCCCGAGCTCGCCGACCTGATCTGGCCGACGCGGGGCCAGGTGATCGCGAGCGAGCCGCTCGGCCGCATCCTCTACGACCGCCCGCACTACGCGCGGCAGGGCTTCGACTACTGGCAGCAGCTCGCCGACGGGCGGATCGTGCTCGGCGGCTTCCGCGACGTCTCGATCCTCGACGAGCTCACGGACGTCGAGGAGACGACGCCTGCGATTCAGTCCTCCCTCGAGTCGTTCCTCCACGAGCTCACCGGCGAGGAGGTCGAGGTCACACACCGCTGGGCCGGCATCTTCGGATTGACGCAGGACATGCTCCCGCTCGTCGGTCCCGTCCCCGGCCGCGACGATCGGGTCTGGGTCGCTGCCGGCTACTCGGGTCACGGCAACGTTCCGGGCTTCGCCTGCGGAGGGCTCGTCGCCGACGCGCTGCTCGGCGACATGTCGTCGCCGCAGCTCGCGCTGTTCGATCCCGCCCGCTTCTTTGCCTAGACGTCGATCGCGAGCGGGTGCTTCGGCTCGTAGAGCGGAACCTCGACGCCTCCCGGAAGCCGCATCCGGATCCAGCGCCCGAAGTCCTCGTCCGTCGGTTCGCCGCTGAACTCCATCCCCTTCGCGACGAGCTCGGCGACCGTTGTGTCGAGGTCGTTGCAGATGAGCCAAAGCTCGTGACGGGAATCTCCGTCCGATGGGTGGACGCCAAGCTCGGCCGGCGGCAGCGCAAAGATCAGCCAGCCGGGATGCGCCTCGACGAAATCCCAGCCGAGCACGTCACGCAACGTTGCGCCGCAGCGCCTCCGCTTCGGGACTGAAGAGAAGG
>Ga0209577_10007514_pt1 | contig 10025 bp, 13 predicted proteins | sample GraSoiAngelo_109_FD_185874 | JGI IMG/M metagenome (GOLD analysis project Ga0209577, IMG submission 185874) | Grasslands soil microbial communities from the Angelo Coastal Reserve, California, USA - 14_0903_12_20cm (SPAdes) (version 2) | ecosystem: Environmental > Terrestrial > Soil > Grasslands...
GTAAGAGGTGGTATTTCCCAACATCGTAGAACTCTGTGAATCGGTTGACCTTTTTTGCGATCGTCCATCTTCTTTTGAAAGGTCACACGATGGTGGGAAACAGGGCCTTTTACGAGGTTGGGAAGTCATACACTGTTTCATGCTTAGATGATAGCGCACAACGTCTAAATCATCAAAAGTTCCACCCAACCCCACTCCAAACAAGGAACGCCGCTTAGAGTAACCGCTGAAACGCTTGAGTGCCGGTAGGTAATTTTGTCTAGGCGATGCTGCAATTAAGACGGAAAGATTAGACGATTCTGTCGATGTCTCCCTGCCTCCGCTCAAGCTATATGTATTGAGATGATGAGGAGTGTAGAAGGGTTTTCCGATGATGTCATGTGTCCCTTAGAGGGACGTCTCTTGCAACGCAAATCCACCCGACGGTCACACTTGACCAGGAACAAAAGGAGGAACAATTTTTTGAGGTTTTTGATGAATAGGGTGACAACCCTATTTCTGAGTATTGAGTCAGTCAGAAGGAGAACGCAGATATGAAGAAGTTGATCTTGATCCTGGCAACCTCCATGGGCATTTTCCTGGTGATCGGTTTACCGGTCGCCGCGATGGCCAATTCATCCGCTCTGGCGACCGGCGCGAACGGCTCCAGGAGCTCTGGCGCCATCGTCATCGCCTGGAATAAGGAGCTGTTACACATCGTCCAAACGCCCGGCGCTCAGCCGGCCACCATTCACCCGACGCGCAGCTACGCTATCCTGCACGCGGCAATCTACGACGCCGTTGTCTCCATCACCCGGGACGCCCCTCCCTATCTCTTCTCGGTAAAGGCTCCCCGCAGCGCGCGGGCCGACGCAGCAGCAGCCCAGGCCGGCCACGACACCCTGGTGGCGCTCTACCCCACGATGAAAGCAGCGCTCGATCAGCAGTTGGCCGATGAGCTTGCCGTGATCCCGGACGGCGCGGGCAAGCGGCAGGGAATACAGGTCGGGCAGGCCGTCGCCGCGCAGCTGGTGGCCATCCGCACCAATGACGGTTCCGCCGTCACGCCGCCGCCCTTTGTGCCAGGCAACCAGCCGGGCAACTACCGACCCACTCCGCCGAACTTCCCGGCACCTGTTTTCACGAACTGGGGTAACGTGACTCCCTTTGTGCTGAATAATGGGGCGCAGTTCCGCCCGGCGCCACCCCCCGCGTTGACCAGCCAGGCTTACGCCGACGCGCTGAACGAGGTGAAGAGCCTGGGTCAAAACACCAGCACGACGCGGACGCCTGACCAGACGGTGATCGGCAAGTTCTGGGGGGGGCCGATCTGGAACACGTGGAATGAGATCGCCGAGAACGCCGCGCTGGCGCACCACACGAACCTGGAGACCACCGCGCGCCTGTTCGCGTCGCTCAACCTGTCCTTTGCCGACAGCGCCATCGCTTTCTACGACGCCAAGTACCACTACCAACTGTGGAGGCCGATCACGGCCATCCGCCTGGCCGACACCGACGGGAATCCAGCAACCATCGGCGACCCGACCTGGACGCCGCTCGCTGTCACCGCAGCTGATCCTTCTTATCCAGGCGCCCACAGCACGATTAGCGCGGCCGGAGCGATCGTGCTGGCCGCCTTCTTCGGGAACAAGGATCAAATCAGCGTAACCTCCGACGTCCTGCCAGGCCCCGTTCGGACCTTTGATAGCTACACGGACGTGGCGACGGAGGCCGGCCTGAGCCGTATCTTCGCGGGACAGCACACGCGGATCGATCATGTGGCGGGCCTGGAGCTCGGGCACGATATTGCGCAATTCGTGCTCACCCACTTCAACGTCAATAAAGGCGAGACGAGCAACTCATAACGACGTCAAGCCTTATGTTCCCTGCTCATCGCCAAGCACGTCACGCAACCGCTGGGCGAATGCCCTCGGATGAAGCATAGGGCCGTTATGACCACCAGGGAATTCCACGAACGCTCTACCGAGTCGGTCCGCCAGCGCTTCTGCGCTGTGGTGAGTCCACATCTCCTGTGAAGTACGTCCCCCGGCGGGCACGATCCGCGTCGCCGCAGCAGAGAGCGCGGCGATGTCCAGCCGGTAGCTGTGGGCCGCCGGGGCGTCGTATGTGCGGAAGAACTCCAGGTTGGCGGCCCTCTGAGGGGACGGCTGGGGTAGGACGACGTCCGGTTCGCGATCGTCGAAGTTCAAACCATTTGTAGCCATGCCTTACGTGAGATCCGCCACTCCTCTGACGGTAAAACTGCTATGACCCTTAAGAGATCACTGCCGATGACATCTAGACATGGGCTTCGTGAGAGCGCACTTCTGACGCTCTCTGCGGGTCGATGATCGGTTCCCAATACCTGTACAACACCGCTTTCATTTCACGCACAATTGCACGCTGATGTTCCTCGTCGCCCTGGAGCGCCAGAGGAAGTAACGCGAGAAAAAGACGATAGGAGACCAGAAGCGGGAGATGCCGTTGCTCAGGTGTACTGTGAGGCCAGTAGGCAGCCAACAGCGCATCGAGGCGTGCCTGGGTGCCCTGCTGTAAATCGGCTAAGACCCGAGCAAGTGGGGAAGAGATGGTTGACCCAAGCTCAAGCGCAAGATAGCCAGGATATCGACCTGTTGCGCAACGGTCAGAAGTTCGCTGCATGAGGAACTCGTCAGCCGACGTAATAGGGGTTCCAACATGTTTACCTCCAAATCCTCAGGGGGAATTTGGGAGGTAAACATGTTGGAACCCCCAATCCTCAGTTTCTCCAGAACAGGGAATGAGAAAGTGTCTCGAAATCGACCAGAAGGGATTTCTGGCAGGTCAAAAGCAAATGAGAGTACCTCGTCGGACACCTCTACTCCACAAGAGGCCCATCAGGTCCATGCAGCAGGCGTGACAGTAGATCGTAAAAGGTTTCGAGTTCCATGGGCGAAAGTGGCGAGAAGGACTCCGAGAACACCTCATTGACCACGGTACGACCCTTGCTCAGGAGCGCCTCCCCGGCAGGCGTGAGGCGATGGTGTAGTGCTCGCCCAGGTCCTGTGACCCGATCGATCAACCCGCGAGCCACCAGCCGACCCGCCAGGGCACCAAAGGACTGATCAGTCTGAAACGTCAGCTGCGCAAGCCGATGCGCCGAGGCGTTGGGATGCTGACTGATCGCGCGCAGCGCATCCCACTGCACCAGTGTGATTCCCAGCGGCACCAGCCTGGCATCGACCGTGCGGTGATGACGGTGTTGCAATCGTTTGACGTCCCGACCGAGGTCTTCGAGTAAGACAACCATAGACTTCATCTCCCGATTATTTTATAAACATGCTTATATAAACTTGCTTTTATAAGGATGTTGTGTTAGTATGCTTATACAAGTAAGTTTATATCAAGGAGAGCAGCTATGCAATAGCGATGAGGCAGGCGTTAAAGCCAGATATGATGGGAGAAACTCTCATCAATTTTCTGGGCGTGGGAGAGGTTGGCCCCTATCTCACGAGAGCGGCCTACACACCAGAAAACTATGCACGATTACGTGCACTCAAGGACCGTTATGATGCGAAGAATGTCTTTCGCTTCAATCACAATATCGCTCCTGCTTCACGATAAGAGGAGCTAAACGAGTCCCGACTGGCTCATTGAAATCGAGGCCGATGCCTATCTCGGATAAACTAGACTTGTTCGGAGGCAAGCATATTGAGTTTCACAAAGCTTTGAGGAAGCAAACAAAATGAGAACAAGCTCATGGCCAGTGATCCTTCCAAAGAGGCGTCTTTTTCCTTACTGGCCTGCACAATCACCTGGAGTGCCTGGTTTGTCTCAGTACTTTGCTCAAAGCGCAGCTCCATGGCATCGTCGAGGCGAAGCATGCTTTTGCTCCTTTCGCAACTGATCGCTCATCTTTGAAGCGCAGCTTACCGAAGTTGGCATAGGAAACAGCGCGGCGCAACACCCCTGCGGGCTGATGACTGCACAGCTAGATGTGGTAGAATAGAGCATGGGTGGAACTATGCCGACCGACGGCAAAATGTAAGTGAGGCGGCTCAGCCAAAAAGGCGAGAAAGACATGGCCAGACGCACACCAGGCCCCTTGACAAGCGACGTCCTACTGCGGGACGTGATAGAAAGTGACCTCCCAATATTCTTCGACCAGCAACTGGACTCGGACGCAAACCATATGGCGGCCTTCACGACCAGGGACCCAGCGAACAGGGATGCCTTCGCGGCGCACTGGACGAGGATTTTGGGCGACGAGACCATCACAATAAAGACCATACTCTTCGACGGGCATGTGGCTGGCTATGTCCTGATCTATGAAGATGAAGAGTTCGGTAAACCAGAAGTCAGCTACTGGATTGGAAAGAACTACTGGGGCAAGGGCGTTGCCACCAGGGCGCTCTCAGCGTTTCTGAGTCACGTCAAGGTGCGTCCCCTGTACGGCCGTGCTGCCAAAGACAATATTGCCTCTTTGCGAGTCCTGGAAAAATGTGGGTTCACGATCTGCGGCGAGGGCAGGGGGTTTTCGAACGCACGCGGCGAGGAGGTCGAAGAATTCATACTGAGACTAAGAGCGAACGAAAGAGACGAAGCGCAATGATCCAGGAGTGGCTTATGCAAGTATGCTCTTGTTTGACGAGCGTCGTTTCATTGGCTTGACGGACTTCCAGAAGATCAACATTGAGCAGGTCGAACATTATTGGAGTCAAGCCTCCACTCTCAGAGAGAAGAATAAGCAAAACAGCTCCTCCTTGCAGGACATCCTATCGCCACCGTGGCCTATAAGACTGGCTTTGCGAATCAGAGCCATTTCAGCAAGCGCTTCAAGTGCATCTACGGCGTTACCCCAGGACACGTTTTCCCGAACCGCAAGAACATACTAGACTAAGTGCCTCTCTCCCAGGTATCCTTTTATGCAGTGAGCATTTCGATTCTGCTCTCGTCTTCAGATGAGGCACACGGTGTTTGCTCCTTGTTATATTAGGAGGAATTATGAGCCGGAAGGGCTGGCTGCTGTTCATTGCGATCTCGGTGTTCTGGGGCATTCCGTACCTGTTCATTAAGATTGCGGTGCGCGAACTTGATCCGACTGTGGTAGTGTTTGCCCGCGTGGGGATTGCGGCTGTCGTCCTGGTGCCTGTGGCTCTCTTCCGCGGGACGTGGCAACAGCTTCGCCAGCAGTGGAGAGCTATCGTTGTGCTCTCTTGCGTGCAGATCGTTGGACCATTCCTGTTGATCAGCTACGGCGAGCAGCATATCGCGTCGTCGCTTACCAGTTTGCTCATCGCTGCCGACCCACTGCTGGTGGCGCTGTTGGCGCTGCGCTTCGACCCGAGTGAGCGAGTCAGTGGCCTGCGCCTGGTCGGGCTGTTCATTGGCATGGGGGGCGTGGTTGCTCTGCTGGGCCTCGACGTCGGCGGAGATAGGCAAGGGTTGCTCGGTGCAGGTTTGGTGCTGCTCGCTGCTGCGGGCTACGCTGTCGCTGCCCTCCTCGTTAAGCGACCACCTGTCGCCACGCTCCCCCTCCTTGGGGTGGTGGCCGCCGAGTGTGCCGTTACGACCGTTGTGCTCTTGCCGCTGGCGGTGATGCGACTTCCCAACCGGGTACCCGACCTGGAGGTGATGGTGAGTCTGCTCGTGCTCGGGCTGATCTGCACGGCGCTGGCCTACCTGACCTTCTACGCGCTCGTGTCCGAGGTGGGGGCCAGCCGCGGCACGGTCTTTACCTACGTCAATCCGGTTGTCTCCGTCTTCCTCGGTGTCACCCTCCTCGGTGAACCGCTCAACGCGGCCATGGTTGCTGGATTCATTCTTATCATTGCCGGGTCCTGGCTATCTACTGGTGGTGCCCTACCACTTCCTCTGGGACATTTGATTCGGAGGGGTCTCCCGAGTGAAGCCAGACGAGAGGCTGGAGCAAATGGGCGGGATGCTTCCCATTAACGGATGTAGTGAGATGAATATAATGCCGGGAGTATGAATGTGGATGTGCTCTTTGAGAGGCTGGTACAGTTTGTGAGGCAGTAACTGTATGTTGAGGATCAACGCCTTTTCGAAAAGTCAAACAATTAAAACGGAAAGCCTCAGGTTATCTAAAAAGAAGTGGTTCAGTCGTCTTATTTAGTGGAGTTTCTAGTCGCTATTGACATCATCTCTTGCAATGAGGAAGACAGATGAACGACCAAACACAACCGCCTCCCACGAAACCTTGTCCCGAATGTGGGGGAGAGCGAGTCACAGTGCAATTAAGCACCGTTCTCCAGGCCGCCAAACAGAGGATATCAGTGGGCTTTTTCAGTAGCCAGTCAAAAACATCGTATCTGTATGCTCTCACTTGCACAACATGCGGATACACAGCCCTTTATGCAGAACAGCCAGGCAACCTGATTTGAAGAAACATCTATTCTCTACATCAGGAGTAAGCGTAGAGAGAAAAGAAGAAAAATGATGCATTGGCCAGAACCCGATCCACGACAATACGAGGCACTAGCAGAACTCAAAATCAAAGAACAGGAACGAAAAAGAGACTTGAATATGTCTCTGGGAGATACCTCCAATACTTCTCAGAGTAAACGACTTTCCAGGAGAGGGTTTGTTCTCCTTCAGCTTACTGTCCTTCTCCTTGTCATTGTTGGTGTTGTCGTCTTGTATCACTTTCTCCATTAGGCTTTAAGATGAGTGGACGTTACCGGCGCGCGGCGGTTTGTATTTCTTCGAGGCGTAACGGGCTGAAGTAGGAAGTGCGACTCCCAGTTCCATGTGTTCTCCTCCAAAGTCGGAAATAGGCGACTGCGACCGGGCAAAGCTGTATCGCGTCGCCGAGACCTGTTCATTTTCAAGAGAGTGTTCTCTGTTTTTGCCAGCGTTCTATGAACTGGCAGGGTTTTATAAGAGAGAACCTGTTTACAAGATGTTCTATTCCCGGAAGGGGGCTCGAACCTGGCGTTTTGGTGCGGGAGAACCGTTCGCTCTTTTTCCTGACAGAGTACCGACCAAACCCGGGAGTTAGTCGGTTAGTTCGTGAACCTTTTCATCGAGTACTCGATAGAGCTCTTCTGGCGAGTCTGGATATTCAGCGCCGATGTGCGCCAGCTGATTTATGACCTGGAGAAGGGTGGTGGGATGTACGCCTTCGAAATCTCCTTTTTTTTCTTGACGCTCATGCACACGGTCGCGCAGGGCCGACCAGTTGCGTTCAGGCGTGGCATTCCACAACTCTTGTGCTAGATGGAATGGGACGTATTGCATGCTTGCTTTTGCCTCCTTCGTGTTTTATAGATCTCACAGATTTCATAAGGGATACGTTAATCTGGCGTAATATGTGACAGGCGATCAATTGTCAGGTACACTGGCAAAATGAGATTTTTCAAGCGGCGAAATTGGGGCGGAGAAAACTACCCACTGTGTCCTTGTCCGTCGTCTTCCAGGTAAATGCTTGTTTCTGGTTCATCTATTTGTTGTGGATGGCCAGGCTGGATACATTTGCAGGAGATGAAAACATATGACAACAGTGCGACGAGAAAACGTTAGTGTCACTCCGCGGCAATTAGAGGTGCTGAGCTGTCTTGCTGAACGAGATCGCTGGTTAGTGGGAGAAATTGCATCAGTTCTCAATGTGAGTTCGGCAGCCGCGACAAAGGCTGTTGCTCGCCTGGAGAGGAAAGGTTTAGTGACTCGCGCGGTCGATATGATGGATCGACGCTGTGTGAATGTGAGTCTTACGCGCGCGGGAGCAGACACGGCTCGCCAGCCAATCCGACAAGGTTCGTAGAGGTGCGCAAATTACTTCACCTCGGACCTGACATACCCTCTCTCTTTTGCGTATTGCCAGAGCGATTGTTGTAACTGGCGGCGCGCGCGTGAGATACGGCTCATTACTGTGCCGATGGGGATCTGTAACGCTTCAGCGATCTCTTTGTAGGATAGACCTTCAATATCCGCCAGGATGACTGCCATGCGGAAGTTGGGAGGGAGATCGTTGAGCGCTTTGTAAACGTCTTCATCAAGGTATTGAGACAATACCTCATCTTCAGCGCCTATGCTCAGTTCCTGGCCGGTTAAATCTTTGATGCGATTATAGAGATAGAAATCTTCGCCTTCAGGCAGCGATGTTGGAGTAGGGTGAGAGGCTTGCTTGCGGTAACGATTGATTGCCGAGGTGTTGAGTATGCGGAAGAGCCATGCGCGCAGATTGGTACCACGCTGATAGGTGTTGGCAAAACGAAATGCTTTGAGCATTGTTTCCTGTACCAGGTCTTCGGCCTCTTGTTGATTGCTGGTCATACGCCGCGCTGTACGGTAAAGACTATCTAGCTGATTTAAGACGCCTGCCTCAAAATCTTCAGGCGGTACATTCTGGTCATTCGTTTCTGGCTGTGTTATCTGTTCACGTTCCGAGTTAGGCTGTTCCGGCATTCAATACTCCTCTTTAGCAAATCCCCTTTCCAAAAGAAGGAAAGTGATAATTGCAGTATATCGCACTCATCGTGGGAATGAAAGCCCCACTTTTTATGTTAGAATCAACAGATATACCACGAACTAGCCGCCAGTAGGAGGATACATGTTGGAGGATACCTGTAATGAACTGTTATGAGACTGTTGCTCGTCTCCATCTCTATCTTGGGAGGGAGCTCAGCGCCGAGGAAGTCGCTATTGTGCAGAGTCACCTTACGGCCTGTCCGGATTGTGAGTGCCGCTTTCATTTTGATATGCGTGTTACGAGACTTATTCACGAGCGCTGCACTATCGAGAAAGCTCCGGATCATTTACGCGAAAAAGTATTGCAATTTGCTCGCGCACCTAAGGGCAAGCAGATCGGAATTGATCCTGAAGTTGAGATGGAAATCAGAGCCGATATTAGAGCCGATTTTGAAGAATGGGAGTAAGGTTGCTCACGGTCTGTTATTGGATATTGAGGCCGAGGTTAAAGTATTGGTTCAAATAGGGAAGTATATTAAAGAAAATGACCACTCCCGCGACGATCATGATGATACCTGTGCTAATTTCAATCTTGCCGAGGTACGGTTTTAGCCATTTTAATACTCTACTCAATTGATCTATGCCCAGTCCAAGCAGCAGGAATGGGATACCGAGGCCGAGTGAATAGAACAGTAACAACGTCACCCCCTGGCGAAGTGTTGCTGCGTTGGCGGCCAGTCCCAGGATAGGACCAAGTATCAGTCCGACACAGGGCGTCCAGCCGATGGCGAAAATAATGCCAAAGAGTAGTGAAGCGGGGTAACCGGGGCGAGCTGGATGAAATTCAAAGCGTTTCTGTACGTAGAACAATGGTATCTTGAGTATTCCTGTCAGGTGCAATCCAATAATTATGAGGATGACGCCCCCGACCTGGCGCAACAGTAGCTGGTTGGCGCGTAGAAAGCTGCCGATGGTACTGGCTGTGGCGCCAAGCGCGACGAAAGCGATGGTAAAGCCGAGCACGAAGGTCGATGCGTGAAGGAATGTGGTTAGTCGTGTCGGCTGGTTTTCCTGCTCGGCGGAAGATTGATAGACGCTGTGGCCTACCAGCTGCGCAATATAGACGGGGACCAGTGGTAATACGCAGGGTGAAAGAAACGACGCTATGCCTGCCAGGAAAGCAATACCAAGACTTAGTTGCGAGGAGTCCATACTATTATTGTTTATCTCCAGTTCCGTTAGCCAAGTATCTCTACATTGGATAGTATAGCGCGGGGATGGTATTCGGGCAAGGGTGGAGGATGTGGTTTAGCGGGGTGATTTAAATATTTTTTGCCAGAGGGGCCGCTGGTTGGCGGTTTTGTGCTTGCGCGGATTCTGCACTCGTTGCTGTTGTTCTGTATTGGTTTGGGGCAAGGGTTCAAGGGGGCCAGTGGGTGCTTCGGTATCGATTTTCTGCTCCTTGATGGAAGGCGATACACGGGTGACCGGTTGAGTTTCCGGTGGGGTATGGGAATGGGCAGCTTGCTTGCTGACGGTGGGCCGCGTGTACTCCTGGTCGTAGTAGCGCGGGGGTGGCAATTTGGGTCGTTTGGGCGGCTGTATGGTGGTTTTCCCTCGCGCTATTTGTTGCCCGT
>Ga0209577_10007517_pt1 | contig 10024 bp, 6 predicted proteins | sample GraSoiAngelo_109_FD_185874 | JGI IMG/M metagenome (GOLD analysis project Ga0209577, IMG submission 185874) | Grasslands soil microbial communities from the Angelo Coastal Reserve, California, USA - 14_0903_12_20cm (SPAdes) (version 2) | ecosystem: Environmental > Terrestrial > Soil > Grasslands ...
TTTACATTCGAGGCCGAGCTGCTCAAGCGAGTCGATCACCCGTCATTACCGCGCGTCTATCGTGTTATCGAGGATGACCAGCACGACCGGGCTTATATGCTCATGGATTATATCGATGGGCTAAACTTGGAGAAACTGCGCCAGCAACAACCGGAGAAACGCTTCCCGGTGCAGCAAGTGCTGAGTATCATGGGACCGATTATGGATGCCGTTTCTTATCTGCACAAGCAAAACCCGCCGATCATCCACCGTGATATCAAACCTGCTAATATTATCGCCCCCACCTCAGGTGACGAAGCGGTGCTGGTTGATTTTGGCATCGCCAAAGTATTTGACCCGGAATCTACGACCACGGCAGTACGTCACGCTTCACCTGGCTATGGCGCACCGGAACAATACGCCACGGGAACAAACACGCGCACCGATATTTATGGTCTAGGCGCAACGATGTACGCGCTGCTGACGGGCATCGTGCCTGTTGACGCTTTCTATCGTATTACTCAGCTGGGCAGTCGAGGGACTGATCCACTTGAACCAATTCAGCGTTACGCCCCCGATGTTCCACAACATGTCGCCAATGCTATTTATCGCGCAATGTCGATAGACATAGATGAGCGCTTTCCTACTGCTCAAGAATTTTGGCAGGCGCTCAATGCCCAACCGCTTCCAGCAGTGGCGGCGGTGCCGTTTGCGCCAATAGCAGCTCTCGGTGCCTCACATGGGACGGTATCGCGTCTTGCTTCCGCTAACATCCCTATCGTACCGCCCGACGCCCCAACGACGGAGGCATTGCCAGAACGCCGGGAAGGTCGCCGTAGAAGACTGGGAGCCTGGCTTCTTCTGCTGCTCGCCCTGCTGATTGCAAGCACTGTGGCAGCATTGTTATTGCCTGCGCTGCTCTCGCATCACCCGAACGCGGGGACAATTACGCCGACGGTAAAGGCCACGCATGGACCTGGTGCAACCGTCACGCACACACCCGCTGCTACAGTCACACATACGCCGACTACCACACCTCCCCCGAGTCCCACCCAGACTGTGCCGCCGGGAGGTTCTCCCGGCCCGGGTATTCCGATCCTGGACAATACCTATAACGGAACTATTCACAATACTCCGGCAAATGTCAATTCGTCTATGTCGCTTAATTCGATCAAGCAGAGTGGCGGAAACATGCAGGGGAATTTTGTAGTAGGCTCAGGCCTGCTGGGAAGTGGACCCTTTAGCGGCACTGTGAAAGCCTCAGGCGCTGTTCAGTTTACGGTGCGTAGCAGCCAGGTGGCACCGCTCTGGTTCCTGGGAAGCATACAGAGTGACGGTAGTCTTTCCGGGACCTATTGTAGCCTGAACCCTGCCGGGAAGTGCGATACAAGCTATGGCGGCTATGGCAACTGGCACGTGTTCTCGGTCACCGGGTCGGGGTCACTCTTTAGTTTCTTGCTCCCCACTCTTTCGTAGAGTATTAACAGGAACTATACACAGGTACTCGTTTTTAGTCATGCCGACCGCCCATACATGCCTGTGATTACAATGTGAGCGATGGAGCAGCTTCTTGCTCGTATACTACACAGAGCTGGATTGAGGGAACAAGTAGATGTTCAGGAGTGTATCCTCCAGGCGGCTGGCGCTACGTGTGCTCAGCTGTGGCCTTGCTCTCCAATTCGTGTTTGGTATGGCTTATGCGTGGGGAGCAGTCGCACCCTATGTCCGCCTGCACGACCACTGGTCGCCACTCCTGATTAGTGCCGTCTTCTCAGGAACGCCCCTGGGCTACGGGATGGGGATCATCATTGGCGGCTGGTTCGCCGACCGCTCCCCACCTCGCCGCCTCTGCTGGATCGGGACTGGACTCCTGCTCATCGGCTTCGCAGTGGCTTTCCTCCTTCCCAGCGGCATCACATTCGCCATCTTCTATTCGGCTCTTGCCCTCGGGCTCGGTGGATCCATCGCGCTTGCTGGTGCGCTGGCAGCAGGGATTTCTGCCTTCCCGGGTCGAGAAGGCATGATCGGCGGCACACTCACCGGCAGTTATGCGCTAGCTGCTGTCGTCCAGATCCCGGTCATTAGTTACCTGGCCTCCACGATCGGTTGGGCCGATGCCCTGCGCCTGGTGGGCAGCATTATGGCCTTACTAGCTGTAGCCATGGTCCTACTCATGCCAGCGGTTCCTCGACTAGCACATCCTCAGCAAACGACAGGAGCGGTTTCTTTCCTTCAACTCATGAGACGGAAACAGGTTTGGACTGGCTTCTTCCTGGAGATAACTGCAAGCCCACTGGGGGCCTATGCCTTTGCCACCATAGCCACCTATGCACATAGTCTCTCCCTGGCCCTGTGGGTTGCGACGGTGGCTGTCATCGCCGTGGCCGTGGGCAATGCCCTCGGGCGTATCGTCGCCGGCGCAGCCTCCGACCGCTTTGGCGTCAACCGTGTCTTCCTGGTCATCCTTGCGCTGAATCTGCTGGCCGTTATTCTCTTACTCTTGCCTGGGAACGGGGTGACCTTGCTACTGGCAGCACTTGCAGCCGGGATCGGTTTTGGCGGTCCGGCAGGACTGCTCTCGCGACTCGCCTCTGCGAGTGCATCCGATGCACCCAACACCGCCTTTGGCCTGCTCTTCTTCGGGTATGCCCTGGGGGTCTTCGCCGGTCCCCTGATCGGGGTAGTGGCAGGCGGAAACACCCGCTCCTGGTTCGTGCTGGGTAGCCTGGCCGGGATCGGTCTCTTCGTGCTGATAATTCGTGGGGTGCTGGCTCGGAGCAGGCCCGAACCAGCCGCTCGTGGATAAAGGGGAAAGGTCGGAGACCCCGACGATTTTTCAAAGATAGCGCAATCTCCCCCAATATGATATACTCCTATGCACCACAGAGAAACTGAAATTCACACATTACATGTTAGGGATAGATCATGTTTTACGACCATACGAAAATTTTCGTGAAGGCGGGCGACGGAGGGAATGGTTCAATTCACTTTCGCCGCGAGAAGTTTGCCCCATTCGGTGGACCTGATGGGGGAGATGGGGGCAGGGGCGGCAGTATCTATATTGAGGCCACCTCCAACCTGAATACGCTGGTGGACTACCGTTATCGCCAGAACTTTAAGGCGGGCGCGGGCGAGGCTGGCGCGCGCCAGAAAATGCACGGAGCCAAGGGGGAGGATGTTGTCCTTTCAGTTCCACGCGGCACCATCGTGCGGGATGCCGAAACGGGCGAGTTAATCGCCGACCTTGTAGAAGAGGGGCAGAGGGTGATGGTAGCGAGGGGTGGACGTGGGGGCCTGGGCAACGTACATTTCGCCACCGCTACTCACCAGGCACCGCGTGAAGCACAGAACGGCGAACACGGCGAAGAACGCTGGCTCCTGCTCGAATTACGCCTGATCGCCGATGTAGGATTGATCGGGTATCCCAACGCAGGCAAATCGACCTTGCTGTCCGTCGTTACTGCTGCACAGCCTAAAATTGCCGATTACCCGTTCACCACACTATCGCCCAACCTGGGCGTTGTAGCTGTAGGACAGCCAGGCAGTGGAGATGAATTTGGTTTTGTGCTAGCAGATATTCCAGGACTTATCGAGGGTGCGGCACAGGGCATGAATTTTTACGTCACGTGCAGCGCACCCGTTTGCTGCTGCACATACTTGATGGCGCATCGCTCGAACGCGACCCCTGGCAAGACTTCGAGAACATCAACAAAGAACTGCGCGAATACGATGAGCAGCTGGCAACGCGCCCGCAGATCGTCGTCTTCAATAAGATGGACCTGCCGGAGGCGCAGGAACGCTGGCCTGCCCTCAAAGCCAGGGCTGAAAAGGAGGGCTACCCAGTATTCGCCATTTCCGCAGCAGCGCATCAAGGAACCGACGAACTCATGGCCTATACAGCCAATCGTTTAGAAGAGATTCAGCGCGAAGAAGCGGAACGTGCTGCCGCGCAGGTCATCCCGGATATGGAAGGGGCCGTTCTCCGACCCCAGCCCGTAGACGCCTTTACGGTCAGCAAGGAAAACGGAGTATATGTGGTGCGCGGCAAACGAGTTGAACGGACGGTCAGCATGACCAACCTGGACAGCGATGAAAGCATGGACCGCCTGCAAGTGACGCTCTCGAAAATGGGTGTAACACAGGCCCTGGAGCAGGCAGGCGTGAAAGTTGGCGATAGGGTGCGTTTTGGCAAGGTGGAGTTGTACTGGGGAGAGTGAAACTGTTTTGGTAGCAGCCGCTTCCAATAACAACAGACGCTACATGTCGCCCTCATCGAAGGTGTGGGCTTCGATTACTCGCAAGATGGAGGGGTAGACGAAGCATCGGGCAACGTTGGTTCGACATCGGCGAGGTAACGTTGTCCAAACTGCTTGATCGCCTCCATGATGTCTACCAGTGCCAGCCCTTTCTCGGTCAGGCTATACTCGACTCTTGGGGGAATCTCGAGGAAAGCCCGGCGTTGCACAAATCCGAGCTCTTCCAGCATCTTGAGCCGCTGCGAAACGGTTTTGGGACTGACGTTGCCCATCGCCTCGTGCAGTTCTCCAAAGCGTCTTGTGCCGGTCAAGAGCGTGTAAATGATCAGGAGCGTCGACACATCACCCAGCAAGCGCAGGGCACGGCCCACCGGGTGCGTAGCACAGGTTTCCGATTGTTCAATTTTCTGCAATTGGTTGCTTGTATCCATAGCACCAGTATACCATATTTTTCTTTAGAAAACATCCTTGACGACAGGAACTTTTTTGTATATACTTACTTCCGTAAAGGAACTTACAATGGAAGAGAAAGAGAGGAAGGAATACAATTTATGGTTAGTACACTTAGCCTGGGCTTACTCATTCTCCGCCTTGTTGCCGGACTAACGCTGGCCGCGCACGGAGCGCAAAAGCTCTTTGGGTGGTTCGATGGACCTGGTCCCACCAAATTGACGCAGGGCTTCGAGAAACAGGGGTTCAAACCTGCATGGCTCTGGGTATTCTTTGTAATTCTAGGGGAGTTTGGCGGCGGCCTATCCCTCGCGTTCGGGTTCTTGACACCCCTGGGGGCAGCCGGGGCCTTCGGCACGATGTTCATGGCAATCGTCAAGTCCCATTGGAAAAACGGTTTCTGGAACAGCAAGCGCGGCCTGGAGTTTCCGCTGTCGCTGCTGTCCATAGCCCTAGCAATCGGATTGATAGGACCTGGAAGCTATTCCCTGGACGCTTTCTTCGGGATTGCTCTCCCGGAGACGTTGCTTTTCTGCGTGCTGGCAGTCGCTGCTCTTCTCATCGATATCATCGGACTTATCATAAGCCGTCCTGCAGCAACTTCGCCCACGGGGGTCAAAGCCAACGCCTCCTAACGAATACGTTCAGCCATCAAAGCCGGGTATATGAACTCTTCGGCAGGCGTATGCGATGCTACAAAATCAGCGGCTGAGCATGTAGAGCCATAGGGAGAGACACGCCAGAACAGGCGGTGCATGCGACTCCACTCGGCCAGCAACTGGGCGGCGCGCCAGCTATGAGTCCGCTTGCGGTGCCATTGAATAACGGTACGCAGCGCATCTATTTCAGCGGGGTCGCTGATGCGATGCAACTCTACCAGTTCGGTATTGTAATGGGCAGGGAAAATGCCCGCCATATCCAGCACGTAGGCCACACCAGCAGACATACCGGCGCCAAAGTTTAGCCCGGTTTCGCCGAGCACGACAACCATTCCGCCCGTCATATACTCGCAGGCATGGGCGCCCACCCCCTCTACAACGGCCAGGGCGCCACTGTTACGTACCGCGAAGCGCTCTCCGGCACAGCCAGCAGCGAAAAACTGCCCGCCGGTCGCGCCGTAGAGCGCTGTATTGCCAAGAATAGTGTTTTTGTGCGCGGCAAAGCTAGCATCTGCCGGCGGGGCAATGACAATCTGCCCCCCAGTCATGCCCTTGCCCGCGTAATCGTTGGCCTCACCACTCAGAATCAGGCGCATACCAGGGACACAAAATGCGCCAAAGCTCTGACCTGCCGACCCTTGAAGGACACTGGTGATACTGGCTCCCGGCAAACCGGCGTTTCCATGTCGGCGCGCGATCTCTCCTGCAAGGCTGGCTCCGATTGAACGATCATAGTTGGAAATACGATGATGCGTCAGCACACTGCGCTCACCTTCCAGAGCCGGTTCCGCCTCAACATGTAGCTGCCAGGCAACTTTTGAGCGTGGTACCCTCGAATGTGCGGCACGCGACGATTTTCCAGGGGCGGCTGCCAGCAGCGGTGCCAGGTCAATACTCGTCTCCCCGCTGCATTGTAAAAGATCAGCGCGTCCTATCAGATCATCCAGGCGTGCAACGCCCAGCTGCGCCAGCAACTCGCGTACCTCCTCGGCAATCAAGGTCAGGTAATGAATAAGGTGTTGTGACCGACCGGAGAATTTTGCCCGCAGGTCGTCTCTCTGCGTGGCTATTCCGGTTGGGCAGGTGTTGAGATGACACTGGCGCGCCATGTCACAGCCCAGCGCAACCAGGGCAGCGGTGCCGAAACCGAATTCCTCCGCTCCCAGCATCGCCCCAATGACAACATCGCGACCCGTCTTGAAACCGCCGTCAACGCGCACTTTGACCCGTTCGCGCAGCCCGTTCCGCACCAGCACCTGCTGGGTCTCCGCCAGGCCCCGTTCCCAGGGGAGGCCCGCGTGCTTGATGGATTGCAGGGGCGAAGCGCCTGTCCCACCGTCATGTCCACTGATGAGGATGTAGTCGGCATGGGCTTTCGCCACCCCTGCGGCGATGGTGCCCACTCCAATGCTCGCTACCAGCTTGACCCCAACACGAGCTTGAGGGTTCACCTCGTGCAGGTCGTAGATCAACTGGGCAATATCCTCGATACTGTATATGTCGTGATGCGGAGGCGGCGAGATGAGCGATACGTGCGGCGCGGTATGGCGCAGGCGAGCAATAAACGGCGTCACTTTACTCGGTGGAAGCTGCCCTCCCTCGCCGGGTTTGGAGCCTTGCGCCATCTTGATCTCCAGTTCTTCGGCACGCACCAGGTACTCCGTTGTGACCCCAAAACGCGCTGAAGCTACCTGTTTGATCTTGCTGCTGACAGGGACTCCATTCACCTGCTCGTGGTACCAATCAGGGTCCTCACCGCCCTCGCCTGTATTATTGCGCCCGCCTATACTGTTCATAGCCGCGGCGATGGTGCGATGCGTTTCGGGACTGAGGGCGCCCAGCGACATGGCGGAGACGACGAAACGGGCACGAATCGCTTCCACCGGCTCAACCTGCTCCAGAGGGATAGGCGTTGCCTGTACAAAGGTGAGCATATCACGCAGAGCAGTAGGGGGTCGTGAATACACCAGCGCAGTGAATTGCCGGTAATCATCCATATCCCCACTTTGCGCGGCTTTTTGCAAGGCTCGTACAATAAGGGGGTTGTAGGCGTGATACTCGGCATCACGGCGAAAACGGAAGCGCCCAACATCAACCAGCTTGCGCCTTCGCCCGCTCGCCTGGCGACTCTCTTCGATAGGCGGCTGCTCTGGCTCGATCCTGCCTGCCCGCTCGATTTCCTGCCCGGCAATCTGAGTGAGAGAGATGGTACCGGGATGAGCGGCAGAAGACGCGAAGCAGCGCTCGATGAGACTCGCTTCGAGACCAAGCACCTCGAACAGTCCCGCCCCGATAATGTTACGTACCGTCGAGATGCCCATACGCGCCATCACTTTACGGAGGCCACCTTCAATGATGCGCACATACATTTCTGCTGCCTGCTCGCCTGTAAGATGCTCAAGGCGCCGTTCTCCTGCCAGCGCGCGCACGGCAGCAAGCGCCAGCGTGGGTACCACAGCCTCGGCCCCGTAGCCGAGCAAGAGCGCGATCTGATGGACATCCCAGGCGGAGCCGGTTTCACAGATCAGGGATACATAGGTGCGCAGTCCACGCCGGACGAGGGCCTGGTGGATCGAACCGATGACAAGCAGCATGGGCACCGGGAGTTCGGTCGAACTGGCGTTGCTATCGCTGACGATCAGTAGTGAGACCCCCTGGACAACAGCCGCTACCGCTTCGCCGTCCAGACGATCCAGGGCAGATTCGAGCGCGGCCGGTCCAGCGCGACCATCAAATGTAGCTAAGAGGGTATGAGAGCGAAAACCCTGTCCTTCCAGGTCGCGTAGTGTCGCCAACTGCGACTCGCTGAGTACGGGCGATTCCAGGTGCACCAATCGCGCGTGCAGCGGAGTTTCGGTGAGCATGCTTTGACGGCGACCAAGATAGCAGTCGAGAGACATCATCACCTGTTCGCGCAAGGGGTCGATGGGAGGATTGGTCACCTGCGCGAAGCGTTGATGGAAGTAATCCGAGATGGAACGCGCCTGGCGGGAAAGCGAGGCGAGCGGGGTATCGTCTCCCATGCTCCAGACAGGCTCTTTGCCGTCTGTCAACATGGCTTTCAGAACGAATTCAACGTCTTCGTGAGTATACCCGAAGAGCTGCTGGAGATGGAACAGGGTATCGGCGGAGGGGGAATGAGCAGAAGATGACGTCAATGGCTGAGGAAGTTCTTGCAGGCGAACCAGGTGCGTATTTAGCCACTCCTGGTAGGGCTGGCGCTGAGCCAACGATGCCTTGATCTCCTGGTCGCGCAGCAACACTCCATGCTTCAAATCGACCGCGATCATCTCACCAGGTCCCAAACGGCCTTTCTCGACGACCTCGTGTGCCTCGCAGGGGACCACCCCCGCTTCGGATGCCAGAATCAGCAATCCATGCGAGGTGAGGGTATAGCGTGCCGGGCGCAACCCATTGCGATCTAAGGCCGCACCGACGATTGAGCCATCGCTAAACATAAGAGCGGCAGGCCCATCCCATGGCTCGCTCAGGCCTGCATGGTATTCACACCATGCGCGCTGCTTGCTATCCTGCGCAGGATTTTGCTCCCAGGCAGGAGGGACCAGCATTTGCATACTCTGCAGGAGGTCACGCCCGGAACACGTGAGCAGTTCCAGCACATTATCGAGCTGACCGGAATCGCTTCCTCCTTCTTGCACGACAGGCAGGAGATCGCGGAGTTTACTTATCCAAAGCGGAGAGAACAAAGCGCCCTGGCGCGCCTGCATCCAGTTACGATTGCCCTGGAGCGTATTGATCTCCCCATTGTGAGCAAGCAAACGCATCGGCTGCGCCAACGGCCAGGAGGGAAAGGTATTGGTGCTGTAGCGCTGGTGAAAGATGGCGAAGGCGCTGGTAAAACGTTCGTCGGCCAGGTCGAGATAAAAGCGCGCCAGTTCGTCCGGAGCCAGCAATCCCTTGTATACGATGGTGGTATGCGAAAACGAGACAATATAGCAATCGTTGATGTGCGCCTCCTGCAAGCGTTGCTCGATCAGGCGACGAGTGTGATACAGGATGCGTTCATAGTGGATCACCGGCAGGTGCTGCGGACGCGCGAGCAATACCTGCTCGATAGTCGGAGCGGTGGCACGAGCGCGCTTACCGGGGACAGTATAATCGATAGGTGGATGCCGCCACCCCAGGAAGAGCAATCCATTTTGCAGGCATGTCTGCTCGATAATCTGGCAACTTTGTGCGTAGGCGGCGGGCGAGCGCTCTTGCGATGGTAAAAAAATCATGCCCACCGCAAGATCATCACAGGGTTCAGGCGGTGTAATGCCCCGTGCTGTCAATTCCTCACACAGCAGCATGCCGGGAATCTGGGTAAGCAGGCCAGAGCCATCACTGGTTTCCGTGTCAGCGTCTTGAGCGCCGCGATGTGTCAGATGAATAAGAGCTTGCAGTGCCGTTTGAATCAAATGGTGGCTGGCCTCGCCGGAGACTTGCGCCAGGAAGCCGGTGCCGCAGGCATCATGTTCCCAACGGGGATCGTACAGCGGATAGGTAGCATCAGCGATTGGGCGCGCGTGCATGGAGAACCCTCCCGAAAAACTTGCAGATAGGTTTCAAGTCAGGAGGCAACTACGTTGGAGCCAGGTGCTATTCGACGAGCAAACAGCGCTCACCGAATGTCATTCACTTGCTTCAATACCCCTACATGGGTTGGTCATGGTCAAA
>Ga0209577_10007520_pt1 | contig 10022 bp, 9 predicted proteins | sample GraSoiAngelo_109_FD_185874 | JGI IMG/M metagenome (GOLD analysis project Ga0209577, IMG submission 185874) | Grasslands soil microbial communities from the Angelo Coastal Reserve, California, USA - 14_0903_12_20cm (SPAdes) (version 2) | ecosystem: Environmental > Terrestrial > Soil > Grasslands ...
AGCTGGGCGGAGTGGTGGGCGCGGCGGTCGTGGGAGCCGTTCTGCAGAACCGCCTGGCGATCGCCTTCCACTCCCAGGCGACGGCCTCTGCCACCCAGCTGCCCTCGCAGTTCCGGCCCGCCTTCATCGCAAGCTTCGACAACGCGGCCAAGGGCGGCCTGCAGCTGGGCCGAGGTCAGACGGGCGCGTCCTTGCCGGCCGGGCTTCCGCCGCAGGCGGTCGCCACCGTCCACCACCTCGTGCACGAGGTCTTCACGCACGGCTACCTGCTCGCCTACAAGCCGACGGTCTACCTCGCGGTGCTGGTCCTCCTCGTCGCGTCCGTCAGCTGCGTCCTGGTCGCGGGCGGCCGGGTGGTCTCACGACACGAGGCGCAAGGAGTACGCAAGGCGGCTTGAGGCTGCGAACGTTAAGTGACTTGATCGAGTCACTTGACGGCGGGGAGGTCCGGCGGATAATCGACCGCAACAAGAGCGGGTTCCATATGGTGACCATTGAGAAGCAGGACCCCCGCCCGCACGGGGCCGGTTGACGACGACCCAGGCGCCTCGCGCCAGGGCGGGCGACGGGCGGGCGACCAACCCGAGGTGCGGCTCCTGGTGCGGGGCCTGCTCAACCAGGCCCGAGCCTCCCCGGCGCCCGTCCCGGTCAGCGGCCCCGATCTGAGTGTCGCTCCGGAGCTGGTCGTGCTCGACACCGAGCTCGACGGCCTTCGGCTGCTGCTGATCCGTACCGACCGGGCCGAGAGCGAGCGGCCTCCCCTGAGCCCGCGGGAGCGCGAGATCGCCCGGATGGTCGCTCGGGGGCTCCCCAACAAGGCCATCGCCGCCGTGCTCGACATCAGCAGCTGGACGGTCTCGACCCACCTCCGGCGGATGTTCGCCAAGTACCACGTCAGCAGCCGTGCGGCGATGATCGCCCGCCTTGTCGAGGAGGGATTGCTGCACTGAAAACGCGTAGCTCAAATGGGCTACTCCGGCTGCGCTAACCCGATCGAACGTCACCAGAACGCGCGAGTTTCGGATCGCCCGCCAAGCGCCTAGCCTCGACACGTTTCGGCTGCGAGCCGGCTTCATGAAGCAGGAGGAATTCGAGCATGGCCGTCCGAGCTGGTGACCTCGAGTCAGAGCTGGCACACGAGCTTGGCTATGGCGAGGGTGAATACGCGCACGAAGGCGAGGGGTTCCTGGGCGGGCTTCTCGGCAACCTGTTGGGTGAAGGGGAGGGCGAGGGCTTCCTGGAAGGCGAAGGCTTCCTCGAAGGTGAAGGCTTCCTCGAGGGCGAGGCGACCGAGCAGGAGGGAATCCTCGGCGGCATCGGCAACCTTCTAAGCAGCTTCCTCGGCGAAGGCGAGGGCGAAGGGTTCCTCGAGGGCGAGGGCTTCCTGGAAGGCGAAGGCGAGCACGAGGGCGAGCAGTTTTTCGGGAAGATCTTCAAGCTCTTCAAGCGCTTCTCGCCGATGCTGAAGCAGGTCGCCAAGGTGGCGGCCCCGATGGTCGGCAAGGCCATGCTGGGCCCGATCGGCGGCCAGCTCGCCGGGGCGCTGACCAGCAACCTGGAGGGCGAGGGCTTCCTCGAGGGCGAGGGCTTCCTCGAGGGCGAGGGCTTCCTCGAAGGCGAAGGCTTCCTCGAAGGCGAGGGCGAGGGCGAGCTGGAGAACGAGATCGCCGCCCCGCTGACCGAGCACGAGGCGATGGCCGAGATGATGGCCGCGGCGGCTTCCGAGGCCGCCAGCGAGCACGAGGCGGAGGCGATGGTCGGCGCCGCGGCGGTGACCTGCCTGACGGCCGGGGAGCGGCGCGCGCTACGCCGGATCCTGCCGCACCTGGTGCGCGCGGTCGCGATCCTGACCCGGATCCTGCGCCGCCGCCGCGCCACCCGCGTCGCGGTGCGGGCGGTCCCCGCGATCGTGAGGACGGCAACCCGGCAGCTCGCCCGGCAGGCCGCCCGCGGCCGGCCGATCACCCGCCCGCTGGCGGCCCGGGTGCTGGCCCGGCAGACGCGCCGGGTGCTTTCGAACCCGAGAGCCTGCGCGCTGGCGGTCGCCCGCAACGTCCGCGGCACCCGCGCCATCCGCCGGGCGCCGGCCCGCCGTTTCTCAACCACCGCCCGGTCGGTCCGGCGCCGCTTCTAGGAGGCCGAGATGAGCACGCTGCTGTCCGAGCTGGAGTCCGAGCTCGTCCACGAGGGCGAGGGGTCGCACGAAGGCGCCCACGAGGGTTTCTTCGAGAGCCTGTCCGAGATGCACGAGTCGCCCGACCTGCAGCAGCTCGCGGCGGAGGCCGCCCAGGCCGTGATGGAGGGCGAGGCCGAGGGCGAGGGCTTCCTGGAGGGCGAGGGCTTTCTCGAAGGCGAGGGCGAAGGCATCTTGGAGGGCGAGGGCTTCTCCGAAGGGGAGACCAGCCCCATCCTGAGGGCCTATCCCGAGGGCTACGGCGAGGGGTACGGCGAGGGTGAGGGCGAGATGAACCCGATCCAGCGCGCCTACCCGGAGCGTTATCCCGAGCAGGAGCACGAGCACTTCCTGGAAGGCGAGGGCTTCCTGGAGGCAGCGATGAGCCCCTCCCAGCGGGTCTACGTGGAATCGCTGATGGAGCACCTTGGCCACGCCGCCGCGGAGGCGGAGACCGAGGCCGAAGCCGAGCAATTCCTGCCCCTCCTGATGCCGCTGGCGACCAGCATCCTGCCCAAGCTCCTGCCGTCCATCGGCAAGGTGGCGCCCAAGCTGATCAAGGGCATCGGCCGGGTGGGCCGGCTGCTCCGACGCCGCAAGCGCACGCGGCCGCTGGTGCGGGCGCTGCCGACCATCGTCCGAAGGACGGTCAACACGCTGGGCCGGCAGGCGGCCGCGGGGCGCCCCATCACCTCCAACCAGGCGCTGCAAACGCTCGCCCGACAGACCAGGTCGGTGATCGCGAACCCCCAGACCACGGTGCGTGCCTACCGGCGCTCTCGGGTACTCGACCGGCGCTTCCACCGGCTGCGCTCGAACGCGCTGCCGGTGCTGCGCTACTGCCCGCATTGCGGCGGACAGCTGACCTAGGAGGCCCGAGTTGGCGGCGCTGGCTGAGACGCTGGACCGGGAGACGCCCGACGCGACCGTCGTCAGCGCCGCGCGCAGGGCTGGAACGCCGCCGCCGGAAGCGGTCCCGGTCCTCCTGCCCTGGGTTCGGACGCAGTCGGTCAACGTCGTCCGCCACGCGGCGGCGCTCAGGCCCTTCCGCGCCGGCGAGTTCGGGAACGGTGCCGCGGCGCCCTCCGACGGCCACCTGCAGGCCACCAACCAGCTCCTCTCGGGGCTCCGCCGGCTGCTGATCGCCGAGACGCGCAAGGTGTCGCGGGCTGCCGAGCTGGCCACCGCCGAACCCTCCTCCCAGCGCCTGGCCGAGATGGTCGCGCTGAAGGAGCGCGCCCACCGGCTGGTGATGGCGACCGAGAAGGTCTGGGATTTCTACTTCGAGCTCTTCGGGCAGCGCCAGTCGCGCTACGCCGACTGGCTCCTGAGCTGCGACCGAATCGCCCTCGACTGCTACCAGGTCGCCTACATGGGCGCCGGCAAAGCAAAGCCGATCCCGGCTCCCCCGCCCTTCTCCTACATGCGGACCGGCTTCTCGCCGGCCACCTTCCGGCGCCGGATCCCGCTCAGCCGGCTGGGCAAGCAGCTCAACCCATTCCCGCTGATCGAGCTGCCCTACCACCGCCTGGTCAACCCCTGGACGCTCGGGGCCGTGCTCCACGAGGTCTCGCACAACCTCCACAGCGACATGGGTATGAACCGCTCGGTCCCGCGCCGGATCGCCGCGCGTCTGCTCCAGGCGGGCCTGCCGGCGGCAGTCGCAAACACCTGGACGCGCTGGAACCGGGAGACCTTCGCGGACATGAGCGGGCTCCTGCTGGGCGGGTCAACCATCGTGGGCTCGCTGATGGACGTGATCGGCCGGGGCCCGGTCACCACAATCACCTTCTCGCCCTCGGGCGTCCACCCCACCCCCTACCTGCGGGGCCTGGTCAGCTGCGAGCTCCTGGGGCGGATGGGATTCCCTCGACGCGCCGAGCGCTACCGGCGGATGTGGCGGCGGATCTATCCCAACCCAGGTGCGGCCAACCTGCCGCCGCTGCTTCTGAGCAGCTTCGAGAAGGCCTGCCCGGTCGTGGTCAATGCGATCTGCTTCGAGCCCTACGAGGAGCTGGGCGGCAAGAGCCTGGCCCAGGTCATCCCCTATGGCCCGAAGGAGGACCTGATGGTCGAGGAGGCCGCGCGCCGGCTTGCCGCGGGCAACGACCCCGGCATCATCCCCGCCCGCTTCCTGATCGGCGCGGCGCGGCGGGCGCTGGAGCGGCGCCTGACGCGGCCGGGAGCGATCGCCCGCAACTTCTACCGCGAGCTGGCCAGGAGGTGACCGCGATGGCGCTCGAGCAGGCTTTCGACGACCTCTGCCAGCGCCTCCACGAGGCCTATGCCTACTTCCACGACGTGCGGCTGACCGTCACCGACGCCGAGGAGGGCGCCGACACGAAGGCGCTGGTCGAAGGAGTAGCCCAGGAGCTCGGCGACCTGATGGACAACCTGGACCAAGCCCGGCGAGCAGGCGAGCGGGGCCGCCGCGCCCTCCGGCAGCGTCCGCCCTCGATCGAGGAGGCAGGGCGCGGCCTATCTCAGGTCCAGGACCTCTACTGGGAGGCCAGCCGGCGCTACGCGGACGAGCTGGTGGCCCATTACAAGGTCGACCAGCTGCGCGACCTGGCGCAGCGGAACCCTCGCTTCGCGCCCTGGTCGGAGACGGTGATCGGCGGCCTGGAGGGCGGGCGGCCGGCGATGCATGAGACCGCCCGCTCCCTCCACGCCTGCTGGTCGGAGGCGCTGGAGCGGGCGCTGACCAGCGGTGTTGCGGTCTACGCCGTCGGCCAGCAGATCGGCATGGAGGCGCTTCGCAATGAGCTCGGTTGAAGGGCGACTCGAGTCGGGGTCGCGGTGGCACGGAAAGCGATCGGAGTCCAACCAGCAAGGAGAAGCGAGATGGCAGTGAGTTCAGCTGGCGGCAATGGCGGTGGGCCAAACGGCAACTCGCAGGCGGCCACCCTGGCCGATGCCGGCGCCGGCGATCGCCTGGTCAAGGCGATCTGGGCGAAGGTGCTCGGCCAAGCGCTGCCCCCGGAGGACAAGCCCGACGCGTTCTTCGCGGCCGTCGACAACCGCTACGTCCGCGTGATCGAGGACCTCTACGGGATGTCCAGGATCGTCGAGCGGCCCACCGTGGCAACCGGGGCCATCGGCGGCTACGTGACCTCGGTGAACGCGACCCGTGGAGCCATCGCCGACCTGGTGGCGCTCAAGGTCCAGAAATGCGCCGAGCTGATCGGCACCATCCAGGCGCTTTCGAGCCGGGGCGACCCCGAGGTGGGACCGGCAATCTGCCGGACCATCGCCTCCGATCTCGCGCTCCTGCCCGACCTGCTTCGGTTCCGGGACGGCGAAGCGCGGGCTCGGCAGATCCTCAAGGACCTGGGAGCTCCCGGCACTGGCGGCAAGATGCCGATCAAGAAGAGCCGGCTGGCCGAGCTCGTCCAGGTCTACAGCCTCGACCCCGCGTACGCCTGGACGCTCGAGGACACCAACGCGGTGACGCAGGCGCAGCACTTCTTCTGGGTGCTGCAGGAGATCTCGATGCTGGTGTCGCAGGCCATCCCGCCGGTGGACCTCTACACCATCGCCGCCTGCTTCAAGCGGACCGCCGACGAGATCGAGGCAGTTCGCGGCCAGTTCGTCGCCTGTGGCGCTCCCCCATCCGCGATCGTGCTGCCCATCGGCGTCAAGAACGCCCCGATCAGCTTCGAGGAGGTCCTGGCCGGGGTGGAGTACCTGACGTCGCCCACCCGCATCGACGAGGCCGGAGCCCTGGGCGTCACCGACCACGTGAAGGAGCTGAAAATCGCCCTCGACCTGCTCGGCAGTGCGCGCCTGAAGCCGGCCGGCAAGGTCGACCCGGCGGACCCCTGCCTACCTGCCTGCTACTTGCAGGAGGGCCGTGAGATCGATGGCCTCTGGTGCGTCGTGGAGGAGTGCTACCAGCAGGTGGCGACCTACAAGGTCGGACCCCCGCCGGTCTGCGAGATCTGCGCCTTCACCAAGACCAAGGGCGGCGGCATGTTGCGCGTCCATGGACAGCATCTTCATGACGTCAAGGACATCTGGTTGGTCAAGAACAACGAAAAGGTCCGGGCGACACGGCACCATGCGAGCGAGGCCGGCGACGTCGTCCTGGCCATGTTCGAGGAGGTGCCGGCCGACCTCGGCGGGCACCAGGTCCAGCTTGATTCTCGGGGCGGCCACGAGGTGCCCTTCCCCATCGACAGCATCGAAGGCGGCAGGTAAAGCAGGAAGGAGCTGAAAGGAATGACCAGCGAGCGCAAAGACCAAGAGCTGGAAGAGAAGCTCGCCTATGCGATCGACAAGGTTGCCGACACAGCGCCGGCCGGGATCGACCCCGACGTCGCTGACAGCCTGATCGAAGCCGCCAATGTTCGCTACGAGAACTGGGAAGCGGCGCAGATCGCCAAGACCCCGCCGGCGGACTCCGGCCTCACCGAACTGATCGGACTCTCACCCACCGCGAGCACCGACTTCGAGGACTCGCGGCTTCCGATCGGGATCACGGCCTATGACGAGGAGGTCGTCTCCGAGCGGATCAACGGCATCGCCGACCTCTATTACCTCTACCAGCACGAGAAGATCGGGATCTTCAAGGTCGTCTACAAGCTGCAGGAGCTGTTCCAGGCCGGCGCGGTCTACCTGTCAGCCGGTCCCGGCGCCTTCGCCCTCTACCGCTTCGACCGGCGCGAGGTGCTGCGCTACACGGAGCGTGACCGCTGGGCGGCCTACCGCCGGGCGTTCGGGTACGGCCGGTCGCCGGTGCCGGCCGGGGCGCGCCCCAACGGCGACTTCCACGGGCTGTTCACGCATTTCAACAACGAGGTCTCGCTGTTCTGGCGCGACAAACGGATCTCGGACGTCATCCGCGAGCGCGCCTACGACCCGAGCTTCGGGAGCATCGCGATCGTCCGCCGGTCCGGCCTCGACCTGCGCAACAACCTGAAGCTGATGTCCTACGGCAACCTCAACGTGCTGCGGGTGGAGGTCATGCAGCTGCTGGAGGAGGCCTTCCGGATCCTGGGCGCCGAGGACGTCAGGCAGCTCTTCGGCGCCGAGACGGCCTGGGACGTGGTGGAGATCATCCTGACCCAGCACTTCAAGGACCCGCTGGTCACCTCGCCGCGGCAGCGGATGGCGGTGGCCGGGCGAAACGTGCTCCGCTGGCTGGGCCACGACCACATCCTGGAGACCAACCGCACCCGGTTCGAGCTCAAGCTGCGCCCGATCGCCGAGTACTCCGAGGAGTGGCTGACCAGCGCCCAGGCGCTCGGCATCGCCGACCGCTACGCCGCCGGCCGCGTCTACCCCACCGGCTACCGCTTCCCGGCGGCTCCCACCGCCGGGCCGCGGTCGGTCGGGCCTCCGGCAGGGCGGCCCACCCGGCCGCCGCGGAACGGCCGCCGCCCGGTGCCGATGCGCTGATTGGTCATCGACGGCCACGTCCACGCGGGTAAGGGCGACGGGCTCACCGGGCCCTGGAACACCGACGCCCCGCTCGGCGCCTACCTGCGCCGAGCCCGGGCGGCCGGGATCGGACGGGCGGTCGTCTTCCCCGCCCTCCACACCGACTATGGGCGTGCGAACCTCGAGCTCGCCCGCGTCGTCTCGCGCTCCCGCGGGCGCCTGATCGGATTCGCTTTCGTGCACGCCGGGCGCGACCGAGGACGCATCCACGAGATGGTCGGGACGGCGGTTCGCCAGTGGGGCTTTCGGGGCATAAAGGTGCACCGCCTCGACGCGCCGGCCACCCGCGAGGTGTGTGAGGCGGCGCGCTCCTTCGGCGTACCGGTCCTTTACGACGTGCTGGGCGAGCCGTTCCGGATCGAGCTGCTCGCGCAGCAGTACCCGGACGTGGACTTCATCGTCCCCCACCTGGGCAGCTTCGCGGATGACTTCCGCGCCCACTACCAGGTGATCGATCAGCTCTGCCGGTTCCCGAACGTCTATACGGACACGGCCGGTGTGCGGCGCTTCGACTACCTGGTCTCGGCCGTGCGCCGGGCCGGGCCGCGAAAGGTGATCTTCGGCTCTGACGGGCCGTGGCTCCACCCGGGGCTGGAGCTGCACAAGATCCGCCTGCTCCAATTGCCGCGCAGGCACGAGGCCCTGGTCACCGGTGGAAACATGCTGCGGTTGCTGTCGAAGGCCGGGCGACCCTCGCTGCGCGCGGTGGCGGCCGCCTAGGCGCTCTTCCCTGGGATCACGCAGGCCGCGTCGCTCTGCGACCAGTAGGACTGGACGGTGACGCCGTTGACAACCCCGGTGTCCCCGCAGACGTCGCCGATCTCGCACCAGCCGGTGGGCGGGCAGGGGCCGGAGTCGGCGGTCCAGCCGGTGCCCTCGGGGTCCGTGCAGGACTCGACCAGCTCGTGCGAGAGGATGGTCGTGAGCGAGTCCAGGGTCCCGTCGTTGGTGACCCAGGCGAAGTGGGCCCAGTTGACGTCAACGTCCAGCTGCCCGAGGTCGAGGTGCCAGTAGAGGAAGTAGCTGTGCTCGCCGATCACGTGCTCGTCCTGGAAGCGGCAGCCGGGCGGCATGACGACGCAGTAGAGGAGCTCGGCGGCCTGGTCGGGCTCGACGATCTTTCCCGACGACATCAGGCCCTGCAGGAGGTCGGCGACGTCGTCGTCCCGGAAAACAGCCGGCGGGTCCGAGTCGGCGACCGTGATTGAATCCTTGAGCGTCGCGCCCTGGATCCCGCGGTACTGCTTCAAGCCGGACAGGTAGTCGCCGGCGAGGACTTCGGCCACCGCACCGCTGACCTCCCGCGCGCTCGGCGAGGCGCCGGCCTCCCAGGTTTTACCCCAGAAGACCAGGACGAGGTTCGCGTTGAGCAGGACCAGGCCCCCGTGGTCGCTGAAGCTGGTGCCCGCCGGCGGCCCCGCCGCGGGTGGCGTGTCCGGCACCACGCCCGAGGCCGGCGCCAGCACTGGCTTCTTGGGGGCGGGCTTCGCCTGGGCGTAGTCGTCCGGGACGGTGAGGATCAGCTTCGAGACCGAGGCCAGGAACTGGAAGAACCGCTTGTCCTGCATCCCGAGAACGAAGGCGGCCACGGCGAGGGTCGGCAGCGAGGGCGTCTGGTTCGGGTTCACGACCTGCAGAAGGAGGTAGGTCATGATCCCGGTGATCGCCCCCGAGAGGGGACGGCCGACGTACCAGAGGCCCCAGCCGCCGGAGGCCCAGTCGGAATGCTTCCAGTGGTCGTAGATGCCCTTGTAGGAGATGGCGACGCCGCCCAGCATCGCGAACCAGACGCTGTGCAGCATCGATTTCTCCCACTCGGCGATCTTGCCCGGCCCGACCAGGTCGGCCCTGAAGTTGTAGGCGAGGGCAGCCGCGATCAGCAGGAACAGCCACGCGGTCGTGTAGACGAAAGTGGCCAGACGGGCGGGTTCCAGGCGCCGGCGAGCTGATCGCACCCTTGGCTTTCGCGCCATTTCGCGGCCACCCTACGCCGCGCCGCGCGTCAGAGCAAGTGACCGTCTTTACGCGCTAGCCGAGCGAGCAGTTGTTGGCCAGGTCGGCGGCCGTGTCCGGCGACGGCCGGGCGATGGTGTGCGACGCCGGCGGCACCGTCCCGCTCTCGACCCAGGCGACCTCGGCGTCGAGGGCCGCCCAGACACAGGGCAGGATCGGCCTCAGCAGCGTGTTGCCGTAATCGTCGACGCCGTAGTGATCGTCGAACTGCGGGTCGACGTGGTTGCCGCCGCGCACCTTGTAGTAGCGGAACTGGTTCGCGTGGCCAGCGGCCGCGACCATCTGCGCGTAGAGGTCGGAGTCGGTCTTGATCGGCAGCAGCGCGTCCTGGTCGCCGTGGAGGGTGATCAGCGGGTGCTGGATGTTGCCGGTGTTGGCGATCGACTGGATCCGC
>Ga0209577_10007521_pt1 | contig 10022 bp, 8 predicted proteins | sample GraSoiAngelo_109_FD_185874 | JGI IMG/M metagenome (GOLD analysis project Ga0209577, IMG submission 185874) | Grasslands soil microbial communities from the Angelo Coastal Reserve, California, USA - 14_0903_12_20cm (SPAdes) (version 2) | ecosystem: Environmental > Terrestrial > Soil > Grasslands ...
CGACTGCGTGGTGGCGGGGTTCCGCTGGCACAAGACCGGCAAAGACGCGGTGGGCTCGCTGCTGCTCGGCCTGTACGATGACGCAGGCGGGCTGCAGCACGTCGGCGTGACGTCGTCGTTCACGATGCAGATGCGACACCAGCTCGTGAAGGAGCTCGCGCCGCTGCGCAAGCACGCGCTCGAGCAGCATCCCTGGCGCGCCTGGGCGCAACCCGACGCGCGCAGCGGCCGCATGCCGGGCGGGCAGAGTCGCTGGAGCGCCGGCAAGGATCTCTCCTGGGAGCCGCTGCGCGTCGAGCGGGTGTGTGAAGTGAAGTACGACCACCTGCAGGGCGATCGGTTCCGCCACGCCGCGACCTTCCTGCGCTGGCGGGCGGACAAGCGCCCCGCTGACTGCCGCTACGACCAGCTCGAGGTCACGCGTCCCTACCAGCTCGCCAAGGTCTTCTCGTCCGGGTCCAAGCGCTCCTGACGGGGCCGCAGCTTCGGCGGCACATGCTGCAAGTTCACGCGGATCCGCGTCCAGGTGGACGAGCGGCCGCGCATCGCATCGACCAGCACGTCGGCGGGCTGCAGGTACTTCGCCGCCTTGGCGTGGCGCGCCTTCCAACGTTTGAGCCCCGCGAGCGCGTCCTGCTTGCGCTTGGCGCGGGCGATCTCGATCAACGGGTACTTTGCGGCTCGTGCGCGGGACGGCTGCACGCGCGGCGGCTCGCCCGCTTGCTTCTTGTACTGGGGTGGCCACGGCGCATCGCCTTGCCCTGCACGCTCGTGCCGCGCCGAGAGCTCGAGCAAGCCTTCGAGTGATCCCGCGCCCTGGTCGATCCCTTCATGCCGGTCGCCCACCTTCGCGAACCGTTGCGGCATCGTGGCGAGCGTGAAATCGGCCGGGTCGACGCTCTTCACCTCGTCCCAGGTGAGCGGCGCCGACACCCGCGCATCGGGCGTCGGCCGCACCGAGTACGCCGACGCGACGGTGCGATCCTTGGCATTCTGGTTGTAGTCCACAAACACACCGTGGCGCTCTTCTTTCCACCATTTGCTCGTCGCGAGCTTGGGCACACGGCGCTCCACGTCGCGCGCCAGCGCCAGCGCCGCCCGGCGCACTTCATCGAACGTCCAGCGCCGCTCGATGCGGACAATCACGTGCATGCCGCGTGAGCCCGATGTCTTCGGCCATCCCGTGAGTCCGACGTCCCGCAGCGCCACTCGCACCACCTGCGCCACGTCGCGCACCTGGGGCCATTTGACGCCGGGCACGGGGTCGAGATCCACGCGCAGCTCATCGGGATGATCGAGGTCGTCCGTACGGACCGGATGCGGATGCAGCTCGAGACAGGCGAGGTTGGCGAGCCACACCAGGGCCGCGGCGTCGCGCGGCACGACTTCCTCGGCCGTGCGGCCCGAGGGGAAGCGCAGCGTGACCACCTCGATCCAGGGCGGCCGCGATTCCGGCGCCCGCTTCTGGAAGAAGAACTCGCCGGCGATCCCGTTGGGGTAGCGCACCAGCACGTTGGGCCGGCCCCCGGCCCCGCGCAGCGCGCCGTCGGCGACGGCGAGGTAGTAGCGGACGAGATCGAGCTTCGTGTACTTCGGCTTCGGGAAGAGCACCTTGGCCGGATTCGAGACAGCGATTTCGCGCCCCGCCACAACGACCTGCTCGGCCTCGGCTCTCGGCATAGATTCCAAGAATAATGCCGCCCGCGCACCAAGTCTTCCTGCTCTCCCCCGCCAATTCCGCGGGCAAGCGCGCCGGGTTTCTGCTGCGCCAGGACGCCCGCTCGCCGCTGGCGCAGCGCCTGCGATCCCCGGAAGGGGCGACCATCGGCGAGGTCTACACGTTCATGAGCGGGCTGTATTTTCGGGGCAAGCTGGCGTACGCGCTCGCGTTCGCCAACCCGCCGGACGGCTGCGTGGGCACGCAGGTCATCGTGCCGGGGCTGGGCCTGCGCGCGCCGCATGACACGATCGATCTCGACGGGTTACACGCGATCGCCCGGGTTCCGGTCGATCCGGAAGAGCAGCGTTATACCCGCCCGTTGCAGCGTGATGCGGCTCGGTTGGCCGAACGCCTGCAGCCGACGGACGCCGCCGTGCTGCTCGGCAGCATCGCGACGGCGAAGTACCTGGACCCGCTGAAAGCGGTGCTGGGACCGCGTCTCCACTTTCCCCAGGAGTTCATCGGGCGAGGCGACATGAGCCGCGGCGCGCTCATGCTCCGCTGCGCCGCCGAGGGCCGCGAGCTCACGTACGTTCAGGATACCGAGCCGCCGCCCGACTAAGCGTGCCCCGCCCACGCCGACTCGCCCGGCGTATACGGCACGCACGCATCGAACCGCCCGGGCCTCTCCCGGTAGCGCTGCGCCTGCGTGCACCCGATCTCCGAGGTGAAATAGCCGAGCAGGGTGAGCTCTTTCATCAGGCGGAAGTAGTGCGCGGGCGCGTCGTCCGCTTTGCCGTCCATGTACGCCTTCTGCTCGCGGTCGAGCCGCTCGAGCAGCGCCAGTCGCTCTGCCGGCTTGGCCGCCATGAACGCGGCCTGCTCCAGCTGTCGCATGCCAGCGCGGAAGATCTGCTGCTCGCGGTCTTCGTAGCTATCGGTGACCATCAACGCCATGAAGGCTCCGACGTGGGCCGCCTTCGCCCCCGGGGTCTTGGTCTCGGGCAGGATCGTCTCCGCCACCTCGTCGAGCAGGGCGACGTCCTGCGCGCTGAAGGTCCCCGCCCCCGCCCCCCCCGCCCCCGCCGCACCGACGCCGCGCTGTGCTCGCTCGCACGCGGCGACGAGCGAGCTCCCGCCGACGAGCGCGACGCCGCCCAGCAGAACAGTGACCTGGCGAATCGCTTCACGCCGATCGATCGGGTTTCCGTGCTCCGTTTCCGGCATTGGGCCTCCCCATCCCCCTCGAATCAGAGGTTGTTGCGCTTGAGCTCACTCACGGCGAAGTCCGCCGCGCGCGCCGTGAGCGCCATGTATGTGAGCGACGGGTTCTGACACGCCGACGATGCCATACAGGCGCCGTCCGTGACGAAGACGTTGGCTGCGTCCCACACCTGGTTGTGCGCGTTGAGCACCGACGTCTTCGGATCCCGGCCCATCCGCGCCGTCCCCATCTCGTGGATCCCCATCCCCGGGAAGCACTCGTTATCATAGGTCCGGACGTTCTTCATGCCCGCCGCTTCGAGCATTTCGGCCATGTCGTTCATCATGTCCCGCCGCATCAGACGCTCGTTCTCGCCGGTCGCGCAGTCGATCGCCAGCACGGGCAGCCCCCACTTGTCTTTCTTGGATGCGTCGATCGTGATACGGTTCGCATGGTTGGGGAGCATCTCCCCGAAGGCCGTGGCCCCGATGCTCCACGGGCCGGGCTGGGCCATGGCATCCTTGAACGCACCGCCCACCCCCAGCTCGGCCACCGCGCGCGACCACCCCTGACGGCTGGCGCCTCCTTGGTAGCCGAAGCCGCGCAGATACGGCCGCTTGTCGCCGAACAAATTGCGGTACCGCGGGATGTAGAAGCCGGTGGGTCGCCGACCATTGTAATACTTGTCGTCGAGCCCTTCGATCGTACCCTCCGCACCCACGCGGAAGTGGTGATCCATCAGGTTGTGCCCCAGCTCTCCGGAGCTCGACCCCAGCCCGCCGGGCCACACCTCCGTCGCGGATCGGAGCAGCAACCACGTCGAATTCAACGCAGACGCGCACAGGAAGAGGACGCGCGCCGTGTACTCGGTGGTCTGGCCAGTGACCGCGTCGAGGACGCGCACACCGGTCGCGCGCTGCTTGTCGCGGTCGTACACGATCTCCGTCACGATCGCGAACGGTTTGAGCGTCAGCCGCCCGGTGGCCATCGCCGGTGGCAACGTGGAGGATTGCGTGCTGAAATACCCGCCGTACGGACAGCCGAGCCAACAGGCGTTGCGGTACTGACAGGGTGCGCGTCCGGCCAGCGGCTTGGTGAGGTTCGCCGTGCGGCCGGGAATGATCCGGCGCCGCCCGCCAAACCGTCCCTTGAGCCGCTCGGCGACCAGTGCCTCGCCGCAGTTGAGGGGCATCGCCGGCTGGAACTGTCCGTCGGGAAGCTGCGGCATCCCCTCCCTTGACCCGGAGATCCCCGCGTGGCGCTCCACGTAGTCGTACCAAGGGGCCAGCTCCGCGTACCGGATCGGCCAATCGACCGCGATCCCTTCCCGCGCGTTGGCCTCGAAGTCGAAGTCGCTCCAGCGATAGCTCTGACGGCCCCACATCAGCGAGCGGCCGCCCACGTGATAGCCGCGGAACCAGTCGAACCGCTTGATCTCCGTGTACGGTGAGTCCTGGTCGGAGGCCCACCAGTCCAGGTTCTTCTCGTTGAGCGGGTAGTCGCGCTTCAGCACCGGGTAGGCCAGCTCCATCGCGCGCGTGCGCCCCCCGCGATGGGGGTACTCCCACGGACCTTTGGTCGCGTTGAGGTAGTCCTTGACGTGCTCGATGTTCTTACCGCGCTCGAGCAGTAAAACCTGAAGCCCCTTCTCCGTGAGCTCCTTCGCGGCCCATCCCCCGGATATGCCCGACCCCACGACGATGGCGTCATAGCTCTGAGGCGGCACGAATCCCTCCCCCTCCCTGGTAGGTCTGGAAAGTATACGCGGCCGCTACATCATGCAGCCTCCGTGATGCGCACCGGGAGGACCATCGCGTTCAGGCCGGCGAATTGCAAGCGGCGCTGGAGTTGATAGGCCGTTTCGTTGTGAAGAACCCGCTGATACCACCGCTCTCGCTGGAAGATCAGCTTGCCGGCGAAGAAGAGACAGCGCGGAAACTCACGAGCGATCTGGCCGCACAGGTCCGCAGCGGTCGCCACCGCCTCGGTTCCCACCGCCATGCGCGAGTCCGCCGCGAGGCCGAGGCCGGTGGCGAGCGCGACGTAGCGGCGCAGATCGGCGGCCGTGCGATCGCGGACCTCCTCGACCGCCTCGACGTTCACGAAGCTCGCGGAATCGATGACTCCCACCGAGACAAAGACGAAGTTCTTGAAATAGCCCGGGAACAGGCGCTCGACCGAGAGCAGCGAATGAATGCCCAGGCCCGCATAACCGCCCACCAGCAGCACCGCCGTGGGCGCCGTCGGGTCGAGCGCCCGCGGGCCGGACGCGCTGCCGGCCGGCAATGCCTCGAGGATGCCGTCGAGGCGCCGCAGGTTGTCGTGGACCAAGCGGTAATGCCTCCGAATGAGGAAGCAGCCCGCGATCAAGCCGCCGGTCAGTGCGAGCGTGACCCATCCTCCTTGCTGGAACTTCTCATAGACCGTGACCGTGAGGATGAACAGGCAGAGCGTGAGGCCGACCAGGTGCACGGAGATGTGCTTACGCCAAGTGGCGTGTTTCTTCCGCTCACGCACCCAGAATCGGCACATCGCGAGCTCGGACAGGGAGAACGTCAGGAACACGTTGATCGAATACAGTACTACCAAATGGGTCACGTCCCCGCCGGTGTACACGAGCGCCAGCAGCGAAGCACCACCAATCAACAGCACTCCGTACGACATGGTGAGCCGGTCGGAGAGCTGGCTGAAGCGATGCGGCAAGTAGGAATCGACCGCCATGTTCGCCATGACTCGCGGCCCGTCGATGAACCCGGTCTGACCCGCCACGATGAGGAGCAGGGCTTCGGACAACAACGTAATCAGCACGAATGCGGCGCCGATGCCCCCCCAACCGCCGGCGAAACGGCTCGCCAGTACCGCGTTCATCGTGCGGCCGGGAGCCGGCGTGGCGTGCACGAGCAGGTAGGCGAGGATGAGCCCCCCGGCGGTCACCGCCAGCGACACCGCCATGAGGGCCATGGTGCGCTTGCCGGTCTGCACCTTCGGCTCCCGCATGATGGAGAGCCCGTTCGACACCGCTTCGATCCCCGTATAGGTCCCACCGCCCAGCGCGTACGCGCGCACCAAGAGCGCGAGCATCCCGGCGAGACCGAGCCCCAGGGGCGGTGCGTGCAGGCCTTGCCCGAACCCATCGCGCACCTCCTGGAACACGGCCGGGATGTCGCCGACGCGGCCGAGGATCACGCCGCCGATGAGGATCGCGTGGCTGACGAGGAACGTCAGGAAGAGCGGCGCGAGCGCGATCACGGATTCCTTCACCCCGCGCAGATTCAACAGTATGAGGAAGGCGATGGCCGCGAACTCCACCACCAGCTTGTCGGGCACGCCGAGCGCCACGCCTCCGCTCCATGCGGGCGGCAGCAAGCTGAAGATGGCGTCGCCCGCCGCGGCGATGGAGATGGAAATCGTGAGCACGTAGTCCACGACCAGCGCACATCCCGACACCACGCCGGCGCGTTGCCCCAGCAGCCGCGAGGCGACGACGTACCCGCCGCCACCGAGTGGAAACTGCTCGATGATGCGGCTGTAGGCGTACGAGATGACGAGGACGGTGAACGCCGTCGCGACGGCCAGCGCCATCGCCAGGTAGGTGTGCGCGCCCAGTGTCCTGAACGCCTCCTCGGGCCCGTACGCGGAAGACGACAGGCCATCGGCGCCAAGACCCACCCACGCGAGCAGCGCAATGAGCGAAACTTTGTGGAAGACCTGGGGATGGATCTCGCGCTTCCTGCCGAGCAGGACGCGCTTCATGCGTGCGGTCCACGGCTCCCGGAGATCGGGGAGTCCCGCGGTCGGGGGCAACATCGGTCTCTCCTCGAAGCCTACGGGGTTAGCTGACGGGCTCGGGCGGAAGAGACTGGCTGCCCTGCGCTTGCGGCGCTGCGCCCCGACTACCTGGGTCCCCCGTTCCCGCTACGGTAGCGGGACTCGGCTTGCGGCAGCTAACTACACAACAGCGGCCCGGGATGCAAGTCCCCACCCGCATGTCCTTCCGTTCGTGCTGCGCTAGCGACCCTTGCCACCCCTCGCCGGAGCGGCGCATAATATCCGCTCCTCGGCTCCGCGAGCCTGCATGGCCAGCACCGCGTTCACGTCTTCGTTCGTCGGCACGCTCAACGGTCCGTGGCACAAGCGAGCGCTGCAGGCGTTCATGGTCATCGTCCTCGCTCACTGGGCCGAGCATCTGGTGCAGGCCTATCAGGTGTACGTGCTGAAGTGGCCGATGCACCAGGCGCGCGGCGTGTTGGGCCAGGCCTTCCCGTGGCTGGTGCACTCCGAGGTGCTGCACTACGGCTATGCCCTGGTCATGCTGGCCGGGATTTGGGCGTTGCTGCCCGGCTTCGTGGGCCGATCCCGGGCGTGGTGGCTGGCGGCGCTCGTGATCCAATTCTGGCATCACATCGAGCACGCGCTGCTCCAGGGGCAGGTCATCGCGGGCCGCACGCTGTTCGGCTCCCCGGTGCCCACGAGCATCGTGCAGCTGTGGTTCCCGCGGCTCGAGCTGCACCTGTTCTACAACAGTGTGGTGTTCATCCCGATGATGGTGGCCATGTACTACCACCTGTTCCCGAGTGCCGCTGACGCTGCGGGGATGCGCTGCGCGTGCGCGCTCCATCCGCACCCGGCGACGACCTGACGCGGCTCGGGTCGCTCATCCAGGTTTCCCTGTCAGCGACACACCTGTGGCAACGCCGCGACATTCTGAGCTCTGACGCGTGAGTGACACCGCGCGAGCACCCTCCTCTGCAAGCGGTACGCACGATGCATGGAAGGGAGGTCGCGATGTCACCCATCTCGCGCCGCACGTTCTTGACGACCGCGGCCACCGCGGCCGGCAGCGTCGCGCTCGGGTGCAGCGATCACCCGATGATCGCGCCGACGCGAGCGCAGCTCATAAGTGGCCTGTTGCCCGACCCCGCATCGTGCGGTATCGAGCACGTCATCGTCTTCATGATGGAGAACCGCTCGTTCGACCACTTCCTCGGCTGGCTCCCGGGCGCCGACGGCAGGCAGGCGGGCCTGACATACACCGATAGCCGCGGTGCGCCCCACTCGACCTTTCTGCTGGCCCCGGACTTTCAGGGCTGCAGCTACAACGACCCCGACCACTCGTACGCGGGGGGACGGGTGGAATACAACAACGGCGCGTGCGACGGGTGGCTGCGGGCCAACGACGTCTTCTCCATCGGCTACTACCGCCAGCAAGACCTCGCCTTCCTCGGCCGCGCGGTTCCCGACTGGACGTCCTTCGACCAATACTTCTGCGCCATCCTCGGCCCGACGTTCCCCAATCGCATCTACCAGCACGCGGGCCAGACCGACCGGATTGAAAACAGCTTCACCGTCTCTCAGCTGCCGACCATCTGGGACCGGCTGGCCGCCCGCGGTCTCGTAGGCCGGTACTACTACGCTGACCTGCCGTTTCTGGGGTTGTGGGGCGCCAAGTACCTGCCGATCAGCCGCCCCATCGCCGCCTTCTACGCCGATTGTGCCGCGGGCACGCTCCCGCACGTGGCGTTCGTCGACGGGAGTTTCCTGCAGGAGCTGACCGGTACGGGCGCGGACGACCACCCCCACGGCGACATCCGGGTCGGCGAGGCGATGATGAACCGCATCTATGCGGCCGTAACGCAGAGCCCCGCGTGGAGAAGCACGGTCCTCGTCATCAACTTCGACGAATGGGGCGGCTTCTTCGACCACGTCCCGCCACCGGTGGCGCCGATTCCCCCGGCCGATCAGGCCGCGGGAAACGCCGATGGCCGACTCGGCTTCCGCACGCCGACCCTGCTCATCTCACCCTTCGCGCCCCGGCAGCATACGTCGCACATCCGCTACGACCACACGTCCGTGCTGCGGATGATCGAGTGGCGCTGGGGCCTGGACCCCCTCACCGTGCGCGACGCGACGGCCAACAACCTGGCCGATGAGCTCGACTTCACGCAGGTCAATCCGGCCCCTCCGCCGGTCTACTCCGTCCCCGCCGTCATCGGGGCGGTGTGTCCCGTCGGGCTGCCGGGCCTCGCCGCGCCGGCCCTGCCGAGTCCGCGCCCCGCGCGCGCCCACTGGGCGGGACTGCGTGCGCTCGCGCGCCGACACGGCTGGAGCACGTAGTCGCAGGTCGTGTCACTAGGTAGCGCCCCGGCGTCCGCGGTCTAGGCGGGCGTGTCGATTTCGGGGGGTGTCGCTCGACGCTTGAGTAGGAGCCTGGAGAGGCCGGCTCCGTACTCGAAAGGAGTTGAGCGCCATGCGATTCATGATGCTGGTGATCCCCAAGGGGTACGAGAAGGCGCCCGCAGGCTTTGCCCCCCCGGCGGACCTCGTCGCCAAGATGACCAAGTACAACGAGTCGCTCACCAAGGCCGGCGTGGTGCTCGCGCTCGACGGGCTGCACCCGCCCGCCACCGGCGCCCGCGTCAGGTTCGCGGGCGGCAAGGCAACGGTCACCGACGGGCCGTTCACCGAGTCGAAGGAGGTGCTCGGCGGCTACTGGATGATCCAGGTCAAGTCCCGGGCCGAAGCGATCGAATGGGCCAAGCGCGCGCCCATGCTGGACGGCGACATCATTGAAGTGCGGCAGGTGCAGGAGATCTCGGACTTCCCGCCCGACGTCCAGAAGGCGGCGGGGAGGTAGCCACGCGGCATGAGGGAAGGCTACGGGTGGCCGGCTCCCGAGAGCGCCAGCGCCGCGCAGAACGCGCTGAACACCGTCTCCGACCAGTGCCCGCGACAGCGGTCGATGGTGGCGAGCGCCGCCGCCGGCGAGAACGCCGGGCGGTAGGGACGTGTGGTGGTGAGCGCGTCGTACACATCCACGATGCCCACGATCTGTGCCGACACGGGGATCTCGTCGCCGCGCAGGCGGTCGGGATACCCGGTCCCGTCGTAGCGCTCGTGGTGCCAGCGGATGACGGGCTTGATATCCCACGGGAATTCGACCTTCGCGAGCAGCTCGATGCCCCAGATCGGATGCATCTGGACCACCTCGAACTCGTCGCGCGTCAGCGGGCCGGGCTTGCTGAGAATCTCGTGCGGGACGCGGACCTTTCCAAGGTCGTGGAGATAGGCGCCTAACCGGACCGTCGTCCGGGTGTGCTCGTCCATCCCGAGTGTGCACGCGACGGCCACGCTCAGCTGCGCCACGCGCTCGCAGTGGCC
>Ga0209577_10007522_pt1 | contig 10021 bp, 12 predicted proteins | sample GraSoiAngelo_109_FD_185874 | JGI IMG/M metagenome (GOLD analysis project Ga0209577, IMG submission 185874) | Grasslands soil microbial communities from the Angelo Coastal Reserve, California, USA - 14_0903_12_20cm (SPAdes) (version 2) | ecosystem: Environmental > Terrestrial > Soil > Grasslands...
CCGCGGCGTCTCCGTCTCCGGCGCCGGCGGAAAGTTCTACGTGCTGCCCGCGACGCTCGACACGACCCAGTGGGGCTGGCTCGATCCCAAGGAGCCGCCGAAGCTCGTGGTCAACTCCGGCGACACGGTGGCGATCGAGACGATGATGCACGCGCACAACGCCGTCCAGCCGGGCACGACGCTGGACGACATCGTCAAGCTGCGGCTCGCCAACCCGGGTGGCGGCCCGCACTCCGTCACCGGCCCGATCTACGTCAACGGCGCCGAGCCGGGTGACGTGCTCGAGATCCGCATCAAGAAGATCGTGCCGAAGGCGTTCGCGACGAACTTCCACCTGCCCGGCGCGCAATTCCCGACCGTCGGCCAGCTCGCGCCGGAGTTCCCGCAGGGCTTCATCCGCTACTACTACCTCGACTGGGAGAAGAAGCAGGCGGAGTTCAAGCCCGGCATCATGATCGACCTGCAGCCGTTTCCGGGCACGATCGCCGTCGGCCCCGACCCCAACGAGCCCAAGGAGAAGGCCGGCCCGCCCATTCACGACGCCAAGGGACGCACGAGCACGCTCAGGCCGTGGAAGAACGGCTCGAACATGGACATCAACGAGCTGCAGGAGGGCTCGATCCTGTACCTGCCCGTCTTCGTCAAGGGCGGGCTCATCTGGACGGGCGACTCGCACTGCCGCCAGGGCAACGGCGAGGTCAACCTCACCGCCCTCGAGTGCTCGTACCGCGAGTTCGTCATCCAGGCGCTCGTGCGCAAGGACATGAAGCTCGACTGGCCGCGGATCGAGACGCCCACGCACTGGATCGCCACCGGCTTCGACGAGGACCTCAACGAGGCGATGAAGATCGCCACGCGCGAGACGGTGAACATGCTGGCGACCCAGAAGATGGTGCCGCTGAGCCGTGACGAGGCGTACGCACTCACCTCGATCGTCGGCGATTGTCGCGTGTCCCAGGTCGTCGACATCCGCAAGGGCGTGCACTGCATGATCCCGAAGAACGTCTTCGTCAAGAAGTAGGTGCTGGCGGCGATCCTCGCGGCGACGCTCGTCGTCGCCGCGAGCAGCACCGATCTGCGCGACCTGGTCGCCGCCGTCGGCGGCGATCGCGTCGGCGTCGACAGCCTCACCGATCCCCGCCAGGACCCGCACGCGCGCGAGATCGTCCCGCGCCAGGTCGCCCTCCTGAAGTCCGCGGCGTTGCTGGTGCGCGTCGGCCTCGATCACGAGCCGTGGCTGCCGCGCGCGGTGGCGGCGGCGGGCGCCGCGCCGCGCGACGTGGACGTCGCGCGGGCCGTCGTGGTGCTCGACTCGGACGTGCCGCGGCTGTCGGCCGGCGCCCAGCCGCACCTGCACGCCTACGGCAACCCGCACTACTGGCTCGATCCCGAGAACGCGCGGCCCATCACCGCACGGATTCTCGAGGCGCTGGCGGCGGCGCGCCCCGAGGACCGCGCCGTCTTCGCGACCAACCGCGCGCGCTTCCTCGTCCGGCTCGACGCCGGGCTTGCGCGCTGGCGGGAGCGGTTGGCGCCGTTCGCCGGCGCCCGGCTGGTCGTCGTGCACGACACCTGGCCATATTTCGCGCGCCGCTTCGGTCTCGTCATCGCGGGCGCCGTGGAGGAGCGGCCCGGTGTGCCGCCCTCCCCCGCGCATCTCGGCCGGCTCATCGAGCGTATGCGCGCGGCCGGCGTGCGGGTGATCGTGGCCGAGCCGGGCGCGTCAGCGGCGATCGTGCGCCGGCTGGCCGACGCGACGGCCGCCCGGGTCGTCACCCTGGTGCCCTCGGTCGGCGCCGAGCCCGCTGCCACGGATTACCTCGCGCTCTTCGACCTCAACGTCGAGCGGCTCGCGCGCGCGCTGGCAAGGGAGGCGGGGAACCCCGCCGGGTCGCCCCGCCCGTAATGACGCTGGAGCTCCTCGGCTGGCCGCTGGCGGCGGCGCTGGTGCTCGCCGGCATCCACGCGTGGCTGGGGCTGCATGTGCTCGCGCGGGGGGTGATCTTCGTCGACCTCGCGCTCGCGCAGGTGGCCGCGCTCGGCGCCACCGTCGCGCTGCTCGCCGGCCACGGGCCGCAGGATGCCGGCGCCTACTGGTACGCGCTGGCCTTCACTGCCGGCGGCGCCGCCCTGCTGGCCGCGCTGCGCGACCGGCCCGGGCTCACGCGCGCGGCCATTCCGTCCGAGGCCGTGATCGGGATCGTCTACGCGGTGGCGGCGGCGCTGACCGTGCTGGTGCTGGAGCGCGTGCCGCTCGGCGGCGAGCAGGTCAAGGCCCTGCTCGTGGGCAGCCTGCTCGGCGTCACCGGCGACGACGTCGTCCGGCTGGCCGCGCTCTACGGCGCGGTCGGCGTCGCGTGCTGGCTCGCGCGCCGGCCGCTGGCCGCGCTCTCGTTCGGCGGGACGCTGCGCCACGCCCGCGTCTGGGACTTCGGCTTCTATCTGCTCTTCGGCCTCGTCGTCACGAGCTCGGTGCGCGTGGCCGGCGTGCTGCTCGTCTTCACGTACCTGATCGTGCCGGCCGTCGCCGGCGCGTTGCTCGCTCGGGAGGCGTCGCGCCGGCTGGTGATCGGCTGGAGCGTCGGCGCGCTCGGCAGCGTCGCCGGTATCGCCGCGTCGTTTCGCTGGGACCTGCCGACCGGCGCGACGATCGTCGCCACGCTGGGCGCGCTGCTGGCGGCACTGGGGGCCGGGCTCGGCATCCGGCGGCTGGCGCGCGGCGGCCGGCGTTCCGTGATGACGGCGAGCGTCGCGCTCGGCGCGGCGCTCGCGCTCGCGGGCGCCGCGCTCGCCGCATTTCCGCGCGCGGATCACGTGTGGCTCGACGCGCTCGAGGGCGCGCTGCCGTCCCTGCAGGACGCCTTCCTGTCCGCGCACGAGCGGGGCGTCGCCGCCGACGCGCGTGAGGCGAGCGCGCGCGGCGCGCGCGAGGTCGCGGCGCTTCGGACGCGTCAGGCGGACGTGGCGTGGGGCGCGCGGGCCACCGGCGCGGAGGAGCGGGAGCGGCTGCGGCAGTTCACGCTCGGGCGAGAGGAGCTGGTGGCCGGCGACCGGATGGTGCTGCGTACGCTGCGGTCGCGGGCGCGCCAGCGCCAGCGCTACTGGCTCGGGGTACCGCTGCTCGCGCTCGGCGCCGCGACGGTGGCCGTGGCGGCGCGGCAGCGCCGCCGCTGAGGGCTATTTACCCTCGTACGTGTAGAAGCCGCGCCCGGTCTTGCGCCCGAGATGGCCGGCCATGACCATCCGCTTGAGCAGCGGCGGCGGCGCGTAGCGCGGCTCGCGGAACTCCTCGAACATCACCTCGGCAACGTACATCGCCGTGTCCAGCCCCACGAGGTCCAGCAGCGTGAACGGCCCCATCGGATAGCCGCAGCCGAGCTTCATCGCGGTGTCGATGTCCTCGAGCGTGGCCAAGCCGCCCTCGTAGACGCGGACCGCGTCGAGCAGGTAGGGAACGAGCAGCCGGTTCACGATGAAGGCCGGCGAGTCCTTCGCCTGCACCGGCGTCTTGCCAACGGCGCGCGTCCACTCCGTGACCGTCTTCACGGCCGCCTCGTCGGTCAGGATCGTGCGCACCACCTCGACGAGCTTCATGAGCGGTACCGGGTTGAAGAAGTGCACGCCGAGCACCTGCCCCGGCCGCTTGGTGGCCGCCGCCATCGCCGTCACGTTGCACGACGACGTGTTGGAAGCCAGGATCGTGGCCGGCGGACAGATCCGGTCGAGCTTGGCGAAGGTCTCGTTCTTGAGCGCCTGGTTCTCGGTCATCGCCTCCACGACGAGGTCCGCGGTCTTGAGGTCGTCCAGCCGCGTCGTGCCCGCGATGCGCCCGAGCGTCTCGTCCTTCGTCTTCGCCTCGAGCTTGCCCTTGGCGACCAACCCCTCCAGCGTCTGGCGCAGTCGCTCGAGGCCGCGCTTCACCAGCTCGTCGTTGGCCTCGACGAACAGCACGCTGAAACCGGCCTGGGCAGAAACCTGCACGATGCCGGAGCCCATGAGACCGCAGCCGATCACCCCGACGTTCTTGATGGCCATGAGTCCTTCCTGTGGCTTGGCGTTGAGCGGAGCTACTTCGAGCGACGGCCGGGCAGCGGCGCCGGCTCGAAGTGCGCGGTGCCGGGCGGGCAGGGATTGCGCACGGTGACCGAAAGGTCGCCGTAGCGGATGCTGCCGTCGTCCTGCACCTCGCCGAATCCGCGGCGCACCGGGGCGGGGCCTTCGGCGCGCAGCGACTCCTGATAGGCGGTGTCACGGCTCTGGGCGCGCGGCGCCGTGAGGTCGAGGAGCATCGATGCGCGGATCGGCGTCTTCAGCTCCTCGGCGGCGGCGCCGCTGGCGGCGAGGGCGCCCAGCAGCGTGGCGGCGAGCACGGTGGTCCGGGTCATGCGTCTATTCATACACGATCAGCGAGTGCAGGGGGTAGTCCTTCAATTTCTCGCGGCCCTTGAGGAAGGCCAGCTCGATCATGAACGCCACGCCCACGACCTTGCCGCCGAGCTGCTGGACCAGACGCAGCGTAGCCGCCATCGTACCGCCGGTCGCCAGCAGATCGTCCACCGCCAGCACCCGCTGTCCCGGCTTGATGGCGTCCTCGTGCACGGCGAGCGCGTCACGCCCATACTCGAGCTCGTATTCCACCTCGATGGTCTTACCGGGAAGCTTGCCGAGCTTCCGGACGGGTACGAAGCCGGCCGCGAGCTGGTGGGCCACGGCGCCGCCGAAGATGAACCCCCGCGACTCGATCCCCACCACGACGTCGACCCGGTCTTTCGCGTAGCGCGCCGCCAGCATATCCACGACCGCCCGGAAGGCGGGGCCATCCTTCAGGAGGGTGGTGATGTCCTTGAAGAGGATCCCCTCGGTCGGGAAATTCTTGATATCGCGAATCTTGGCGCGCAGCTCGGCGACGTCCATGCCGGCGCCCATGGTAATGGACGGTCCTCACCCACCGCAAGAACCGTCCATCAGAACGCAGCGCCGTCCCGTCGTACCTGCAGCCGGCTGCAGGCTGGACCCCGGTCCGTGCAGGCGTCTGCCCAGTCATCTCGTCCCGAGTGTCGTGATTCCAGCCAGTTAGAGCTTCGGCATGTGCCTTGAGTATGAGTGCTGCCATGGAAAGGAGGTTCGAACCCCCATGCGTTTCCTGATGATCCCCGTTCTTGCTCTCGTGCTGGCGCTCTCCGCCTCGCCGGCGTTCGCGTTCGGTGGTGGCGGCGGGCACAGCGCAGCTGCCGCCTCCGGCGGCGGCATCGGCGTCACCAGCAGCGGCAGCGTTGCCAGTGACTCCACCGGCTCCGGCTCGGTCGCCGTCACGTCGGAGCCGCTCGCGCTGTTTGCGGTCGGCCTCGGTCTGCTCGGCGCGCGTTTTCTGCGCCGGCGCTAAGACCCCGTTCGCTCCGCACGCGCGCCGTCGGGCTCGCCCGGCGGCGTTCGTGTTTTCCGAGCCTAGACGCGTTCGCGCAGAAGGTCGGCCACCGTCCGGCAGAAGCCGTCGATCGGAATGGGCTTGCGGAAGTAGGCGGCGAAATCCGTCGCGCGGGTCGGCGGGTAGTCCTCGTAGAACGCGGTGACGGCGACGACCGGAATGCGCGCCACGTCCGGGTCGCGGTGACCGCGCAGCCACCGAAGGAAGGCGAGACCGTCCTCGCTTGGCAACGCCAGGTCCGAGACGACGAGGTCGGGACGCAGGGTGTGCAGATAGCCTCGGGCGTGCTGGGTGCTATCGGCCAGCAGGACCCGGGCGCCGCAGGCGCTCAGAATGGCGCGCAGCAGTTCGAGGGTGTCGGGATCGTCCTCGAGCACGAGGATCGTGAACCCCCGCAGGTCGGCCAGTTCTGAGGTCCGCTGGGCGCTGGTGGTCATGCTCGAGACCGGTAACCACTATTCGTACTCATACCGACGCCCTGGCGTCAAGGACCCGCGACGCGCACTGGGCAAAAGTTTTCCCTGCGGCCAGCTTTACACCGCGTCGAGGCGCGTGATCGCGTCGGGCAGCGCGGCGAGGCTCGAAACGACGGCATCGGCGCGGCGGGGGAGGCCTTGAGAGCGGCGCTGGTCCTGCACCACGCGCATGCCTGCCGCGCGCGCGCCCTCGACGTCCAGGATGGCGTCATCGCCCACGTGGATGGCGTGCGCCGGCTCGGCGCCCAGCGCGCGCAGGGCGCCCAGGAAGATGGCGGGGTCGGGCTTGCGCACGCCCGTCTCGTCGGAGAATGCCGTGTGCGAAAAACAGCCGAGCAGGCCGAAGTGCTCGAGCACACGGCGCAGCGTGGCGCCCGGGGTCCGCATCGTGTTGGAGACGACCGCGAGCGTGTAGCCCAGATCGCAGAGCTTCCGCAGCGCCTTGAGCGCGCCGTCGTCGACGGCCGGCGGCACCATGAGGATCGGGCGCGCGTAGGCGTCCACCAGCGCCGTCATCACGTCGGCGGGCAGCCGCGTGGCCAGCGCGCGATCGACGCCGCTCAGGATCGCGCGCACGTGCTCCTGCACCGGTACGTCGCGGTGGGTGGCCCAGACGCGGCCAAGATGAGAGGCCGACTCCTCGTAGGCGCGGTCGAGCGAGGCCGCCGACGCGCGCGCGCCCGCGCCGGCGAGGATCGTTTCGAAGTCCTTCATGCGCCGCATCTTGTAGCGGTTGTCGCTCGACGGCGGGTCGAAGAGGAGCGTTCCCCAGAAGTCGATGGTGATCGCGCGGACGGTCATCGGGCCCCGAAGCGCGGCGCGCGCTTTTCGAGAAACGCGGCCGCGCCCTCGCGCGGCTCGTCGCCGGCGTAGCACGCCGCGAACGCGTCGATGCCCGCGCGCACCGCCGAGGGCAGGTCGGTCTCGCGCCAGCGGATCATCAGCGCCTTCTGCGCGCGGACCGCGCCGGGCGCGCACGCGAGCAGCATGGCGAGCGTCTCGTCGACGGCGGCCGCCAGCGCGCCGGGCTCGACCACCCGGTTGACGAGACCCCACCCGAGTGCGCGCGTCGCGTCCACCGGCGTGCCGAGCAGCAGCATCTCCGCGGCGCGGCCCGGGCCGATCAGCGGCGGCAGCAGCGCCGCCTGGATCACCGACGGCACGCCCACGCGGACCTCGGGCAGGCCGAACGAGGCGTTGGCGGCGGCCACGCGCAGATCGCAGGCGAGCGCGAGCTCGAAGCCGGCGCCGAGGCAGGCGCCGTGCACGGCAGCCAGCACGGGGAACGGAGCGCGGTGCACGGCGTCGATGGCGGCGCAGAGATCAGTGATCAGCGCGCGCGCGGAGGCGGCGTCGAGACCGTGCAGCACGCGCACGTCCATGCCCCCGGTGAACGCGCGCCCCCGCCCCGTCACCACCGCCGCGCGGATGGCGGCGTCGCGCGCGAGCGTCTCGAACGTGGCGCGCAGGGCGGCGATGAGGCCGGGCTCGAACAGATTGAGTGGCGGCCGGTCGAGCGCGCACCAGACGACGTCGCCGCGCCGCTCGACGGCGAGCGTCGAGTCGGCCATCTACACGCGTCCCTCGGGCCGCACGGCCATCAGTACCGGCGCATCGTCGGATCGGCGGTGCGCGCCCACGCATCCAGACCGCCGGCGAGGTTCTTCACGTTCTTGAACCCATGCTGCTCGCGCAGGTACTGGGCGACGGCCGCGCTGCGCACGCCCTGGTGGCAATAGACGACGATCTCGTCGTCGGGGTTCAGCTCCTCGGTCCGCAGCTCGATCTCCTCGATCGGGATGTGCACGGCGTTCTCGAGCCGGCAGAGCTTGGTCTCCCAGTCCTGGCGCACATCGAGCAGCAGCGGGCGATCGTTGCTCTCGAGACGGGCCTTCAGCTCGTTCGGGGTAATCTCACTCATGGATTATCGTGGGGGGCCCCGACATGGCCCCCCCACACCCGCCCACGCTCGGACGCGCCCCGGCGGAGCGTGGCGCGCCTCAGATGGCGGGCCGCGGCTCGGCGATATCCAAAAATCCGAGCTGCCATCAGCGCGGCGCCGGGCGGCCGACCAGGAAGTCGGCGAGCCAGCCGTTCACGACCTGCGCGTGCTCGATGTGCGGAAAGTGGCCGCACGCGTCGAGCCAGCGCACGCTGCCGCGCGCGAAGCCCTCGGCGGTCTCCGCACAGTGCGCGGCGGGGATGGCCGGATCCTGACGACCGTGGACCAAGAGGACGGGCACGTCGAGCGTGGCGATGGCGCGCCGATAGTCGGCGCGGCGCTCGACGAAGTCGTCGGCGAGCGAGCGTACCGTGCGCAGCCACGCCCGGCGTGCGGCGGCCGTGGTGCGGGTCGCGTACTCCCAGCCGACGAGAAAGGCCACCTCGTCGGCGGGCGGCGCGTGAAAACATCGCGCGATGGCCGCGCGATAGAGCGGCGCGCAGCCGCAGCGGGCCAGGGCGGTGCCGAGCCCGGGCGTCGCCATCAGCCGCGCGCGCCAGCCCGGCTGCCAGCCGAAGCCCGGCACGCAGCCCGAGAGCAGGGCCAGCCGCTCGACGCGGGCAGGGCGCGTGAGCGCGTAGGTCACCGCGACGGCCGCGCCGAGCGAGTGGCCGACGAGCGACACTTGCGTGACGCCGACGGCGTCGAGGAAGGCGTGCAGCGCGCGCGCAAAGTAGGCGAGCGAGTACGCGGCGGACGGCTTGCCGGAACGCCCGAAGCCGGGGAGGTCCACCGCATACACGGTGGCGCGCGCGGCGAGCGAGGGAATGTTGTGGCGCCAGGACGCGGCGAAGCCGCCGAGACCGTGCACGAGGACGACCGCGGGACCGCGGCCTTCGACCAGGTAGTGCAGCGCGAGGCCGTCGACCTCCCCGCCCCTGAGCCTCAATTCCGGCATGGGGCTAGAAGTCTACCAGACCGTCTCCGTCGACGAGGCGGCTGAGCGCGGCGCGATACGGGAAGACGCTGAACACGCCGCCAGTATGCACGAAGCAGACGCGACGCCCGAGCGCGCGCGGGTCGCGTCGGAGCGTGTCGAGGAGTCCGGTGAATGCCTTGGCCGTGTACACGGGGTCGAGGATGATGCCTTCGAGCCGGGCCAGCTTGAGCATCGTGTCGAGCTCGTCCTTGCGCACGGCCGCGCGCCCGACCCCCTGGTAGCCGTCGAGCAGTTGCACCTCGGCCGGCGGCCGCACGGCGAGGCCGAAGCGACCACGCGCGCGCTCGATCACCTCGGTGACGTACGCGCGAACGCGCGCGCCCTCCCACGCGATCGGCACGCTGACGATCTCGCCGGCCAGCCCGGCGACCTGCTTGGCCATGAGGAGACCGGCGTGACTGCCGCCGCTGAACGCGGTGATGGCGATGGTATCGAACGGCGGCGCGCCGTGGCGGTTCTGCTGCGCGATCTCCTGCCCGCACGCGAGGTAGCCGAGGGCGCCGACGACGGTGGCGCCGCTCTCGGGGATGACGTATGGCGTCCGGCCCTGCGCGCGCTCGCGCGCGGCGAGGTCCTCGAGCGTCTCGTCCATCTTCGCCCACTGCGCGTCCGTGCAGTAGTGGATGTCGGCGCCGAGCAGCCGGTCCAGCAAGAGATTCCCGTCGTACTCGGCGGGCGGCTCGCCCTTGAGGGCCAGCACCGCGCGCAGGCCGAGCCGCGCGCACACCGCGGCCACGCAGCGGCAGCAGTTGGACTGCAGTGTGCCGCACGTGATCAGCGTGTCCGCCTTCTGGGCGAGCGCCTCGCCGACGAGGAACTCCAGCTTGCGGATCTTGTTGCCGGTCTCCAGCAGCCCGGTGAGGTCGTCGCGCTTGACCCACAGCTCGACGCCCAGCTCGACGGAGAGCCGCTCGAGCTTCAGGAGCGGCGTAGGCGCGTACGCGAGCTCCACGCGCGGAATCGACGTTGCCGACGTGGCCATGGAAACCACTATCTCAGGCGAAGAGGTCGCCTGGCAAGGATTGGCCACCGGGGACGGGCTGGCCGAGCATTTTCCTCAGCATCAGCGCGTTGCGCACGGGGTAATCACGGTTGTTGTTGTTGAACGAGACGTATACCTGCTCGGCCTCGCCGGCGGCCTCGTCGATCTCCGGCATCAGCTCGCGCAGCTCGGGCTC
>Ga0209577_10007523_pt1 | contig 10021 bp, 3 predicted proteins | sample GraSoiAngelo_109_FD_185874 | JGI IMG/M metagenome (GOLD analysis project Ga0209577, IMG submission 185874) | Grasslands soil microbial communities from the Angelo Coastal Reserve, California, USA - 14_0903_12_20cm (SPAdes) (version 2) | ecosystem: Environmental > Terrestrial > Soil > Grasslands ...
CGCAAAACACCATCGAACGTTACCTGCTCACCTGGTTGGGACTGGCGGTCCCGCGCGGGGTACGACTGATCTTGATTTTTGACCGCGGCTACGCCCGCGTGGAGTTGATCAAGGATTTAAAGCACGGCCAGCAGCCGTTCCTCATTCGCGGTCGCCGCAAAGTGATCGTGCAGACCAAAGTGCGGGGCCGCCAGCGACGGCTGAGCTTGGGGCGACTGCCCCATCGCACGGGCCGTCCGATCCGTTATCGCCACGTCCTCTACCATAGTCAGAAAGCCGAACCGGTAGACGTGATCGTGTATCGCGGGAAAGGATTTCAAGAGCCGTGGTTTTTAATCGTGCCGCCGGATTCCGAAGCTTGGCTTCCCACCGAAGAAGTAGTCCGGCTGTATCGGCAACGCATGCAAATCGAGCAGTGTTTTCGCGATTGGAAAAGCCACCTGGGGCTGCGCGGCCTGCATCTCCAGGTCGAGAAATCGCAACGTCTACTGCGCCTGCTGATGGGATTCACGCTTGCCTATCTGATTGTTTTGCTGTTGGGTCAAGATCCGTTCGCCGAACAGCTCCGGCCGCACTTTGAACAGCAGCGGCGTAAGCCTCGCCACGGGACTCGCAGAGTTCTTAGCGTCCTGTCGATCGCCCTGTATCTGCTCTCGGATTCGCGTTGGGAGCAACGGGCGCGAAAACGCTTGATCGAGATTCTCGCGCGACTAGTGCAGGGTCGCGGAGTACCGCTGCTGCCCGCCTTCTCACCCTAAAAGCAGAGCTCGCTTTCCTCGTGGAAGTTTTCTACTTTTTTTGACTGCGCTGGGGAAAACTGTCCGATCCGCGCGCGAGCTCCCCTCGTCCTGAGCCACTCTGACGGAAACTCACTCCATCACACTCTCAGATTTCAAAAGACGCACCAATCGCTGCGCCGAGATGTGTGCAGAAAAACCCCTCGAGAGCAAACCGAGTTCGCCCTCGACAATCCGAGCCGCATTGAAAACGGAGGTGGCAAGAACTCTCCGGAGAGCGCCTGAAAAGCGGGGGAGGGCAAGGGTGAAATCCTTGCCATCCCCCAGTTTAAATGGTGTGTGCTGGGGAATCAGGTCAACGGTGCTCGCTAGCTAAGCTAGAGTTTGCGGGTTGCATTTTTTTGGGGTGTTGGCTTCTGCAGGTGCCAGGGTCAAGAATCCAAACTACCGAATGCTCATGATCCTCGCAGCCTCCTGAGGCTGCCGCATCGGTGAGCTTCTCGGCCTTGAAATCAAGGACTTGCTGGACGACTTCACCACGGTCCGTATCATCCAGCAGGCGAAAGGCAAGCAGCTGACCCCAGAACTCAAGACGGCGAACTCGGTGCGCTTTATTGACATCTCCCCATAGCTAGCTGCTCTTCTATCGGAGCGCTCGATTCGCTGTCTTTCCTGGTTCGCCACCCGTCCGGCTGTGGCAGCGCCGCGATCCTTCGAAGCATACTGACAAACCAAATCGAGTTTCTCAGTCATTGGGATTGATTGACGTGTGGCCCGTCTGGAGTGGGCGCGTCAGGGTTTATTTCGGCCGATCTGCCAGCATGTCGGATCTTCGACGTGACTGAACGGCTTTGACCAGTCCATTCAGTACACCTAAAAGTCACAACCCGTTTGCGGACTGAGGCCGGACCAGCAGGCGCGCGAGGACGTTAGTCAGCCCATCAAGAGCAGTCGCGTCTGGCAGCGCGAAGGTCAGGCGCGGACGGCCGCGATCGTCCGGTTCCACGAGATCGATGAGGTTCTGTTTCAAAGTTGCTGCCAAAGCAGTCGTCGCCGCCTTCGATTCCGAGGAATCCGATGGCGCCGGCAACAGTTCACCAAGGAATTGAAAAGCGGCGCTAAGCAGGTGACCGCCGCTGACGGCGAGTCTTTCGCGGCGCGCACTGCGTTCGGCGGCAGCCCGGGCTACGGCGAGTTCATTCTCGCGGCGGAGACTCTTGTCAGATGGGGCTTCGGGGCGGGCGCCGAGCAGAACTTCGAGACGCCGGCGGAGCTCTTCGATGCCGCCGGCGAGATCGACTTGATCCACGTCGCTCTCGGCATCCAGGGCGGCAAGGGCTAAATCGTGCTTCGCGGAAAGCGTGCTGAGCAGTTTTTCTTCGATGGTGTCCTCGGTGATCAGGACGAAAACCTGAACCGGCTGTTCCTGGCCCATCCGGTAAGCTCGCGCGATGCGCTGTTCTAGAACCGCAGGGTTCCAAGGGAGATCGACATTGATGACTGTGTTCGCCGCCTGCAGGTTCAGCCCGGTCGAGCCAGCGTTGGTCGTCAGGAACAAGCGGCAGCCGGGATTGCTTTGAAATTCGTGGACCAGCCCCTGCCGCAGTTTTTGCGGCACCGAACCGTCAAGGCGGACGAAGGAAAGGCCACGCTTCTCCAGGAGGGGCTCGATCAGATCGAGCATTGTAGTCCATTCCGAGAAGAGAAGCACCTTACGGTTCTCTTCTGAAAACAGCCGATCGAACAAATCGTCAAGTTCTTCGAGTTTCGACGAGTACCCGGGCGCCGCTTTGTCCACGAGGAATGTGCTGTTAGCGGACATGCGGCACATGAGCAGGTGCTTCTGCAGCCTAAGCAGGTCCATCTCGGTGAGAAACTTCTTCCTCGTGATTCTGTTGACGAGCCGCATGTGTGAATGGTGCAGGTCGATTTGTTCCTGGGTGGGCGTGATGCGGATGATTTCGTTCGTGCGCGGCGGTAGCTGTTGGCTTACGGACTGCCGCGTACGCCGGAGCAGCACCGGCTGGAGTTTTTCGCGTAGCTCGGCTAGATTCTTATAACCGAGCACTCTGCCCTTTTCATCCACGACGCGGTGATGGTTGTAAAATCGAAACGCCGGGCCGAGCCGCCGGTCGTCGATGAACTGCACGACCGAATACAATTCGTCGAGCCGGTTTTCGAGCGGCGTGCCCGACAGCACGAGCGCGAACCGCGAACGAAGCCCCTTGATCACGCGGCTGGTCTTCGCTTCCCAGTTCTTGATGCGCTGGCCTTCGTCGAGAATGATGAGGTCCCAATTCACCCGTTCGATCGAGAGGATGTCACGCAGCACTTGCTCGTAGTTGCACACGGTAAAGAAGCAGTTGTTGGCGTATTGGGCGCCTCGAGATGCGATGCTGCCGGCGATCAATTGGCAATCGCGGTCACAGAAGCGCCGGATTTCGTTCCTCCACTGCGATTTCACCGAAGCGGGACAGATGACGAGCACCTTCGATATCCCAGCCTCGCGCACGAGCAGCTCCGAGACTCCGATGGCTTGGATGGTTTTGCCAAGCCCCATGTCATCGGCAAGCACGGCGCGGCCGGCGCCGGCGGCGAACGCGATGCCGTCGAGCTGATACGGCAATAATTCGGCCTTGAGTAACTCGCGGCGCAGAGGGTGCGACTCCGGCTGGCGCCGGATCTCGGCGACTCGGCGCGCAATGCGGTCCTGCAGCAGCCGCCGTTGGATGAATTCTTCCGCGTCGGGGTAGATGTTGATCGTGCGTCCGCGCCGCTCCAGATACTGAATCCGTTTGAGCAGGTCTGGCACGTCCTCGATGTCCCGGTCACGTAGCTTTCCAAGTACCTCGCTGGCCTCCGGATCGAGTCTTTCGGGGAGAAGGAGCCGAAGGGTCGCCTGATCGCGGTACTGCACGTGAACGCCAATCGTCCGCCGGTGGTAAGGCCGCTTCAACTCCGTTTCAGTGAATCTCCTTTTTAGTTTCGCAAGCACGTGCAGGATATGCTTGCAGGTCCCGAGCGTGTTTGTGCGGAAGTCAGGACACGAGCAATAGGAGTCGCCCGGTTCGCGCCCGCGCACCGCGACGCGGTACGTCTTGCCGGAGATCGTGTTGCTCACGGCGTAATCGGTCCACGGCTGTTCCGGTTCCGCTGACTTGACGATCATTCGCTCCGTGCGCGCCCGCTCCCGCCGCTCCTCAATGGCCCGTTCGATAAGTTCCTGTTCACTCAGGCTCTCGACCGGCACGCGCTCGGGCGGGGGCGCCGCAAGGCCCAGCGTCATCTTTTCGTCGAGAATGAACGAGAAAGCCGCCCCGACATGCTCGCACAACGACTCGCAAACTGTGCAGTTCCACCGCAGCCGGCCGTTAGACGGATCCATGAGGCTGATCGTGACGACAGGCGGGGATTCAGTTTCGCCAGGCGCCAGCGGGAACTTAAGGCGGAACAAATCCTCATTCAAGTACACGTCTTCCTCGATGCGAAAATCCCAGCTATCCCCAGCCCGCAGCAACTTCGGCCCGTCGCTTCCCAGCAGCTTGAGCGTCTGCTGGTACGACAGCCGCGACAGTTTGTCGATGAGCGTTAGTTCTGCGCTCTTCTTCGTAGAGCTGGAATCACCTTGTGACATGGCAGATCCACCCTTCCTTAATGAAGCGGGCCCTAATCAACTGCTGCAAGGCTGCTGCGAATTTCATGCCCGCGATGCCAATCAGAGTCGCTTCTTTCTGTAGAAATCCTCGATAACTTTCAGCGCTTGCTTATAGTCATGACAATGAATTCCGTCGTGCCATTTCTTGCCAATCACGAGTTTTGCGCTCGATGGGCACCATTCGGCCGGGAAATCTCCGTCCGCGATCTGCCAATGATGTCCTTCATTGGTTATCCTTAGCGTCAGTCCCCTCTGCCCACACCACCGGCGAACGTTGGCCTCCTGTTCCAGATTTGCGCTTAGACGACGCGCATGGCGCATTCTGAAGTCCTCGCCTCGGTAGTACGGCACGATACGGCTCCTGCCGGCGCCCACACTGTCGGGGATCGATCTTTTTCGACTCATTCGCGGACGTCCCCTCTTCAATCTTCTTTAGTAACGAAAGTCGGGGCCAGTTAGATCAGTTAGATAAGGTCCAGTCTGCGGGACCAGGGTGAGCTTCTCAAAATAGGACCAGTTCCTATCGATCGGGAGGAGGCCGTCATCGAAAGCGACAGTAGGGCCAGGCGCTCTCCCAGCGCTGAGGTGTGAACATTGTGTCACAACGAGCCGTGTTGGCGGCGCGTCAAGGATCGCAGGATTGCCTCTTGCATACCATCAAGATCCTTCGCAACTGCTTCAGCAAGGAATCGCAGCATAATCCAGGTTCCACTCTAGTTTCAAGCGCCCCGAATCTGTGGGCTGTGGATCTGTGGAAAGTCGTGCGCGTCTATGCGCATCGTTGTCGTTACGCAGGATCATGGGCCGCCGAACTGTGGAGACGATAGCTGGAAACGCTTTAAGACAATCGAGGGAATGCCTGGAAGCGCGGTCAGGGAAATCCTCGCTGGCCTCGTCGAACCTTGTTAGGACCACCACTCTTTTTGGGGGGGATGATCATTTCTGCCGTCTGTTTCTCCGTTGGCCCGTTCCAATTGCTCCAAGTTGCTCCAAGATTCCGGACGAATCGGCTGTCTAATCGGTTTTGCAACTCTAGTAGAATCAAATGAGTAGCCAAGGATGGGCGCGCAGCTCGGTTGCATGGAGCGTCTGCCCTATCGGCAGGATAAACGCGCCAAAATCATACTCATCTTCGCGATAAATGATTTAGAATCAACGTAGCTATTGCGCCCGTAGCTCAGTTGGATAGAGCGTCTACCTTCTAAGTCGACGCAAATTCAAACTAAGTCGTTGCTGCGGTTGCGCTTATGAGTTTCGAGCCTTCCTTGTGCTGCTCCAAAGTTGCTCCAAAGAAATTCGCCTCACAGGCAATCAGAAAGTTACCGACACGACGGAATCGGGAGAGGCCACGAAGTCTGATCGGAGCGGATACGGCCCGTTTGAGGGTACTGGAGGCGGAGGCAAATTGCCTCATAGATTTCCTCAGGAACCCGATCCGCGGCTAGCGCCGATCGGCGGCATCAGGACATCTGGGAAGACGATATCAAAAGTGCAGCCGGAAGGTGTACTGTATCTCGCGGCCGCGGTTGGCCTGTCCCGTTGATCTACCGAACAGCGAACTGTAGACGTCGTTATTCGGATTAGACGCCATGAAGCTATTCGTCAGGTTGTAGGCCTCCATCCGCAACTCAGCGTGGAACCGCTCTCCAATAGGGAAGTACTTGGCGAGAGTCGAATCCATGTTGGCGAAGCGCGGGCCGGTTACTCCCGGGAACTGCCACGGATTCGTGCGAGGCGTATAGGGCTGGGGCGGTGCGAATACGGACGTATCGAAGTATCTCGATCTGGTCGGATTCGAGATCGCCGGGTTGCCATTGACGATCATTTGGCCGAACCGGATAAATTCCCCTGAGTTATACATAAAAATCCAACTAAAGGACCACCCGCCGAAAATCCCGTTCACAATCGGGTTGGCATTGGAGAGGACGGGACGGCTCTTGCCGAACGGGAGATCATATGTCCCGGCGAAATTACTCCTGTGACGCGGGTTGTTGCTGTCGATGAACGTGGTCCTGTCGGCGAACAAATCCAGGTCGTTAAAGAACTCGCCGGTCTGTTCGCGGTTGTAGCTGTAGGTCCAGAGCAGGCTGAGCCCTTTGGAGAACTGCCGCTGCACGCGGAGCTGTAAGGCCTGATAGTGATCGTCCCGCCGCGCGGTCAACAACTGCGTTAAGTCCAGATACTGCGGATATGGCCGCAGAAGGCTTCCCACCGATACGGCTTGCCGGTAGCGCAACGGGCCGGGAAACTTGTCCGGAGTCAGATAATTGTAGAAGGGGTTCGCCACGCTGCGGTCCAGCGCGCCCTTGTAGGTATAGGTGAGATTGGGATCCACCATGTTGAGCGGCTTGGAATAAGGCACGTTGGAAGACCGATTGATGAACCACGTCGCTTCGAGCATCGTGTTGCCGGGGATCTGCTGCTGCACCGTAAAGTTGATACGGTAGCTCGCCACTGTGTTGAAGTCTTGAGCGTCCCAGGCGGCCTTGTCCCCAAGGTTCTGATAGCGGCCCAGGGATTTCTGAAGAGGAAGGATAATCGGGTTCTTGGAGTTAAACGGATCGCCGAGCTGGGTAACGGGAATGCCTTCGACCAACGGAGCCGTATAGGTTTGCGCCGTGTATCCGTAGAATGGAGGATCTTGTGTCTCGAACGCCTGAGCCATAGCCACTGGAGTAATGTAGCGGGCAAAACCCACGCGGAGGGCTGTCTTGTCGGTGGCCCGGAATGCCAGGCCCAAACGGGGTTCGAGGCTCCTCTTGCTGGTCCGGAACATGGATCGGTGGCTGCTGTCGCTGAAAATCCATGCGCCGTTATAGACCGGAGGCGACTGGCGCAGGGCCAAAACCTCTGCCGGCAGCACCGGAGGATTGCTCTGCATCTCGGGAACCGAGTTCGTTAGATCCAGGTACCTGGAAATCCGGTCAGCGTCCTCTTTGGGGGCCGTTTCGTATTCGTACCGCAGCCCGAGATTCACCGTTAGCCTGGAGGTCATCTTGATGTCATCGTGGAAGAACGGCGCGTAGGAATTGACCACCAGGCGGCGCGGCGCGATGTATTGAGCACTAGAGCTACCGTCGAGAGCGCCCAACAGGAAAGTGGCCCAGGGGGATCCGCTGAGCAGTGTGTTCGGCTGTACGAAAGTGTCGGCCGTAAGCTCCGGCCCGAATTTAAAGTCGGCGAGGTCCGGATACTGGATCAGGCCGAACTGGCGCCGGTATTGCAGACCGAACTTCATCTCGTGCTTGCGCTGAATATGCGAGAGTTTGGCACGGAAACTGGCGTTTTTGGGGTGCTCGATCCAGTAGAAACCGTGACCGATAGAAGCATCGCCGATATTGAGGGCTGGGTAATAAATCTGCGGCAGGTCCTTGATATATGGCGTGTACCAGCCACTCGGCCAGAAGCTAGCGAGATCGCCAGGGTGAATCTCGACATTCGGCGCATAATAATCATCATGGATCGAGCCGTAGCTGCCGCCGACGTTAAACACCGTTGCCGGGCTGATCACATACACGCTCTCGCCATCCGCATTCAGGGCGTACATCGTACCCCCATCCCATCCGGTGAGCGCGCGCGACTTTACGCTGTGCAATTCCTCGATCGTGTTGTGGAACTGGCTGAAGCGGCCGAAGATTCTCCATTTGTCGCTGATGTTCCAGTCTGTGCGGTTTGAGAAATTCCAATACTTCAGATTGAAGATCCAGGTCTCTTTCCAGTTATTTACACCCGTGATGTCATCGCCCGGATTGTTCGGCTTCCAAATGTCCTGCATGAATTCTAAGGCTGTCGGATCCAGCCGGTTCTGCGGAATGATGTTGCCAGGGAACGGCGTCCGGACGTACTGGTTGGTGTTCGGGTCCAGCCGCGTCGTCCAGGGGTCGTAAATCGTGCGGAGCCCGCCCTTGGCGTTCAGCGACTTCGAGAAGTCGCCGGTCCGCTCGAGATCCGTCGGCATGGTCATGAAATTCGTCCGGGGTTCGCGTTTCCGCCACTGCTCCCACGCGGTGAACGTAAACAGCTTGTTCTTCTTGATGGGATTGCCGAGCGTGCCGCCCCAGATGTGGTTGCGCACCTGGTTGGGCTCGTGCGTGACCGCATTGCTCACCGCATTGAATACCGGGTTCCGGCCGAAGTAGTAAGCTGTGCCGTGGAAATCGTTTGTGCCGGAGCGCATCGAAAGACTCAGCGTGCCCCCCGCGCTGTTGCCGAACTCGGCGTCGACGCTGTTCTGCTGGATCGAAAACTCCTGAACTGCGTCCATCGAGGGGGCGTACGAGCCCTTAATGCTCATCATGAGCGGCGCACCATCAAGTAGCAGGTCGTTTTTGCCGCTTGTGCTGCCGCCGACATCGATAGAACTCGAGGACCACATGAAGAACGGATTTCGGTCGGCCCAATACCGGTTCACAACCGCCGGGTTGAGCAGAGCAAGTGTAAACGGGTTGCGGGCCAGGACGGGCAGTTCGGTCAGCATCTTCCGGTCGACCGTGTTCTCCATGGTCGACGTGTTGAACTGGACGCCGGGCGCAACTTCGCCAACCTTGACCTGCTGGCTTACGCTTCCAAGAGTCAGAACGGCATTGACAGTCACGTCGCCACGGACCTGAACCTGAACGTTTCCCTGCGTGAACTTGTTGAACCCAGTTTGTTCCACAGTAACCGTGTACGTCCCGGGCTCGACGAAATCGAAGATGTACCGGCCGTTGGTGGCGGTTTCCCGCGTCGCACTGATTCCGGTGTTGACGTTGGTGAGCGTCACCTTAGCGCCAACGATCACAGCCTGACTCGGATCGGTCACGTCGCCCTGTATCATCGCTCGGTAGTCCTGCCCTCGCAAGACTCCGAGGAATGGCATCGAGATCAGAAAGGCGGCAAATAAAAGGGCTGGCTTGCGGTGCATAAACATTCTCCTTTACAGTTGTGCTGCGGTCCGATAACCAGTACCGCAGTTGCGCCGCCAAGGCACGAGTGTATCGGGAGGTCGAAAACATCCTCCGGACACACGCGGCGCGAAGGGTACTCGGATTTTGCGTCTCGCCTCAGCAATGTCAATCAGCGGAACACCTGATTACATACCGTGTAACCCTTGTAGCCCTGAAGATCTCCAACAGTATCGGATTGTGCATCTTCGCGCCCGAGACGATGTAGGTGATGTACTCTGGTTTGGATTGTAACTCGGCCTTCGTCTTGCGGAAGCGGAGTTAATGGGCATCGGTTTCCGCCCGTTCCACTTGCTCCAAGTTGCTCCAAAATTCCAGAAAAATCGGAGGTCAGATTGATTTTGCAACTTCAGTAGAATCAAATTAGCAGCAAAGTATGGGTCCGTAGCTCAGTTTAATAGAAGCGTCTGCCCTTTGCGTAGAGGTCAACGAGTGAAAACAGCGTCCGCACGGAGAGTAAATGGTTTAGAATCAATAGAACGAGTGCGCCCGTAGTTCAGTTGGATAGAGCGTCTGCCTTCTAAGCGCGGCCTCCGGCTACAACAACTCCATCGAATAATTCTAACTAGTCAAGGGCTTCGCCCTTGATATCCCTGCGGGATATAGAAGTCAGGAGTCAGGAGTCCGAAGCCAGAATGGCAGACGCATAGGCGTTGAGCATGCGGCTGACTTCTTCCAGCGAAGTT
>Ga0209577_10007524_pt1 | contig 10020 bp, 10 predicted proteins | sample GraSoiAngelo_109_FD_185874 | JGI IMG/M metagenome (GOLD analysis project Ga0209577, IMG submission 185874) | Grasslands soil microbial communities from the Angelo Coastal Reserve, California, USA - 14_0903_12_20cm (SPAdes) (version 2) | ecosystem: Environmental > Terrestrial > Soil > Grasslands...
GTTCGACGGCGTCGCGGGCAGCACGGCGCTCACGTTGACGGCCAGCAGGATCGCGGCGGCGGTGGCGGGGGTGGCCTCGTGCTGCAGCCCGAGCGCCAGCACGATCATGTAGCAGGAGCCCCACTGGAGCGCCCACGCCAGGAGCTGGGCCGTGACCGCAGGTACGCCGTGACGCGGGTGCGTGAAGACGGCCAGCCCACGCCGCGCCAGGCCGAGCAGGCGCGTGACGGCGCTGGCCGCACGGCGGATCCGGTCCACGCGCGAGTGGCGGCCGAGACGCAGCAGCGCGGGCCCGACGAGCACCACCGCGCCGATCAACGCGGGAATCGCGAGCGCGCCCGCCAGGCCCGCCTCCTGGCCGTGAAAGATGGACACGCTGCTGAACGTGACCGCGGCCAGGATCGCGAGGGCGAGGAGGTTGATCAGGGCCTGGGAGAAGACGGTCCCCGCGATCACCGCGAGCAGACGTCTGGTCGGGCCTGCCAGCCGCCGTGCGAGGACGAGGACACGCGTCGGCTCGCCCACTCGCCCGGGGAAGACGGCCGAGCCCATCACCCCGATCATCGTCGCTCGGATCACCGCCGGCCAGGGGATCGGCGTGTCGGGCAGCGCGGCGCGCAGCGTCTGCTGCCAGGAGATGGATCGCAGCACGAGCGAAAGGCCCATCAGCAGCAGCGACAGCGCCACCCATCCCGGGCTCGCGGTGAGGAGGTCGTGCACGATGCGGCGGAGGTCCAGGCGCGAGAGCGCAAACACGACGACGCCCGCCACCACGAGCGCGACCGCGAGCAGCGCGGCGCGCCTGCGCGCCCGCCCGCGCCGTCGAGGCGAGAGGTTCTTTGGCATGCCCGGCGCGCTGCCCATCGCGCGGGGTCTATCAGAGTCCTCCGCGCGGTCGGCCCATGTCCGGGCGGGCTCGAGGAGTATCGTCGCAGCCGATGCGCAGCTGGGAGGTGGACAAGCTCGATCTGAAGCCGCGTCTGCCGGAGATCCTGTCCTCCAACGACGAGGGGCGGGCGCTCGCGCTGGACCTCGCCGCGGGCGAGAGCCTGCGCGACCACGAGGTCCACGAGCGCGCGTGGATCGTGGTGATCGAGGGAGAGATCGAGGTGAGCACGGCGGCGGGTGAGCGCGCGCGCGGGAGCGCCGGGCTCATGGTCGAGCTCGCCCCCAGGGAGCGCCACGAGGTTCTTGCCCTCGGCAAGACGCGACTGGTGCTGCTGCTCACGCCGTGGCCGGGCCCCGGCCACCCGGGGGCGATGACGCTCACGCAGAAGCTCTACGCCCGCCGCCACGCCGCCAAGCAGCAGGAAGCGGCCAGCGGCGAGCGAGCTTGACACCGACACGAACATATGCTCGGGGTGTCGCAGTCACCTTACGGGCCGGTCCGTGAGCTCGAAGGTGCGATCGCGCGCGGCGAACTCGACTTCGCGCTGGCGCACGCACACGAAGTCGCGCGCGAGCGGCGCGGGCCCATCGAGCTGGAGCTGGCGCTCGGCCTGCTGCCGCTGACCGCGAGCCAGCAACCCGACGCATATGACGCCTGGGCGCTGCGCTGGCTGGTGCGCTGGATTCGGGAGTCGCGCGGGCCCACGATCGCCACGGCGGCCGAGCTGGCGGCGGGCCTCGCCGAGATCCCCGCCGAGCCGCAGGCGGGCTCGCGCTGATCCTGGCGAGCGCGCGTAGCTGAGCGGGCCTCCGGGGCCGCGCGGCCGCGGTTGGCCAAGCGCCTAGTCGAGCGCGGGCGCCTCAAGCACGGGTGCGGGCCTTCCGATGGCTGCGTATGGCCTTGCGGCCCCGAGTGCTACGCCTGCACGCACCCCTCGCTGCGCTGTCGCTGGAGCGGGTGCGGGCGGCGAGCGCGCGAGCCATTCCCTGCGGGCTGGCGCTGTGGCAGCTGTACCTCGCCGCCGGCGCCGTCGGCATGCTGCTATACGCGGCGATTCCGCCGTTCGAGGGCAGCGCCGCGCTGCTGCACGCGCTGAGCGCGAGCGGCATCTTGGCCGTGTGTGTCGGCGCCGGCCGTCAGCGGAAGGCGTACGTGCTGGCCTGGTTCTTGTTCGGCCTCGGCATGGGCCTCACCTGGATCGGCCAGATCTACACGTACAACTACCCGCGCGTGGTGCACGCCAGCGTCCCGTTCCCGTCGCTCGCCGACGCCGTGCACCTGAGCGCCTATCCGGCGCTCGCGCTCGCGCTCGTGCTGTTGGTGCGCCGGCGAAACCCGCGCGGTGACCGCAAGGGCCTGATCGACACGGCGATCATCACGCTGGGGCTGTCGCTGCTCTCGTGGGTGCTGCTGATCGCGCCGTACCTGCATGACGCGGAACTCGGGCTGGTGCCCAAGTCGGTCTCGGTCGCGTATCCGGTCGCCGACATCGTGCTCGCGGCCGCCGCCGTGCGCCTCGGACTTGACACGGGCACGCGCAAGGCGACCTACCAGCTGCTGGGCGCGAGCATCCTGTGCCTGCTCGCGAGCGACTTCGTCGCCGAGGTGAGCACGCTACACAGCACCGTCCAGTCCAACCACCTGATACTTCAGCTGGGGCGGGTGGGCTTCGCGCTCCTGCTGGGCGCGGCGGCGCTGCATCCCTCGATGACTACGCTGCAGGAACCCGCGAGCGACCGCGAAGCAAGGCTCACGCCGGTGCGCCTCAGCCTGCTCACAGGCGCGGTGATCGCGCCCATGAGCATCCTCGTGCGTGAGCTGCACCGGTTCGAAGTCGACCTGATCGTGATCATCTGCACCTCGATCGTCCTGTTCGGCTTCGTCGTGCTGCGGATGGTCGATCTCTTCCGCCAGCAGGAGCGCTCGGTGGCCAACGAGCGCCTGCTGGGCTCCTGCGGCGCCGCGCTCGTGTCGTGCGCCACGCCGGAACAGATGCAGCGCGCCGTGCTGAACGTGGTCGAGCCGCTGCTCGCGGGTTCCGGCGCGGGGGTGGTGTGCCTCGGCGGCAACGGCGCGCTCACCGCCGTCGCGCGCAGCGGCGACGCCCCATGGCCGGCCAGGGCGCTGCCCGTCCACCCAGCCACCAGCCTGCTCGCTCACCGCGGAGCGAACGGGCCCCGACGGCTCGACCTGGACGCAGAGCTGCTCGCCAGCCTCGAGCTGCCCGCCAGCTGGGCGTGCGGGCTCGTGCTGCCGCTGCCCGTGCGCGGCGGCATCCTTGGCGTGCTGCTCATCGCCAGCCCCAAGCCAACCGCCGGTGAGGTGAGAAGCGCGCTGGAGGCACTGGCCACGCAGCTTGCGCTCGCGCTCGAGGGCGCGCGGCGCACCGAGGAGATCCACCGCCAGCACAGCGAGGCGCGCTTTGAGTCACTCGTTCGGCACGCGAGCGATCTGATCACCGTGGTGGGGCCGGACGGCTCGATCGTCTACCAGAGCCCCTCCTCGGAGCGCGTCCTTGGCTACGCGCCGCAGGAGCTGCTGGGAACGCGCTTCGATCGCCTGGTAGCGGGAGACGATGCCGGCCATCTGCTCCGCCTGCTCGCGGACGGCGCCGAGTATGCCCGGCCGAACAGCGAGCTGATCGAGTGCTCGCTGCGCCACCGCGACGGCAAGGCGCGGCGGTTCGAGGTGCTGCACACGAACCTGCTCGACGACGAGCACGTGGGCGGCATCGTCCTGAACGCGCGCGACATCAGCGAGCGCAAGGCCTTCGAGGAGCAGCTGTCCCACCAGGCGTTCCACGACGCGGTCACGAATCTCCCCAACCGGGCGCTGTTCGTGGAGCGCGTCCGCCACGCGATCGGGCGCGCGCGGCGGGATCGCCGCCAGCTCGCTGTGATGTTCCTCGATGTCGACGACTTCAAGACGATCAACGACAGCCTCGGCCACGTCGCGGGCGACGCCGTGCTGATCGAGGTGGCCAAGCGCCTGTCGGCGAGCATCCGCTCAAGCGACACCGCGGCCCGCTTCGGCGGCGACGAGTTCGTGGTGCTGCTCGAGGATCTCGATGGCCCCAGCACGGTCGTCGAGGTCGCCGAGCGGGCGCTCGAGGACCTGCACCGCCCGCTGACGGCGTCGGGCAAGGAGCTGCTGCTGCGCGGCAGCATCGGCATCTCGATGCTCGAGGCCTCCTCGTCGGCTGGCGCGGACGAGCTGATTCGCGACGCGGATGCGGCGATGTACATCGCCAAGCGAGACGGGAAGGGCGGCTACAGGCTGTTCGAGCCCGAGATGCACGCGGGCGTGCTGGCCCGCCTCGAGCTGCGCGCCGATCTGCAGCGCGCGCTCGACGCGGCTCAGTTCGAGCTGCACTACCAGCCGATCATCCGGCTGCGCGACAACCGGGTAGCCGGGGTCGAGGCGCTGCTGCGCTGGAACCATCCCGAGCGCGGGCTCGTGCTCCCGGACGACTTCATCCGCTTGTCCGAGGAAACCGGGCTGATCATCCCGATCGGACGCTGGGCTCTGCACGAGGCGTGTCACGAGGCGATGACGATCGCGCGCGCGCGATCCGAGGAGCCGCCACCCTACATGTGCGTGAACGTGTCGGTGAAGCAGCTTCAGCACGCCGGGATCGTGGACGACGTGCGCGACGCGCTCGAGAGCTCCGGGCTCGAGCCGCGGCTGCTCACCCTGGAGATCACCGAGTCGATGCTGATGGAGGATCCCGAGCTCGCCGTTCGCACGCTGGAGGCCCTGCGCGCGGTCGGCGTGCGCATCGCGATGGACGACTTCGGGACGGGCTACTCCTCGCTCGGCTACCTCAGCCGCTTCCCGGTCGACGTGATCAAGATGGACCGCTCGTTCATGCGCTCGCGACTCTCGGCCGAGGCGCGCGACCTATCGAGCGCGGTCGTGGCGCTCGGCAGCTCGCTCGACCTTCAGGTCGTCGCCGAGGGCGTCGAGCTCAACGACCAGGTGGGTCGCTTGCGCGACCTCGGCTGCGAGTTCGGGCAGGGATTCCACTTCGCCAAGCCGATGGACTCCGAGCAAATGCTCGCCTACCTGGCGGAGGGCACGCCACGCGACGCCGAGGCGCTGGCGCACCAGTCGCCGGGCGCTGAGAGCGTCTGACGGCCTACGCGCTGGCGGCGGAAGGCGGGTGGCTCTTGGCCCAGCCCACGATCTCACCCGAGCCGAGGACCACCTGCCCGTCGTCGAGGACGAGGATGGGCACGCTGCGCTGGCCGCTCAGCCGCTCGACCTCAGCGCGATCCCGCGCGCGGCTCGGCCACGTCCACAGCTTGAGGGTGCCCCCCTTGACCTTCTTCCACTCGTAGCTGTGGCCGGCCTCGTCGAGCGCTTTGGCGGCCCTCCCGCAGGGGTGGGCGATCGGCGCTGGCAGCCCGCCCAGGGACTTGCCGTCGGTGCAGGTGTAGAGGACCACGAGTGAACCCTAGCTCGAACCGGCTCGATCGGCGGGAAAGTAGCAGAGCGCCCGCGCGCTGACCGCGACGGCGGAGCAGGTGACCTCGTCACGCGGTCGCGGCGACGATTTCGGCCATCAGCTCGCGCAGGTCATGGTTTGCCTCGTACACCATCTGCTGGCGGTGGGCGCCGTTGCCGCGTCGCAGGAGGTCATGGATGCCACCCAGCTCGGCCTCGCAGCGGAGCTCCTGGGCGTGCGGCGTGAGTCTCTCGAGCAGCGAGGCGGTCAGCTCCCGCACGCCCCGGCGTTCGGCCGACCCCTCGTCGATCAGCTCCGCCTCGAGGCCATGGCGCGCCGCCAGCCAGCGATTCTCGTCGAGGACCTCCCACGGAGGGTCGGGCGAGGTCGCTCCGGGGCGGAACTCCTCGGTCAGCAGCTTCACGAGCGAGATCACGAACGCGCTCAGGGCGATCGTGTGCTCGACCCGCGTCTGCGAGTCCATCGCCCTGACCTCGATCGTGCCCAGGCGCGGATGCGGCCGCACGTCGTACCAGAGAAAGGTGTAGTCCTCGATCGCGCCGCTCTCGGTGAGCGTCTCCACGCGGCGCTCGAAGTCTGCCCAATCCTCGAATCGGGGTGGCAGGCCCACGCGCGGAAAGGCCCGGAAGATCGGCACGCGGCTGGACATCAGGCCGGTCGGCTCGCCGCGCCACAACGGCGAGTTGGCCGACAGGGCGATGAGCAGCGGAATGTAGGGGCGAAGCCCGCCCGCGACGTAGACCGCCTCCTCCGGATCGGCCATGCCGACGTGCACGTGCATGCCGAAGACGAGCTCCTGGCGCGCGACGAAGCCCAGCGAGCGTATGAGCCCGCGATAGCGGTCGTCGCTCACTACGCGCTGGTCCTCCCAGCGCGCGAACGGGTGCGTGCCCGCAGCGCCGATCTCGAGGTTGCGCGCGTGCGCCCGATCGCGCGCGAGCCCGCGCAGCGAGACGAGCTCGGCGCCCACCGCCGGAACGTCGGGGCAGGGCGCCGTGGCGATCTCCAGAACCGACTCGAGGAACTCTGGCTTGATCTCCCCCGATGGCGGATCCTCGCCGAGGATCGACTCGATCGCGCTCACCAGGTCCAGTGAGGAGGAGTCGAGAATCATCAGCTCCTCCTCGATCCCCACCGTGTAGCGGGGACCAACAAAGCGATGATCCATGACGGCACCCTATCCGGCGACGGTGTCACGGTTCGTCTGGCGCGGGCGGCACGCGCCACGCGGCGGCCCGCGCGCGAGGTCTAGACTCCGGAGCTACGAATGGCCGGGGAGCGCGCGATGGCCACGGTCGCCTTGTGGCCGAGCCGCTCCGAGTGCACGACGAACAGCGAGGTGCGGCGATGGCGTTTCTCGTCGGTGTGTTCGAGGGAGACTTCGACGCGTTCAAGCAGCAGTTCGACTCCGACCCGCTCGGTCGCGGGCAGCTCGCCAAGGGCCACACGCTCATGCGGGGGGTGGAGAACCCGAACGAAATCTTCGTGAGGATCGAGTTCGACTCCAGCGACGAGGCGAAGTCCTTTCGCGACAAGGTCCTTGCCTCGACCGTGCTGCAGAACGTGACCGTGAAGCTGTCGCCGACGGTGACGGAGTTGGCGGACCAGGTCAGCTACTGACGCGCCGGCGCGCGCTCGGCGTGCGCTGGACGCGTGACCCCGCGGACGGCGCTGCAGCGTCGGCGGAAATAGCCTGTAGCGCGTGGATGCCTTCGAGCAACTCCGCGCGCGCATGGCCGAGCTCGCCGACCTGGCCGCGCTCGAGATGCTCGCGACGTGGGATCAGATGGTGATGATGCCCAGCGAAGGCGCCGCCGCGAGGGCGCATCAGCTCGGTGCCCTCTCCCGCGTTGCACACGAACGGGCCACGGGCGACGACATCGGGGAATGGCTGGCGGCGCTCGAGGATCTGCAGCTCGACGAGGTGGGCCGCGATATCGCGCGCCTGGCCCGCCGCGACTGGGAGCGCTCGCGCCGCGTCCCGGCCGAGCTCGCGGCCGAACGCTCGCGCGCGCACGCCGCCGGCCAGGAGGCTTGGCGGCGCGCGCGGGCGAACGACGACTTCCCCGGCTTCGCGCCCGCGCTCGAGCTGAACGTGCAGCTGGCGCGGGCGTATGGGGAGTGTCTGGCCGACGGCGCGGGCGGTCCCTATCAGGCGCTGCTCGCTGACTACGACTACGGGCTCACGACCGAGGCGCTGCGCGAGCTGTTCGGCGAGCTGGCCGCGGCGCTGCCGCCGCTGGCGGAGGAGGCGCGCGCACGCTCACCGCGGCGCGATCTCCTCGCGGTTCCGACGGCCGCGCAGCGGACGGTCGTGGCGAGCATCCTGCGGAGGGTCGGCGTGGACGAGCGCAGTTGGCGGGTGGACGTCTCGGCGCATCCCTTCACCGCGTGGATCGGGCGCCTCGACACGCGCCTGACGACGCGCTACAGCGACGGCAACGTCGAGTCCCTGCTCAGCTCCCTGCATGAGTACGGGCATGCCCTCTACGAGCGCCAGATAGACCCCGCCCTGGCGCGCACCAACCTCGGGCGTGGCACATCGATGTCGATGCACGAGTCGCAGAGCAAGCTGTGGGAGAACCACGTCGCGCGCAGCCCCGCGTTCGCGGAGGTGCTCGCGGCCGGGCTCGCGGCGGCGGGCTTTCCCGTCGCCCCCGGTGAGCTGCACGCCACGCTCACCGGCGTTGAACCGTCTCTGATTCGCGTCTCCGCCGATCCTCTGACCTACCCGCTGCACATCATCCTTCGCTTCGAACTGGAGCTCGCTCTGATCGAAGGCGACTTGGCCGTCACCGAGCTCCCGGTCGCGTGGCGCGACGGGATGCGGTGCCTGCTGGGGCTCGAGGTGCCCTCCGACAAGCTCGGCTGCCTGCAGGACATCCACTGGGGCGTGGGCAGCTTCGGCTACTTCCCCAGCTACGCGCTCGGCTGTCTGATCGCCGCGCAGCTGTGGGAGGCGATCGAGGACCAGCTCGGACCGCGCGATGAGGACCTGCGCCGCGGCGAGGTGAGGCCCATCCAGGTCTGGCTGGCCGAGAACGTGCATCGCCACGGGCGGCGCCTGGACACGCTCCCACTCCTCGCACAGGCAACCGGGCAGGGTCTCGGCAGCGAGCCCTTCCTGCGCTACGTGGCCCCGCTCGCCCGCCGACAGGCGTGAGCGCGTCCGCGCGCGCCCGGAAGCGCCAGGCGCGTCGGGGCACCTACAACCTTCTTCTGGACCGTGCCCGGACATCGAGCCGCGGCAATGCAGGGGACCCTAACGGTCCGATAGCCGCACCCCGAGAGGTCTCGGCAGGGCCGTCGAGCCGAGTCCGCTCGCTTTGCCAAATGCGCGGCTGCCTCGCAGCTGCCGTGCGCCCCCGACGCCGTGGTGAAGACCAGAACGTTGACATATGTGCCGCGCTTGCCCTTGCCGTGGGACTGTCGCTGGCCGCCTGCGGCGGCGGGCACTCGCGCAGCGCGAGCGCCCATCACCGCGCCGGAGCCTCGTCCACCGGCCTTCCCGGCATGCCCCCGCTGCTCGATCCGCGGAACGTCTACGCCGCCGGCGACGCGGGCAAATCTGAGTCCGGTGGTGGGCAGCGGTCGCTCGCTCATCTATGTACCCAACAGCCTGAGCGACAGCGTGGACGTGATAGATCCAAACACCTTCACGATCATCCGCCACTTCCCGGTCGCAGAACGGCCCGAGCACGTGATCCCCTCTTACGACCTCGAGACGCTTTATGTCGCGAGCGACCTCGGCAACAGCGTGCAGGCGATCGATCCGACAACCGGGCGCCCAGCGGCGGCCGCATACATGTCCCGGACCCGTACAACATGTACTTCACCCCCGACGGCCGCTACGCGATCACGGTCGCGGAGATCCTCAAGCGCTTGGACTTCCGCGACGCGCACACGATGGCGCTCGTCAGGTCGGTGCCGCTTCAGGACCGCTCCACCAAGCGTCCAGGTTGCTTGGAGCCGCCTCAGCGGAAGCGTTGTGATGCCGAAAGGCACCGAAAGACCAAAGCGCTGCTAACGGCAAACCCGGCGTGAGCCGGGGACGCAAAGCCAGGGGTCTCGTTCGGCGAGATAGCTCGGTTGCCAGTTCTGATCCAGGAAGGCACAGCGAGTGAAGGCCGCACTCAGCTTCAGCAGCCCGGGACGCCTAGAATGGACTAACCCCAAGTTCTCGCGACACCTGCGGGATCAATAGAAACGTCTTGATATCGGACAGCCCGGCCGAGGCCGGGCTGTCCGTGCGCATCTTCAGGCTCCTTCAAAACCGCCAAGTCAAGAGGGAGGGAAGTTCGCGTGTCTGATGATGACGTCCTGTTCGGCTATCGCCTGCGGCTGTTCACGCTGGCAGCGGAGATCGGGGTTCGCGCGGCGTGCCGGGCGATGGGCGTGCACCACTCGACCTATTACCGCTGGAAGGAGAAGGTCGACCGCTGGGGGCTTGAGGCGCTGCGGGTGCGCGAGCGCCGCCGGCCACGGATGCCCAACCAGATCGGCCCGCACATCGAGCAGCGCGTGCTGGCTTTCTCCCTGGCCCATCCCGGCTGCGGGCCAAGGCGCATCTCGGCCGAACTTGCACGGGAGAAGTGGGGCGGGCTGCGGGTCTCCGAGCACGGCGCCTGGCGCTGATCGCCGGCTATGCCGATGCGTATGAGCG
>Ga0209577_10007525_pt1 | contig 10020 bp, 6 predicted proteins | sample GraSoiAngelo_109_FD_185874 | JGI IMG/M metagenome (GOLD analysis project Ga0209577, IMG submission 185874) | Grasslands soil microbial communities from the Angelo Coastal Reserve, California, USA - 14_0903_12_20cm (SPAdes) (version 2) | ecosystem: Environmental > Terrestrial > Soil > Grasslands ...
GTCGCGATCTGATTCTTGTCTTCAACCTGTGTCCTACTGATCTGGATTTCGGTCCCCTTGATGTTTTGCACCGTCGGAGGCTGCGAAGCACCTCCGCCGGTTCTGAGCAGTTCCTCAATTCGTTTCTCGAGCCTCTTGTTCTCCTCCATCATCGACTCGATCCGTCGGGTCAGATGCTCTGGTTGGGTCTTGAGCAATTGAGCCGCATCATTCAAACGAGCCTGCAATTCAAGGGCATACCGGTACGCCGTGGGGCCCGTGAGCGCCTCGATGCGGCGTACGCCCGCGGCGGCGCCGGTCTCGTGCGTGAAACGAAACAGCGCGATCTGCCCCGTCGAGCCGACATGCGTCCCGCCGCACAGCTCGAGTGACACGCCGGGAACGTCCACGACGCGCACCACATCGCCGTATTTCTCGCCGAACAGGGCCATCGCGCCCGACGCGACCGCGTCCTTATACGCCATCTGCCGGGTCTCGATCGCGAGATTCTCCCAGACGTGCGAATTGACCTCGGCTTCAATGGCCGCCAGTTGATCGCCCTTGATCGGGCCGTGGTGGCTGAAGTCGAAGCGCAAGCGCTCTGGCGCCACGACCGAACCGGCCTGATGCACGTGGGCGCCGAGGACTTTCCGCAGTGCGGCGTGCACCAGGTGCGTTGCGGTATGGTTACGCTCGATGTTTCTCCGCCGCGTTTCGTTCACCTGAGCGATCGCAGGCGTGGGCTCGAACGTTTCGCCGAACGTCCCGACGACGGCGTTCCGGCCGTCCACCTTCTCGACGCCCTCGACCGTCAGCTCCCACCCGTCACCCTGCACCACGCCGGTGTCACTGACCTGGCCGCCTGACTCCGCGTAGAACGGATTCTCTTCCAGGATGATCTCGAGTTGATCCCCGGTCTGACGGAACGCGATCGGCTCGGTCTCGGCCTTGGTGGCGTCGTAGCCGATCCACGTCTGCTTACTCTTCTTCTTTACTTCAACCCATTCGCCGCCCCTTCGCCGCCCTTCGCCGCCCCCCGCCGCCGCTTTTCTCGCCGCCCTCGACCGCCGTCGCTGCTGCCCGAGCGCGCGCTCGAAGCCCTCCGTGTCCACTATCTGGCCCCGCTCGGCGGCGATCATTTGGGTCAGATCGATCGGGAATCCATAGGTGTCGTACAGCTTGAATGCGTCGTCGCCCGAAATCGCCTTCGCGCCCTTCAGCTCCTCCAGGCGGGAGAGCCCCCCCTCGATCGTTTCGAGGAAGCGCTCCTCTTCGGCCCGGGTGACCCGCTCGATGTGCTGCTCCTTCGACAGGAGCTCCGCATAGACATCGCCCATCACGCCCGTGACCGCGCGGGTGAGTGGCGCGAGTGTCGGCTCGCGCCGGCCCAGGAGCCAGGCGTGACGTACCGCGCGCCGCAGAATGCGACGCAGGACATAGCCGCGGCCCTCGTTCGACGGATACACGCCATCAGCGAGCAGGAACGCGACGGCGCGCGCATGGTCGGCGAGGACGCGATAGGGGGCGCCAGAAGGGCCGCGGTCGTAGGGCCGCCCGACGATCTCGACCGCCTGCGCGATGATCGGCTGAAAGAGATCGGTGTCGAAATTGGATGGCACGTTCTGCATGACTGCCGAGATGCGTTCCAACCCCGCTCCGGTGTCGACCGAGGGCGCGGGAAGCGGGATGCGGGATGCGTCGGGCTGCTGGTCATATTGCATGAACACCAGATTCCAGATCTCCAGCAGCTTCCCTTCCTCGCTCAGCGCGACGAACTCGTCGACGGTCAGTTCACGTTTCCCGTGTCCCGGTTCCCGTTTCTCGCGAATATCGACGAGGATCTCCGAGCACGGGCCGCACGGTCCAGTATCTCCCATCTGCCAGAAGTTGTCCTTGTCCCCAAGGCCGAAGATGCGACTGTCCGGGATCCCGGTGATCTGCCGCCACAGTTTGCGGGCTTCATCGTCGGAATGGTGCACCGTGACGTAGAGACGGTCCGGGTCGATGCCGAGCCACTGGCTGCTGGTCACCCATTGCCAGGCGAATTCGATTGCTTCCTTCTTGAAGTAATCGCCGAAGGAAAAGTTGCCGAGCATCTCGAAGAACGTGTGGTGGCGCGCGGTGTGACCCACCTGCTCCAGGTCGTTGTGCTTCCCACCTGCGCGGACGCACTTCTGACAGGTTACCGCCCGCGTGTAGTCGCGATGTTCCAGGCCCTGAAACACCCGCTTGAACTGCACCATGCCGGCATTGGTGAAGAGCAGGGTCGGGTCGTCCGCCGGGACGAGCGAGGAGCTCGGCACCTCCTGGTGGGAGCGGGGCGAGCGGGGCGGCGCCTTGAAGTAGTCGATGAATTTGCGGCGAATGTCGGCGGAGCGCATGCGACGAATATAGAGTGCATGGAGGCCAACTTACAGACTGGCCGGAAGTTAGGCGCGAGTGACGAGCTTGGTGATAACACCCAGGTAATGCGAGCAGAACGGCCGTACGCGGCCAAGCATGTAGGTCAGGAACCAGGAGCGCGGGGCGAGCCAGCGTAGCACCGGCGGCAACAGGTTCACGCGTCGCAAATCGAACGTGCAGCCCGAAAACAACGCGAAGATTTCGCGCTTGCGGACACCCCGGACGTCGGGATTCAGGGGGTTGTTCAGGAGAAAATCGTACCAGAGGATCAGGCCGTTGGGCTTGAGCACCCGGAGCATCTCAGCAGCGATCTGCTCTCGTATGCTTGGATCCAGAACCGACGTGAACATCGTCGACTGCAGCACGATATCGAACAGGCCGGAGCGGAACGGGAGGGCGGCGGCGTTGCCTCGCTCGAGACGCACGGCGGCGGGCAGGGTTGCCCGCGCCTTGGCGAGCGCCCCGCGAAGCAGGTCGATACCGGTTACGAGCTCGGGCCGCGCACCCCAGCGGATGAATTGTTGTAGCCAAGTCCCGGAGCCACACCCGACATCGAGAATCTTCTTCTCGGTGAGTGGCATGAACCCGTGCCGCCGGAGGAGCGCCAGCGTTTGGCGCTCGCGCTCCTGATTCTCGAACTCGTGACTGACCGATCCCCAGACATATTGGCGCCGGCGCTGGGCATACACGCGCTTTACCCGGGCCGCCTCCGCGGCAAGTCGATCGCCCTCGTTTTGGGCCTTCATGCACTATCTAGCGGTGCCGAGATCCTCCACGAGGTCCCGGACTTCCGCTCCCCCGAACCCACGCCTCGCCAAAAACGCAATTAGTCGCCGCTTCCGCACCACGGCGGGCAGCCCCGCCAGCTGGCGAGCCCGCTTCTCGACGAGCGACCGGATGGCGTGCGTGAGGTCAATGCCCTCGGCCGCGAGCGACGACCGCACCGCTTCTTCCGCGATGCGACGATCTACGCCTTGTGCTTGCAAGTCGCGCACCAGCCGCGCGGGACCGCGCCCGCGGTGCGCCTTGGCGAAGGAGTAGTCCCTGGCGAAGCGTACGTCGTCGAGCAGGCCGAGGGCGCTCAGCCGTTCCAGCGCTCCGTCGACGGCCGCGGGAGGGTGTTGCTTTTGGAGGAGCCGCCGCCGCAAGTCGAAGCGTGCATGAGCGCGCCGCGCGAGCGCGCGCATCGCCGCGCGCTGGGCGGCTTCGAGATCGGCCAGCTCCTGCAGCCGTTCGAGCACGAGTGGCCCGATCTCTCGACCAATGACGAGGTCGAGTCCGACCAGCGATTCGGCCGGGAGCGACGCGAAACGCCCCCGATCCACTTCGACCAGCCTATAGTCCGGCCGGCGCGGATCGGGGGCGAGTCCGGTGAGAATCACTCTTCGCTCGCAGCGCTCTCCTCGTCGGCTACCGCACCACCCGGTTCTATACTACTGACGCCGAGGTGCTGCTTCACGCGTGCCTCGACTTCGGCCGACATGTCCGGGTGGTCCTTCAGGTACAACTTGGCGTTCTCACGCCCCTGTCCGATCCGCTCTTTGCCGTACGAGTACCAAGCGCCTGACTTCTCGATGATGCCGGCCTCCGCCGCGATATCCACGAGCAGCGACTCGTGGCTGATGCCCTCGTCGAACATGATGTCGAACTCCGCCTGGCGGAACGGCGGCGCCACCTTGTTCTTGACGACCTTCACCCGCACATGGTTGCCGATCACCACTTCGCGATCCTTCACCGGCGCGATGCGCCGCATGTCGAGCCGCACCGACGCGTAGAACTTCAGCGCCCGGCCGCCGCTCGTCGTCTCGGGATTGCCGAACATGACCCCGATTTTTTCCCGCAGCTGATTGATGAAGATCACCGACGTGCGCGAGCGGTTGATCGCACCGGCCAGCTTGCGCAACGCCTGGCTCATCAGCCGTGCCTGCAGACCGGGGAGCGAGTCGCCCATCTCCCCTTCGATTTCGGCCTTGGGCACGAGCGCCGCGACCGAATCGACGACCACGACGTCCACCGCACCCGAGCGCACCAGGATCTCGCAGATCTCGAGACCCTGTTCACCTGTGTCCGGCTGGGAGACCAGGAGATTCTCGATGTCCACCCCCAGCTTCTTGGCGTACTCGACATCGAGGGCGTGCTCGGCATCGATGTAGGCGGCCGCGCCGCCCCCCCGCTGGGCATGGGCAACGACGTGCAGCGCGAGGGTCGTCTTGCCGCTCGACTCAGGTCCGAAGATCTCCGTCACACGGCCGCGCGGGATGCCGCCGATGCCGATCGCCGCATCGAGATTGATGGCGCCGGTCGAAATGCCCGCCACCCGAACCTGCGGCGAGTCGGCGCCCATCCGCATGATGGAGCCCTTCCCGCACGTCTTCTCGATCTGAGTGATCGCGAGGTTCAGCGCCTTGCGACGGTCTTCCGTCAGCGAGGGGGACTTGGCCGGTTGCTGATCTGCCATGGTTGACCTCGACATAGAGTGGCGAGCCTCCTTGGTTGAGGCCCGAATATATACCGAAACTGCGATCACCGCCATCCTGGACGGAAGGCGTCCTCCAGGTGCTCCAACTTATTGTCGACAATCGCTATACAATCAAAACGGTAGACGTCCTCCTGACGCCCGTAACGGTCCATCCAGACCCGCGCCGCTTTCACTATCTCGCGCCGCTTGGCACCCGTTACAGCCTCGAACGGACTCCCGAATGCCGTGCCGCGGCGGGCTTTGACCTCGAGGAACGCAACCAGATGACCTCGCCGGGCGACCAAGTCCAGCTCGATGCGGCCGACGCGAAATCGATGCGCCACGACCTCCCAGCCTCGGGCTTGAAGGTAGCGGATCGCCTGCTCCTCTCCGGCGAGCCCCCGCTGATGCCTCGGGTCGGACCAATTCGACGGATCGCTATGAATGCCGCTGGACACGCCCAAGAAGGTAGCGCCCCTCGATCGTCGGATGTAACCGAAACCCCGCCCCGCGGGGCCAATATATCGCAACTGAGCTTGGTACGATTTCTGCTTCCATCCCTTCGACTACCTCAGAAAGACAGGCCGTCGATCCATGTGCGGCATTTGCGGCATTGCACATTCCGACCCCACATACCCGATCAGCAGCTCCACGCTGGTTGCGATGCGAGACATCATGGAGCATCGCGGACCCGACGACGCTGGATCCTATGTGGGTCCGGGCGTCGGCCTGGGGTCCCGCAGGCTCGCGATCCTCGATCTGTCACCACGCGGGCATATGCCGATGGCCACGGCCGACGGACGGTACCAGATCGTCTATAACGGCGAGGTCTACAACTATCGCGAGCTGCGTTCGACGCTCGAAGCGCGCGGCATCACATTCACGAGCAATACCGATACCGAAGTCATTCTCAAGCTATTCGAAGCGGATGGACCTGCCATGCTGGGCCGCCTCAACGGCATGTTCGCCTTCGCCATTTGGGATAGCGCCCGCCGCACGCTGTTCTGCGCGCGCGACCGCCTCGGCGTAAAGCCCTTCTACTATACAGTTCAAGACGGTGCCTTCCTGTTCGCCTCCGAAGAGAAGGCGCTGTTCCAGGCTGGTGCGCGGCGCGAGTTCGACCCTTCGACGTGGGAAGAGCTGCTTTGCTTCCGCTACGTCGCCGGTGCACAAACCCCGTATATCGGCGTCCAGCGGCTCCTGCCGGGCCACTATCTCATGTGGCGCGACGGTCGTCTGGAGATTACGCGCTGGTGGAATCTGGCGAAGCGCAGCCGGATGGCGCGAGATGTCGCCCCGGATGAGGCGGCCCACTGGTTCCAGGAGACGTTTGACGATTCGATTCGGCTGCGCCGCATCAGCGACGTGCCCGTAGGCGTGCTGCTGAGCGGTGGCCTCGACTCCGGAAGCGTGGGGATGACGCTCGCGGCCCAGGCGGGGCCTGGGGTCCACAGCTTTACGATGCGCTTCCGGGAGTCCCACTACGACGAGGGGCCCGTAGCTAAGGCGACCGCCCGCAAAGGTGGACTCGAGCACCACGAGCTGGTCGTCACGAGCGGTGGGCTCATGAAGCGTCTCCGGCATGCGTCGTGGCTGAGCGATGAGCCGATCGCCCATGCCAGCGACCTGCACATTCTGGCCATTGCCAAATACGCGAAACCGCGCGTTACGGTCTTGCTGTCCGGTGAGGGTGGCGACGAGCTCCTCGGCGGTTATGTACGGTATCGCCCGTTGGCCCACCCCGCATTGCTTGGCATCGGCCGGCATTTGCTTGCGCCGTTTAGTCGCCTGTTCAAGCGTGGCACGCGACTTCGCAAACTGAACCGATTCCTCGCTCTCGGTGAAATCGATCGCCTTGTTCTCTATAACAGCGCGAACATTCTTCCCGCGGAGCTTGCGCCGCTCGGCTTTCAGGCAGAGGGACAATTCCCCTACCGCGAGCGGCTCCTCGCCGAGGCACAGGAGCTGTATCCGAATGAGCCTGTGCGTCAGGCGATGTACAGCGACCAGCACACCTTCTTGTGCTCGTTGCTCGATCGCAATGATCGCATGACTATGGGCGCGTCCATCGAATGCCGGCCTCCCTTCCTCGACTACCGGCTTGTCGAGGGGGTCGCGGGCCTGCCCTCACCGGTCGCGGTGGGAACCGTCGGCGGTAAAGGCCTCTTGCGGCGCGCCCTCGGTGATCGACTACCGGAGGAGGTCCTGCGGTATCGCAAATGGGGATTCGGAGTCCCGTGGACACGATACCTGCAGCGTGAGCCTGAATTCCGGGATTTGATCGCCACGCTTCCCGACACGGCCCCCATCGCCGACGGCCCGTTCGACCGCCAGGCACTCCGTACGATTACGACCGGATTCCTGAACGGGGAGACGCGCTTTGAAAGTCACGTGCTCCGGCTCGTGAAGATCGCGATCTGGTACGACGCCTGTCTCAAAGACCAGCAGTCAGCGAGCACCCCGTTTCCAGGGGGCGCCAACGACGCAGCAGACGCAGCAGCGGTACTCAGCTAATAGCGAATAGCTGAAAACCACTGCTGCGTCTGTCGGGTCTACGGGCGTCTTCGACTAGTGGTGCATGGCTCTGCTTAACCCGTACAGTCCTCCCGCGATGCTCACGAGCAATGCCGTGATTCTCAGCGTATCCCCTCCGCCGGGCCGCTTCGAGTCCACTACGATTTGATCGCCGTCGCGCAGATTGAGCGCATCAAGGTCGGTGTCGAACGCCCCCGTCTCCGCGACCTTCTCGCCGTTGCGCGTGATCGTAACCTTGTTCGCCTTCGCGAACTGGGTCGTGCCGCCGGCGGCCATTAACGCGTCGGCGAGCTGCCCGTCTGCCGGCACGGCATAAATCCCCGCCTTGGCGACTTCGCCCTGGACGGAGAGGCGCAACAATGGCTGCGCGCGGACCACCGCGTTGTTGCGGAAGCGGGTGACGTACTCGGTCATCTTGGTCTGGAGCTCCGAGCGCAGCACCCCCTTGAGCGACAGCGAGCCGACGGTAGGTGCCGGCAGCACCAGCTCGGCCCCGCTTCCGACGACGAAGGTGTCGGTGAGCGTAGGCTCACCCTGGACGTCCAGCGCGATCCGATCGCCGCGGCGGAAGTCCCCTTCCGACAGGCGAGTCTTGATCCGCGCAGCGAGCTGCGTGGCGCCGGCGCGTTGCAACCCGCCCTCGAGCTCCTGCCGCGTCGCAAGCGGCCGATCGACCGTGGTCTTGTCATCCTGCGCTCGCGCAATCACCGGCATCGCGAGCAGCAGCACCGTTCCTACCACTGCGGAGAACCGCATCATGTCCGACCTCCCAAAACGCTCGGCAGGGCTTCCCTGGTCGGTCCTTCTTCGTCGACCAGCTCGTACTCCGCCGAGGAGTACATGTAGTAGCGGTACACGCCGCTCGAGCGCACGTCGTTCAGCACGGCGCCGATGACTCGTACCGGCAGGGCGTTCAGCACCTCGAGTTTGGTGGACGCGAGGTTGATGTCCGACTGACCCGTGCGCAGGACGAGCAGCAGGTTCTCGGTCAGCGTCCCGAGGACCAGCGGATCGGCTCCAGCGCCCAGTGGCGGGCTGTCCACGATCACCACGTCGTACAGCGAGCGCAGCTTCTCCATCAGGTCGCGCATGTTTTGCGACAACAACCGCTCGGGCGCGCGCTGCATCCGCGTCCCCGAGCTGAGGAAGGTGAGGCCCGGATAGGACGTCTGCCGCAGCGCCGCATCCAGCTGCACGCGGCCCGCCACGACGTCGGTGAGGCCCGGGGTCGACGGAGTCTTGAGCGCCTTGTGCTGCACGCCGCGGCGGGTATCGCCGTCGACGAGCAGCGTCCGGTACCCCGCATCCGCGAACGACAGCGCGAGGTTGAGTGAGACGAAGGACTTTCCATCGCCGATACCGGGACTCGTGATCGTCAGGGTCAGCGGGCCGTCCCCGGAATGGGCGTGCAGCACGCGCAACCTGAGCCCGCGTAACGCTTCGATGACTTGCGCGGGACCATCACCGTTGGCACCCAGCCGCCAGCTCACGTGCGGAACCGCGCCGAGAATCGGGAGCTGCATCCGACCCGTGATCTGCTCCGGGTAGCGGACCTTGGGATCCATCTTGTCGCGCACCGTGACGATCATGACTGCCATGCCGAAGCTGGCCAGCGCGGCCAGCAGAATCAGCAACGGTCCAAAGTCGGCCGCCGGGCGGCGTGGCTCCACGGCGGGATCGAGCACCCGCACGTCGGGGAGGCTGCTGACAAGGCCCAGCTTGGCGGTTTGGTATTCCTTATCGATGCTGGCGAATTGATCCGCCGCCATGTGCTGCTCACGGGTGAGGCGGTCCTGCTCCATCGCGAGGTTCGGCGCTTGGCGCAATTGTCCGAGTGCCGTGTCTGTCCGCGGCTGCTGGGTGGCGACGACTTCGCCAAGATCCCGCGCCAGCACGCGAGCGAGAGAAGGAATCTGCTGGTGCTCCAGCATCGTGAGATCGGATTGCAGTTGTCTCACGGGCGCGGCGGAATCGGTGTACTGCAAGCGCGCCGCCCGCAGATCCGCTTGCTTCTTTGCGAGGTCCGCGAGCGCGCTCTTCATGTACTCGGAATTCTGCACCGCCGGAATGCTGTTCCAGAGCTCGACTGACACGCTGCCCGTCGCCGCTCGCGACGCCAGCGTCTCCAGCATCTGACGGTCGCGCCGACGCTGATCGTTCTGCTCGCGCAGCAGTTGTGCGTTGCCGCTGCCTTCAACGGCCAGCCCTCCGCCCGGTGTCTGAGTAATCAAGGGCCGGTCCCAGGTCCGCGCACGAAACGCCCGCAGCGCTTCGTCCGCCTGGTCGAGGGCTTGCTTCGCGTGGTCGTACTGGTCGCTCATGACGGACTCGAGCTCCTGGAACTTGCGGCGCTTCATTTCGCTCTCGACCGCCACGACGCGTGCGCTGATGGCGTTCAGGGTCGCCGCGGCGTCGGCCGCATTCGTGCCCTTGACCTGCAGCCGCAGGAAGTTGCCGTCGGGATCGAGCCGGGTCTTGACGTTTTTCGCCAACGATGCCGATGCGTCCGTAATGGCGCTGACGCTGAACGTGATCGTGCTCCCCGGCTTGAGGGCGCCAGCGGTGGGCGTCCAATCGAACCCCACGTTCTCGCCCACCGCCTGCCCCACTGAACCGCGTTGCACGACCGTGCCGTCCTCGAGCTC